>Ga0163152_10008089_pt1 | contig 11319 bp, 22 predicted proteins | sample OliLakLV19MP8IB2_FD_148635 | JGI IMG/M metagenome (GOLD analysis project Ga0163152, IMG submission 148635) | Freshwater microbial mat bacterial communities from Lake Vanda, McMurdo Dry Valleys, Antarctica - Oligotrophic Lake LV.19.MP8.IB-2 | ecosystem: Environmental > Aquatic > Freshwater >...
GGTTTGATCTCTTCAATCATTTCACACCCACAAGTCTGACAGAACCAAGTGCCTCTTACTCGTTCTTTTTTCAGTCCGGAGATAGATCCACCGTATTTCGTCCATTTACCAGTTTTTAAGCCTTTGAGTGGGTCATCGAATCGGGCAGGTTGATTTGACATTATTCATCCTTCTTCGTTTGTTTCATCCGATCTTCCATTTATCTTTTTTATACGTTGAGAGGATTGTTTCTCGTTGTGGGTTCATACTTGTAATGGCGTAGCGAATACCATCCATGTGGTGATTCATGTAATCTACTGGCTCGTTGATGATCTTACCGTTCTTATCAGTCTGCCAGAGGTAGTTGCGATACTCCTTGATAGTGTTAACACTGCGCTTGGTTACTGATATTCTTTGGTTTTGTACGAGCTGTATGCCTTGCAGAACAGATCCTTGTCCCTTAGTAGAGGGAAGTAGAGTAACTCCGTATGACTTAATCTCATCGTTTGATTTAGGTTCAGCACTATCTGCAATGATTAATGCTCTTGGTAAGTTCTTGAATACATTTGCTATCTCTGAGTTAACCAAACCCTTTTGGTGAATGACCTCATCAATGATGAATCCACCATTGTATTTATAGATTCCGTCAGAGGCAGTAGGATCGTTAGAATACCCATAATCAAGCCCGTATCGTTCAAGTCTCGCTTCATGTGGAACTTCGTCAATAATCTGCCAACCGGTGTATATGCGTCCCTCGGATTCTCCAAGTTGACCAAGCCCATACACATTCCACCAATTTTTATTCCCCCTGCGACTTTCAATAGACTCAACAATTGATTGAGACAACCCCTCGTTATCTAGATAGGTAAGAATAACAAAATCTACATCTCTATTCGGCTCAACATCTGTATACCACCAGAACTCTGCTACTGGATTCCAGTCAAGCCATATCTCTTCTTTTGTACGAATTTCTAGCTGATCGAATGTCTCCAAAGGAATGTTGTTTGCTTCATTGATGAATAGTCGATCACGTCGTGGACCACGCACTTTATGCGGCATATCAAGAGAGAAGAACTCTATACGTGATCCGGTCTCAAAGGTGTAGACAAAATCTGTTTTATTCCAGGCGTTTTCATTGAAGTAGTTATGCGTTTGCATAATACTCAGAAAGTCTCGAATAGCACCACGTTTCAAATGAGGCATTGACTCACTAGTAATCGAAGTGAGTTTAGGAGTTGTATCGCTTTGTGATTTATCTATTAAGATTTGAATAATGGAAATTGTCTTGCCGGCACTAGAGCCCCCAGATACTCCACGAATTCTTTTGTGTAACTTAAGCAGCTTTTGGGTTGCGCTCGTTAATTGGTACATTAGATACTCCTCCCAGAATCGGGATAACGTGTGTGACTTCTACCTTCTGTTCAATCGCCTGACTTGGCATACCATCCATGTACGACCAGACAAGCCTCTGAGCTGCTGGGTCGCCCTCAAGCGCTTTCTTCATGATCGAGTTGCCGATTGCATCCTTGACCTCTGGCTTGCTCGCAAGCATCTCTTTGAACCACTCAGTAATAGAATAGCCTTTTTTAGGTCTGCCGTTAAGGTTGCCCGACTGTCCTGGTTTGAATTGAGTATCTTTATTGCCCATCTGTTATCTTCCTGTTTGTACAGTTGTTATACAACATTCCCTAAGTGTTGACAAACTTGAAGCCTTGACCGTCCCCACTAGGCTAAAAAATGCTAACGTGATGGGACACAGTGAGCGTTCTTGAATAGACACCATGGCAACGTCGGGGTTGCCACCATGTCCATATGGTGTTGCCACCATGTCCATATGGTGTTGCCACCATGTCCATATGGTGTTGCCACCATGGCAACCTAATAAGACTAAGGGGAATAAGACTAAGGGAAAAAATAAGAAGAATGAGTAGTTGTACAGCAGCACTTCTTTTTTTGTAAAAGGTAGAAGGAACCAAGAAGTAAAAAAACTCAACCACAAATTGACTACCTGTGATACACAAACATCACTTGCAAGCAAACAAAAGAGAGAGTATGTTTATAAACACTGATAGGTAACTATTAGTCCGTCCACTTTATGTGGTGTCCCTATAGCAAAGGGGGGCGAAAGATTGTAAAATAAGCGAAACACTAACCTGTTTTCGCATGGCAAAGGTAACTTTGCTAAAAGTCTTGTTTTACAAGCCTTTGCCAGTCGAAAGCAGGTTTTTTTGTGCCTAAATAGCGGCGAAAGCCAAGAAAGGAATGTATGGAAGAAATGTACGCAGGGAGCTGGAATAACACCCAGAGGATGCCTCACAGGGAACCTTTGGTGGAGTATCTCAAATCCTTTTACGATTGTTACATTGAGAAGAAACCTCAGGACTGGGTACTTTTGTCTGTTGGCACATACAAAGAGGTTGGAGACGCACTCACAGCTTTTGAAAAAGTAGACAAGAGAGCGCACGAGGTGTCCACAGAAGTATCGAGGGAACATGCAGTGTCCAAAAATGGGAGTCGTTTCCAACTAAAACTTGTCCAAGTGAACGGTGGGAAAGGCGTACTCGCATATACCCCATTCATCAAAAGAACTTGTCTAGGGTGTGGGGATTCAATGGTAGAAGATACAGAGGTGCTGGAAATGCTCATGGATCGGTTTAACGAATTACTGGAGCTTTCTACCGTAGTCGTTACGGATACAGAATTCATAGATAGGGAGGAAGAATGAAAAAATACACCTACACTCCCAATAGTGTCATGCATGACCCCTCAATCTCGCATAGTGCGAGGTTTCTCTACACAGTTCTTTTGAGTTTTGGTCAAGACCAAGTGTCTCTAGGTCAGGCTAGACTAGCTGAAATAACCTCTTACTCTGAAAGAACTGTAAGAAGGTATTTGATCGAGTTGAGAGAGAAAAAGCTCATCAGTTGGAAGCGACTAGAGTTTAATGAGACAAATGTGTACACAATTCACCCAGTGGGAGAAAAATGAACAAGGGATTCACCCAAACTCCCAATAGTGTCATGCACGACGCCTCAATCTCAAGAGGTGCGAAGACAGTCTACGGAGTTCTTTTGAGTTTTGCCTGGAATACAAAAAAAGTGTTTCCAGGTCAGGCTAGACTAGCTGAAATGACCGGTTACTCCAAGAGAAGTGTAGGAAGGTATTTGATCGAGTTGAGAGAGAAAAAGCTGATCAGTTGGAAGCAACGAGGGTTTAATAAGACAAACACCTACACTCTTTGTGATTTGGGTGATGATTCCAGTAACAGTTTACCAGCACCGGTTGTAACGGCTGCTAATCCCCAACCAGTAGAACCGGTTGTAACGGCTGCTAAGCCCCAACCAGTAGAACCTGATACGACTGAGAAACACGAGCTTTTTCGCGGTGAAGCTCTTCGAAGCCAAAATTTTATCTCATACGATGAGTTGTTAAAACTCTTGGAAGAGTTTGAAATAAACCCTGACGGGTTTGCTCGTTCCTTTGATAAGTTTGATGCCTACTACAGGAACAGAAACACAGTTCAAACACTACCAAGTCTTAGAAGCTGGCTCGGTAGGGAAAGATGGGAGTTAGATGACTTCTCAACAGAAAAGTACAACATAGAGCAGAGGGCTGCAATACTTAAGGCATGGGCCGATGTATGACAATACTTGAGATACTCACCTTCTATGTAGACGAACTAAGAGTCCCTATATTCCCTGTAATCATTTCTCGTGAGGGGAATAAAACAAACAAAAAACCTGCTGTTGAGTGGAAGAAGTATCAAACCGAACTACCAACTCACGAGCAACTCGCTTCGTGGGCTTCAAAATATACCGCATGGGGGATGCCCACAGGAGAGAAAAGTCGCATTGTGGTTGTTGATGTAGACATGCAGGGTCTTGAAGGGGCAGAGCAGATACTCGGAGTTGATCTACACTCCACCATGACTGTTACAACAGCCTCAGGGGGAACGCATCTGTATTACAAGTGGGAAGAAGAACTGCGTAATACCACCAAGATTGAAAACGCACCCATAGACTTCAGGGGAGATGGTGGCTTTGTAGTCATTCCGCCAACCACCTCGCAGTGGGGGTCATACACGTGGAGAAAAACACCAAATAGCTCTCTTAAAATGATGCTCCCAGATCTGCCAAAACAGATCAAGACACTACTCAGTTCGGGCAAGACACATGTCCACATCAACGTGGGTGATGGTGAAGTTTTTAGAGATGGAAACCGTAATGCAGCCTCAACAGTAGCGCTTAGAAAACTCCTAGGCGAAATACCACAAAGCCAGTGGCCAACAACTGGGTGGTTTGCATTCACTCACTGGTGCAAGACGTATTGTGAGCCAGAGCTTGATGACGTTCAAATAAAAGCGACTTTTAACTGGTGGGTTGGAACCAATGTACAAAAAGGCAAGGCTCCTGTACTCACCACAAAAGAGGCCGGAGATTTACGAAACCTTGATAGAGCAATTGAGAAAACCGCACCCAAAACAGGATACCCATGTCTGGATGAACAAATGATAGGCTGGATTCCTGGTCACTTGTACATCCTCACAGGAGAAACCAACGCTGGAAAAACCGCAGCAGCATGTAATTTTATGTACAGAGTTCAACAGCAAGGCAAAAAGGTAACCTACTTTGCTTTAGAGCCTGATCTTGGTGTCATGGAGTTTATTGCTGGTATTCACCACAAAAAAAGATGGAAAGATATTACCGATGAGGACATCGCAGTTGATCTTCCTGGTATTCTTATTTACCAGAAAGAATCTCACTCCAAACTCACTGATTTACTCCACACCATCAAAACAATGGATAGACAAGATTTAATCATCGTTGATCACATCGGATACTTTACAAGCAATCCCTCTGACAAAAGAAGCAAGACAGATCAAGAGTCTGATGCAATTAAACAGATCGTGGGAGCAGCGAAAAAGCAGCAGTGTGCCATCATGATTATCGCCCATCCTCGAAAGCCCTCAAATGGGTCAGGAAAAACACTCACTATGAATGAAATCTCAGGTTCAGCTTCATTCAAACAAGATGCCACTGACGTTTTGATTCTTCAGATGGATAAAGATAAAAGTGACGAACATCATCTTAAAAATTTGCCTAAGGGGGTTATCCTCCTCCCAAAAATAAAAACAGGAAAATCGGGAGGGTATGTTCCTATCTACTTCGTTCCCGAATCTCCTGTGATGCTTGAGGAGTCAGAGAACGCGGATGCGCAGGCAAGGGGGTTTTAATGCAGTGCAAAAACTACTACGCCCTCACCTCAGAAGAACTCACTGCGTCAATCTTTGCTATTCGCTCTTGGCTGCTTAACTTCCAGAGCCACAAGGAGTATCAACGAGTTGAGTTTGCCCTAGAGGTTGCTCTCTGTGCCAAAGAGCTTAAGCGAGATCCATTCGTTGATGGAGTGATAGACACACTCTGTTAATTGGTACTTGTAATGTGCTGTAAAAGTGTGTATCTTTTTACATAAGAAAGGATGTCAAATCGGTTTAAGCTCTACCGAAAAAGAGTTTAAAAAATCACAAAATTACAAAAAAAGGAAAAACAATATGTCTTTTTATCCATCAAATTATAAACGAAAAGAATCTCAGTCAGACTACATGCGTCTTGCTGAGGGTGAGCAAAAAGTAAGAATCCTTACTGCTCCTATTATGGGGTTTGAAACTTGGTCAGAACTTGATGGCAAAAAAACACCCCACCGAGCGAGGTTATTTAGCGAAGCCATAAATCTTCCAAGCGAAGATGGCAAAGTCAAAGAGTTTAATGCTTTTATTGTCTGGGACTACAGTGCCTCTATGGTTCGGGTTTTAAACGTCACTCAGAGAACAATTCAGGAGGCTATCTACCTACAAACTCTTGATTCTGACTGGTCAGACCCAACCAAATATGACATTGTTATCAAGCGAATGGGTAAAGGGATGGACACTGAGTACACCGTTGTGTTCAAGCTTCCTAAAGAACTTGAACCACAGATTACTCTTGCGTTTAAAGCAGTAACTATCTCTCCAGATAACTACTTCTCCGGAGGTCACCCAATTGTGAGAGAAACTGACCAGACCACTGAGGTAAGTAATAGTGTTGTTGATCAAAACCAAGATATTAATTTCTAGGAACAACAACAAACTGTAGTTCTAACGAACTGTAGTTCTAAAAAAGAACCAAGGAAGTAGCTCTCTTTGGTTCTTTAAAACTTGAGCTAGGCCACGAGGAAATCTCTTAAGCTAGGCTCAAGCTTTAAAGAAATATATGCGTTACGTAGTCAAAAACAAAAGCTCCACTCAGTTAGCACGAATCGGAACGGTTGCAAAGATACTCGGTATCCCCCTTCGCAGGCTGCAATACCACGTACATAAAAAACACCTCGACTTTTATAGTGATGTGAGGGGGAGGAGAACATTTAGTTGTTTCACTCTTTTGCAGATCTCTGAGGCAAAGAAGTATTTTGCAATCAGAGATAGAATTATTCATCTACCTGGAGGAATGTGTCAGAAAAAGAACTCTGCAACTCAATAATAGATTTTTTGAATAGTCAGGGTTGTTTTTGTTGGAGGCAGAACGCAGGTATGGCGAGTTATGAGACACGGGGCATTAGGAGATACGTCAGAATAGGCTCTCCAGGTATTTCTGACATCATTGGTGTCTATCACGATCCTAAGACGAAAATAGGTCGCTTCATTGCCTTAGAAGTAAAGCTCCCTAAAACACGAAAGAGTGTAACCATCCCCCAGCTCGAGTTCATAGCAGCAGTCAAAAGGTGTGGTGGAATCTCTGGGGTTGTGTGTAGTCCTGAAGAGAGTTTGGATTTAATTAAAAGTATTGACAAAACTAGCCTAAAAGGTTCGAGAAAAGACTCACTTGAGTAGTTTTTGCTACTATACAACCGTTGTAGAACGGGTATACTACAGTCATACCAATAAAGATGAAAGGATCAGAATGGAAATAGCATTATCGTTTGTACTACTCGTGGCGAACTTTGTAGTAATGATGGGAAGTGCCTTTGTGGGACTAACCGTTATTCTGTTGACGGCCATGTTGTGTTTACACATTGTTACAAAATTTAAGGACTAACGAGCCTAAGCGGCAGAAAGAAGATATGACAATACCGAAAATTCAAGAACGCGTAAAAGAGTTGATGATCGAGCAGGGTTTGGATGTATCCAATCAAATGTTAGTCATGGACATCACTATTATTTATCTACAAGCTCAACGAGACTTACTTATTGAGCAACACAAGGGGTCAAAATGAACAGACCAACAAACCTAAAAGCAGGCGATCTATTCAGAGTAATTGAGGGCAATGGATACCTCAGTGTTGGGGAAATTATCACACTTGAAAGTGATGACGGCACTGTTTTTCCATTCTTCTGGAATGCAGATAAATCTGATTATTATTGCATACCCTTCTCAAAACTAGAACCCTACCCAAAAACAGTCAGAGATGCTCAAGTTGGGGATGTGGTGGTTGAGAAAAACAGTGGTTATGAACACCTCGTGCTGGAGAGAGGACAGAGTACTGTCTTGGTTTCTTCTGCCAATAATTTCAAAAAATCATTGGGTAACTACCACTTCGACGAGCTAGAAAAAAACTACACCCTCAAAGCTGAACCAGAGGTAGACGACAAAACAGCCGAGGCGATGAAGCTACTCAAAGAGGCTGGTTATAAAATTAGTAAGGAATAATTATGCAAAAACCAACAAACCTAAAAGTAGGCGATCAGTTTAGAGTGATTGAGAGATATGGCATCTTCAAAGTGGGAGAGATTGTCACGCTCAAAGATGATGATGGCACTGATAATCCATTTTTCTGGAATAAAGATAAATCTGATTCTTACTGTACATACTTCTCAAACCTAGAACCTTTCACAAAAACAATCAGAGACGCTCAAGTTGGTGATGTGGTTGTTTACAAAGATAGTGGTTATGAACGCATGGTGCTTGAGAGGTTGCAAAACACAGTTATTCTTTCAAATGGCAATGACTTCAAAAGAGCTAGTGAGCTCTACACCTTCGATGAGCTAGAAGCACAATTCACCCTCAAAGATGCACCAGTAGTAGACGATAAAACAGCCGAGGCGATGAAGCTACTCAAAGAGGCTGGTTATAAAATTAGTAAGGAATAATAGCCGAAAGGCAGAAAGAATAATATGCAAAAACCAACAAACCTAAAAGAAGGCGATCTATTTAGAGTGATTGTGGAAGATTCAAACTTTTATATTGGTGAGATTATCTCACTTAAAAGTGATGATGGCACTAATAATCCAATCTTTTGGACAGAAGATAGGTCTGATTATTGTTGCATATACTTCTCCAGCCTCGAACCCGTCGCCAAAACAGTCAGATATGCACGGGTTGGGGATGTGGTTGTTAGTAGAGATGGTTATGAACACCTCGTGCTGGAGAGAGGACAAAATACTGTGCTGATTTCGTTTGGCAATGAGTTCAAAAAGTCAAAGGACAACTACACCTTTGACGAACTTGAGGAATACTACACCCTCAAAGCTGAACCAGAGGTAGTAGACGATAAAATGGCCGAGGTGATGGAGATATTAAAGAGCAAGGGATATAAATTTAATAGGGAGTAACTATGACAAAACCAATCGCCTACAAAAAGTTCGAGCAAGAGATCATTGATGAGAAAAAACGTCAAGATGAGGAAGATGCTTCCATAACGCGTGGTCTTCTTATCTTTGGACTGGTTTTCTTGGTCGTACTCACATTCCTTTGGAATAGGATGGGGTGGTAGATAGCCCTGATACAAGACAGAAGGACTAACTATGACAGAAGCACAAAAACTATTCAATTTGGAGCAGATAAATGGGGCATACCAAGAGATCAAAATTGTGTTAGTTACTCAAGGAGGTAGTGATGCAAATTGCTGAAGCTAGAAAAAAGTTACTACAAAACAAAGAGTTTGAAAAGGAATACCAGAAAAAAAGTCTTTCTTGGGAAATTGCTAAAATGATAGTTAGGGCAAGACTCATGAAGAACATGACTCAGTCAAAACTTGCCGAGCTGGTTAATACTCAACAGCCAAGTATTGCCAGAATTGAATCGGGAGAAAGGCTTCCTAGCCTTGCTACTTTAGAAAAAATTGCTGAAGCAATGGGTTCATATTTGATCCCTCCCAAAATAGCTTTTCTGGATAATTCATTTACGTTGACTACTAATAGTTCAACGAAAGAATGGAAAAATATGACAGACACACAAAAAATAGTAGATAGTATTTGCAACTGCCGCAGAGGCTCAATGGATGACAAACAGTACAGAGCCACAGTTGAGTTTGCAATCGACCAAGTTATAGCAGAAGAAAGGGCGAGAATATTAGCGGTAATACGAAAAAGATGTCGCCTACCGATTACAGACATCGTTGAATTTATTGATGAACTAGAAAAACTAACTAAGAAGGACTAACCTATGACAGACACTAAAAAAATAGTAGAAGAACAAATCAATCAAGCATGGGCAAGAGGCACTAATTGGGCGATGCAGGGGCGAGGATATGCATTAGATACCAATGCTGATACACAAGCAGAGGTGTTGATTGAGTTGTTTAGGAAAATTCACGAAGAAGCCAGAGTAGAAATTCTACTCGAGCTACTACAAATGTTCAAAGACTACGATGCGCCGATCACTATGATGAGAGATATTTTAGTGGAATATTTAGCTAAAAAGGACTAACCTATGACAAAACAACTCAACTCACACAACTTTGAGGAAGTATACAAAGAACTAGACATCAACCTAGATACTCTGGGCTGTGTCATGCTTGATTTACTACCATTTGGAAGTATGGGTGGGTCAGTAAGATCAAGTGAAGATTTATATTATTCAAGCAATCCAGACCGCAAATGGATTGATGGCTGGGTAGCTGGAAGCGTACCTCACATTACTCTGCTTTATGGATTACTAGATAATGCACATAACTGGGAAAAGCACATTGAAGCAGTTTTAGGTGGTTGGAAAATGGATACTGTCGAGATTGACCACATTGGCTATTTTGAGAGTCCTTACGAGGATGAGGCATACTATTGTCTTGTTGCGCATATTAAAGTCACTCCAGAGCTTGTGGAGGGTCACAACCGCTTGGAGTTCTTGCCACACATCAACACGTTTACTGGATACAAACCACACATGACTATTGGGTACATTAAAAAAGACGAGACATTGAGGGAAGATTACTTGAAGCGACTCAATGACTTCTGGGCTGGTAAAAAAATAATAGTTAAACAAGGTATAAATCTAGGAGACAAGCCGAAGGACTAACCTATGACAAAAAAAGAAAAAAGAGCCGAGGCAAGGAGAGATAATGGTTTTGAGAAGAGGAAGAGCCTGTACTTGCCCACTAAGGAACTCACCAACCACGGCATGAATTTCTCAGCGTCAATGAAAAAAAAGATGAGAGAAAAGATATTACCAACTAGTTATGGATTTAGGATTACTCCAGAAAAATACGGCATACTTCCTGATTATAGTTTTGATTGGACTGGAAAGGGTTGGGCAATACAAAGTAAAGGCATGAGGTTCACTCATCGGGGTGATTGGATTCACTCTCCCCAGCCAAGCCGTCGAACACCATCATTTTTCAGTCGTACTTTGTGGACATTTGAAGAAGGTATGGAAAAATTTAAGAAATTACTTGAGACGGAGGACTAACCTATGACAGTTAAAGAAATCGCTACAAGACTAAAAGTATCACCATCAACTGTTGGTAGTTGGATCAGAATTGGTGCGCTCAAAGCCACCAAGATACGCAATCAAAAGATACTTGTTTATGAGATAGAAGAAAGTGATTTAGATACCTATTTAGAATCAGTAACAAAGAAGGAATAACCCATGACTAAAAATGATTGGCACAGCGAACAAGAGCGTACAGATACACACACCTTTAGGCCGAAATGGACACCTGAGATTATCGAGTGGATCATTTCACAACTAAACGAAATGGTCGATTTTGTTGACATTCAGTATCAACTTGTGAAGAAACACGCAATAAGCTTGGCTTCAGCTGCTCTCTGGATTGAGATAGCACGTCGAGTACATATAGACATGAGAAATGGTTTGAGTATGAATGATGCTCTTGAGCGTGATCAAGAACGCCGAAACCAAATGCGCAGGAGGGCTAAGAAGGACTTATCATTAGCTACGGAGTAACCTATGAATATAAAGACTTTCGGAACTATAGACCAAAGAGCATACGAACAATTAGTGAGATGTGCTGAAAAAGGGAGTGCTGATTATGCTGTGCTTTGTGCCGACCACCACGTTGGCTACAGTCAACCCATTGGTGGAGCGATTGCTTATGAGAACTTCATTAGTCCATCTGGAGTAGGATATGACA
>Ga0163152_10008090_pt1 | contig 11319 bp, 8 predicted proteins | sample OliLakLV19MP8IB2_FD_148635 | JGI IMG/M metagenome (GOLD analysis project Ga0163152, IMG submission 148635) | Freshwater microbial mat bacterial communities from Lake Vanda, McMurdo Dry Valleys, Antarctica - Oligotrophic Lake LV.19.MP8.IB-2 | ecosystem: Environmental > Aquatic > Freshwater > Lake...
CTCGCCTTCACCCAGCGAAGATGCTGAAGACAGAGTGTCCGCCTCCCTCCAGCCGCTCAAGCCGGCCAACTTCAGGCATGAGCAGGCGCGGCACCTCCTGTGGCGCGCCGGCTTCGGCGGTTCGCAGGCTCAGGTCATGACGCTCGTGGAGTGGGGCCTCGAAAAGTCGGTCGAGCACATTGTCGGGTACGACAACGTCGAGTTCGAGTCGCCCGCCGCGGACCTGTTCGACAAGGACATCATGCACCCTCCCTCCGAGGAGGAACGCAAGATGTACCAGAGCGCCCGGCGCGCCGGCAACGAAGAGTTGCTTGCGCAGGCCCGCCTGGAGCGTGAACGGCGCGAGCGGCTCGACCGCTCCCAGATGGCCGAGGTCCAGAAGTGGTGGCTCAGGCGGATGATCGAGACCCCGCGCCCGCTTGAGGAGAAACTGACCATCTTCTGGCACGGCCACTTCGCCACCAGTTTCCGCACGATCGAGAACAGTTACCACATGTACCTGCAGAACCAGCTCCTGCGCCGGCACGCGTCGGGGAACTTCGGCGAGTTGCTGCTGGCCATCATCCGCGACCCCGCGATGATCGCGTACCTCGACAACAACGACAGCCGCAAGGGCCGCCCCAACGAGAACCTGGCTCGCGAACTCATGGAACTCTTCAGCCTCGGGGTCGGCAACTACAGTGAGGACGACATCAAGGAGGGGGCCAGGGCCCTCACCGGCTACACGTTTGTCGATGATGCCTTCGTTTTCCAGAAGCAGAACCACGACAACGGCGTGAAGAACATCCTCGGCAAGTCGGGCGGCTTTGACGGTGACGGCTTTGTCCGCATCATCCTTGAGAAGCGGGCTTGCGCCGCCTTCATCGCCCGCAAACTCTACAGCTTCTTTGTCGCCGATGTGCCCCTGACCGCCAAGGACGCCGACCTCGAACCCGCCCAGCGCGCCGTCCTCCGCAGGCTCGCCGCAACCCTGACCTCGGGCAGGTACGAACTCAAGCCGTTCCTGAAGAAGCTCTTCCTGAGCGAGCACTTCTACGAGCCCCGCTTCATCAACCAGCAGGTCAAGAGCCCCATCCAGCTTGTGGTCGGGGCGATCCGTTCCCTCAACACTCCCGAGCGTGACCTTTCCATCCTGAACGATGCCCTGGACCGCATGGGCCAGCGGATCTTCTTCCCGCCCAGCGTCAAGGGGTGGGACGGCGGCCGATCGTGGATCAACACCTCAACTTACTTCGTCCGTCAGAACATCATGGCGTTCCTCATCGCCGCCAAGATGCCCCGGGGGTACGACGCCCTCGCCAACGAGCAGCCCTTTGACCCCCTCGATCTGCTGGAGCCGCAAGACAAGCACCGCACCACGGTGGTCGATGCCGTGCTCCGCATCACGCTCGGACACGCACCTGTCCACGCCAAGGAAACCCTGGAGTCGTTCCTCGCCGCCAGCGACGGCGATGTCAATAAGGCGAACGTAACCGCCCTGTTCCTGCTCGCGACCGCCATGCCGGAGTACCAGTTGTGTTGAAGGGGAAGGCATTGGCCATTGGGGACGGCCGGAAGCCTTCCTCTATTGCCCAATGCCCAATGCCCGATGCTTTCCCGTCCTAAGGATCCCACCATGAACCTCGTCCAATCATCCGCCTACACCCGTCGCGAGTTTCTCCGCACGGGGCTCATCCTCGCCTCGGCGGCAACGACGATTCCCTCGTTCGTGAGTTCTTCCGCGGCGGCGATGACGGCCGCCATGAACGGGCTGACCTCCGCCCCGGGCATCCCGGATGATCGCATCCTCGTGATCGTGCAACTCTCCGGGGGCAACGACGGCCTCAACACCGTTGTTCCCTACGGGATGCCCGAGTACTACAAGGCCCGCGCCGGCATCGCCATTCCGCAGAAGGATGCGCTGAAACTCTCGGGCGGCGACGGCATCGGACTGCACCCGCAGATGACCGCCCTCAAGGACCTCTACGACAACGACATGGCGGGCATCATCCAGGGTGTGGGCTACCCCAACCCCAACCGCTCGCACTTCAAGTCGATGGATATATGGCACACCGCCGACACCACCGCGACCGGCGATGGCTGGCTGGGCAAGTACTTCGACGCCGAGTGCTGCGGCTTCGGCAAGGGCGAGAGCGGCACCATCGAGAACCCATCGTCGGCACCCTCCGCAGGCCCGCCCGGCATCGCCATCGGCCGCTCCGCGCCCCTCGCGATGGAAGGCCGACAGATCAAGCCCGTCAGTTTCGAGTCCGAAGAACTCTTCCGCTGGAGCGGGCAGGATATTTCCAAGTCGCTCAAGGAGCCCTACGAATCGCTCAACACCCGCGCCCAGTCTCACCCGGCGGAGAGCGATACCAACGCCTCGTTCCTCATGCGCACCGCATTGGACGCCCAGGTCAGCAGCGACCTCATCCGCAAGGCCGTGGCGCAGCGCCCCGCGACCGCTTTCCCGCAGAATGAACTTGGCCGCCAACTCTCGATGGTCGCTGCGATGATCCGCGCCGGCCTCAAGACCCGCGTCTACTACGTCAACCACGGCGGGTTCGACACCCACTCCGGTCAGGGCGGATCCCAGGGCCGCCATGGTCAACTCCTCAAGCAACTGGCCGATTCCGTCAAAGCGTTCTACACCGAGCTCAAGGCCCAGGACAACGCGGCCCGCGTGATGACCATGAGCTTCTCAGAGTTCGGCCGGCGCGTCGGTCAGAACGCCAGCCAGGGGACCGACCACGGCACCGCCGCGCCCATGTTCCTGTTCGGCCCCATGGTCCGCACCGGAATCATCGGCGACCACCCCTCGCTCCGCGACCTGGACGAGGGCGACCTCAAGCACAAGATCGACTTCCGCAGCGTGTACGCGGGCATACTCGAGGGCTGGCTCAAGGCGGACAGCAAGGTCATCCTCGAAGGTAACTATCGACCGTTGCCGGTTATGAAGAAGGCGTAGCGGTGCGGACGTCCCGCTGAGCGTCGGGCGTGGGTGATATCGGTTCGCCCACCTTGGGTCCAGTCAACCGCGGCCTGTCCGAATCAGAGTGACTGCAATCGTTCGCGGCGGTTCCACCACGTCCGGGTGAAACCCCGTCGTTGTGCTCATCCTCATGGGTTGGGGAAAACTCCTCGGAATCACTCCGTGCGCGTGCCTTTGTCGCCTTCTCGGGTTTGTTCAGAGGCGTGTGCTTGGCTTGCGACGTAACAGGACGGGTCCGGCAGTTCGGCCGCATCACTGTTCACTTCCCAAGGAGCACTCACATGTCAGGGTCGCGTCGCTGTGTAGTCGCTCTCGCGGTGCTGGCTCTCACCACGCCGGTCCTTGCTCAGTCCGCCGCCCAAGCGGCCCACAGGGCCCGCACGCGCACGGCACTGCTGCTGGTCAACCCCGACCTGCGCTGCGACCCCCAGGGCGTCATCGTCAAGTTCCGCGTCGGGGCGAACGAAGCCTTCCGCGCACGGGCCCGCGCCGACGCCAAGGCTCAAAGGGTGCATGCGTTTACGCTGGTGCACGGGCTTGAGTCGCTCTGGATCTCCCAGCCACTGGACCAGGCCCTCGCCACCCTCCTGGCCAATCCCGCCGTCGAGTATGCCGAGCCGGATTATGTCGTCCACCACACCGGCGTCCCCAACGACCCGCTCTACTCAAGCCTGTATGGGATGAGCACAGCCTCGGGCGCCGACATCAACGCGCCTGAAGCTTGGGATATCTTCACAGGCGACCCCAACTTCATCGTCGCGGTCATCGACGACGGCACCAACTACTACCACCCGGACCTGGCCGCCAACATCTACTTCAACCCCGGCGAAGTTCCCGCCAATGGGATCGATGACGACGCCAACGGCTACATCGACGATACGCGCGGCTGGGACTTCCGTGACCATGACAACGACCCGATGACCTCCGGTTCTCACGGCACTCACACCGCGGGCACGATCGGCGCCGTGGGCAACAACGGCATTGGTGTCACCGGCGTCAGTTGGCGGTGCCGAATCATGCCCCTTCGCTTCATCGGGCCCTCGGGCGGGTACACCTCCGATGCGATCCTGGCCCTGCAGTACGCCACCCGGATGGGCGCCAAAGTCTCCAACAACTCCTGGGGCGGCGGGAACTATTCTCAGGGGATGAGCGACGCCATTTCCGCCTCACGCTCAACCGGCCACATCTTCGTGGCGGCGGCCGGCAACGGCGGGCGCGACCGCATCGGCGACGACAACGACTTCGGCGCCTTCTACCCGGCCTCCTACCCGCTCGACAACGTCATCTCCGTCGCGGCGACGGACACCTACGACAACCTCGCCGCGTTCTCCAACTACGGCGCTGCAACGGTTGACCTGGGCGCGCCGGGCGTCAACATCCTCAGTTGTGCACTTGATACGTACGGCTACGACAGCGGGACGTCGATGGCAGCGCCGCACGTCACGGGTGTCGTAGCCCTGGTTTATTCCCGCAATCCCACGTGGACATATTCCCAGGTTCGCGCTCAAGTCCTTGGGACCGCCCGGCCCACGGCGGCCCTCAGCGGCCGCACCGCAACCGGCGGGGTTGTGAACGCCGCGGCCGCCCTGACCGCCTTCGGGCTCCCGGGAGCGCCGTCGGGCGTGGAGGCCTCGCTGCTGGGCGGCCTTGTCACGATCCACTGGATCGACCTATCCAGCAACGAGACCCGGTTTGAGGTCCAGCGCCAGGAGTGTTCGGACCAGCGCTGGATCGGCACCACAACCGTCGTCATCACGGGGTCGAGCGCCACCCAGGCCACCGATACTCCCGGCGGCGGAAGGTGGCGCTACCGCGTTCGCGCGGCGAACACGTCGGGCGTTTCGCCATGGACCGGCTGGGCAATCCCCGCAGAACCCAACAGGTTGTTGATAATCGGGATTCATCGGGGTGAACCGGCTTGGGCGCACAGCGACGCACGGATTGATGTATGAGGATGGTCGCGGACCGGTGTCTCGCTGCCAAGCGACTGGCGCCGGCTTATCCGAAGTACACCAGCACCAAGTCCCCCCAGTAATGCGCGATGGCAGCGCCCAGCGCCGCCGCGACCGTCAGCATTATCCAGACTACGTACCCATCGGCGATGCGCCAGCCGCGGACGCACGCCGCCAACCACCAAGCCGCGATCCATATGAAGAGAACGCTTCCCCAGAGGCCCGGGTCGCACTGCGCCAGGCGGGTGGTCACCCCAAAGGGATAGGAAGAAGCCCCTGGCAACGACGGGGCGTTCAACAACGCGACGACGGAAGTGAAGTTCCGCCCCGCCCGGAAGAGCACCAGCGGCAACACCCACGCCATCCCGAAGACCAGGCCGCGCAGCACGTGCTCCCACCGCAGCCTGGCGCGGTCGCGCGTGATCGGCAGCATCATCAGGAGTGCGGGCCACGCCAGAAAGAAGACAGCCGCGGGGAGGATGTACCCGGGCCAGGTTCCCGCCAGCCAGGCGGCTCGACCACCCCGCAGCGTCCACACGGGGAACGTGAAGTATGAGACGTAATCGAGAGCCTGGGGCGCAAACCTGACGGGGGCGGCGGACATGCCCAGCCGCAAGTGCCAGACGGCGATGCCCAGCAACGCCGCGCACAGGTGCGCGGGCACGAGCAGCAGAAAAACCCACGCCGCCCAAAGCGAAGGCCGCGTCCGCTGATCAATCTGGATGCGCGACCAGAATACCCACGGCAGCAGCGTCCATGCCCATGTGCGGTACGTCCACCAGAGCACGCGCCGGGCATCGGGGGCATGTTCGACAAACCCCTGCACATCGCCCCGGCGCGGGTTGAACACGCCCGCCCATTCAAGGTCATTGCCGCACTCAACGCACCGGCCCACCAGCGGGCACGAATCGGTCCAGGTCGCCACGTGACCGCTCTGGTCATATCCGCAGCGCGGGCAGTTGAGTGTGCTCGTTGCCACCTGTCACAATCGTACAGACCGGGGGTTGGTGCCGCGCACCCGCTTACATCGGCTTGCCCAGCAGCCGCCGCTTCTCGTGCAGGAACCGCATGTGGTGGTCGAGGTGTTCGCAGTACCCGTTGACCAGGTCGGCGAGCGTCTTCTTGCCCGACTCTGTATGAATGCCGTACCGAGCAAAGGCTTCGTCCGGCAGCCGCCGCAGGACCTCCGCCGTGAGCAGCCGGTTCTTCTCAAACACCTCGCACGCCGCACGCGGGTCCATCTCTTCATAGAAGAGCGACCGCGCGAACGCCGTTTCGTTGTACCCCACCAGCAGCGGCCGCTCCTCCGCGATGACGCGCTTCATGCGGTCGGTGCCGATCAAGTCGCTGTCCATCACGTGCATGACGATCTGCTGGATCGACCACGCGCCCGGCACGGGGAAGGCCAGCATCTCGGCCCGGCTCAACCCGGCGATGGCCTTGGACAAAGCCGTGGCCCCACTTGCGAAACGCTCCACAGACTCGCGGCTCATGCTGCGCTCCTTTCTCAGCCCGCGGCGGCCAGCCGCACCACCAACCCCTCCGCCTCCTCCGGGCGCGGCGGCTTGTCCAGATCAATTGGCAGGTACACACCCCGCTCGTGATCGCTGTTGAGCACCACGGCGTTGGGCGGCACCAGCACCACCCCGTTCTCCGCCCGCTCGTGCCCCAGAATGAACATCCACACACCCCACCGCTCCACCAGGTCCTCCAGACCCTCGGCGTCGTAGCCCCTCCCCCACACCATGATGTGCGCCGCCCCGGTGCGGGGCTGGTAGTCCTCCTCGGTCAACTCGCGGCTGAGCAGCGAGGTATCAAACCGCCCCATCATCGCTGCGGGGGGAAGGCTGTGCGCGCAGAGGATGTCCCCGCGGGCCGTGTGGGCCTTGAGGGCGATCGGCATCGAGCGCACAAACTCGGCGATGGCGTCGCTGACGGCGTCAAACTCGGAACCGAAGACATACTCAATGCCCGCGTTGAACGCGTCGACGGAGCGAACCCCGTCCTTCACGATCCCCGCCCCGGTGATCTGCGCGAGTTCGTGGTTCCCCAGCAGCGTGTGTACCCGTCCGGGGAACCGGGCTTTGAGCGCCGCCACCCTGGTGAGAGAGCGGTAGCTCAGGTCCATCCCGTTGAAGAGCCGGTCGGAATGGATGATTTCGTGCAGGACCAGGTGAGCGCCCTCCGCGGCCGCGCCATCATCCATGCCCGCGGCGCGGACCAGTTTGTCAAAGTGCATCGGGTTGTCGTGCAGGTCGCCGGTGGCGATGAGCCTTCCCGGCGCCGAGATGAAGTCGATCGAGGCGCGTCGGCACGGGGCCTCCCGGTTGGCGCGAGCGCCCAGTTGCAGCACCGATCGAACGCTGTCGGCGTCGGTCAGGTCAATCTGCGCCGGGCCGGTCATGCCTTGACCCTCTACGCGCCCTGCTCGCCTGTGTTGGCGCGCCCGCCGCCGTTCCCATCGCCGACCTTGACGCCCATCGCGCTCGAGCCGCTGTCGAGCTGGATGTACCCCGCCGTCGACCCGCCGCTGGTCCCCGTCGTCCCGGCGCCAGACTGCTCATTCTTGGCCCGCATCATGCCCAGGATGAGGTTGATCCGGTCGGCAACATACGCCATGCTCTGCGGCCGGTTGGCGGGATCGATCTCGACGCACTGCATCACCAACTCATTGAGGCGGGCGGGCACGCGCGGGTTCAGTTCAAGCACCGGGGTGGGGCGCGGCATCAACTCATCGTCGATCCGGCTCACCAGCGAGTCGCCCTTGGCGAGCGCCGTGGGGATCGGCTTGCCCGTGAGCGTCCAGTACATCGTCGCCCCGAGGTTGTAGATGTCGGTCTTTGCGGTGATCTCGCGCCGGTGCACCTGCTCGGGGGCGATGTAGTCGGGCGTCCCCTGGATGCGCGGCTTGATGGTCCCCGACTTGCACGACTGCCCCAGGTCGATCACCTTCGCGACCGGGCTCTTGCCGCCTGCGCCCGGGGCAACCAGGATGTTGTTGGGCTTCATGTCGGCATGGATGAACCCGCGCTCGTGCATGTGGGCCAGGCCCAGGGCGGTCTGGCTGAAGATGACCAGGGCGTCATCGAAGGTCTTGGGCGGCTTGATGTCCATGCTCCGCCCGTCGAAGTACTCCATGATCAGGAAGACATCCGAGAGCTGGATGAAGTTCTTGTTCTTCTTGATGAGCCGTTCGACCCGGCGCAGGTTGGGGTGGTTCAGCTTGCTGGCGACCTGGTACTCACAGACTGTCTGCTGCAAAAACCGGTCGTCCTTGCTGTCGGCCCGGTGGACGTGCTTGAGCGTCCAGACCTGCTTGGACTTGGGGTCCTGGACCAAGTACAACACCGAGGCCGCGCCCTGCCCGATCTCGCTCAGGACGCGCAGGCCCTCGATCTCGTCACCCTTCTTGTAAGCTGGTACTGGACCGATCATCCGCTACATCACTCCGGCCGGCGCTTGCCCGGCCCCCAGCCATTCGCCAATGGGAAAAAGCAGGCCACCCGTCCTCCGGGCGTCGCAGTCCCCCAACTGGGAGGGTATCCGGCATCGACCCCCCACCAAGGGCCACGAACGCCCGAACTCCCTCTTTCCCTCCCGTGCCAACCCCGAACCGGAGCTGCCAGAAACTGCCAAACAGCCGGCCGAGTGGACGGCACAGACAATACGGCCATCGCGCGCCATTGACTTGGCGAAACCCAGTTTTTTCAATTGGCGGCTCAGTTACCCCGGGGTGGCGGGGGGAGGAGCTGCTCCCGTAATGCCGCCTCGGGGAAGAACTTGCCCGGGCTCGCCGTCGTGGCGATCTGGCTGTGCAGGTACACCCGATCCGATGGAATGTTGAACTCGCGGCTCAGAGCGTCCACAAGGTGGACCAGCCGCCGCAACTGCGCCCCTGTAAACCGCTGGCGGTCACCGTCGCCGATCAGGCAAATCCCGATGGCCTGACGATTGAACCAGTCTGCATTCTGACCGGCCGCGTGCGCTCCAGGAACCTGCTTGAGCCAGCGGTTGCCGATATGGAGCTCGCCATCATCGATGCCCTTGCCGTTTCCGATAACAAAGTGGTACCCCAGGCCCTGCAGGTTCATGGCCCTTGCCTGCGCATCCAGGGTCGTGGGGGTTCCCGCGGGAGAACCGCTGTCATGGATGACAATCGCCTGCCAGCGGGCGGTGTCCAGGGGCGCCCGGGTGTTGAACACGGCTTCGACCGTGTCGGGCCCGGTGGTGGCGAGAAGGGGGGTCAACGTGAACCCTTCGCTGCGGGAAATCGGCGCGCCGTCCAGGAAGAACAACAGACCCCCGACCAGCGTCATGGAGCCGATCAGGCTCGCCCAGACCGCCTGGGCGCGTCGCGAGACCACGCCCTTGCCCACCTGTGACGCCCCACTACGCGGGGTGCGACGTGATGAAGACTTGCTTGCGCGGAACGCCATTGGCGGGAACATCCATGTTCTCAGGTGCGCGGCAGGCGCGGACACGCGTCACGCCACTCCGTTGGCCGACAATCGACACAATCATCCGGGAAGATACAAATCCGGCGCAAAATGACGGAGCGGGGGGGACAACCTGTCGGCGGTATCCCGACCACGCCGACCGTACCGCCTGCACGCGCCGTTATTCTGACGTGAGCAACCGGGCCCGCATGTTCGGCCTCTTCCGACCAAACTCGTCTTCAATGTACGAGGGAGCACGCCGGTCCCGAACCGCATCGAAACGGTCAAACTGGCTCCGAGCCTCGTCGGGGGTGAATATCTGCTCCTGACATCCGGCGGCCGACAGCAGGACGCCGACACCCAGCGTCGCAACCACTGCCAACGCCGTGACCGGCCCGGTCCGACCCGGGTTTCCCCGGAACATCTTCCTCGCGATCACCAGCACACTTCTTCGCATGGCCAAAGCGGCGTCCTCCAAAACGCAGTGTACCGCCCGAAAGGCACGGGCGGCACACTGGAAGAGAGAGGAGAGAGTTTGTGGAGACTGGTAAGCAGGCGTGGCAGGTAAGCAAGGGTGGGGTTGGGGGTCAAGTGTTTTCCGCAAACCCGCCACACTCTTCTGTACTCCGCTCCGTCCGAAAAGTTCGTGGTTACGCAAAAACAGCCCAGAATCGTCAAGAACCCGGGCTTCCCGACAGGCGGCGCTCCCGCCGTTCCTGCCCTAAAAGTCGCCGGCCTCACCAGGCCGTACATCACCCCGGACAAGGGCCTGCCGCAGCCCCTCATACACCACCGCACAGACCACGGTCGCCAAGTTCAACGATCGTTCGCCGCGGACCATGGGCAGCCGCAGCACACGCTCGGGGTGGGCCTCAAGCAGGGCGTTGGGAAGCCCGGCGGTTTCCGCCCCAAAGACCAGTGCATCCCCCACGCGGAACTCCGCATCAAAGTAACTTCGCGTCGCTTTGGTTGAAAAGTACCACGAGGCGCCCGCCCCTGAAGCCCCAGCACCCGCCTCATACGCGGCCCACGAGGCGTGCTCAACAACCCGCAGTCGCGGCCAATAGTCCAGGCCCGCCCGCCGGCACGCCTTCTCGCTGGTTTCAAACCCAAGGGGATGAACCAGGTGCAACTCGCAGCCGGTCGCGACACACGTCCGCCCGATGTTCCCCGTGTTGTTTGGTATCTCGGGGTGGACAAGCACCACCCGGAAGAGCCCCGCAGCCCCGGCTCCGCTCCCAGAAGACCACTGGCCCGACACCCTTACTTGCTCTTTTCGCGGAGGTACTGCTCCTCAGCCTGCCGCCGCGCGTTGACCGCCGGGTCGATCGTCAGCACCTTGTCGAGCGCGGCTTGGAACGCCGGCTCGCGCATCGAGCCGGACCACCGCATCACCCCGTCGGAACTCATGATCGCCACGAAAGGCAGCGCTTGGGCCTGCGTGTCATTGCGCCGGGACGCGGCAAGCAGGGTCCCCTGCAAGTCCAGCAGCAGCGAGTGCCCCAACCGCCCTCCGCCGCTCAGATCATCGATCCGCTGCTGAATTTTGGCCGGGTCGTTGTCCCCCGGCAGCACCTGACCGCTCGAGTCGGTCATCGGGGTCAGCACGCCGATCACTGCCAGGTCGCGACCCTTCTGCCTTTGCAGCAGGTCCATCCGGGGCATGACTTTCAGGAAGGTCTCGTGGAGCGATGGGTGCCAGAAGTACAGCAGCACCGCACGCCCCTTGAGTTCGGGCCTGCTGGGCTTGAACCCGGCCTCGGGGATCGAAAGCTTGACGAGCGGCGGAACCTGGTTGGGATCCTGCTGCGCGTTGGGGTCTTTGGGCGGCGCGGGCCACTTCAACGCCGCGTACACCTCCGGACCGGGTTCGGGGAACGGGACTTCGGGGAGGTCAGTCAGCGACACGCTTTGACGGATCGAATCCGTTCGCCGCCGCTGCTCGTCGGCCGCCTTGGCA
>Ga0163152_10008091_pt1 | contig 11319 bp, 9 predicted proteins | sample OliLakLV19MP8IB2_FD_148635 | JGI IMG/M metagenome (GOLD analysis project Ga0163152, IMG submission 148635) | Freshwater microbial mat bacterial communities from Lake Vanda, McMurdo Dry Valleys, Antarctica - Oligotrophic Lake LV.19.MP8.IB-2 | ecosystem: Environmental > Aquatic > Freshwater > Lake...
CTCCAGTGGCTGCCCTGGAATTATCAGCAGGCCTTCCCCACCAGCGAAACGGGTTGAACTTTCCCTGTCTCAACCTCAAAAACATCCAACTTTTCCAGCCTGCAGCACGCTTGCCGAAGCAACACAATGCACCCGGTGTTGCAGAGGCACGGTTCGCAGACAATGGCGGCAATCTGCCCGCGATATTGCGCCACACGGCGGCGGAGGTGTTCCACGTCGTTCCAGCGTGCGACGATGAACTGGTCGAGCACCTCACGAATCACGCCCGCGCTGGGATGCAGGCGCGTTGGTTCGTCGTCCGATCCCCACTGGTCCGGCGATGGTGCGAAGCCGATGAGACCTTCATCACCCCAGCCGTGATAGTGACCCTCGAATTTCAGGATGAGCGGTTTGCCTGTGTGGGCACGAGCGAGTCGGAAGGCAGCGAGCACGACCTCGGTCGCGGAACTGTTGAAGCGCACTCTTTCGGCCCCTCGGATCATCCGTTGCAATCGCTCGGCCACCTCGATTTCCAACTCGCTTTGCGCCGCCCAATGCACGCCGCGCCGCGCCTGTTCAGCGATGGCTACAGCCATGCCAGCCGGCGCGTGACCGTAGAGCAACGCGCCCTGGCCAAGTTGGAAGTCGAGATACTCGTTGCCGTCCACATCCCAAAGGCGGCCATCGTGGCCGTGGGAAAAGTAGAGCGGCACTGGGGCCTCCATCTTGCGGATGCCGGAGTTCACACCGCCGGCAATGCTGCGTTGCGCGCGGGCGTAGAGGGCGGCGGACCGGTTGAACGAATAGGGCGCAGAGGAAAATGAGTTCACAGTTGCGATTACAGATTGCTTCAGCGCGACAATGCCCAACTTCCTGCCGCTGGTGATTTCGCTGGTGGCATGGTCGAGCACGTCGGACGGGCCTTTGGTGAAGAGGCTGTCGCGTTGCTCTTCGACGTGCCCACGGGACAAAACGCCCAGCGCGAACGGTTGCGCCGCTACTTGCGCGACAAAGGCTTCGGCCACCTGCAAAACAGCGTGTGGATTACGCCCGATCCGCTGGCGGAGGAACGGCAGATTCTCGGCGGCGGAAAGATCAATGTGGAATCGCTCCTCCTGCTGGAGGCGCGACCTTGCGCGGGGGAATCGGACGCGGAAATCGTCGCGGGCGCGTGGGACTTCGAGCGCATCAACCGCCGCTATGCCCGGCATCTGCAAGTGCTGGGGGATCGCCCCGGCGGCGCACTGCGGAACGACGCGGCGGCGGAGCGCGAGACGTGGCTGGACGCGGTGACGAACCCCGAAAGCTTTCGGGGCTGCTGCCTGGCCGGATTCTGCCGTCCGATTATTTGGGGCAACAGACATTGGTGGCCGTCCGCAAGGACCGGCCGCGGGCGCAAGTGCTCCGGGACGCCAGCCGCCAACTGCGCGCGTTCCACCGCGCCTGACCGCCATGACAACCTTTTGTTGCAGATGCAACATGAACTCGGTCAACGCAAATGCGTTGCGGTTGGGAGTGTTTTGCGGATGGCGCGAAGGAAAATGTCGCGGTTGTTTATTGCCTTGAGCGAAAGAATCCAGCCCCGCTGGTCGAACCAGTCACGATGAAGTGCGGTGAGACTGCGCCAACATCCGTCCAATTGGTGAGAGTGGTTGAACTCTGCAACGTCCCGCGAAAATCGAGTCGAAGAACTCCGGGTGCGCTCACGAAAATGTTGCAGTGCGGAGACTGGGCGTCGAATTCAGCAGTTGCGGTCGAAACCGCGACGGCATTTGTCGGCGAAATCCATCTTGATGAGCGGCGGCCAGGGGCGTTTGAAGCCTTCGCCGGGGAGTTTTTTCGTCGCGTCAATGCCGAGTTTGCTGCCGCTGGCGATTTCGATCGCGCCATGGCCGGCCGTTCTCATTCCGGAAGCCGCCTCATGCGGATGGCGAAATCATCCACCACACTGAATTGGCCGGCCCAATCGTCCCGCGATGCCAGCAGCGCGGCGACGCGTTCGGCCACGACTGCCGCAGATGGCTGCGAGATGCGAAACAGAACGACGCCCTGCGATGCCTTCGCACCACGCCGGAAAACCAGTTCACCAAAATCCTTGTCGAAGGTGATGAGCAACCGCCTTTCAGTGTGAGCGCGGGCGAGCACATCGTTGTCGGGACTGCCCGGAGCGGCTTCACGAATCCACAACACGTCGTGGCCGCCCTGGCGCAGCCGGGTGACGCAATCCTCCGGGATGTTCTCGTTGGCGCAGAGCCGCATAGCGGGAGCTTCAGCCGCTCACGGCGAAAACTTTTTCTTCGTTCAACCGTTCCTGGGCATAAGCTGCACAGGCGCGAATCTGTTCACTGCTCAGCCGGTAATTGCGCGTGATTTCCGCCTCCGGCCAGCCCTGCGCGATGAGGCCCAGAATGAATTCGACGGCCAGCCGCGTGCCGCGAACCACAGGTTTGCCCACGAGGATGGCGGGATCGGCGGTGATGTGGTCATGCCAGTTCATGCAAATGGAGGCTACGCCTGCCACGGCGAGTTGTCAGCCGAGAAAAAGTTTCTCCACCTTCGCCTTCACCGCAGCATCCATCTTGATGAGCGGCGGCCAGGGGCGTTTGAAGCCTTCGCCGGGGTGTTTCTTAGTCGCATCAATGCCGAGTTTGCTGCCGCTGGCGATTTTGCTGGTGGCGTGGTCGAGCACGTCGGACGGGCCTTTGGTGAAGAGGCTGTCGGATCTTTGATCGGATTATGAAAACAAACGGACACGCCCGCAAATCTTCCAAAACTCCGGCCTTTGTGTTGCGTGCCGAACGCGCCCTGCGCTGCGCCGCCAAAAACGTCCAGGCCCAGAACCGCGCCCTGAAGCTCCCGCTGATCATCTGGCAGGACGGCAAAGTGGTGGAGAAACCGGCATGAAGACGGAAAACGTCCGTCAACACGGCTTCAGCCGGTGCAGACATTGCACACAAAATGATCATGGAAATATTTAAACCTCTTGAAAATGCCTGCACCCCGCCGGCTAAAGCCGGACAGCACGATGGGGTTCGACTCTCTTTGCTTGCTTCTTGGAAGCGCGAAAGTTTGAGGCGAGGCGGGCGCTTGGAAAATATTCTCCTGGCTCTTTCCTTGCTTATAAATGGAATCCACTTGCCAGCGGTCCTGCGGATTCTTTATTTCTAAGTTTATTCCTTTTATTCAATGCGCTTGAGGGAACTCCACCTTTCTCGGTTGGCACTGAGCCGTTTTGTCGTCGGCTGGGGGGCTCAGCTTTGCGTGGTATTGTTACCGTTCCTGGCAGCGGGTGTGGAGCCGACACTTCCCAAGATTCTGACAAACGTGCAACAGGTGCGTGAGTTGACGTTTGGTCAGGCCCGGCTCCAGCAGTCGGTCAGGATTCGAGGCGTGATCACCTTCCATGACGCTTCGAACAATCTGACGTATGTGCAGGACGAAACGGCGGGCATTCACGTGAGAGGATCAAATTCCGAGAGGACGGTTGCCGGGATCGAGGCGGGGCAGCTTGTGGAGGTTGAAGGATTTACCTCCATCGGTAGTTTTTCGCCAATTGTGGTGGGTGCGAAAAATGGCCCCGCAGTTTTCCATGTCCTGGGACGAGCCTCGTTTCCGCATCCGACCCATCTATCGAGCGATTCCTTTTCGCAAATTCCGAGGCACTGCCAGTGGGTCGAGATTGGCGGCTTGGTACGTGCGGTGAACCTGAACGCGCTTGGCACGCTGACGGTGATTGAAATCCAAGGACCTCTGGGTCGGATGAAGCTGTATGTTGCTCCGTCCGGGAATCCTGCGGACGAGTTGACACAGCTGGTCGCCGGCAAGGTTAGGGCGCAAGGCGTTTTTTCTGTCGCACCCAACCTCAAAATGCAATCCGCCGGAATGCATCTCCTGGTGCCTTCGGCAAAATTAATCATTGTCGAAAGGGCACCCAAAACCGACCCGTTCTCGCAGCCGGTGAGGCCTGTTGAAAATCTGCTTCGTTTCAACCTAAACGAGGAGGGAGAACGGATCCGCCTGCAAGGAACGGTGACATTGCAAGTGTTGACCAATGGATTTTTCATCCGCGATAAATTTGGTGGCGTCTGGATCCAGAGTCGGCAAGCGGAGGGCCTCATTCCTGGAGATCGGGTGGACGTGGTCGGCTTCCCGGGAGTGGGTGAAGGTTATGCGGTTCTGGAGGATGCGATTTTCCGACGTCTCGATCGAGAGCCGCCACCCAACCCGACCGCGTTGGTTGCGGCACAAGTGATCTCGGGAGCCCATCATGCGGAACTCGTAAGTTTTGAGGCAACGCTGCTCGAGCATCTGCCGGGTGTGGAGGAGCACGTGCTGGTGATGCAGTCGGGCGGCGTGACTATTCATGCCCGTCTGCCCGTTTCACTGGCACGCAAGGATTGGATCGCCTTGAAGTTGGGAGGCTATTACAGGGCGACCGGAGTGGCGCTTTTGCGACCCAACGAGCAAAGCCTGGGGCCGGAGCTGCCGCTGACATTCAAGCTGCGTCTCCGCGATCCTTCCGATCTCGTGCTGCTGGATGCCGGTCCGTGGCTGACCTTGAAGCGGATTCTTTGGTTGTTAACATTGAGCATGGTTCTGCTGCTTGCAGCCTTTGGCTGGGTTGTGCTTTTGCGAAGACAAGTCCGACATCAAACGTCGATCATTCATCAGCAACTGGCCGAACAGGCGAAGTTGGATGAGCGCTCCCGTATCGCCCGTGAACTGCACGATTCACTTGGCCAGGACATGGCGGGTGTGACGATTCAACTGGATGCTGCTGCAGCCCGGCTGATTGACCGTCCGGGAAATGCAATGACGCACCTCAACATGGCCCGCGCGATGATGCGTCATGCGCAGGCCGAGACGCGGCGCTCCATGTGGAGTCTCCGGGTTGGTGGGCTGGAGAACCATGACCTGCCGTCAGCTCTGCGTTTAATTGTTGCCCCGTTGGCCTCCACCGAGGCCGGGCCTGTCATAGAAGTGCAGGTGGCAGGCGTGCCTTATCGCTTTTCATGTATATGGGAGACTCATTTGCTTCGCATCGCTCAGGAAGCAGTGACCAACGCGGTAAATCATTCGCGTGCTAAAAAGGTAACGGTGGAGTTGATCTACGATCGCGACCGGGTCATTCTCCGGGTTGCCGACGACGGATGCGGGTTCAACGCCGAGCATTCTACCGCTCTGTCTTCCGGACATTTTGGCCTGCTCGGAATGCGTGAACGCGCCGAAAAGATGAGCGGACGACTGATAGTGATGAGCTCGCCAGACATGGGTACTTCCATCCGGGTGGAAGTGGTGACAGGAACCGTCCCACTGGCCCCGGCGGTTACAGCAGATTTCCTCACCCGTGACTGAGCCGATGAAGCCGATCTCCAAAATTCGCGTGATGCTGGTGGATGACCATTTCTTCGTACGCATGGGTTTGGCCGCCTCCCTCCACGACGAACCGGATATCGAGGTGGTGGCCGAGGCCGGCGATGGCAGGGCTGCTGTTGGCCTCTACCGCCAGCTCCGTCCCGATTTAGTGATCCTTGATCGCCGGATGCCCGACTCAGACGGAATGGAGACCATGCGAGCCGTTCTCGGAGAGTTCACTTCGGCGCGTTTTATCATGCTCTCAGTGGACGACGGTGAGGATTATATTTTCAACGCAATTCAGGCGGGTGCCATGTCCTATCTGACTAAGGACGTGCAACGCGATGAACTGCTGGTGGCAATTCGCACGGTCCATGGCGGGGAGCGATATCTGCCACAGGCAATCGCTGCACGGCTGGCTTCAAGAGTGTTTCGGCCCGAACTAAGTTCCCGCGAATTGGAGGTGCTTCACTCGATCGCCCGTGGCATGAGCAACAAAGAGATCAGTGCCCGTCTCGCCATTGCCGAGCCGACAGTGAAGATGCACGTCCACAACTTGCTCGCGAAGTTGGGAGTCAATGATCGCACTCAGGCCACTACGGAGGCTTTGCGACGCGGCATGATTCATCTGTGACGCTACCACCCTATCCCTTCGTATAGGTTCCGACCAATACCAAAGATAGCGAGACAAGCCGTGTGGAGGTGAATAATTTAAAGCGGTCAACCCTCACGCAATATTCAAAACCACAAAACCCATGTATCGTGAAATAGTGAAAAAATTTGGGACGGCAATTCTTGCCTCCCTTGCATTAACAGGTTCAGCGTCCGCTGATTCCATTGGCTCTAGCTTTATCGGCAGAGGCGGAGGGGATGTAATACTGGTTCCAGCTGATGAAGCTGGATTCGTGGCTCAGAAAAATTGGAACAATATCGACTCGGGAGACACCTTTAAAGGAACCACACCCCAATTAAAAGATGGCGCGGGGGTTCACACCATGGTGACCCTGCAATTCGACGCCAGCGGCAGTTGGAACAGCGACGGCTCCACCGCAACGCCAAACGACAAGCTTTTCAAAGGAATTATCAAACAGTTTGGAGCCGGCACCAGCGTATTTACGTTCGCCAACCTACCAACAGGCAATTTCGATATTTATGTCTATGGCGCGGAGAATGCGGGGCCCACAACACTCGACGTGATAGCCGGTGGCGTAACCAAATATTGGAATGAACCTGCGGCATTCGGCGGAATTTTCGTTGAATCTGACAGCACAACCCCCGGCACCTATGCCGATGGCAACTACGTTAAATTCAGCGGGGTGGCAGCCTCTGCGGAAAAAATCGAAATTAGCGCGACTTACAGGAGCGGCAGCGACGGTGCGGGAATCGCCGGCATTCAGATTGTTCGAGTTGGTGCGTTTCCTCCGAATACACTGGCCGCCCAGATTACCACCCCGCCTGCTGCAGCCTTCAAAGCCCGATATGATACCGCGACATTCTCCATAAAAACGACAGGACCGGGGGACATCAGATGGCTAAGGGATGGTGCCGAAATTCTGGGCGCGACCTCCAGGAGTTACACCACACCAATTCTCACACCAGCGGACAACGGCGCAACCTTCACCGTCGAATATAAAAATAATCTCAATACTGCGAGCGCCCAGGCATTGCTAACCGTCGCCGAGAACACGGTGCCTCCGGAATTTACGTCTCATCCGGAACCAATTACTCGAAACGTGGGTAATACTGCGCAATTCTCCGCTTCGACGACGGGTCCTGGGGTGACCTACAAATGGTTCAAAAACGGAGTTTTCATTCCAGAAGCAACTAACAGCAGCTATACCACGCCGATCCTCTTGATCGGGGATAGCGGTGCAAAGTTTGCTCTCGAAGCCAAAAACAATGCTGCTGCCGTCCCAAGTAACGAAGCGCTTCTGACCGTTGTGCCAAACGAACCCGATACCTTTGCTCTCGGAGCAGTCAAGGCCGAAATTTTCGATAGCCTGAGTGGCGTTGCCGTTAGCGACTTGACAGAGTCGCAGAAGTTTATAGAAAGTAAACCCGATCGCCTCCTCTACCTGACAGGAATTGATTTGCCCACCCTGGGTGATAATTACGGTGCCCGGTTGACCGGTTTTTTCATCCCAAAACAAAGTGGGGCTTATGACTTCTTTATCCGCAGCGATGATGCTTCCGCCTTCTGGATCAGCACTTCTGCAACACCACCCAACATTACTGATGCGCCCTTGATCACGGAGTCGGGTTGCTGTGGCGGATTCATGGAAACTGATTCTGGCGACGAAGCTACAACTTCCACTCCGATCGCTGGATTTGTAGCTGGTCAGCAATACGCTTTCGTGGCGATGGTGAAAGAAGGTGGTGGCGGCGACTTCCTTCAGGTCGCCGCACGGCGAGTGGGGGATTCCACCGCAGCCTCGAACTTAAAACCGATCTCCGGCAACTCCGTCGGAGCAATAATTAATCCGACTGGCGCAAGTATTGCGGTCAAAAATGGGCCGGATTCAATCGTGGTTCTTCAAGGACGCACCGCTACTCTTAGCGTTTTAGCGGTTGCCTCTTCACTCGTGATCGGCAATCCCGCAATTAACTATCAATGGATGAAAAACGAAATGGATATCGAGGGGGCAACAAGTTCTTCTTTTACAACACCTCCCCTTTCGTTGGGGGATTCCGGCGCGAAATATTCCGTCCGGGTATTCAGCCTGGGAAAGACTGCAATCAGCACAGAAGCGACCGTCACGGTTTCTGCGGACACGACGGGCCCAATCGCCAAGTCAACTGCTGCAATTAAAGGAGCCACTCGGGTCGGTGTTTGTTTCAATGAGCAGTTGGACAAGGCAACTGCGGAAACCATCGGCAATTACACCATTGCGGGCCTCCAGGTGACAGCTGCCACGCTCCAGCAGAGCGGAAACAAAGTCGCGCTCACGGTCTCAGCTCCGATCGCCGCGGCCTTCAGCCTGAAAGTCAAGGATGTGACTGACACATTTGGGAATAAAGCGGCTGTAACAGATTTAACCGGATCGGTCATTAACATGATCTCCATGGATGTTGGCACCTTGGGCGAAGACCCCGTTCTTCCTGGAAGCACTCTTACATGCGCTCCCGGGGATTTTGAAGTCACTGCCGGCGGCTCAGATATTTGGAGTTCGTCCGACGGAATCCATTTCGTTTACGAACAGCGGACGGGTGATTTTGATGTCAAAGTCAGAAACGTAAGTCTGAAAGCGATTGCCCAGTTTACTGGTGCAGGAATCATGGTGCGCGGGGACCTGGACGGCGATAGCCGCAATTGGACCATCAAGACCACGCCATACAACCAGCCTGTGTTCGAAGAACCCGGTAACACGGGATCCGCCCTTTATCGAACCACAAGCCGCAAGGACAAAGGGGGCTCAACTGGTTTGGTAAAAGATGGAGACGGTCCACCGAAATATCCCAATGCCTGGATTCGCTTAAAGAGAACCGGAGATACATTCACCTCCTATCAATCGGAGGACGGCTTGAACTGGAAGGTCATTGTGTCTGAAATTCCACCAAATGGTGAGGATCCAGCAGTTCCGACGCCTTACCCCTCTACAGTTTATGTCGGCCTTGCGACCTACTCGAATAAAAATCGGGATAATCCTGATTATTACACGACGGCTGTTTATGAGAGTTACGGGGATTTTGTTCCCGCCCTGGCCCGTCCTATATTGACTTTTAGCCAGTCAGGTTCTCAACCGTCCATCAGCTGGTCACCAGCAGGCGGCCGATTACAAATGAGCAACAATCTGGCGGACCCAAATTCCTGGACGGATGTCGGCACTGCCAATCCTGCGTTGATCAGCATCAGCGCCGGGAGCCAGTTTTTCCGGGTTATCAATCCTTAAGAAGTTTAGGTTGCGGGTTCACAAAAGACCGGGCGAATGGCCCGGTCTCCTTTTTTTACACCGGGCAACGGCACTTGCGCAGAGCCGCGCGATTTTCGGGGGCGAGGCTTCGGAATGGCCCTGAACTCCAATACCCATTGATTTCAAATTAGCATGAACTCCCAGCCCAAAATCCGTGTGCTGCTAGTGGATGGTCATTTTTTCGTGCGCATGGGTTTGGCAGCCTCTCTGAGCGACGAACCGGACATCACAGTGGTGGCCGAGGCCGGCGATGGCAGGGCGGCTCTTGATCTCTTTCGCCAGCACCGTCCCGATGTGGTGGTCCTCGACCGCCTTCTTCCGGGCGCAGACGGCGTGGAAACGATCGGATCCATTCGCGCAAAGTTTACGGAGGCCCGATTCATCATGCTCTCGGTGGATGACGGTGAGGATCACATTTACAACGCGATCCAGGCCGGTGCCATGTCGTACCTTACTAAAAACGTGCAACGTGATGTACTGCTACAGGCAATCCGAACGGTTCATGGCGGGAAGCAATATTTGCCGGTGACAATAGCCTCGCGGTTGGCTGCACGGGTCCGCCGGCCCGAACTAAGTTCCCGCGAACTGGAGGTGCTGTGTTTGATTGCTCACGGCTTGAGCAACAAAGAGATTAGCGACCGACTGTCGATTGCCGGGCCCACGGTGAACTTGCATGTGCACAACCTGCTCACGAAGCTTGGAGTTAGTGATTGTACACAGGCTACAACCGAGGCTTTGCGGCGGGGAATTGTCCAGTTGTAATCCCACCTGAGGCTGACTCGGCATTGCTTGCCAACCTCGACAAGGTTGGCGGGATAAAACCATGTGACCCATACCAAAGTATAGGTTTTTGCTCATCCTAAAGACACAATGACGAGCAGATGAGGATTCTGTAAGGTTTCGGCGCTCCCAATCTCAGACGTCCTATCGAACAAGATCAACACTATGCACCGTTCAATCCTTAGAATTATTTTCCTCGTAACGCTTGGCTTCGTGGCGCTGAGCGCGAGAGCTGCCACGATTTTCCAAGCTTCCAACAGCCAGTCAGTGGCCTGGGAAGCGGAAGATACCTTCTCAATCACCAACGCGCCAACCACACTTTGGATTGCAACAAATGATGCCACTGCCAGCGGAAACCGCGCTCTCTATCAGGCGGGTGAAAACCAGACCGCCTTTTCCTCCAGCTTTGCTTTCTACACCATCAAATTCCGCACAGCCGGAACCTACAGCCTCTATATCCGCTGGCGTGGAGACAAAGCACGTACGGACCAAGATGCCAATACAGCCAACAGCTATCGTCGTCCGATTGATTTCGGCGATCTGGAGAACGACCCGACCAGCAGTAATTTCACCGCCTCCAGCGCCAATAACTCCCGGCAACCGCCGGACGCCAACAACTACGCCATGATCATTGAAGGGGCAACTTACATGGTGACACAGGAGCAGGTGGATGCCGGGCAGCCGCTGATTTTAAAGGTAGGTACCCGCGAAGCAGGCATGTTCTTGGACCGGTTTGTCTTCAGCCAGAGTGATGCCTTGACTGAGGCCGAATTTAACGCCCTGCCAAATTCCGAGACCGACATCATACCGCAAAGCGCAAATGAAAATTTCGTGGCCTTTGAGGCCGAACGCGTAAGTAGAATAGTTAATTTGCCGACAACACTTTGGGTGATTACCAACGACGCCACGGCCAGCGGTAATCAGGCTCTGTATCAGGCGGGTGAAAACCAGACCACCTTTTCCTCCAGCTTTGCTTTCTACACCATCAAATTCCGCACAGCCGGAACTTACAGCCTCTATATCCGCTGGCGTGGAGACAAAGCACGTACGGATCAAGATGCCAATACAGCCAACAGCTATCGTCGTCCGATTGATTTCGGCGATCTGGAGAACGACCCGACCAGCAGTAATTTCACCGTCTCCAGCGCCAATAACTCCCGGCAACCACCGGACGCCAACAACTACGCCATGATCATTGAAGGGGCAACTTACATGGTGACACAGGAGCAGGTGGATGCCGGGCAGCCGCTGATTTTAAAGGTAGGTACCCGCGAAGCAGGCATGTTCTTGGACC
>Ga0163152_10008093_pt1 | contig 11318 bp, 10 predicted proteins | sample OliLakLV19MP8IB2_FD_148635 | JGI IMG/M metagenome (GOLD analysis project Ga0163152, IMG submission 148635) | Freshwater microbial mat bacterial communities from Lake Vanda, McMurdo Dry Valleys, Antarctica - Oligotrophic Lake LV.19.MP8.IB-2 | ecosystem: Environmental > Aquatic > Freshwater >...
GGCGACGGCGAGATGGACGAGCCCGAGAGCATGGGCGCGCTCACGCTCGCCGCGCGCGAAAAACTCGACAACCTCACCTTCGTCGTGAACTGCAATCTGCAGCGTCTCGACGGCCCCGTGCGCGGCAACGGCAAGATCATCCAGGAGCTCGAAGCCGCGTTCCGCGGCGCCGGGTGGAACGTGATCAAGGTCGTCTGGGGCGAGGATTGGGACGATCTGCTCGCGCGCGACCCCGACGGCCTCCTGGTGCGGCGCATGGGTGAGGTCGTCGACGGCGAGTACCAGAAGTACACGGTCGAGTCGGGGCCCTACATCCGCGAGCACTTCTTCGGCACCGATCCACGCTTGCTGACATTGGTCGAGGATCTGACCGACGCGAAGCTGAAGCGGCTCCGCCGCGGCGGCCACGATCCCGAAAAGGTGTTCGCAGCGTACCACGCCGCGGTCGAGCATCGCGGCGCACCGACCGTCGTCCTCGCCAAGACCATCAAGGGCTACGGCCTCGGTGCCGCGGCCGAGGGTCGCAACATCTCGCACCAAGCCAAGAAGATCGCCGGCCCCGAGCTGCGCGAGTTTCGCGATCGGCTCGGCATCCCGATCGCCGACGCCGAGCTCGACGCGATGCCGTTCTACCGGCCGCCCGACGACAGCGAGGAGATGGTGTATCTGCGTGAGCAGCGCGCGGCGCTCGGTGGCGCCGTACCCCGCCGGGTCGTCCGGTCCCAGCCGCTCACGGCGTTGCCGGAAGATTTGCTCGCCGAGTTTCGCACCGGCAACGGCGACCGCGAGGTCGCGACGACACAAGTGCTCGTCAGCATGCTGCGCCGTCTCATGAGCGACGAAACCCTCGGACGCCTGATCGTGCCGATCGTGCCCGACGAGGCCCGCACCTTCGGGATGGACTCGCTCTTCCGGAAGTTCGGCATCTACTCCCAGCAGGGTCAGCGCTACGAGCCCGTCGACTCGGACATCGTGGCCTACTATCGCGAGGTCGAGGACGGTCAGCTCCTCGAAGAAGGCATCACCGAGGCCGGCGCGATGGCGTCGTTCACGGCCGCCGGCACCGCGTACGCCGCGCACGGCGTGAACACGATCCCGTTTTTCTTCTTCTATTCAATGTTCGGCTTCCAGCGGATCGGCGACTCGATCTGGGCCCACGCCGACGCGCGCGGCAAGGGATTCCTCGTCGGCTGCACGGCCGGCCGGACGACGCTCGCGGGCGAAGGCCTGCAGCACCAGGACGGGCACAGCCATCTGCTCGCGAGCACGGTGCCGACGGTGCGCGCGTACGACCCCGCGTACGCCTACGAGCTCGCCGTGATCGTCGCGGACGGGATCCGTCGGATGTACGGCGCGCGCGAGCACGCGTTCTACTACCTGACCGCCATGAACGAGGCGTATCTGCAGCCGGCCATGCCGCCCGGCGCCGAGGTCGGCATCGTGAAGGGTCTCTACAAAGTGCGCCCCGCGCCCGATCCGGCGAGCGGGCCGCGCCTGCATTTGTTCGGCAGCGGCGCGATCCTCCGCGAGGTGCTGCGCGCGCAGACGCTGCTCGCGACGCACGGGGTCGCCGCCGACGCGTGGCGCGTCACGAGCTCTCGTGCGACCGATGGAACCGGCTGCACCCGAGCGAACCGCCGATCACCGCCTGGATCACGCGCGCGCTGGAAGCCGAGCCCTGGCCGATCGTCGCCGCGACGGACTATCTGAAAGCCGTCGCCGACCAGATCACCCCCTTCGTTCCCGCAGGTCTCCGCGCCCTCGGCACCGACGGCTTCGGACGGAGCGAAACGCGCGCGGCCCTCCGCCGCTTCTTCGAGGTCGACGCCGAGAGCATCTGCGTCGCCGCTCTCTCGGAGCTCTGCCGTCGCGGCGTCCTCGCGGCGACTCGGGTGGACGACGCGATCGCCGCCTTCGGCATCGAAACCGACGGCCCCGATCCGACGACGATCTAGTTGAGCGGCCGACTGACGTCGGCCCTTCGCCGCCACCTCAACTCCTGCGAGAAGTGATGTGCGCCTTGTTGGGCGTTCGCCCTATAGCAGCCGCTCTTATCTAAGTAACTGAAAATTCACTGACGATCGCGATTGCCTGACGCGCTGCGTCTGGCATGATCAACGGGGATAACATACTTGACACAGTGACTACCTGATATAGGTCATGGGGCCTAGATGTGGTACCGGGCCGAGTATGGTTGCGTCCCTCCAGCAAGCCGTGGCCCTCCCGTCACGGCGGTTGAGGTAGCTCCCGTGGGGGCGTTCGCTCTCCTCTGGCGGGGTCGAGAAGCGTTCGCGGCTTGGTGGCAGCGGGGTCGGAGCGCTAGGGTCGCCCGCATGCAGCTTCGGGAGGTGGGAGACGCCTTCGCCCATGCGCAGTTCAGCGCGCATCAGCACGCGCTGCTGGCGTCACTGGTTGACGCTCGCTCTCGCGTTACCTTCACCGAGGCGGAGATGGCGGACTATGCCGCCAGAATACGGGACGGTGTTCGTGAGGCTCAAATCCTGCTCCGGCTCGATGCCACGATTGCCTCAATCGCCCAATTAGACGACCACGCGCGCCAAGAGCGTGCTGGGTTCATCGAGAGCCGGACCAGCGACGCTCGTCAGCTCCGGGAGCTGCGCGAAGACATGCTCGCGGTTGCGCCCGAGATGCGCAGCTACTGGACAGATGAACTCGACAGTTGCGTTCGCGATATCATTCGCCAGTCCGAAAACGTGATGGACCAGATCGCCTCGGGCATCTTTCCGCGCCGGGACGTTTTGGACGTTGCCGTCGATATGGTCCGATTTCTGCCGGTATCGTTCGGCGAGATACGCGAACTTCCCGATGAGATCGTGAGCTACGCGGCGCAAGCGCACCTCAGCTATCTGCTCGTCATGCGGGTGGCGCCTATGCTCAAGACAGCGTTCGTTGCCCCGGGCAATCTCAAGGTGGCGGTCGTTGAAGATGCCGACGTCGATGAAGACTGGCTTGATATCGAGGTCGAAGTTGACGACGCGCCGGGGAGCGAAGATCCCGCCCAACGGTTTCTCTCCTTCATCCGCGTCCTGTATCCTCGGTGGACACCTCAAAACCGGCCAATGGTCGACGGCTGAAAAGCGGCCAATGGCGAGCGGCCCAGACGGGTTCGTCGCTCTCTACGCCGCCGATCCTTCGGCGTGCAAGTCGGTGCCGGTTTTGGTGCGCCAGCTTCGGGGTCCGCATTTGAGGATGTGGGCATGGTGGAGGAGCCGATCGAGGAGCGCCGTGACGGCGGCGGTGTCGCCGAGGAGCTTGCCCCAGTCGTCGACGGGACGGTTGGACGTGAGCAGCGTGCTGACGCGTTCGTAGCGACGCATGATGAGTTCGAGGAGGTCTTCGGCGGCGGTGGCGGGCAGCTTCCGCATGCCGAGGTCGTCGATGATGAGCAGCGGGACGGTGGCGAGGTCGTGCATGACCGCGCGGCGCGTGCCGTCGATGCTGGCTTCGACGAGCTGATCGAGGAGCGCGTGGGCCTCGAAGTAGCGGACGCGCCAGCCCTGCTGGATGGCGGCCTGGCCGATCGCCTGCGCGAGGTGACTCTTGCCGGTGCCCGGGGGCCCGAGGAAGAGCGCGTCTTCGTGCTGCGCGACGAAACGGGCCGTGGCGAGGTCGAAGACGAGCGCGCGATTCAGCTTCCGATTGAAATCGAAATTAAAAGTGTCGAGCGTCTTGGCGGGATCGCGAAAGTGCGCCTGCGTGCGGCGCCGCGCGAGCAAGCGATCCTGGCGGCGGACGAGTTCATCGGTGACGAGCGCGGCGACGAGATCGAGCGGCGCCTGACGTTCGGTCTGGGCTTGACGGAGGCGCGCCTCCAAGACGTCGGCCATGCCGGAGAGGCGGAGCTGGCGGAGCGCGCGGTCGAGTTCGGCGAGGGTCATTCGGGGATCTCCTGTGCGGCGGTCTGGCGATCGATGTGATCGCGGTAGTGGGTGAGCTGGCGGATGAGCGGATCGATCTGGCGAAGGCTCGGCGCGCGGCCGGTGCGACGCTCGAGATAGCGGCGGACGAAGCGATACGTCGGGACGGCGAGTTCGAGCGCGGCGGCGCACGCGTCGTCGACGGCCGCGACGCCGTGCTGTTTGGCGAGCGCGAGGACGCCGAGGATGCGCCGGATGCCGACGATGCCGTCCTGCGCATGGATCGCCGTGCAGAGCGCGCCGATCGACGGCCCGGCGGTGACGGTGCGGGCGAGGAGCTGCTCCGTACTTGGCGGCGTGCGGCGCGGCCGATCCTCGTCGCGAATCCGATGGAGCCCGCGCGCCTGCCGTCGATGCTCGCAGACGAGCTGGCCCGTGTGCGGATCGAGGACGCGGACCCGCACGTCATCCCACTGCACTGGCAGCCGCGTGCCGAGCGGGATGCGGGGCGGCACGCTGTAGTAGGCGCTGGCGACCTCGACGCAGCCGTCGAGATGCACCGTCCGGACGCCGTAGTCGTAGTAGCGAAACGGTTCGAGTGGGAGCGGTTGGAGGTGCGGGTGCTCCTCGGCAAACATCGCGGCCACCTGGCGCTTGGTCGTGCCGTGGATGCGCGTATCGGCCCACCGCGTCTCCCAGTGATCGAGGTACTGCTGCGCGGCCGCGAGCGTCTCGAAGCGCATCCCGCGCAGCGGCGTCCGCTGCGCGTGGCCGACGCCCGACTCCACCTTGCCCTTCCGATCGGGATGGCGGACGCGACACGGGAGCGCGACCGCGCCGTAGTGCGCGAGCACGTCGCGATAGAGCGGATTGAGCGTCGGGTCGTGGACGTCGGCCTTGAGCACGCCCTCCTTCAAATTGTCGAGGACGACGATGCGCGGCACGCCACCGAGACGGCGAAACGCGGTCTCATGGAGCTGGGCCCAGATCGCCGCACTCGACTGAAACGTGAGCAGTCGGACCGCCTTCCGACTCGCGCCGAGCGTCAGCACGAAGAGCCGCGTGCGGCGGTACTTCCCCGTCTGCGGATCACGCACCATCGCGCCGTCGCCGTAGTCGACCTGCGCCTCCTCGCCGAGTGGCGTGACGATCACGGGGTGCGCCTCGGCGGTCGGCGTGCCGCGGAGCTGGCGCACGAAGCGACCGACGCTCGCGTAGCGCGCCGTGAAGCCGTGCTGCGACACCAGATCCTGCCAGATCGCCACGGCGTTCCGGCCGCGGCCGAGCGCCTCGACGATCACCTCGCGGTACGGCTCGCACGCACTCGCTTGCGGGCTCCGACCGGGGCGCGGCGGCCAAACCGGCGGCGCCGAGTCGGTGGACACCTCATTGGCCGGTTTTGCTTCGGGGCCGGCGTCGGAGTCGGTGGACACCGCGTTGGCCGGTTTTGGGATTGGCCGCCGACCCCACCCACCCGGCGCGCGCACCGCCAGGCCCGCGGCCTTCAAATACGCGCTTGCCGTCTCGCGGCGGACGCCCGTCGCGTCTTCGATCCGGCGCAGCGGCCATCCGAGCCGCCCCAACGCCACTACCTGCTGCCGCTTCGTCTCGCTCAAGACATTGCCCATCCCGGCAGGGATCACGCGATCCCCGCCCGCTCAATGTCTGGGCGCGCTACCGTTGGCCGGTTTTCAGGTGTCCATCATTGGCCGGTTTTGGGTGTCCACCGAGGGTATCGCGCCGCGCCGCGATCACAGGTGAACCGGATGCGCTTTTCGTACAGGGTCCGTTGAGAGGATGGACCCCCGACAGTACCTCGTGATCGCCTCAGAACTGGCGGCGTGTACGCCAGTCGAGTACCGGAGGAGCTCCATCAATCGCGCCTACTACGCTGCGTACGGCGTTGCGCACCAAGCCCTGGAATCACTTGGTTGCCGGATTCCGACGCGAGGCATCGGGCATCTCGTCGTGCGCGAAATCCTACAAGACAGCACGGATGAGGGGTTTCAAGATGCTGGGCATTTCCTCTGCCAGCTCTACGCGTGGCGGCACAAGGCGGACTACCGGTACGAAAATCCACTCCCGGAAGAGCGACGATGTGCGAACGATTGTGTGCGGCTCGCCGGCTACGCCATCAATCGGGTGGACGAGGCCATGAAGGATCGCGTCGCCGCCAGGGCCGCAGTCGATGCCGCGCTGGTGGCTCGGATACTGAATCCACTACTGGCGCTGCTTGGCTCGGGGCGATAGGGGGACCACATGAGCGACGGCCCTACTGAGAAGCCTGAGCCCACCCCCTTCGAGAAGTTCCAAGAGCTGACGAAGAAGGTGATCGCGGTGCCCAAGAGCGAAGTGGACAAGCGCGAGGCTGAGTGGAAGCGGGACCGTTTGCTCCGCAAGGGGAAGCACGCCGACGTTTCTTAGCCGTTGCTCAGCGCGGCTAGGACGTTGACTCTTCCGTCGGAGGATCCTCAGTCGGCTCGGGCGCATTGGGTGACCGGCTGAGTTGTCCGAGAACTTCGGCCTCCTGTTGCTTCCAGAGATCCACGAGATCCCTGATCGGATCGACCTCTTCCTTCGGCAAGCAGCGGGTGCCCTGATGGGAGACAGAGAGAAGTTGCACGGCCCCACCGATCCCTGACGCCGCACTTCGAATCGCGTCACTCACCGTCCGAAAGCCGAGAGCGAGGGCCTTCTCCAGCGACAAACTGCTCAGGTCGTAGTGCGCCACGCAGCTCATCGCATGCGTCGCGAACACGTCGCCTGACCCGATAGCCGAATGTGAATTCACGAAGTGCCGGTCGCCTTGGATCCCAATCTCGAGAATGAAAAATTTACCCTGCGCAACCCCGACAAAAATACCGGCGACGTGTTCGGGAACCCCGGGAACTCCCGGAAGTCCCACAAACGATTGCACTGCCTCCTTCTGGAGTTGGTTCACGTGAGCAGAAAGCCGACGCGCCCCCTGTTCCTCCCCGTCGCGCTCGAAGATCTTCGCAACGCCCTGATCCTGACTGAGCTTCTCTTGCACGCGCTGAATGAGGCCACCGGATCCTGATCCGCCCCAGCCAAGATGTCCCCGGATTAGGTGGAGCTTGTCGACATCTTGGCGCGTAGCCTGCCCGCTCGTGGCAAGAGTCGCCTGGCTATCCGAAGCGAGCACTACGCCATCACGACAGCGCAGCGCCAAGATGAGCGTCACGACCGGAAAACGGAACGCGTCGCGAATTCGGGATAGAGGCGGTACACGTCGCGAAGAAGCGTGTTGAAGTCTCGCTCGATTACGTATGCACGCATGTCGTGCAACAGCCGCAACCGTTTCGGGGGCGCTATCTCGGCAATCTCGCGGGCGCGACTGCTTCCCTCGTCGGTGACTGCATAGAGGGGCGTATTCATCCAGGGCACGGACTCTGCGCGGAGGGCTCCGCCAGAGACGAGTGACCCTAGATCTGGGTAGATCTGAAAACTGAACGGCCCGTAGTTGTAGGGCTCGAAGTCGTACTTCTGATCCTCGGGCGCATTCGAGCGTTTCGCGAAAAGAAAGAGAGCCTTTTGGATGCGCACACGATCGATAGCCTTCGGCGCTTCAAGGAAGAGAAGCAGCAGCCAATCGCGGGGGCTCAGTGCGCTCATTGCCCAAAAATCTTAACAAGTTACGCGCGAATAGCCAAGGTTTTCTACGCCGTACCGTAGATCGAAGGGATCGTTAAAAAGCAGGGGAGACGACCAGCACGTCCTGCGGTTGGTGAGCATCTCTATCGCGGACGAAGCTGTTCGATACTTGTAGAGGAGACCACCCGGCGGCGGTGGCATCGCACCGTCAGTAGCTTCGACGGTCATCGCCCGATCAAAGGCTGTTTTCCCGTGTCACGCCTTTTCCTCGCTTCCCCCGCCCCTGTCGCGGAACTACGCGGGGTGTCCCTCCATCGCGCCTTCAATCCCCGTCAGTTGCTTGTAGGTGAGGCGCTTGCCCGCAACCATCGCGAGCACGGCATGGAAGCGGCTTTGGTCGGTGCCCTGGCGCGCGTTGAAGCGGAACGCCTGCTCGTCCAAGTAGCGGAACAGGTGGAACGGCTCGACGCTGATGTAGGTGCCGCGCAGCCCGCGCTTCAGCAGGCTCCAGAAATTTTCGATGTTGTTCGTGTGGATGTTGCCGTCCACGTACGCGACGGTATGGTCGATGACCTTGTGCTCGTACGCGGCCGGTGAGTACGACTCGCCGAAGATTTTGTAGGAGCCGAGTTCGTCGGTGTGGACTTCGGTCTTCGGGGCGACGTGCTTCACGATGGCCGGCAACATCGACCTGCGGCGGCGCGAGTCGACGACCTTCGTCACGACCTTCCCGCCCCGCTCCAGCATCCCCATCACGATCGCCTTCCCGGTCGCCGTGTACGCGCGATGGTGCGGCTTGCCCGAGCGCGGATCGGTCGGCGCGACCTTCGACTTCGCGCGCTGACGCGCGTTCATCGTGCGGGCCTTGCCGCCGATAAACGTCTCGTCAATCTCGACTTCTTTGCCCTCGCCGCCGAGCTTCAGAATCGACCCTTCCTGCATCGCGAGGCGGACCCGGTGCAGCACGAACCATGCGGACTTCTGCGTGATGTCCAGGTCGCGGGCCAGCTCGTAGGAGCTGATGCCGTTCTTACAATTCGCCAACAACCAGAACGCGCACAGCCACTTGTCGAGTCCGATCGGGCTGTCTTCCATCACCGTCCCGACCTTCACCGAGAACTGACGACGCACGTGCGACTCGGAGCACTGCCATACGCGGCGCGTGCTGATATAACGCACTGCGTGAGAACCGCAGGTCGGACACGCAATCTCGCCATCGGGCCACCGCATCGCAACGACGTACGCGAGGGCACGATTCGGGTCGCTGAAGTACTCGATGCACTCTTTCAGGGTCGCCGGGGCGGATTCGATGCGCGGTGATTTCTTCGGCATGGGGAGAACCTACGGGAGGCGGGCCACTGTGTCAAGTATATTAACCCCGATCAACGCCATGAAGAGTTTCACCGAGTGGGCGGGAACCCGGGCGAGCGCGGTGCTCGATCGGGTCGCCTGGAACGCGGCCCGGACGGCCGTGGATTCCGTCCGGTATCAGCCCCGGCAGATCGATCTCGTCCTCGCGTGCGGTGCGGGTCAGCCTGACATGCCGGCCCCGGTGGCACGCTGGCTGGTCGACGCCCGCAGCTGGCCGACGCTCCGCACCGCCACCACCGTCCCGCACCGCATCGTCCGGCTGGTCGCCGGCGGGGCGGCCCGCTGGCTCGGACCGACGGCCTCGGCGGTCGTGCGCTGGAGCTCCGGCGCCGTCGCCGCCGCGGCCGACTCAGCCGGGGCGACCACCCTCCAGCAACCGCTCCGGGCCCGCGCGCACCCGGGGATGCTCGTGCCGCACCCCCATCAGGTCGCCGTGCTGGCCGTCGACATGCGGGGATTCTCCAACCTCACCCGGGTGCTGCACGACACGCAGTACCTGGCGGATCTCATCGGTGAGTACCTCACCGAGATGACCGAGATCATCGAGGCGCATCGCGGCGTCGTCTTTCAGTACACCGGCGACGGCCTCCTCGCCCTCTTCTTGCCGGAGCTCGCCGGTACCGACTCGGCGGCGATGCTCGAACGCGTCGTCCACGACGCTGGGCGCGCCATGCACGCCCGCTTCGACGACCTGAACGCGCGCTGGCGCGCTCAGTGGCGCGCCGAAGGACGCGACGTCGCCACGATCGGTCTCGGCATCGGTGTCAGTTTCGGGCGCGCCACGATCGGCCTGCTCGGTCCGTCGGGCAAGAAGCAGTTCGGCGTCATCGGCGAGCCGGTGAATCAGGCCGCGTATCTCTGCTCGCAGGCGGCAGCCGGCACGTTGCTCGTCGACCGCGACGCGTTCGTGCGTGCCGGTGCGCCGATTCCCGCCGAGCGCATCATGCGGCTCCGTTCGAAGAAGCGGCATCAACGCATCGACACCGTCTCGCTCCGCTTCGGCGCCGGCACGTCGTCGCGCACCTGGCGCCGCGCCTCGACGGAGCTTCGGACCTAAATCCGCGCGGCCAGCAGCACCAGCGTCAGCAACCCCCCGACGATCCAACTCGTGCGATCGCGGATGGCGAAAAAGACCGGATCCTCGTGCAGCTCGCCGCGATGTGCGAGCATCCACATCCGGCTGATCCAATAGAGCAGCAGCGGGCAGACCAGCCACAGCAGCGCCGGAGACGCATAGATCCCGGCGGCGTGGTCGCCGTTGATGTAGAGCGCCGCGACCAGCACCGCCAGGTACCCGCTCACGGTGCCGTTGATGGTGATGAGATCGAGGTCACCCGCGTAATAGCCGCGCACTTGGAGCGACGACTCGTTGACGGCGAACGGGCGCAGCTCGGCATAGCGCTTCACGAAGGCGAGGCTCAGAAAGAAGAAGAGCGAGAAGCCGAGAATCCACGGCGACGGCACGACGGCGGTCGCGGCGCCACCCGCGATCACTCGCCCGGTGTAGAGCAGTGCCAGCACCAGCACGTCGACCAGCGGTACGTGCTTCCACCAGAACGTGTAGAGCGTCGTGACGGCCAGATACACGACGAGCACGATGCCGAAGAGTAGCGGCAGGCGCGTGGCGATCGCGAGCCCAAGGACCGTCGTGCCAACGCCGAGCACCCAGCCGAATCCAATGGAAAGCTCACCCGAGGCGAAGGGTCGTCGGGACTTGGTCGGATGACGGCGGTCGGCCTCGAGATCGGCGAAGTCGTTCATCAGGTAGACCGCCGACGCACAGAAGCTGAAGGCCAGGAACGCCCGAAACGCGTCGAGGTAGCCTTCTCGGAGCGCATTTCCACGGGACCTTTTGACGTACCATGGACGTTCTCGGCCCGAATAGCCGCAACCTGCGCGCGGTGCTCCGCCCCGACGCCAGCGTGACACGGGGGGCGCGACACCGGGTGCGAGAGCGCGCTCAGCGCAGCGTCGAGCGCCCGACGGCCCGCAGATAGGCCTGCTCGACGGCACCCGCCGCGCGCGGCCACGAGAACTCGGTCGCGCGGCGCAGACCGAGACCGCGATGGCGCGCGGCGGTCGACGCCGACCCGACGATCGCCACGAGCGCGTCGGCCAGGGCTGCCTCGGTCGGCTCGTCGAGCAACCACGCCGCGTCGCCCGTGACCTCCGGCACCGCGCTCCGCCGGAGCGCGATCACCGGGCAACCGCAGGCCATCGCCTCGACGAGCGTCAGGCCGAATCCCTCGTACAGCGAAGCATTCACCAACACCGACGCCGCGCTGTAGAAGAGCGGCAGCTCGGCATCGGGCAGCGGTCCGATCAGCCGCACCCGATCGCGCGGCAGGTTCGGCCGATAGCCGGGCCGGATGCGGCCGGCGAGCACGAGCTCCGCACCCGGCAATGCCGAGGCGACGCGGCCGAACGCCGCCGCGAGCAGCTCGACGTTCTTCCGCG
>Ga0163152_10008094_pt1 | contig 11318 bp, 10 predicted proteins | sample OliLakLV19MP8IB2_FD_148635 | JGI IMG/M metagenome (GOLD analysis project Ga0163152, IMG submission 148635) | Freshwater microbial mat bacterial communities from Lake Vanda, McMurdo Dry Valleys, Antarctica - Oligotrophic Lake LV.19.MP8.IB-2 | ecosystem: Environmental > Aquatic > Freshwater >...
ATGCTTCACGAAGTAGCGGAAGAGTTCCTCGAGCATTCGCACGGCGCGAAGGTTCGGTTCATGCACGACCGGATTGTAATAAAGATTTTTATAGAGGTAGTCGCGCAACTCCAGGTTGAGTTCGCGTCGCTCCGGGCTGTAACGAACCAGGGGACGCGACTGAAGCCGGACGTCGTCGGCCGATTTCACGCCGGCGTCGAGAATCAATTTTTCGGCGGTTCCGACAACGTCCTTCACGTGGTCATCGATCAGGCAGCGGATGATGAAATAGCGCCGGCCTTCGTCGGGCAGCTTCCCGAATTCTTTCTTAACAAGTCGGTCGGCGTCTTTCCAGAGGCGCACTTCTTTCCTCAAATGTTTCTCGGACAAAAGGCCGGAATCGAGGCCATCGTCGAGGTCGTGGCTGTAGTAGGTGATCTCGTCGGCGAGATTCGCCACTTGGGCTTCGAGCGAAGACGATTTGGCGTCGAAGTCGGCCCGCTTGCTCGGATGATCGTAGCTGGTGTAGTGCTTGACCAAGCCTTCGCGGACCTCCCACGAAAGGTTCAATCCCTGGAAGCGCGGATATTTTTGCTCGAGATGTTCAACGATCCGGAGGCTTTGGCGATTGTGCTCGAAGCCGCCGTGGGCCTTCATCAGTTTATTCAGGACCGCTTCGCCCTTGTGCCCGAAAGGCGAATGGCCGAGGTCATGGGCTAACGCGATCGTTTCGCAGAGATCCTCGTTCAACTGGAGTGCGCGGGCGATGTTCCGTGAAATGGCTGCAACTTCCATCGTGTGGGTCAACCGGGTGCGAAGATGATCTCCGCTGCCGTTGAGGAAAACCTGCGTTTTATACTCCAGCCGGCGAAAAGCGCGGGAATGGATCACGCGGTCGCGGTCGCGCTGGTATTGCGTGCGCCATTCGGGAGGTTCTTCTTTGAAGACGCGGCCCCGGGTGTCGGCGCTGAATTGGGCATACGGAGCGAGCGTCTGCCGTTCGCGCTCCTCCAGTTGCTTGCGGGTGACGGGCATGGATTAGTTGGAAATAAGCTCCTGAACGGAAACACCTCGTAGATCAAACAAGCGACGGATTGCGTCCTCGATTAAATTGTTCGGGCAGGAGGCACCGGCGGTGATGCCGACGGTAATTTTTCCGTCTGGAAGCCAGTTGTTCGTTTCCATCTCTTCGTGGTTGTGCTGATTCCAGTGGCGGATCATTTTTTCGGAAACCATCATGGCGGCGTTCTTGATAAAATAGGTCGGGAGTTTTGCTTCCCCCATTTCGGCCAGGTGCGACGTGTTGGAGGAATTGTAGCCGCCGATGACGAGGAGCAAATCCATCGGCTCGCGCAAAAGCTTTTCCAGTGCGTCCTGGCGATCCTGGGTCGCGCCGCAGATTGTGTCGAAGAAGCGGAAATGGCTGTCGATGTCCACATCGCCATATTTTTTAATCATGGCGGTTTTCAAGCGGCGCTGCACTTCTTCGGTCTCGCCGCGAAGCATGGTCGTTTGATTGGCCACACCCACGGCGGAGAGGTGGAGATCGGGATCGAAACCTTCGGAATACGCGCCTTTGAATTTGTCCAGGAATGCCTGTTTCACGCCGCCATTGAGAATGTAATCACAGACGTAGTCGGTTTCTGCCAGTGTGAAAACGACGAGGTAATGTCCGTTCGTCGCCGTGGCTTGGGAGCTGGTGGCTTTCGTTTCCTCGTGCCACGCCTTGCCGTGAATAATGCTGGTAACGGCTTCGCGCGAATATTGTTTGACCCGCTTCCAGACGCTCATCACGTCGCCGCAGGTTGTGTCCACGAGCTGGCAGCCTTTGTCCACGAGCTTGGCCCGGGTGGCCACCTGGGTTCCGAACGCGGGAATGATCACCACATCGCCCTTTTGCAAACACTCCATCTCTTCGTCCGTCGGCTTGGCTGAAATGGTTTTGATGCCGAGATTGCGAATCTGATCGTTGACCTCGGGGTTGTGAATGATCTCGCCCAAAATATAAATGGGTTGGTCCAGAAAAACCTTGCGCGCGGCGTAAGCGAGATCGATGGCGCGCTCCACGCCGTAGCAAAAGCCGAATTCCTTGGCCAGCTTGACCGTGAGCAAGCCGTCCGCGGAAAGCACATGCCCCTTGGCGCGAATGCGGTCCACCAACTCGCTGCGGTAATGAGACAAGACCTGGGCCTGGACGGCTTCCATGATGTCCGGTCGGCGAAGATTAATTTTTTGAGGCGCCGCGGGCGCGTGCGTTGACATACGACCCAAAGTTTATCACGAGGAGGCAGCGCGTCGAGGGGAAAGGCGGTTGAGGAAATTCACTAATTCAGGACAGGAAATCTGAGGGCGAAAGTTTCTGGCAATCCGGAGAAAGACATTGCACTGTGGGAAACTTATGCAATGATCTGAACCTCTTCGGTGTCGGAGCGTGGCTCAGCCTGGTAGAGCGCTTGGTTTGGGACCAAGATGTCGCAGGTTCAAATCCTGTCGCTCCGACCACTTTTTTCCGTTGCTTTGTCAGGATGAGCTTCGCCGAATTACGGGTAAGTGGTGACGTTCGTCAGCCATTTCCAATCGTTGATTCCACCCCGAAGTCCGGATCCGGGCGTCCATTTCTTGCTGGCTTCATCGCGCAGAGGCTGAATTTGCGCGTGCCCGTCGGCGAAGTTGATTCCGTAGGCGTTCCCATGCTGGCGGGAAGGGAGATCGAGAAACTGCCGGGTTCCGCCCATATCGACCAGGAACATGGCATCGTTGATACTGGCCTGGTCTTCGTCGAGCACGAGCCAGGTTTCAGCCGGTCTTTTTATTTCACTCTCTTTGAGAAATACCCGGCCAGCAGGCGATTGTGCCCCGCCCGGACTGGTGATCACCCACGAGGGAGTGATTCCAAAACTCGCCCCGGCCATATACGAGTTCATCGAGATCGTCCTTAGAATCGGCAAATTCCTGAATTGTGGTGCGACGCCGGGGTCGCTTGCCAGCCGGTGATCGGCCGGACAATGGTAAATCCCCAATGATTTTGTGTAGGGCCAAAGGCTTCCGTTCTGGATGCCGGTTTTGTCTGCGCCACCATAGACGTAGTCACCGGGTAATCCCCCGGTGGCGGCGTTTCCCTGGCACCAGGAATTGGTGAAATTATTATAGCTTGGGTAAGCGGAGGGGATGCGCCCGTTATTATCCCCATGATACATGGTCCATGCAAGAACGTGCTGTTTGAGATTGCTGATGCATTGAATCCGGTGCGCTTTCTGTTTCGCCTTGGAAAGCGCCGGAAGCAACAATCCGGCAAGGATCGCGATGATCGCGATCACCACAAGCAGTTCGATCAGCGTAAATGCGGGGTTTCCAATATATTTTCTGTTCTTCCTTATCATGTTAATTTTTAGTCTGGTCGGATTTAATATTCCTTGCGAACCAGTTCCTCGCAAGGTGCTCAAACGTGAAGCCGCGAGCTTTTTATCCTTCGTCGGGAAGCGGTCGAGGAATGGATCTGCGGGGTTTTTATTCGGATCAATGATCTGTAGGGTCGGAATCCCGGTTTGCCGTTTTTTCAACCGCGCGAAAACCAAAATATCTTGCCAGCTTTGGAAATGGCTCTTAGGCTTTTCGCGACTGGAAAAGCAGGGCCTTTGCGGGCAGGTCCTCTCGCGCGCTTAGCTCAGTGGTAGAGCATTACCTTCACACGGTAGGGGTCGCAGGTTCGAAACCTGCAGCGCGCACCATTTCTCGACTCTGCCTGCGTCGCCGCTCCCGCCGCAGATGCTTTTGCGTTGTCACTTCGTCTGGTTTTTCTGACGATGCTCCGTATATCGATTTCAATTCATGAAGTATTTCCGCAAAGCGGTTGGGTGTTTGATTCCTGTGCTAAACTTCCGTTGCTTGGAACCGGCGTGTGCCGGGCCCTGGCCCTGTCCACCGGTTTGGTCGGGGCCGGGATTGCCGATCGCCACAACAATCAAGAAAGGAAACCCATGAGCAAAATAATTCACTTCCTCGATTTGGATGTCCACCAGGAAACGGTGGCCGTGGCCCGTCGCCTTGGAGCGGAATTTGAGGAGTGTTGGACGGCCGTGGGTTTCGGAGAAATTTTCACCCAAATCGGTAGGGCGAGACTCCGTCGAGCCGTGACTTCTTCGCAACGTCAAAGGATCAAATGACGGTGAAATGGAAATATTATATCGCGGGATCAGTCTGGGTTCGACGGAGTCTCACCCTACCGTAAATGGCGCCAGTCGTTGCGCTGCTGAACGCGGCGCTACTCGTCGCAGCGGGACGAGTGCCACCCTCGTTTGTACACGCGCAGGCAGGCAATTGAGATGATCCAGCGAGGCCGTTTTTACGGGACAATCGGCGGGTGACTGGAGGACATGGGCCGGTTGATCAAACCGCTGGCAGCCGCCGCGACCGAGATCGAGCTGCTCTTCTAATACGAGGCTGGGCTGACCGATTATCCGCTTTGCCGGTATTTGCGCGGGCGCGGTTTGGCCTGCGAAAAGTCCGCTTCCGCACTTCAGCGGCTGCGCTTTTTTACTCGCTCCGACGGACCGCCGGGGATCCTGCTCAATTTGTCTCTTTACCAGTCAGGCTGAGAAATGTTTTCTCCAGGGTGCCGTCCGAGCCGCTTTTCCTTCGCAACTCATCGCCCGTGCCGACGGCAATCAATTTTCCATGGTGGATGATGCCAATGCGGTCGGCCATTTCCTCTGCGACGCTCAATTGGTGGGTGGAAAGAAATACGGTCATGCCGGCCACGGAACGCTCTTTCAAAACGTCTTTGACGACGCGCGCGTGGTGCGGGTCGAGGCCGACCATCGGCTCATCGATCACAAACACCTCGGGATGGTGCATCAGGGCGGAAAGGATGGCCACGCGCTGTTTCGTGCCGTGGGAAAGGCCTTCGATCGGTTTGTTGATGAATTCCTCGAGGCTGAAGCGGGGAACGAGTTCGCGGCAGGCGGATTGAATTTCCGATTCCGTCATTCGAAACAACTGGCCGGTGAAGCGGAAGAACTCCCACGGGGTGAGCTTGTCGTAGAGAAAGGGGAAATCCGGCACGTAGGCGATGCGGTGGCGGGCCTCCATCGATTGGCTCTGCACATCGAACCCGGCCACGCGCGCCGACCCGGAGGTCGGTTTAAGCAGGCCGGCAAGAATCCGGATGGTGGTGGTTTTCCCGGCGGCGTTTGGGCCGAGGACGGCGAAAAATTCTCCGTGCGCCACCGTGAGCGACACGTCATTGACTGCAACGAGATCGCCGAACTTTTTAACCAGGTTGACGAGTTCGATCATGAAATTTGCAGGACCACTAACTCCACAGGATAGTCGCGGTCCAATGTGTCCGTTTTAAAAATGGCTGAACGCGTCGTTGCTCAGAACAATCTGGTCCGGCAACTCGACCCACAGGATTTCGCCAACCCGGCTGACAAAGACAAAGAGATCGTAGTGCGAAAACAATTTTGTGTGCAGACGGTAAACGCGAACTTTCGATTGGCCGAAGCGCATCGAATCGTTGTTCGCCTCCCACTTCAGATCGAGAAAGGGGTTGGCGCGGTTGGTATTTCCGAGGTTGCTCAACCCGGTGTTCCCGAGGCTCCCAAGGACGGTCAACGCCAGCGGCCCGCCAAACTCGCGCGTCAACACCTGCGGGTTTCGCAGCTCGGCAAAGCTAAATCTCTGTTCCCAGCGTTCCGCGCCGTCCTCGATGGCGAACCGGGCGGATTGATCGGCGGCGCTGGTGTGCAGTTCCCAAGAATCGGGGCGGCGGCTGGCGCGAAAATCGAATTCCCGCCAGGTGCGGTTGGTGGAAAGTTCGAGGCTCAGGTCGAAGCGCACCCGGTTGGTGCTCCTGGCCAGAGTCACATTCCCCTCCAGGTCGAGTCGGTAGCTGGTCGGTTTGCCAGGCATGCCTTCCGGTAGAAAATCGTCGGACCAATATTTGTTACCCTGCATCCCGACACTGGCGTCGAGCCGGCAGAGGCCGATCTTTTTCCCGTGATGGAAGACTTCCAGGGATGAGGCGTCAGGCGCGGTGAGGATCTTTTCAACCACCATGTCCAGCGAGACGGCGCTCCCGACCGTTTTCGGCGTGAGAAATTCGGAGCGCCAAAGCAAAAAGTTCATCGTCAGCCAAAAGAGAGTGACGAGGATGAACACGAGGCACGGGAGCATGGCGGATCAAGGAGATGGAATGTTCAGACTCTGCCCGACCTTCAGGCGCCGTGGCTCGGCCCTCGGGTTTGCCGCCATGAAGGCCGCCAGTTTCACGTTATATTTGGCGGCGATGGAGGTAAACGTCTCGCCCGCCTGAACGGTGTGAGCCCTCGGACGCGCTGGGGAGGCGCTGCGGGAGTTCGGGTCTGCCGGGCGCGCGGAGACTGTCGCATCAGGTTCCCGTTGGGTTGAATTGGGAGATCCGTTGCCGGGGATGATATTGCGGGAGGTGAGTTGCAATTGCAGGGCTTCGAGCTGGCGTTTGAGCAAGAGATTCTCGGCGCTGAGCTTTTCCAGATCCCGTTGCATCCCCTGGTTGACCGGGGCGAGGATTTCGTTTTTAACCAGGTCCATTTTACAGGAGCGGATGCGGTCCTTGGCGTGATCGGCGTATCCGGAGGTTGGGCTCAGGCGGAGGTGCTGTTCGTAATGATAAATCGCGGCGGCATAATTTTTCATTGCCGACTCGTTGAGCAACCCGAGTTCAAAATGGGCGGAGGCCGAGCGGGGGTTCGCTTGGAGGGCTTTTTCAAATTCCTCGATGGCACCCCGGTAATCGTGGTTGGCCGCCCGGCTGCGCCCGTTCAAAAAGTGCGACTCCTTTTGTTCGTCCAAACTGGTTTCCGGACCCGGATCGCATCCGAAAAGCGCGAGCAACAGAATTAAAATTAGGCAACGTGTTGCCTGAAAAATCATGTGAAAAAAGTAGATGAACCATCCGCGTTGAGCAAGGAAGCGATTGGCGAGACGCGTCTGTTGGCGCAATTTTTTCCGGATCGTGTGGCGAAATTTATTTCCCGGAAATGCCGGGAAACGGATTCAGCGCGGCCGGTTCAGGTGGCGGGAATGAAACGCTGAAACAGCAGAGCCGCAAAAAATAACAGGACGAACAGGCTCCCGGTCCAGAAGGTTCCTCCTCCCACGGCGAGCCAATCGACGAGCGGAATTCCGGCCAGCAACAGGGAGACGGTGAAACCGATGTTGCGTTGCGGTTTCCAAAACACGTGCCGCAAACACCAAAGGATCCAGCCGGCCACCAGGGAAAGGATCACCAGGGGCATTCGTTGCGGGGAGCCGTAATTGACCAGGAACGCGAGCAGAAGGGGAGCCGCCAGAAAATAAGTGGGCCAGTTGCTTAACGGTCCCCGGCTGGTTTCTTTGCGGGCCAGGTAGCTGAGCCCAACGATATAGGCGCCCATGGCCAGGGCGCTCCAGACAGCCAGGCCCGCGACACCCCGGGTGGAAACCGACGCGGCGACGAGATAAAGGAGGATCCGGCACACCGCCATCAGCAGCGGCGAAACGGCCACGAGTTTGTGGATCGCATCGTAGAGCAGAATGCAGCCCACGAGCAGGATCGTCAGAGTGGCTGTGGTGGATCCCATCTGAACCAGGATGATCGCGCCGAGCCCGAGTTGAAGAAACCCGTAGAACCAGACTTCCCGTTCGGAAATCGCGCCCGAAGGAATTGGGCGTTGCCTTCGGTGCTGGCGATCAAAATCGACGTCAAAGGCGTCATTCAAAAACATGCCGCCCGTGTAAAGGAGCGTCGCGCCGATGCAGACCCAGAAAAACCGTCCGACACTGCCACCGCCGCCGAGGAGCCAGCCAGCGAGGCAATTGGACCAGACGGTGGGCAGATTCGATGTGCGTCCCAGAATCAGGAGCGTGCGGTAAAGGGCTTGCGTCGGGCGTGCGGTCATTGGGGTCAGGAGAGCATCGGCTCAGGCAGCGTAAACCGGGAGGCGACTTGGCTTGCGTTGGTTCATGCCTCGGTCGCGGCCGAGTTCACTAGGCCGTTTTCCGCCAGGCGTTTGAGGCACCAGTCATATTCGCCGACGAGTTGATCCACGACGCTTCGATTTTTCATCTCCGGCGGCATGACCTCCCAGGTGTAGGTTTCCATCTCCAGATGGGAGCAAATTCCGGGGTTTTTGCCGAGGAGGGTAAGAAGGCCCAGCAGATGATCGGTTGTGTTGGAGAATATTTCAGAAGGCGGGCTGTGCAACGGGATATGGAAATGGATTCTCCATTCCTCGCCCGATTCCTGCGCTAACGCCGCGGGCAAATCTTTGTAGCGGCTTAGATGATTATTTTCGTCGCGCGAAACGACCTGATGCAAATAAACGTCGTCGGCAAACGATTCGAGTGCTTCGCGAACTTCCGGCGTCGGCGTCACCTTCAATGCGGAACTCAGATGGAGTTTGCTGATTTTGATCTGGTGCTGTCGCAACTGGCCGATGGCCACGTGGGGGTCTTCGAATTCCACGGCCAAATGGCAGGCGTCATAGTTGACCCCGAGATATTCGTAAAGGCGCGGATCATGGTGATGTTCAGCCCGCATTCGATCAAAAAAATGGGTTGTCTCGTGGGTGGTTTCGAGCAGGCAAAGGGGCTCCGGCTCGAGGCCAAGATGCAGCTTGCGCCCGGACTGTTCGCTGAGACGGGCGATATGCTCGACGCACAGGAAAATATTGTTGCGAATCGTCCGGACCTGGTCGGGGGTGGTGATGAATTCCTTGAAGGAGCCGGGCACCGTGCTGACGCTGCCTTCGACTCCGACCGGCACGAGTTGGGCCAGCAAATCGAACAGCCGATTTGTGTAAGCGACCCGCTCCATCGAAGTCCAGTCCGGCGAGTAAACTTTTTCTTTGACCGGCCCGCCGTGGAAACGGCCAAAGGGAAATCCATTGATCGTAAAAACGTAACAATGATGTTGGTCGAGCCATTTGCGGAATGCCGTCAGCGTGGTCGGATTGCTCAATTCGTAGGAAGCCCGGTCGCTCAGGCGCAGTCCGATGGCATAGGGGCCGGAGGGGCAGACGCGTTCCCGGACGGCCAGCGTGTGTTCCTGGAGTGAAGCAAACGTTTCCTGCCAATTCTCGCCACGATGGATGTTCGTGCAATAAGCGAGGTGCAGCCCGTAGTTCAGTTTCACAAGTTGATTGAACAACAAAAAACCGAATGCGGCAAGGGGCGTTGCCCGCCATAAAACTGACATTTAAATTTCATCAGGCCGTAATCTTTGGTACAAATCTGGCTCTCAATCCACTATCTATGCACGCGGATCGGCTGCAAACGCAGCGTTTTGAAATTAAATACTTGGTTCCCGACTCGATCGCCTCGTCGGCGCGCGATTTCGTGAGGGCCTATTTGGACGCGGACGAATTCAGCGCCACCCGGGCCGATTTCAGCTATCCGGTTCACAGCCTCTACCTTGATTCAGACGAGATGACCTTTTATCGCCACACTTTGAATGGGGACAAGAACCGGCTAAAAATGAGAGCCCGGTTTTACGACCAGGATCTCGATTCACCGGTTTTCCTGGAGATCAAACGGCGCACCAACAACACCATTTCCAAGCAGCGATGCGCCATACGTCGAGAGGCGTTGTGGACAGTCCTGAGCGGTCAATTGCCAGAGCCCTCGATGATCGTCTCCAAGGGCAACAACGCCACGTTCGCCCTGCATAATTTTCTCAGATTGCTTTTGGCCCACCAAGCCAAACCAGTGGCGCACGTCGGGTACCGGCGCGAAGCCTGGGTCAGTCGTGCGGATAATTCCCTGCGCGTGACGATGGATCGCAACGTCCGGTTTGACGTGCAAGCGGAGACGCTCCTCAAAACCGGCATGAAAGAGCCGGTCCCGGTGTTTGATCCGGAGGTCGTATTGGAACTCAAGTTTACCAACCGGTGCCCGGAATGGTTCGAGCAGCTTGCAAGAGTCTTCAATTTGCGGCAATATTCCGCCGCAAAATACGCCGAGGGTGTTACACTATTTGGCAGACATCGAATGAAGAACAGGCTCAATCAGCTCCGGTGCCACGCGTGTCCCGATGGACGAGTGGCGGAAGCACCTGCCGGGGAGCGGTCGTGAGCGATTGGCTTACCAGCGGCGAATTCAGCACCGTCCCACTGGAGCTCAACACGATGTTGTTGAGCCTGCTCCTGGCGTTTTTAGGAGGGCAATTGCTGGCGTGGGTCTATATGTGGACCCACTCGGGACTGTCCTATTCCCGGTCGTTTGTAAATTCGCTGATCATTATTCCGATGATCGTCGCACTCGTGATGCTGGTTCTGTCCAACAATCTTGTCACCGCCTTCGGTTTGATGGCCATTTTTGCCATCGTCCGGTTTCGAAACGTTTTGCGCGATACGATGGATACGGCCTATATCCTGACCGTGATCGTGGTTGGCATGGCGGCGGGGACGCAGAAATACGCCAGCGCCGTCATTGGGACGTTGCTCACGTCAGTGATCTTAATTTATTTATGGTACACGTCGTTTGGCAGCCGCCATCGTTACGACATCATGCTGAACCTCCATTGGGCGCGCCCGATGTCGGATCTTGGCGAGCTGGTGCGGGTGCTCAACCGCTACAGCTTGAAAGCCCACTGCGCTAGCCAACGTTCACGAGACGAGGCGCATGGGGTCGATCTTTCCTACCGGCTTCTCCTGCGCGACCCCAATCGAACCGATGAACTCATGGAGGAGCTGCGGTCCCTCAACGGTGCATCCCGCGTCATTAACATCAAGGCGGAGGACGAATCCGAATTATAATGGATCCATTGCCACCCATTTCAGTGCCGCGCGGCCATCGTTGGCGCGAATTTAAGATCAAGCAGATTCCAGTCATCATCTTTAGCGCCGCGTTGGTCGCAGCGGGTTTTATTTGGAAGAATCACGCGACGGCCCCGACGTATATCGGCGAGGTGGAAACCATCCGCGCCAGCGTGATCAGCACGGTGCCCGGCCATCTCGTTGAGATGACGGTGAATCGGTTTGATAAAGTCGCGAAGGGTCAGGTCATTGGGAAGATTTTCCCGGCCGACCCGGAACTGCTCAAGGCGTCCCTGGCCGGCATCGAAATCGAACTCAAGACCCTGCAGCGCCGGGTGACGTTGGATGATGATCGCAACAAGCTGAATTACGAGCAACTGCGCCTGGCTTGGCTGGGGCAACGGGTCGAGTTGGCCACCGCGCGGGTGAATCTGCAATTTGCCGAAAGTGAGCTGGTCCGCCAGGCAACCTTGCACGCCGAGAAGATTGTTCCCGAAAGCGAGTACGAACTGGCGAGAAATCTGCGCGACGCGCGCAGGGAAGAAGTCGTCGAAAGATCCAAGC
>Ga0163152_10008097_pt1 | contig 11315 bp, 9 predicted proteins | sample OliLakLV19MP8IB2_FD_148635 | JGI IMG/M metagenome (GOLD analysis project Ga0163152, IMG submission 148635) | Freshwater microbial mat bacterial communities from Lake Vanda, McMurdo Dry Valleys, Antarctica - Oligotrophic Lake LV.19.MP8.IB-2 | ecosystem: Environmental > Aquatic > Freshwater > Lake...
ACGTAGAGAATGCCATTAAAGAGGGTGCGGGCCGGCGTGGGTGGCCGGCCCAGGGGCTTGTTTTGGGGAAGCATCGGTGCCAGCAGAGCCCATTGCGGGTCGCTCAGATCGGAAGGATAGGTTGTAGCTTGCATCCGACCATTCTCCCCACCCCCTCGGACAAATACCGTCCTACCCCCTCACTATTTTCATTTTAAAACAGGCTCTTAAAAGTTTGTAATATTGATATTAGGTATTTCTTCGACAGAGATCCGGAAATAACTACAAAACTCATTGCGTCTGCGTAGATCCATGAGGCTACACACGAATTCCTTTTTAGCACCCAGGTGGTGCAGACGGGGGCCCACCGTGTCCGAGCGGAAAGGCTCTGTTGCCAAGAAGCATCACGCTTCCTATCGTTGGTCGGCATCACTAAATCGGTTTGGGATTTGTACCAGGACAAAGACCTAACGCCGGTGCCTCTGCGGTCGCGATTGCGATTACTCCGGAAAGAGATTAAAGAATTACGTGAACGAGACTTCGCTAGTGACGCCGCGGTTTGGAAAGACGTAAAGCTGAAAAGCAAAGGTGGAGCGCCTGGAGACAAAACATAAAGTAAAGGGGTCTTGGTATTGACAACTCCAGGTCGCGGAATCAGGGCTGACGGCAAGGCGCGAAAGTCGCGGACGGAGTTCTCGATCAATCGGTGGGGCGAGACTCCGTCGAGCCGTGACCTCCTTGCGCCGTCAAACAACCCAATAACGCTGGAATGGAAATATTGAATCGCGGCACGTAAGACGGGACGTTGAACTACTCCGAGCCGCGGCTTAAAAAGCGAGGGATTGTTTGAGAATGGATCCAAAAAATCGCGTGGCCGAATTTCAAGGATCGAACGAATGCGGAAAACCGCACGTCCGGTGGTGTGGGAGGGTGCCGGGGCGCAATCCCCGGCACTCGAACCGATCGAAAACGACGGAAACGGCACCGGAGCGCCGACCTGCGGTCGGCTTAACGCTTGATCGAACCGAAGCGGCCCGAATCAAGACCAGCCGCTCGGCAAGAACAATCCGCAAAGCCGGTTAAAAACCGGCGCTCCGAACGTAGAGGGGTCTTCGTATTGAGAACTCCATGTCGCGGAATCAGGGCTGACGGCAGGGCGCGAAAGTCGCGGACAGGATTCTCAATCAATCGGTGGGGCGAGACTCCGTCGAGCCGTGATTTCCTTGCGACGTCATGCGTGGGATTGGGTATTTTTCATTGCGGAAAGCCGAACCTCCTTCCATCGTCTTCGCCAACCTAAATGAAACTCCTTTTTTGCGCCGCGTTAATCTTCACAACCGCCTTTCCCCTTTTTGCGGATCAGCTAGTCGAGGAAATTCTCTGCCACAAATCCGGCAGCTTTTTTGCCCGGGCGGATTCATCGGACTTTCGCAAATACGCGCCCAGCCGCGAGGTGGATATCCTGCACCTGAAGCTCGACGTCACCCCCGATTTCAAAACGCGAACCGTTTCCGGCACCGCGACCCTCAATTTCAAACCGATCGCCAAACCGCTGGACGAACTTCGCTTGGACGGAATCGATCTCTCGGTTGCCGCGATCACTTCCACGGAAAAAATCGAAGCCTATCATGTCACAGACGAAAAGATCGTGATCCACTTCGCCAAACCGATCGAGCCCGGAAAGGAAGCCAGCCTTTCCATCACCTACTCGGCGGAACCGACCCAGGGCCTCTATTTTCGCACACCGGAAATGGGCTACAAAGCGGACGAAACCCATTTGTGGACGCAAGGCGAGCCGATCGAGGCGCGCCACTGGTATCCGTGCTACGACGCGCCCAACGAGAAATTCACTTCCGAGATCATCTGTCATGTGCCCGAAGGCATGACCGTGCTTTCCAACGGACGTTTGGCTTCGGAAGAAAAGGCGGCGGGAGGTTTGGTCGCGGTTCGCTGGTTGCAGGACGAGCCGCACGTTAATTACCTCATCTCGCTCGTGGCGGGGTATTTCAAGAAAATCGAGGATCAATACAAAAACATTCCGCTCGCTTTTTACACGCCGCCCTCGGACATAGGTGAAGCGCAGAACTCCTTTCGCGACACGAAGGCGATGATGGCCTTTTTCGAAAAGGAGATCGGCGTTCCCTACCCGTGGGCGAAATATTTCCAGGTCGTCGTCAGCGATTTCATTATGGGCGGAATGGAAAACACGAGCATCACCACGCTGACCGACCGGACTCTCTTTCGCAGTGAGACTGAAAACATACGGAACAGCGACGGCCTCGTGGCGCACGAGCTGGCTCATCAATGGTTCGGCGACTTGGTCACCTGCAAGGATTGGAGCCATCTCTGGCTCAACGAAGGATTCGCCTCATTCTACGACCTGCTCTACGACGAGCATAAGAACGGACGCGATTCCATGCTCTATGGGCTTTACGGAAGCTCCAAGCGAATCGTCGGCGTGACCAACGATATTCAGCCGATCGTTTTTCGAAAATACGACCGGCCCATGGAACAGTTCAATCATCTTGCCTATCAGAAGGGGAGTTGGGTTCTGCACATGTTGAGGTCGCAGTTGGGCCCGGACCTTTATCGCCGCTGTGTCACGGCCTACCTTGAACGGCACGCCTTCGGCACCGTGGTCACGGAGGATTTGAATTCCGTGATTGAGGAATTTTCCGGACGTTCCTTCGACCAGTTCTTCGATCAGTGGGTTTATCACGCCCATTTTCCTGAAATCGAGGCCGCCTATTCCTGGGATCAGAAGTCGAAGCTGGCTAAACTTTCCATCAAACAGGTTCAGAAAATCAGCGAGGACGTGCTGCTGTTTAATTTCCCGCTCTCCGTCCGGTTCAAGGGTAAATTTGGCAAAATCAACCGGCAAATCGTGGTCAAGGAAAAGGAAGAGGATTTTTACTTCGCTTTGGACGAAGCGCCCGAGATCGTCCGGGTCGATCCTGAATTTGCGCTCCTCTCAAAGATCTCCTTCAAACTGCCGAATGCGATGCTTTATGCCCAGCTCGTCGATAAGGAAGACATGATTGGGCGGCTCATGGCGATCGAACAGCTCGCGGACAAGAAAGACCAGGAGACGGTAAAAAAATTGAAGGAGGCTCTGGAAAACGATCCGTTTTACGGCGTCCGGGTCGAGGCGGCTAAAGCGTTGCGATCGATTCACAACGACGCCGCGCTCGACGCGCTGCTTTCTTCCAGACAAAGCGATGCCCGGGTCCGCAACCAGGTGGCCGCGAGCATCGGCGGATTTTTTGCGACCAACTCTTTCGCGCGAGCGACCACTTCCATTGCATCGGAAAAAAACCCGGACATTCGCGCCCAATGGATTCGCCTCCTCGGCAATCATTCCGGGCCCGAGTCGCGGCAACTACTGACCGATTTGATCGAGACCGATTCTTATCGCAACACCCTTGGTGACGCGGCGGTCAGCGCAATGCGCACCCAGGACGACCCTTATTTTATCAAACCGCTCCAGAAAAACCTGAGTGAGCGCGAGAGCCAATTCGGGACGCGCGGATTTGCCTCCGGTCTGGACGCGCTCGCCTATCTGGCGCGGAACGAAAAGGAAAAGGATTCCGTGCGCGAGTTTTTGGCCGGCCATGTGAATCACAAAAAGAAAGGCATTCAACTCGCGGCGCTCACCGCGCTGGGAACGTTGGAAGATTCCAAGGCTGCCTCCATCCTGGCGACTTTTGCGGGAGCATCCCGGGAAAGCGCCGAGCGGAAAGCGGCGGAGACAGCATTGCGGGCAATCCGTTCGGCGGATACGCCATCCAACAGTTTAAAAACTTTGCGCGACGAGATTCTGGATTTGAAAAAAGAAGGGCGCGAGACGAAAAAGGATCTGGAGGCTCTGCGCAAAAAACTGGAGGGGATGCCCCAGGCCACGGCTCCGAAGTCTCCCGTTAAATCGATCCGGTCTCCCAAAGATGCGAAGTAAAACAGGTCCGATAACCGACGCAGCGGTTGTGACGAAAAACCGTTCCACCCATTCGCGCGGTCAAACCGAGGCGGGTTGCGCGCCGGGGATGAATTTGTCCTCTCGTTCCTCGACAAGAAATTTTGACTTTGGTAATCACTTCGCGTGACCACAAATGCGCCGAGCCTGCTGCTGCTGATTCCCGCCTACAATGAGGAGCGCAGGATCGCCCCGGTGTTGCGCGAATACGCGGAATACTTTCGGAAGAACTACCAGGGGAAATTCCGTCTGGTCGTCGTCCTCAACGGCTGTCGCGATGACACGATTGGGGTCGTCAGAAAAGTTTCGGCGGATTTTCCCGAAGTTCAATCCCTCGAATTTGCCGCCCCCATCGGCAAGGGTGGCGCGTTGATCGAGGGACTGAAGCTGGCCCCTTTCGCGGATTTGATCGGTTATGTTGATGCCGACGGTGCGACCGGCCCGGGCGCGTTCCACGACTTGGTGAAACGCTCGGACGAGGCGGAGTGTGTGATCGGCTCCCGCTGGATACCCGGAGCCATCCTGCATCAATCGCAATCGGGAAAACGCCAGTTTGCCAGTCGTGTTTTTCATATGATTGTGCAATCGCTTTTCGGGATGAACATCCGCGATACCCAATGCGGGGCGAAAGTTCTGCGGCGCAGTGTCGTCGAAAAAATCCATTCCACCCTGCACATTGCGGACATGGCGTTCGACATAAATTTGCTTTACTCGATTAAACGGGCCGGACTGCGGGTCCTGGAAGTTCCCACCGAGTGGACCGACAAAGTCGGATCGAAGGTCACGCTCGGAAAGACTTCGCTCACGATGCTGCTTTCCGTGATCCGCCTGCGACTGGTTTATTCTCCCTTCTATTGGTGGCTGCGGCCGTTGCGGCCGTTGGAGGCGTGGGTTTACAGAAAGCTCAGGGCGCCCCAACCGCTTTCGATCCGGAAATCGGCGTAGCCGGTTTCTTGTGCCAACTGAACCAGGCGGCAACACTCACCAAGGCAAGATTGAAAACGCCGAGCGTCACGATCACCCCTTTGAGCGCATCCAGGCCGGGAAGTGCTCGAAAATAATCCCTGAGAAGGAAAAGGGTGACTCCGTAAGCGATGGCGACGAGAACCAGTAACGGCACGATCGAAAACTTCTCGCGCGCCAGCAGATTTCCGATCAAGACGTTGGCCAGCGTCGTCAAGACCATGCACCAGACAAACCATGGCATCAGCGGAGCCGATTTCCAAAACTCGGGCTTCGTGAAATAAAGGATACGAAACGGCAATTCGGGCACAATCGTGCAAGCCAGCGCCGCCGTGACTCCCACCAGCGCCGTCGTGACAAAGGTTAATTTCAGCGCATCGGTTTTTTCGGTTCGCGCGACGCTTCGCACGATTTTCGGAAACATAACCGCGACGATGGGGCCGGTGAACTGCACCAAAGCAAAACCGATCACGTTGACCGGCGTGTAAAACTTGACCTCCTCCGATGACAAAATGCTCTGGACGTAAATCAGGTCGGCCGATTGAACGAAGAGGAGAGCGCCAAATCCCAAGGTCAGCGGGACAAGCCGCTTGAACCATGCGCGCCATTGAAAAGCGGAAGCCTCTCCCTTGAAAATATCCCTTGCCCACCAAAGGCAGGCCATAAGGACCACGAATTGCCCAAGGACCGCGCTGCCCATCGCTCCGGCGGAATTGCCGCGAAACATCCGGATGATGATGTAAACACCGAGAAGCCTCCCGGCACCATCAAGAATCGCCGCCCAGCCGAGGCCCATAAAATTCTGGTTCCCCTGTAAAACGCCGCGCAACACGGGAAGCCAGATCGAGACAAGAACCACCAGCAACGTCATCCAGACGACGCTCATGTCCTTGATTTTTAGAAAACCGAGAACCTGGTCCTGCGTCAGGAAGATCAACCCCGCGAATAAAAGCCAGCCCAGGAACAATCCCCCCATGACGGCACGGGCGGTGCGGCGTAGTTGTCGCAGGTGCAATTCATCGACGGCTGCCGCGGATTGCTGGGCAAAGACGATTTGCAACCCCGCAGTCGGAATTCCCAACGGAAGCAGGCACCGCAAGAGCACCGCAAACACGGTATAATCTTCAATTTTTGCAGCGACGGGATGAACGAGCGACATGAAAACACCGCCGATGCCCGTGGCCAAAACCATCCAACCGCTCTGCCTGAAAAATGCTCGCGATTCGGACATTCAGGGCAGCGATTTTAGAAATTTCAAGAGCATGGCGGTAGCTTGATCCAGAGATCGAACCGAAATCCATTCGTCTGACGTGTGGGCCTGCGCGATGTTTCCCGGCCCGAAAACCACGCTCGGAATTCCTGCCTGCGCCAACACGGCGGCGTCACAAAAATAATCCACGCCCGCTGCTTTCTTCTGGCCGGCGCTCCGGCAGAATTGTTGCACCAGGGGAGATTTGAAACTCGTCTCAAGGGGGAGACACGCGGCGGCTTTTGAATCGTGAATCGTTGCTGACAATTTTTTCATGCGCAGCAACTGCCCGATTTCCTTGTGAACGGTTGATTCGGTTTCGCCGGGCAGCGTCCGCCGGTCCACGGTAATGGCGCAACAGTCTGGCACCACGTTGGCCTGGATGCCGCCAGCGATGGTTCCGACGTTGACCGTCGCATGGCCGAGCAAGGGGTGGCGTCGTCGGCGCAACATCGCCGCGTAATTCGTTTCCAGGGCATCGACGACCCGCGCCATTTCGTGAATCGCGTTTATTCCCAACTCGGGACGCGAGCCATGCGCGGCCTTCCCGCGAGTTTCGAAACGCAGCCACAGGTTGCCTTTATGCGCGGTGACGATTTTCAACTCGGTCGGTTCGCCGACGATGGCCAGGTCCGCCTTCAATCCGCTCGCAGCCAGGGCGCGGGAGCCGCGCTGCCCGTCTTCCTCGTCAACGAGTCCGGCGAAAATAATTTCGGTATTGGCGGGGCGGCCGCGGTCATTCGACAGGTCGATCAACGTCGTCAGCATGGCGGCTACGGAACCCTTGGTGTCGCAGGCGCCGCGTCCGTGAAGGCGGCCATTCTTTTTGACTGGGGAAAATTGCCGTTCCTCGGCTGGAACTGTGTCCAGGTGCGGAGCCAGCAGGAGGCGTTGTTGGATTTTCCCGGGGGGCGAAAGGCGCGTGATAAAATTAGAGCGTCCCGGGGAAACGTGCTGGAATTCCACGGGCAACCCTGCTTGCGCAGCCGTCGCGGCGAGAAAATCGGCCATCCTCTGTTCTCCGGCGCGGGAGTCGTTTGTGGCGGCAAAGGCGGGATTGACGCTGGGCAACGCTATCAGCTCACGCAGCAGTTTTTCGGTTCGGCTCATCAAATAAATTTCGCGATACTCTACGGAGCCGGCGAGAAAGCGTCGAGCGTTGAGATGCGGCAGGGAAGGCGCAGCGGGAAGTTCATTTGGGTGGTGAAAAAAGAGTCGCTGTGGCCCGGAGTCACGCTTGGGATTTGCGAAACCATTCCACAAAACGCGGGATGCCCTCCTCGATCTTCACAGTCGGATTGTAACCCAGTTGCGCTTTCGCCTTCGTGATATCCGCAAACGTGATGGGCACATCGCCCGGCTGTAGCGGTTTGCGGTCAATCACGGCTTTCTTCCCGAGCGCATTTTCCAAAAGCTCGATCAAGTAGGTCAGCGTGACCGTTTGCGATTCGCCGAGGTTGAGGATCTCGAAGCCAAACTCTTTCTTTGTGCAGCCGAGAATTCCATCGATCGTGTCGGAAACATACGTGTAATCGCGCGCAGTCGTCCCGTCGCCGAAAACGGGAATCGGCTTTCCGGCGCTGATGAGCTGGGCAAATTTATGAATGGCGAGGTCGGGACGCTGGCGCGGGCCATACACGGTGAAAAAGCGAAGCATCACCACATCCATTCCGTAAACGTGGTGGTAAACATGGCCCAGCGATTCGCAAGCCAGTTTGCTTGCCGCGTAGGGCGAGATGGCCGAGAAAATCGGGTCCGCCTCGGAAAAGGGCACTTTGGCATTCACGCCATAGACCGAGGACGACGAAGCGATTGTGATTTTTTTGACTCCTTTGGCCCGGGCGGCCTCCAGCAGGTTCACCGTGCCCTCGACATTCACCCGCTGGTAGAGGGCCGGTTCAGCCAGGCTCGGTCGCACCCCCGCCCGTGCTGCGAGATGAATGATCTGGTCGAATTTCGTTTCACGGAAAAGTTCGTCGAGCGCGGCCCGGTCGGTGATGTCGCCCTGGACGAACGTGAACGGTTTGGCGAGGGCCTGGATTTCCCGGATGTTCCGTTGTTTGATCGAGAGGTCGTAAAATGAATTGAGATCATCAAACGCCCACACCGCGTGCCCTGCTTCGAGCAAACGTTCGCAGAGATTTGAGCCGATGAAACCCGCGCCGCCAGTTACGAGAAAATTCACCCGGCGATGATGGTGCGCCACGAAGAAAGTTCAAGGCTGAGTTTTATTTTCCCTTAATCGTAATCCTAATCTTCCTCTTCATCTTTTGGGTGGGAGATTTGGATTAAGATTAAGATTACGAGGAAGAGTAAGATTAAGAACCGCAGTAGAAACAACTTTGAATTTGAACTTTGCCACTCAAACCGCATCATCTGCGCCGATGAACGAACCGATTCTCCAGTTCGACTTGCCCGGCATCACCAAGGTGCGCAGCGGAAAGGTCCGTGAAGTTTATGACTTGGGCGACGCGTTTCTTCTTGTCGCCAGCGATCGCATCTCCGCCTTCGATTGCATTTTGCCAAACGGCATTCCCCGCAAGGGCGAAGTGCTGACGCAGATTTCGCATTTCTGGTTCGAGAAGTTTTCTTCCCTCGTGCCAAATCATCTTCTGGCCAGGTCTGAGGACCCGCTGCCGGAGAATTTGCGGCCCTTCGCCGATCAGTTGTCGCGCCGTTCCATGATTGTGAAGAAAGCCACACCGCTCGCGATCGAATGTATCGTGCGCGGCTACCTGTCCGGCAGCGGTTGGAAGGAATACAAAACAAGACAGACCGTGTGCGGGATCAAACTGCCCGCGGGCCTCGCTGAGTCCGCTGAACTGCCCGAACCGATTTTCACACCGTCCACCAAGGCCGCCGCTGGTCACGACGAAAATATTTCCTTTGATGAAGCGTGCAACATCGTCGGAGCGGACATCGCCATGCAGGCGCGCGACCTGAGCCTGAAGCTTTACAAGGCCGGACGCGATTATGCACGCGAACGGGGCATTATCATTGCCGACACGAAGTTTGAGTTTGGCCTCTACGAAGGCGGGTTGATCCTGATCGATGAAGTGTTGACGCCCGATTCCTCCCGCTTCTGGCCTGCTGACCGATATTCGCCTGGAAAAGGCCAGCCAAGTTATGACAAACAATTCGTTCGCGATTACCTCGAAACGTTGAATTGGAACAAACAACCGCCAGCACCCGCGTTGCCCAAAGAAGTCGTGAATAAAACGGCGGCAAAATATCTCGAGGCGTTTGAAAAGTTGACGGGGAGAAAGCTGTAAATCATCTCGTTCTATCGGCTCACACCCCAAATCAGGCTATGCCGCCGCGGCCAGCACGATCTTGGGATGCTCGGCGGCGATGCGGATCAATACGCCTGCCGCGCCGCTCGGAGCGCGTCGGCCCTGTTCCCATTGATGCAACGTGCGGACACTGATTCCCAGGAGGCGGGCGAACTCTGTTTGGGAAAGGTCCAACTTCCTTCGAATTTCCACAATCCGATTTTGCCAATCTTCCTTCTGGAGGCGTTGAAATTCCTTGGAATCAAGTTTACGACGAGAAAACCCGCCTTTTCCGTCGGGCAGGATTTCCCAGACACGAGCCGGGGCGGTCTCTCCACGTTCAATTTTTTGCCGGGTGCGAATGAGGGATTTGATGGTGCGAGGTTTCATGGGGCAATTTTTCCTTCCAGTTTTTTTAGTTCGGCGTTCGTCAAATTTTCTTCCTCATTCTTGGCATAGATGTCGAGCAACAGGATCTTTTCGTCGGCCATCCACCAAAAATAGATGATGCGCGCTCCACCGCGTTTACCCCGGCCTTTCGCCTCCCAGCGCTCCTTTCGCAAGCCGCCGGAGCCGGGAATGACTTTTCTCGCATCTGGTTTCGCCATCAGCCAGACGACAAACCGGAAAAATGATCTTCGTTCAGCAGCCTTGCTCGCCTTTTGTGAAAAACTTTGTCCTCAATGAAAATCACCGGGGAACACTACTCCAATGCCGCAGAGCTTCAAGAATCTTGCCGCAGCCTTTACCCGGCCCCATTGGAATACATCTCTCGCACGTTCGCAGAGGTGAAATTCGTGCGTTCTACCGGACGGTGTACTCCAGCGCAGCTCGCGGGTGGAGAAGCCTGACGTTACGGAATGGTGAGCCTGAAGAAACGAGTCATTTGGCCTGCGGGAGAAATTGTTCGCGTGACGTTACTCGAATTTTGGAATGGCCCAATCACTTCAATCTCTGTCCAATTCGTCAAAGCGCTGGATGACTGGAGCCGGTATTGGGTGTTTGCAACCGCCTCAAAACTCAATAAAACGTTCGTCGTGGTCAGAGCAACTTGGAGGCTTGGACGATCCACCTGCAAGGGATTGAATTCATAAGCTCCGATGTCCACTCCCGCGCCAACGGGTCGCAGAAATCCCCGTTGATCCGTGGCAGGCGCCGCTTCGCTCGTCCCAAAATCGATGGCCGGGCTGTTCGTCCGCAGCGCCATGACGAAAGTGGGTCCGCCATAGTTGGCCAGGGCCTCAAGGCGTGGGTCTGTAAAATTGAAACTGGAACCGCTGTTAAAATTAGCCGAACCATCGGAACTCATGTTGAATCCATTATCGGTAATCACGCCGGTCGCATTTCCATTGGTATTTGGGTAGGCGATGAGAGAGTTCCGCAATGCGAGAGTGCCGTTAGTATTGGCGACGTTCGCGCCATCAGGGTTCGATTGATAAGTGCGGCCTGCACCCGCCGCAACCGAATTGCTTGCCACCGTAATATTCATGCCCGTGAAACTTCCGTTGATATTGTAAATGCCGCCGCCAATTCCGTTGCCAGGAACTCCATCCGGATGTCCTCCTTTTCCACCTTGGACAGCGTTCAGCGCAAAAGTGCAATTGGTCGCAGCCAGTTGCCCAATATTAAAAATGCTTCCGCCCAGTCCGTGTCCGCCGGGATAATCTACCACAGGGGATCCGAATCCCCCCGCATCACCGCCTTTGGCAAAATTTGAATAAAACGAAGACCGATTGAAGACAGCAGCACCGGAATTATGAATCGCTCCGCCCCGCCCATCGGTGTTCACGTGGGAGAAATTTCCCGACAATGACTGATTTCCAAAAAAGCTGCTGTCCGACGCCGAAAGAGTTGCGCCAGAGAAAATGGCACCGCCCTGAGC
>Ga0163152_10008098_pt1 | contig 11315 bp, 10 predicted proteins | sample OliLakLV19MP8IB2_FD_148635 | JGI IMG/M metagenome (GOLD analysis project Ga0163152, IMG submission 148635) | Freshwater microbial mat bacterial communities from Lake Vanda, McMurdo Dry Valleys, Antarctica - Oligotrophic Lake LV.19.MP8.IB-2 | ecosystem: Environmental > Aquatic > Freshwater >...
CCATAGGTCAAGCCGTTGAGGGTCTCGTTCGGCTCCCTGAAGAGGTGCGACACGGTGGTTTCGATGAGGTCGAAGTGGCCGTCGTCTTCGCCGCTGTCGGAGAGTGCATGGTGATGGAAATCTTCAAGATGCTCTTCTCCTTCAAATCCTTCCTGTCCTGACCAGCCCTCCCTGATTTCTTGGAGGAGCAGGTCCCACTTGGCCTTGTGACGGTGGCCGCCAGGAGGTTCAGTTCCGAAGTAACAGAGCGAGTAGGTGGGCAGGGACCAATGTTCCAGATGCCATTGCCCCGGCTGTCCGTCCGGTCCGCAGACCTTCGTCCCGTACTTTTCGACCAGTGCGCCAACCGACGTGTGACCATTCATCGCCTGGAGCATCTCCAGGCCGGTGCGATTCAGACGTACAATCGGAAGGTTGTCATCGAGGGGGGCGAACCACCATTCGTCTTCGCCGTGCTGATAGGCGATGAGATCGGGGATGTGCCAGGCCAGGAGACTGGGGGTCTCTCCGGTGAGGCTGAGCGGTTGATGCGCGGCGACAGCTGGTTTCATGATCTGTTCTTCTGATTTCGAGGGAGGCAGACTACACGACAGGCTGGGATTCTCGCAAGACCTTAAGTGCGTGAAGCTGTCTCGTTGTCGCCCGGGCTCTCTCGTCTGTCTGATGCCAGGCGAGAGAGAGTAAATAGACGATGAATTCTAGAGCTGAGAAGGGAGCTGTGGGCCGTCCGTCACAGTGATGACTCCGCGCATGATGGGGTGAATGCGGCAGAGGTAAGGGTATCGGCCTGGAGTGAGCCCCGGAAGTGCAAAGATGCCGTTGGTGAGCATGAGGCCGGAATCGAAGGCGCAGAGATTGCCGTCTTCCAAACAGCCGGTGTGGGTGACGGTATGTTCCGTTGCGGTGGGGTTTTCCCACTGGATTGGAGAGCCGGTCGAGACGGTGACAGACTTCGGCACAAAGTAGGGAGAGCCACTTTCGATAATGATGGCGGTGTACGGGGGGGTCGCTGCCGCCGACCAGGCCGCGAGCAGTCCCACGGTGAGTAGCACAACGATGAATAGGCGAGGGGTCATGGAGCTCCCTGAACAGTCTTCTCTCTATACCATAGAGCCGTTCTGGTTGAGAAGGATTCGACCCTCTTCTTGCTAACCATTTTATCATGCCAGTGACGAAAGAGCATGGGTACGAACTGGTAAGAGGAGCGATCTTTTCAGCCTCTTGCCAGAGGCGGTAGGGGTGTGAGTTGCAAGACCCCATAAGTTCATGCTAGATGGAGACCGCGTCACACATCCAACGCGGTGAGAGAGGATAAATTCGATGGTGAAGAAGAAACAGCCGACGAAGAAAACCCCTGCGAAGGCGAAAGCCAAGGCGAAAGCGGAACCAGCAGTGAAGAAGGCAGTGAAAAAACCTGCTGCGAAAAAAACGGTCACGAAAACTGTCAGCAAACATTCTGCTGCGGCATCGAAGCCAGCGCTGAAAAAACCGGCGGCAAAAACGGTATCAGCCCTGTCGTCTAGGCCCGCGTCTCCAGCCTCCGCCAAGAAACCCGTGCAGTCGTTCATGGATGAGGACGAGGTTCACAAGCCCGTGTCATCGCGCCCGACGGCGCCTTCGATGCCGAAAGACTCCGATCTTGAGGATGAGTTGCTCGATGACGATGTCGATATGGCCGATGACGCCGACGAGACCGATGAAGACGTGGAAGAAGAGCTCACGCTGGATGGGGAAGATGAGGACTCGGATTTCCTCGAAAAACCAGAGGGCCGGCTGGAGGACTCAGACGATTACCACACGCATTGACACCTGCATGGGATGCCCGGTCTCGCCGAGTCGTCCGGCGAGATGATGCTGGGACTTTGTCCCGGTTTCATGGCGTCCGTTCTGCCCGTGTTCGATCTTCCTGCTGAATACCCGCGATGAATTGCCTATGAGTCATTTTTTGTTCGTGGCCGGGGCCTTACGAGAGCGTACCTCGGAGGAAAGTGCCGAGCTGCAACTCGGGCATGGTCTCTGGGGTCTCTGCACTGGGTTGATCCGGACGAATCTTCAGACCTATCTCGAGGCGCAGTCCCGTGGGCTGGTGTATGTTCTGAAGGTTGGGCTCTGTGCCGAGTTTCAGATCCTGTCGCCGGTGTTGGATTTTTCCGCATTGGATGCGTTCCTCAGTGACGAACTGAGAACTGAGACGAGGTTTGGCTTTGTGCGAATCGGCAGGGTACGCCGGTTGGCCTGTCCGTCCGCTGTGAGTCAGTCGCTCCTACTCAATGTGCTGCAGATTGCCGATCAGGCCGAACTCAGTCGACGATTGACGTTGGGCATGCATCGGCTGACGCAAGCAGAGTACGACGCGATCATGCAGGGAGCCACGGCGTAGAAACTGGTCTATTGGGTCTGTCAGGTCAGCCTCGTTTGTTTGGTTGAACCAGATAGACTAGACAGACGAGAATAGACCATCCTGTCAGATTCGTTGGCCTGTCATGAGCAGATACGCCTCATCGATCGTGTCGACTTCCTTTACCGTCACATTGAGCTGAAATCCCAATTCATTCAGGTTCCATCGCGCGTCGTGAACCTGCCCGCGTGGGACTAATACGGTGCGATAACCTTCTCGTGCAGCAGCACGAATCTTATCCGGGATGCTGCCCACCGGGCCGATCTGTCCTCCCGGTTCGATGGTTCCGGTCAGGGCAATGCTTCGCTGAATGTGCTCACCCTTGAATAGGGCAATGAACCCCACGGCCATCGCCGCGCCGGCGCTTGGTCCGTCGCTGCCGGTGGGTTGATAGGCCACTCCCTGCACAGACACCGTTCCGCTATGCTGGACTGAGGGTGTGCGTTCGACAGCATAATTAAAGGCCTGAGACATCGCGCCTAGGTGGACATTGCCCAGTCGTACGCCGGTAAGGAGCCATTGAAGCTGTACGGGATTCGGCTCCGGTTTCTTGTCCCACCACATCATCAAAATTTCAAACACGCCTAGATTGTTTTGACGAATAGCCGCCAGGACCGGGAGTTCGATGATCGTGTCAGCGGAGACTGAGACCGGGATTCCACTGAGGAGGGCGATTACTAGTGTGCAGATGGCAGCAAGATGACGTGGCATCGTGGGGCTCCTTCGTGGGATGAAACGCTGAGAGGTAAGGGATGCATGAAGATGAAAGGTACGATTGTCCCTTCAGCGTTCCGCGTTGTTCGTTCTCGAAAGTGTAGCAAGTTCGGTTGTGCCGTACAGTGTTTCAGCGGTTCTTGTCTTGCGTTGGTTCGTGGTCTTCCGTATAAGGGCCTGCATGATGAATCGGATAGGTGCATGGAGCATAGTGGCAGGGCTGACCTTTCTCGGGCTGCTTCCCATTGCTGTCGCTTCAAATTGCCAGGTGGAGCAGGCCCATTCAGGACCGGAAGCGGCGTTCACGCTACATTTGGGAGCCGACTGTACGGAAGCGGAGCGGGAGGCGCGAGCGGTGGATGCGACGCAGCTGCTTCAGGCGCTCAAGGAGGGGAAAAGCATCAGTCTCTCAGGGGTGGTTGTCCGCGGCGATTTGTCTCTGGATACATTGCCCGTGGGTTCGTTGCCGTCCGAGCTTGAGGGGATGAAGGAGATGCAGGGCCGCGAGATCCGCGTGATTTCCGGTTCCATGACGATCGTCAATTCAGTGGTGCGCGGAGCGATCAGGCACCAATCGAGACAGGGGCTGCTGGTGGTGAAGGGGCCTGTGACGTTCAGCGGGACCAGGTTCGAACAGATCGTGGATCTCTCACAGTCCCTGTTCGTCCAGCCCGTGACGTTGTCAGGTGCGGTATTTTTGCAGGAGAGTTATTTTGTGCAGGGTCGATTTCTGCGCGACCTAGTTGCAGAGAAAACGGCCTTTGGCCCGCATACGAGGTTTCATCGATCTGTCTTTCAGGGGCCGGTCACATTCCAGCAGTCGGGGTTCAACGGGATAGCGGAGTTCTTGGAGGTGGTCTTTGAAAAGGATGTCAATCTGTCGCGCACCTATTTCAAGTCAGGCACCGGGTTTTCCGGGAGCCGTTTTCACGGCTTGGCGGATTTCTCTGAAGCCACGTTCGATCGTGAGGGCTTCTTTACCTTTACCCTGTTCGAAGGAGACGCGTATTTTCGTCGGGCCACGTTTCGGTCGATAGCAGACTTTTCCGATGCCACGTTCAAGGGACGAGACGATTTCTCCAAAGTCTTTTTCGAAAAGGGGCCGCTGTTTACCCGAGTGACCAGATCGGCGACCCAACAGGCACCCCTGGGGCGCGGAAATCAGACCGTGCAGTACGCGATCATCCTCTCCCTCCTGATATTCAGCGCCATGCTGATCGCCTACCTGATTCGGGCGCGGTGAAGGGTGAGGCCTCCAGCTACCCACCACTACTAATAGGTGGAGGCTTGCTCCTCTTCCACAAAAGCTGGTATAAGTCCGCTTGTGGATAACCACTCAGACTCTGCCGAACAAACCGAATTACCCTATCAAGTTCGTATCGAGAACTTTGAGGGGCCACTTGATCTCCTGCTCCATCTGATTAAGAAGAGCGAGATCAATATCTATGATATTCCCATCCATCTGATTGCTCAGCAATACCTGACCTACATTGAGACGATGGACTATCTCAACCTGACTGTCGCAGGAGAGTTTCTTGTCATGGCGGCGACCCTGATTCAGATTAAATCCAAGATGCTGCTTCCCGTCGATGAGACGACGGTTGACGAGGAAGACGGGCCCGATCCACGAGAGGAATTGGTGCGGCGCTTGCTCGAGTATAAGCAGTTCAAAGAAGCCGCCAATCAGTTGGATGAGCACGAGCGGTTGTGGCGGGAGATCTACAGTCGAGAGCAGAGTCCGGCGGTCGAATTGGAGTCGGATGAGTCGCTGCTGGAAAATGTGAGCCTGTTCGATCTCGTGGATGCGTTGCAAGGGATCCTGAACCGCAATCCCGGCAAGACCTTCATGGAGATTCTGCCCGATAATTTGACGGTTCGGGAGCGGATGAACTCGATCCTGGAAATGTTAGAGGGACAAGAGTCTGTGAATTTTGTCGAGCTCTTCGAGCCGTCCTGTCATCGGCTGGTGATCATCGTCACATTTTTGGCCTTGCTGGAGCTCATGAAGCTTCGAACGGCCCGGATATTCCAGGCGGAACATTTCGGACCGATTCTCGTGTCGCGTGCCTTTTTACTCGTACCGGACCCGGCGGAATTAGACGATGCTGAATGGAGGGGAGCATGAGCTCAACCGTTGAACAAGACACAGAGAACATGACTCTGACAGAACTACCACCGGTGATGGAGAGCCCCGAGGGGGTAGAACCGGACACTGCGGCGAAGGAAGCCGTCGCCGAGACGGTAATGAGCCAGGCTGTCGCCATCGACATGCGGGAATTGAAAGCGATTCTTGAAGCCGTCTTGTTCGTGTCGCCCGAACCGGTGCCGGTGGCGCGGCTGATGTCTATTTTGGGGACGGTCTCAAAAGCCGAAGTGGTTCAGGCGCTGGATATTCTTACGCACGATTTAGATCAGGAAGGGCGCGGCCTTCAACTGGTGCAGGTTGCGGGCGGGTATCGGCTGGTCACGAAGCAGGAGTATGCGCCCTGGCTGAAACGGATGGATAAGGCCAAGGCGGCGCAAAAGCTTTCTCGCTCGGCCCTCGAATCCCTCGCCATTATTGCGTACAAGCAGCCGCTCGTGCGGGCTGAAATCGAAGAGATTCGTGGCGTCGAAACGTCCGGCGTCCTGCGCACCTTGTGTGAGCGCAAGCTGGTGCGGATCGTCGGGCGAAAAGACGTGCCCGGTCGGCCCATTATGTATGGGACAACCAAGTTCTTCCTCGAGCATTTCGGGTTACAAGATCTGACCCAGCTCCCGCCGTTGCGTGAGTTCAAAGAACTCGGCGAATCTGAGCAGGCGCTCCTGCCGATTGAAGAGGAGTCGTTGGTAACGGTGGAGACCTCGGAGTCCTCCTACTCCGACGCACAGGCCGTCACGAGCGATCTTGTGGAAGGTGACGCCGTGGGAGCCGAGCATCGATAACCTAACCGCACATGACTATAGTAGGCCCTAAATGAAAGAGTACCGTTCTGCCAAAAAGAGTGTCACGGTTTCGGTCGGCGAGTCCGTGCGCATTCTTCGTGAGCTTCAGGAGTTGAGCCAAAGCCAGCTGGCCCGTCTTACCGGGATTCCCCAAGCCACTATTTCGGCCATTGAGAATGATCGAGTTCGTCTGGGTGTCGAACGTGCCAAGGTTCTCGCCCGGGAACTCAAGTGCCATCCAGGCGTGTTGGTTTCCCCCGGCTGGCAACTGCCCGACAAGGCGGCGGCATAACACGTCGTTCCACCGGAGCTCGGTCCCGCTGGCGCGAACCCTCGTCCGGTGAACTCTCCGTTCGGCGAGCGTATCGGAGTCGATGCTCGCGCTACATTTTCTTAGGGGGCTCCATCATTATTTGGGGAAACGCACCATGAAAAATGCACTGATTGCCCTATCCGTAGCTACCGCCGCCGTTCTGTGCGCAGCCATACCCGCGCAGGCTCAGAAAATGGACACGGAAGTCATGATGCTCTGGTCGAACGCCAAGGTCGTCGGTTACCAGATCGTTGGTGTTTACGAAGGGCGAGTCAACGTCGTCGGTGGCTCGAAGTGGATCGGATATGCGGATGTGACCGATCGTGTCGAGATCGACCTGGTCTGGGACGTGGCCCGGTCGAAGCTGGTCGGAACGCCAACCTTCCGGAACACCAAGTCCGCCGTAAAGAACCTGCGCAACTTTGAGCCCAAGTGCCTGCCGCCGGTGCTGAATGGCGAGTACGAGCATTACGAGCTTCAGGGGATCAAGGAAAGTCCAGACGGCAATATCGAGGTACAGGTGCTGACCACATACCCGGGAGCCGAAGTTGCGCAGCTCTGCACCGGGAAACGCGAAGCCGTGCCGGCAAGCCGCGACTTGCGAACCGAGGCGTTCGGCGTGATCTCGCCAGTGGCCTTCGGGATGCGGCTTCCAGATACGGATGACCTGCGCATCTCGCCGGACAAGAAATCGCTGATCACGAAGAATGCTGGCTGGACATGGACGTTTACGCCCAGCATCGTGAAATAGGCCAGGTTCGACCGACACGCGTGCGCTGCCCCTTTGGGCCACTTGTCATCGTCGCCATGGTGGCATGCGACAGCGTGTTCAAGTCGCAGGGGTGTGCGAATGCTGCCTAACAACGCGTTGGAGCGTACGGGTTGCGAGCCTACATCTTCGGCTCGGTCCGCCTCCGCTCAACTTAGTCGTTAGCTTGCAAAGCATGACACGACACCTTGCGCTCATCTTCATCAAGATTGGGCTGACCATCCCGGTCACCTATGCCTTGGCATACCCATTCATGAACCCCTCCGCAGTTGGCGGCATTTTCAGGGAAGTCGAAGCACTTGGCTAATATTTCTGATCCCCTACCATTTCGTTGAGGACTTCTTTTCTAATGTGGCTAGTTCACTACAGCGGGAGGCGCAACATCTCGCTTTCCGATCGAACGATTCCTCTCCCTGCACTCCTCGTTACTCTTCAAGTATGGTGACCAGACTGTCCTTCCAATCCTTTTTATCGCGGAGGCTCCGCGAGCACGAAGCGCGGCGAGGGCTCCCATACACCCCGTTGACTCCCCTCGAGCCGCTTTGTTAGACTTCCCGTTCTCAATCTAAGTTGTTGAAAGAGGCGAAGTTCTTCGATTTCACCCGGTCCTGTCACACGAGGCACCACCAATGATTAAAGCATGGCTATTCGACGAGATGTTTCGGTGTAATCGAACCCATCTGACCATCGAAGAAATCCAGGGAGAATGGGGTGCCGGCGATTCGATCGCCGAAGAAGAAGAACTTCCTCTACCTCCGGCGAACGTGGCCGCGAAATCGGGGAATGGCCGAGCCACCATTACCTGGGATCCCGTCCCCGATGCCATGTACTACAATCTCTATTTCAAAACGACCAAGGGCGTGATGATCAAGTTCTCAGACCTCACGCGTCCGATTGCCGGCGACGACGACTTCAAAGCCGTCATTGGGGTGACGAAAGAGAGCGGCACCTGCGTGGAAGGTATTCAGAGTCCGTTTGTCCATGACGATCTGGCCAACGGGACCTGTTACTACTATGTGGTGACCGTGGTGACGCAGAAGGGGGAGAGCCTCGAGTCTCAAGAGGTCATGGCGATTCCTTCGCCCTATCTGTTGGCCATGTGTATCGGCCGGGAAGGCGTGGATGAGGGGGAGTTCAGCTCGCCCACGGGAATCACGCTCGACAACGACGGCAATATCTACGTGGCTGATACGGACAACCATTCGATTCAGAAGCTCGATAAGTCTGGGAAGTTTGTCGCGCGATGGGGCGGCGATCCTTCTTCTCAGGAAGGGAGCTTCTACTATCCTCGTGGCTTGGCCATTGGGCCGAACAACGTGTTGTACATTGCAGATAGCGGCAACAACCGTATTCAGAAGTTCGATCTCGACGGCAACGTGATGCAAGCCTGGGGTAAGTTCGGGTTTGCGTGGCGCGGGGCCGATCTGGGCAAGTTCGATGTGCCCTGGGGATTGGCGACGGACGCAGAGGGAAATCTCTACGTCTCCGACACGAGCAACGCGCGGATTCAGAAGTTTACGTCCGACGGGCAGGCTCTGCTCAAGTGGGGACGTGACGGGAGCTTCGATGGCGCGTTCTTTTTCCCCCGTGGCGTGGCGGTCGATTTCGTCGGCAATATCTTTGTGGCCGATGAAAGCAACAATCGTATTCAGAAGTTCGATGCCCGTGGGAGCTTTCTGGCCAAGTGGGGTCGCGAGGGCGCCGGCCCCGGGCAATTCAAGTCCCCTTGGGGGATTGCCTGCGATGCGCTCGGCAACGTCTATGTGGTCGATACTGGAAACCATCGCATCCAAAAGTTCGACGGCAATGGGACGTTCCTCTGTGCCTGGGGAAACCGCGGACGAGCAGAAGGGCAGTTGAATTATCCCTACGGGATCGCGGTCGACAAAGAAGGCGCGGTGTATGTGGTCGACAGCGGCAATGGCCGCATCCTCAAGTATGTGCCGACGGACGAAGAGCTCAGTCGCGGGAAGGACGCCGCAGCCGTCAGCCTGGTGCCGAGTGAGACGCCACCACCCCACAGCGTGGCGGTCAAAGCCGGCGATACGGAAGCCTTCCTCAGTTGGATGGCGGTCCCTGGCGCCCAGTCCTATAACTTGTATTTCAACACCATTCCAAAACTCACTACCCAGACGGCGACGAAAATTGAAGGCGTGACGAATCCCTATGCGCACTCCGGGCTCTCGAACGATACCCCGTATCACTATGCCGTGACCGCGGTGTTCGAGACCGGCGCTGAAAGCGAGTTGTCGAGGGAAGTGACGGCCATGCCGGTACTCATCGATATCACGGCGCCACAAAATCCCTATGCCGTGATCAACCATGGCGCCTTCATGACGAATACACCGGAAGTGATCGTCACGATTTCAGCGAACGATGTCGATACGGGAGTGGCGGCCTACTTTATCTCCGAAGCGCCGATGACCCCCATGGCGGGGACGCCGGGATGGGTCGATGTGACGCCGGCCACCAAGTTCGGTGCGACGATTCCGTTTATTTTGTCGCTGGGAGACGGGCAGAAGTCGATCTACGTTTGGTTTAAGGATGTGGGCGGAAACGTCTCCACCCCTGCGAGCACCACGATTTTGGTCAACACGTCGGGGTATCTATGCGTGGCCGAATGGGGCCGGACAGGCCGCGGCGCGTCGTTGCTGCATGGCGGTGAGTTCATGGCCCCGGTGTACGGCATGTGTGCCGATCAGCAAGGGTCGTTGTTCGTGGTCGATAACGGCAACAACCGGGTTCAGAAATTCGACAATGCCGGGAACTTCATCATTCTCTGGGGTAACTTCGGTTCGGCCAATTCGAACTTCCATAACCCCACCGGGATTGCGTGCGATGGCAAGGGCGACGTCTGGGTGGTTGATACGAATAATCACCGCGTCCAGAAATTCGACGGGAAGCTCGGCGGCTATCTTATGAAGTTCGGGTCGCGTGGAAACGGCGAAGGGCAGTTCAACTCACCCTGGGGCATCGCAGTCGATCGGGTGCGTGGGTATGTCTATGTGGTCGATAGCGCCAATTTTCGCGTGCAGAAGTTCGATATGAACGGCGAGTTCATCATGTCCTGGGGCAGCTTCGGGAACGGAGACGGCCAGTTCTACTTTCCGCGCGGTGTGGCGGTGGATCAGACCGATGGATTTGTCTATGTCGTCGACATGGGTAATCACCGGATTCAGAAGTTCGATACCAGCACCAACGTGTTGCCACAGTTGCTGACCAAGTGGGGCGGCAGTGCCGAACCAGGCCATGCCAGCAGCCCGCTTGCGCAAGAGGCCGGTCAGTTGCGGTCTCCTTGGGGCATTACGGTCGACGGAGCCGGCGATGTGTATGTGACGGATACGGGTAATCACCGTATCGAGAAGTTCGATAAAGAAGGTAATTTCATCACCCAGTGGGGTGGGTTCGGGAACGGAAAAGGGCAGTTCAATTTCCCTTACGGACTCGCGGTCGATGTCAGGGGCAGCGTGTTTGCTGTCGATAGCGGAAATACCCGGGTCGAACAGTTCATGCCGGCCGACGAGGGGAGTGAACGGCTCCAGGAAAATGCCGAGAGCGTGGCAGAGATCGAGAACGCGCAAGTCACAGGTACATCGCGTAAGGCATAAGAGCGGCCACGAGGATTGAAGGGTCTGGTGGGGGGAAGACATGCTGGATAAAGAACCACGACTAGGACTGACCTACGACGACGTCGTGTTGGTTCCTGCCAAGTCTCAAATCTTGCCGAGTGAAGTCGACATGCGTACGATGCTCACGCGCCACATTAAGATCAACATTCCCATTATCAGTTCGGCCATGGATACCGTCACCGAGTCCCGTTTGGCCATCGCCATAGCCCGCGAAGGCGGCCTCGGGATCATTCATCGCGTGTTGTCGCCCGTGGATCAAGCGACCGAAGTGGACCGGGTGAAGAAATCCGAGAGCGGAATGATTCTCGACCCGATCACGATTTCGCCCGATCAAACGATTCGCGATGCCCACGGTTTGATGGCGAAATATCGCATCTCAGGTATTCCCGTGACGAAGGATAAAAAGCTGGTGGGTATTCTCACGAATCGCGATCTGCGGTTTGAAACCAGAATGGATTTGAAGGTCTCGCAAGTGATGAAGCGAGACAAGCTGATTACGGCACCCGAAGGGACGAGCTTGGAGAAAGCTCGCGAGGTGTTGCACGAGCATCGGATCGAGAAGCTCCC
>Ga0163152_10008103_pt1 | contig 11309 bp, 7 predicted proteins | sample OliLakLV19MP8IB2_FD_148635 | JGI IMG/M metagenome (GOLD analysis project Ga0163152, IMG submission 148635) | Freshwater microbial mat bacterial communities from Lake Vanda, McMurdo Dry Valleys, Antarctica - Oligotrophic Lake LV.19.MP8.IB-2 | ecosystem: Environmental > Aquatic > Freshwater > Lake...
GTGCGTATTCCGGACCAAGCTGAACACCGATTCCGGAGCAAGGTGAACACCCATTCCGGCGGAAGCTGAACAGCGATTCCGGGGAAGGTGAACACTCATTCCGGGCATGGTGAACAGCCATTCCGGGGAACGTGAACACCGATTCCGGCCATCGTGAACGCTCATCGGTAGCGATCTGATACACCGGGGACTCTCAAAAGGAGGGTTCCCCGGATGGCAGCTCAGAGGCTACGGATGAAGCAGTTACGCAACATCTTACGACTTCGGCACGAACTTGGCCTGACCCACCGCCAGATCGTCCGCTCGACCGGCATCGGCCTGGGGACGGTCTCGGAGTACCTGGCCCGGGCGAAGGGGGCGGGGCTCTCCTGGCCGATCCCGGACGACCTGGACGACACGGCGCTGGAGGGGCGGCTCTACCCTCCTTCCACCACCGCCGACCCGCCGCGGCCCCCGCTGGATCTCCCGTTCATCCACAAGGAACTCAAGCGCACCGGCGTCACCCTGCAGCTTCTCTGGTCGGAGTATGCCGAGAACCAGCCTGGCGGTTATCGCTACAGCCAGTTCTGCGAGCACTACCGGCGGTTCGCCGGTCGCCTCCATCCGTCGATGCGCCAGACCCACAAGGCCGGTGAGAAGGTCTTCGTGGACTTCTCCGGCAAGAGGCCGGAGATCGTGGACCCCACGACCGGCGAGGTCTTTCCGGTCGAGCTTTTTGTCGGCGTGCTGGGAGCCAGCAGTTACTTCTACGCCGAGGCCACGCTCAGTCAGGAGTTGCCGCACTGGATCGGGGCGCATATCCGGATGCTGGAATGGTTCGGGTTCTGTCCGGCCGTCTACGTCCCAGATAACCTGAAGAGCGGCGTCACGACCGTCTGCCGGTATGAGCCGGGCGTCAACCGGACCTACGAGGACTTCGCCCACCACTACGGCGGTGTGGTCATCCCGGCCCGGGCCGGGAAGCCGAAAGACAAAGCCAAGGTCGAGGCCGCCGTTCTGTTGGCCCAGCGCTGGATCATGGCGGCGCTGCGGAACCGCACGTTCTTCAGTCTGGCGGAACTGAACGCCGCCATTCGGGCGCTTCTCCCGATCCTCAACGCCCGGCTCATGCAGCGGCTCAAGGTGAGCCGCCGGGAGATGTTCGAGACCCTTGATCGACCGGCCATGAAGCCGCTGCCGCTCAACCGGTACGAGATCGCCGAGTGGAAGCCGGTGACCGTCAGCATCGACTACCACGTCCACGTGGACAACAACTTCTACAGCGTTCCCTACCAGCTCATGAAGGAGAAGGTCGAGGCTCGCGTCACGACCACGACCGTGGAGCTGCTCTTCAAGTCCCGCCGCGTGGCTTCTCACCGGCGACTCAGCGGCCACGGCCACTACGCCACCGAGCCCGAGCATATGCCCCACGCGCATCGAGCGCATGCGGAGTGGACTCCTTCGCGCCTCATCGACTGGGCGAAGAAGTCCGGCCCGGCCGTCGGCGCCGTTGTCTCCGAGATCCTGCACAGCCGCCCCCACCCCGAGCAGGGCTACCGGGCTTGCCTTGGCATCATGCGTCTTGGCAACAAGTACGGCCCGGAACGGCTGGAGGCCGCCTGCCAACGAGCCCGGCGCCTGTCCGCGGCCAGCTACAAGACCGTCAAGAACATCCTCGCCGCCGGGGTGGACCGTCTACCCCTGTTCGAGGAGGCCACCCAACCGACGCCACGGCACGAGAACATCCGGGGCGCCGACTACTACGACAAGGAGACCCCGTGCTGAACCAGGCGACCGTGGACAAGATGCAGGCCATGAAGATGCCCGCCATGGCCGAGGCGTTCCACAAGCAGCTCGAGTCCGGCCAGTGGGCCGACTTGAGCTTCGAGGAGCGGATCGGGATGCTCATCGATACCGAGTGGACGAACCGGGAGCAGGCGAAGCTCTCCCGGAGACTGAAGACCGCCCGACTCCGCTACCAGGCTTCGATCGAAGACATCGACTACAAGGCCCCCCGCGGCCTTGACCGCCAGGTCATTCTCTCGCTGTCCAGCTGCGGCTGGATCCGGGAACACCACAACCTCATCGTGACCGGCACGACCGGAACGGGGAAGAGCTACCTGGCCTGCGCCTTTGCGGAACAGGCCTGTCGCTCCGGCTTTTCGGTCGCCTACTTCCGCTCTTCCCGGCTCCTGCAGGAGCTGAACGTGGCCCGGGGCGACGGATCCTACACACGGGTCTTGAGCCGGATGGCCAAGGTCAGTCTCCTCGTGATCGACGACTGGCTGATCAACCCGATCAAGGAACCGGAACGACGGGACCTTCTCGAAGTCTTCGAGGACCGCTACGAGAGGGGCTCCACGCTCCTGACCACGCAGTTGCCGATCAAATCATGGCATGAGGCTATCGGTGAACCGACCCTGGCCGACGCCATCTGCGACCGGCTGATCCACCGGGCGCACCGGATCGATCTGATCATGAAGGGGCCATCCATGCGAGAGGCGAAAAGTCCGATCAAGAAGGGGGGAAAGGCGGGCTGAGGCGCGGGGCAGGGCGGAAGATGTAGAATCGGAAAGGCAAGAAACGGACAAGGCGATCGTCGCTTCGCTCCGATGAGCGTTCACCATCGCCGGTCTACGTGTTCACCTTGCTCCGGAATGAGCGTTCAGCTTGGCCGGAATACGCAGTTAGCTTATCGAACCGGGGTAAATTCATCCAGCGGGAGATCATGTCTCGGTTGACGGTTGCCATGCATCAGCGCCAAACGACAGAGAACGGTCGGGAGAAGCGAAGCTTCTCCCGACTAATGATGGTGGAGGCGGCGGGACTCGAACCCGCGTCCGAAATGACTTCCCCAAAAGGTACTACGCGCGTGTCCGACCGATTTTAGCTCTTGCCGCTTCGACCGCCGATCGGCGGGCTGTTCGAATTGGCCAGCCTCTGAATCTCGCCGGTTTCCGCGAGGCACGGAACCAGCCAGTCCCTCTTATGGCGCTTGACCCTGACCCGAGGGACCGAGATCAGGCAAACGTCGCTACCTAATTAGGCAGCGAGTGCGAACTCAGTGTTCGCAGTTACACTTGTCCACCTTTTTAACGAGGCCGGTGGGCCCTCGGCGCGCACCTTCTGCTTCAGTCATCCCGTCGAAACCAATCGCCCCCACAGTGTTACCGTGCTGGAAAATGGTGCGCCGCGATGGAATCGAACCATCAACCTACTGATTAAGAGTCAGTTGCTCTACCAATTGAGCTAGCGGCGCATCGGGATCCGATGTCTTTCAACACCGGGTCGAATCAGCGACGTAGGACGATATCACCGGCAGGCGGACGGGTCAAGGAATTGCCCTATTTCATCTGCGGAAAGCCCAGATTGACACCCCGATGATGAGGATCGGGCCAGCGGGCGGTGATGACCTTGCCGCGGGTGTAGAAGTTCACCCCTTCCCGTCCGTGTACATGCGCATCGCCGAAGAGGCTCTGTTTCCAGCCGCCGAAGGAGTAGTAGGCCATCGGCACCGGGATCGGCACGTTGATGCCGACCATGCCCACCGGCACTTCGTTCTGGAAGCGGCGGGCGGCGCCACCGTCGTTCGTGAAGAGGGCCACGCCGTTGGCGTAGGGGTTCTTCGTGATCAGGTCCATGGCTTCGTCGTAGCTGGCCGCGCGGACGACGGACAGGACCGGACCGAAGATTTCGTCCTGGTAGATCGACATCTCGTTCGTGACCCGGTCGAAGAGACATGGGCCGACAAAGAAGCCGTTTTCGCCGCCGGGAGGCTTGATGTCGCGGCCGTCTTCGAGGAGCTCGGCGCCGGCGGCGAGGCCTTGATCAATGTAGGAATGCGTCCGGTTGTACTGGTCGCGTGTGGTCAGCGGTCCCATCTCGGCGCCGGCATCGAGGCCGGGGGCCACGTTGAGCTTCCGGATCCGCTCGCGAATTTTCGGGAGCAGGCGATCGGCCACATCGCCGACGGCGACGAGCACCGAGATCGCCATGCAGCGCTGGCCGGTGGAACCATATGCCGCGTTGACGGCCGAGTCGGCAGCCAGGTCGAGATCGGCGTCGGGCAGGACGACCATGTGATTCTTGGCGCCTCCCAGGGCCTGCACGCGCTTGCCTGCCTTTGTCCCCTCTTCATAGATGTGGCGGGCCACCGGGGTTGAGCCGACAAAGCTGACGGCGGCGATGCCCGGGTGCGAAAGGATGGCGTCGACGGCCACCTTGTCGCCATGCACGACATTGAACACGCCCTCCGGCAGTCCGGCCTCGGCGAAGAGTTTCGCGCAGAAGACCGAGGCGGAGGGATCCTTTTCGGACGGCTTCAGGATGAAGGTGTTGCCGCAGGCGATGGCCAGCGGGTACATCCACATCGGGACCATGGCCGGGAAGTTGAACGGCGTGATGCCGGCCACGACCCCCAGGGGCTGGCGGATCGAATAGCTGTCGACCTCTGCCGACACGTTCTCGCTGAACTCCCCCTTCAGGAGTTGCGGCAGACCGCAGGCAAATTCCACCACCTCGATCCCTCGCTGGACCTCGCCCATGGCGTCGGACAGGACCTTGCCATGCTCACGGGTGAGCAGTTCCGCCACCTCGCGACGGTGCTTCTCGAGCAGCCCGCGAAAGGTGAAGAAGATGCGGCTGCGGATGGAGAGCGATGAATTCCGCCAGGTGGCCGAGGCGCGGGTGGCGGCGGCCACGGCCGTTTCCACGAGAGCCTCGTCGGCAAACGCTACCCGGTGCGTGGCGCGGCCGAGTGCGGGATCGGTCACCTCGCCCCAGCGGGCCGAAAGTCCCTCATACGGCTTGTTGTCGATCCAGTGCGTAATCGTGCCGAGTTCAGCCGGCACGGTGGGCCGGATGGTGGTCGGTGTGGCCATGTCGTGCTCCCATCTCACCAATCGGGACAGGCCCGATCGATGTCTGAAATTATGTCGCGATCGCGCGGTCCGTCATCGTGAGACCCTTGTCGATGATCGCAAACCCCTCGTCCATCTCCGCTTCGGTAATCGTGAGCGGCGGATTGGTGAAGAATCCGTTCCATCGTACGAAGGTGTATAGCCCTTCCTCGCGGAAGTGTTTGCCAAGGGCCGCCATTTCCGGTGAAGTGCCGTTGAACGGTGCCATGGGGGTGTACGGGTTTCGACTCCGCACCAGTTCCACGATGCCAAAGAGGCCGATATTGCGGGTGGCGCCGACCGACGGATGGCGTTCGGCCAACCCGTGAAGCCGTTTCGTGAGCTCCTCGCCCATCCGGGCGGCACGCTCAATCAGATTTTCATCCTCGTACACGGACAGTGTGGCCAGCGCCGTGGCGCAGGCCAACGGATGGCTGTTGTAGGTCAGGCCTCCCGGAAACGCCTTTTCGCGGAAAGCGGCCGCGATGGCCGGCCGCATCCCCACCGCGCCGAGTTGTACGTAGGCCGAGGTGAGCCCCTTGGCCATCGTGATCAGATCGGGCACAACGTTCCAGTGATCGATGGCGAACCACTTGCCGGTGCGCCCGAAGCCGGCCATGACCTCATCGGCGATCAATAGAATGCCGTGCTGATCGCAAAGTTTTCGAACCCCTTCCATGTATCCGTTGGGCGGAATCAGGATTCCGTTCGTGCCCACGACGGTCTCGAGCAGGATGCCGGCGATCGTATGGCCCCCCTCGTAGCGGATCACCTCTTCCAGCGCTTCCAGGCTAACCGCCACCGGTTCCGGTTCGGGCTTTCCCCACCGGTGGAATTCGGGAATCCGCACGACGCCGGGGATGCCGGGCTCGCTGGCCCAGCGCCTGGGATCGCCGGTCAGGGTCAGCGCCCCGGCGGTGCCGCCGTGGTACGACCGGTAGCGGACCAGGATCTTGTGGCGGCCGGTCGTCACCCGGGCGATGCGGATGGCGTTTTCGTTGGCTTCCGCGCCGCCGTTCGTGAAGAAGAACGTGTCGATGTCGCCCGGCGTCAGTTCGGCCAGTTTCCGCCCGAGGAGCGCGCGTGGCTCCGTGGCCATGAAGGGATTGGCGTATGCCAGTTGCGCCGCCTGCTTCTGGATGGCCGCGATCACCTTTGGATGCCCGTGGCCGATGTTGGTGCACATGAGTTGGCTGTTGAAATCCAGGTAGCGCTTCCCTTCCGGCGTCCAGAAGTAAACGCCCTTCGCCCCGGCCACCGGGATCGGATCAATGGCCGACTGGGCCGACCACTCGTAGATGGTGTGCCGCTTGCAGAGATCTGCGATCTCCTGGCCGGAGAGGCCTGCTGCGGTAGGTGGAGCGGTGCTCTCGGGAGTCATGCCATCATCCTCTTCATCAGGCCAGGGCCGGTGCGCCGGCCGGCCGCTTCAGAAACTGGCCGCGCCCGGCTTTCGCCATGAGTGTGTCGTTTTCGACCAGCACCTCACCGCGCGAAATGACCACCGACGGGCCGCCGGTCACGGTCATCCCCTCGAACAGGTTGTAGTCGACATTCATGTGGTGCGTCTTCGCCGAGAGTGTCGTTTTTTTCTTCGTGTCCCACAGGACGATGTCGGCGTCGGAGCCGACGGCAATCGTCCCCTTCCTCGGCCAGAGGTTGAAGAGTCGGGCCGGATTGGCACTGGTCAGCTCGACGAAACGGTGGGCGTCGAAACGCCCGCTGTTCACCCCGTGCTCCCACATCACCATCATCCGGTCCTCGATGCCGGGGGCGCCGTTCGGGATCTTCGAGAAGTCGTTCCGGCCAAGTTGCTTTTGCGGCGGGTTTTCGAAGCCGAAGGGGCAATGATCGGTGGAGACAACCTGCAGGCCATTCCGCTCCAGCCCCTGCCAAAGCTTGATGGCATGCCACTTTTCGCGCAGCGGCGGTGACATGACGAATTTGGCCCCCTCGAAATCCGGCCGCTCGTAATCCTCATAGGAACGGACCAGGTACTGGGGGCATGTCTCGCCGTACACCGGCCAGCCGGCATCGCGGGCCCGGCGGATCCGGTCGAGCGCCTGGAAACAGGTGACATGCACAATATAGAGCGGAGCGCCGGCCAGGTGGGCCAGGTCGATGGCCCGGCCGGTGGCCTCCCCCTCTGCCAGAGGCGGTCGGGTCAGGGCATGATATTTGGGCTCGGTCTGCCCCTTCGCCAGCGCCAGCTTCACCAGCGTGTCGATCGCGCCGCCGTTCTCGGCGTGCATCATGATCAGTCCGCCGTTTTCGCGGGCGCGGAGCATCGCCTCGAAGATGAGCCCGTCATCCACCATGAACACGCCCGGGTAGGCCATGAAGAACTTGAAGGTGGGCACCCCTTCCTGGCCGGCCAGAGCGTCCATATCAGCCAGGACCTGGTCATTCATCTCGCGCACGATCATGTGAAAGCCGTAATCGATGACGGCCTTTCCACTGGCCTTCTCGTGCCACCGCTCGAGAGCCGGGTAGAGTCCTTCACCGGCTCCCTGGATCGAAAAGTCGAGGTGCGTCGTCGTGCCGCCGAAGGCGGCGGCCACGTGTCCGGTGTAGAAATCGTCGGCCGAACTGGTGCCACCGAAGGGCATGTCGAGATGGGTGTGGACATCAATCCCGCCGGGAAGGAGCAGCTTCCCGGTGGAATCCAGCGTGCGGTCGACGGTGGCTTTGATTCCCTTCTCGATGCGCACGATGCGCCCGTTCTCGATCAGGACATCCGCATCGATTTTATCCGCCGCGTTGATGATCGTTCCGTTGGTGATCAGAAGACTGGCCATTTGGATTAGACACTCCTGGCGCGCCGGGGCGCACTCTGGAACCTGGGACTAGTCCTCGCGCGCTCCTGCGCGCTCCGTGATTTCTGGCGCGGCGTACCCTTCCGCCGCCTCGTCATACCCGCCCTGGTAATCGGAATCATCGGGCCGGCGGATCTGGCTCTGTGCCACGACCCGATTGCGAAGCAGCCCGCGGAAGTCGTCGAGCGATTTCCAGCCGCGATCGGCGTGTCGCTCCATGAACTCCGTGTAGCCCTCCAGCAGCTTGCGGATCACGTTCGGCCCGACAGCCTTGTCGAGCATGGCCGCCGTGCAGACCTGAACCGTTCCGGCGCCCAGGAGCAGGTAGTTGAGCGCCTGGCCGAAGTCCGAGACCCCGCCAATTGCGGAGAACGACCTGTCCGGAAAGGCGCGGGTCATCCGGGACATGTTGGCCATCGACAGCGGCAGGATGGCCGGGCCACCCAGTCCGCCGCTCGAGACAAAGCCGTCCACCTGGATCTCGAACTCGAGGGTGTTCGGATCGATGATCGGGAGCGAGGGAAAGGTATTCGAGCTGGTCACGGCATCGGCGCCGCCCCGGAAGACCGCCCCGGCCTCGACCACGATATCGGCAGTGGCCGGCGTCAACTTGGCCCAGACCGGTACCGTCGCCACTTCCTTGACCACCTGCGTCACGAACGAGCAGAGCGCCTCGTCCCGGCCGATGTTTGAGCCCATGTCCGGGCGGTCCATGTGCGGGCACGACAGGTTCAATTCGAGACCGTCGGCGCCGGCCTCCTGGCACGCGGTGGCCATGGTCCGCCAGTGCTCCAATTCCTTGTCGCTGCCCGAGCCGGCCATGATTGAGGCAATGAGAGCCCTGTCGGGATGTGCGGCCTTGATCCTGCGAATGCGCGGCAGCCAGTCGTCCAGCGGCTTGTCCGAAATCAGTTCCCAGTTCCACGAGGAGTGGACGATCGTGCTCTTTGTTCTCATGGAGAAAAGGCCGGATGCCGGATCGTAGCGGCTGAACTTGGTCTTGGGGCCCGCCACGTTGATGACCGGGTGCATGCCGATGGTCTTGGTGACGACGCCGCCCCAGCCGGAATCGAACGCCCGGAGGATATTGCTCTCGGACTCGGTCGGCGGCGCGGAGGCCAGGAGGAATGGGTTCTGAAAACGGATGCCGGTAAAAGTTGTCGAAAGGTCGACGCTCATCGAAATCTCCCATCCGGTGGACGGTGCCCCCCGGGGGCGCGGCGGCCACTGACGGGAGGTCCCGGCGTTGTGAGGTCGCCTGGACGATGGCCGATCCGGTTGGCGTGCCGAACTGATTCTTTAGCCTAGCACACCCGGGCGGCCCGCCCGGCTTCAAGCATCCGTCAGGGCCCCGTAGGCATCCGGACGTCGGTCACGGTAGAACTGCCAGACGGATCGAACCTCTTCGATCTGATCAAGATTGAGATCCGCCACGACCACGGCATCCTTGTCACGCGGGCCCTCGGCCAGGAACTGCCCCCGAGGATCGCAGAAGTAACTCTGGCCGTAGAACTCCCCGATCTTCCAGGGGGCCTCGACGCCAACCCGGTTGATGGCGCCGATGAAATAGCCATTGGCCACGGCATGGGCCGGCTGCTCCAATTTCCAGAGATATTCGGACAGGCCGGCCACCGTGGCCGAGGGGTTGAAAACGATCTCGGCACCGCCCAGGCCAAGTGCGCGGGCCCCCTCGGGAAAGTGGCGGTCATAGCAGATGTAGACACCGATCTTCGCGAAACCGGTTTCGAAGACCGGGTAGCCGAGATTGCCGGGGCGAAAGTAGAACTTTTCCCAGAATCCGGGCTGGCAGTGCGGAATGTGCGTCTTCCGGTACTTGCCGAGATATTTGCCATCGGCGTCGATGACAGCGGCGGTGTTGTAGTAGACGCCCGGCTGATCCACTTCATAGATGGGGACGATGAGGACCATCCCGTGCTTCTTCGCCAGCTTCTGCATGAGCCTGGTCGTCGGCCCCTCCGGCACCTGTTCGGTCATCTGATACCAGTGGGTCTCCTGTTCGGCGCAGAAGTAGGGGCCGTAGAAGAGTTCCTGCAGGCAGAGGATGCGGACCTTTTTCTTCGCGGCGTCACTGATCAGCTTTTCATGCTTGTCGACCATGGCCTTCTTGATGGCGGGAAGGCCCGATTTGGGACCCAGGACATTCTTGGCCTGGATGAGGCCGCAGCGGACAATGCGGGGCATGGGACTTCTCCTGGACGCTGGGAACGGACGACTCAAGTGAGGAAACCTATCAGGCCATCGGCCAATGTGAAAGACGCCACGAGGGGAGTTGACCGGGCCCGGCTCCCCGGGGGATAGTTTCCGGCCATGACCAGTACCCGATGGGTGCGCCCGAGCGCTGCCCTTGCCCGAATCCTGCCCCTCCTCCTGTCACTCCTGACCACCACGGCCCTCGCCCGGGAAACCCGGATCGGGCCCACCGGCAAGCCGGCGGATTACGAACGGGTCCGGAAAGCGCTGTCGGGCCTCGCCCCCGGCGATACGCTCACCCTCATGCGCGGACTCTTCGACTGGTCGCAAAACCTGTCCGACTCCTCGCTCGTCGCCCGGCAGCCGGGCGGCATGCCGCTGCCCGTCAGCGGCATCGTGGTCCGCGGCGTCCGGACGCAACAGGGGGGGCTGGAGACAATCCTGCGCGGCGCCACGGATCCGGCCGGCCGGCCGGTCCGACCATCCCGTGGCACGAATGCCGCGTTTCGCAATGCGCCCGGCGGCAACCGGGTCACGGTGGAAGACCTCGTGCTTGAGAACTTCGAGAATGCCATCATCCTGATCCAGGCGGACACGCTCCTCTCCATTACTCCCGTCAATGCGGTCAAGGAGGGCACGCGAGGCTGGACGATCCAGCGGCTGACCATCCGGGGTGGGCCGTTCGGTGTGATGGCCAACGGACGCCATGAAGACCTGACCATCCGGGACTGCGAGATCACCCTCTCGCTGCCTCCGCATCAGCAACGGCGCGGGGGGCCGCGCGAAGGATCCTTCGCCATCGCGGTTCGCCCCTACCCCCCCGTCTATTCCGGCCTTCCGTCAAACGTGACAATTGAGCGCAACCGGGCCGTTGGCCCCGATCGGAAAGGCGAGACCGAAATTTTCGGCGGGCTGATCCTGACCTCGCGCTACGGTCGGCTGATCGGCAACGAGGCACGCGGCTGGGGCATCGGCCTCGTTGTCGAGGGCGACTCGCTCACCGTGATCGGCAACTCGGTCGACGATTGTCGAATCGGTATCGTGGGCTGGTCGACCGAACGCCTTGGGACCGGCACCTCTCACGCCACCATCGCCGGAAACACTGTCAGCGGCACGACGCGACAGAGCAGCGGATTCCTGTCCGATTTCACGGGAACAGCCATTTTTCTGGCGGGCATCCAGAACTCGCGTCTCCTGGGCAACCGTTTCCAGCGAAATGCCGGTCCGGACATTGTGTTTGGAGCGCTGCGGGGAACGAAGGCCTCCACCGGCAACGTGCTGAGCGGCAACGGAGGCACGGTTGTCATCAGTGAGGCCAGTCTTCGACTGAATGAGGTCAACGGGTCGGAAGTGCGGGTGCTTGGGAATCGGCCGAATCCGCCGATTGTGCCGGATTCGGTGGGGG
>Ga0163152_10008106_pt1 | contig 11306 bp, 13 predicted proteins | sample OliLakLV19MP8IB2_FD_148635 | JGI IMG/M metagenome (GOLD analysis project Ga0163152, IMG submission 148635) | Freshwater microbial mat bacterial communities from Lake Vanda, McMurdo Dry Valleys, Antarctica - Oligotrophic Lake LV.19.MP8.IB-2 | ecosystem: Environmental > Aquatic > Freshwater >...
TTTCGGTGTGCGCTTATGGGATGGAACCGAGCTCCCCACCTCTGGACGCCCGTCTTTTAGCCTGATCCTCAATCACGCCGGCGCATTGCGGCGCATGTTTACACCACCCGTTGAGCATTCCCTAAGCAATGCCTTCATTTACGGCGATTTCGATATCGAAGGCGACGTTTTTGCCGCTGTCACGCTCATTGACAAACTCACGTCCCGGAACTTCACTCTGGCGGGCATCGCCGCCCTGGCTCGCGACGTTACTCGCTTGCCGAAGTCGGGCCCAACCCGACCCAGCGGGCGTGGCCCGGCTCGCCTGCGCGGCGCGCTCCATTCCCGCGATCGTGACCGGGCGGCCGTTCAATACCACTACGACGTCGGTAACGACTTCTACGCCCTGTGGCTCGACCGCCACAGGCAATACTCGTGCGCCTACTTCCCCACTGGGGCGGAAGACCTAGACACCGCGCAGGAGCGCAAACTGGAGTATCTCTGCCGCAAACTGCGGCTGAAGCCCGGGGAGCGCCTACTGGACATCGGTTGCGGCTGGGGTGGCTTGGCGATGTATACTGCCAGGCATTATGGCGTCCACGTCCTGGGCGTCACCTTGAGCGAGAACCAGATGGGTATGCCAACCATGAGATTGCACGCACAAATCTGGGCGGCCAGGCCCAAGTCAAATTGCAGGACTACCGCGATTTGAACGCGCAGCCGTTCGACAAGATCGTCAGCGTGGGCATGTTCGAGCACGTCGGCCGGAGCCATCTACCGAAGTACTTTGCCCAGGCCTATCGCCTGCTCCGGCCGGGCGGCCTGTTTCTCAATCACGGTATCGCGCGCCGCGCGCCGGTCGTGCATACGGCGGGCGGTGAGGCCGCGCTGTGCTGTGACCCCCCGAAACGAGGTCCGGGGCCGTCGGCCTGGCAAAAGGTGGTCGACAGCCGCATTCTCGGAACCGGGACGTTTGTGTGGCGCTACATCTTCCCCGACGGGGAGTTGACGCCGCTGAGCGACGTGAATGTGGTGGCCGAGGCCGCGGGGTTCGAAGTGCGCGGCGTGGAGAACCTACGCGAACACTACGCCCTGACTCTGCGCCAATGGGTGCGCCGGTTGGAAACACGTCAGGCCGAGGCCGTCAAAACGGTCGGGGAAGCGACATACCGCACTTGGCGGTTGTACCTGGCGGCGTCCTGGCACAGCTTCGACTCTGGCAGCATCAGCGTCAATCAGACTTTGCTGGCCAAGCTAAACAAGGGACAAAGCCGGGTCCCGCTGACGCGCACTGACCTGTACGCCCCGGTGTGAGCTATCTACTGGCCCCGCGGTCTTACATCCATTAAGAAGGCTAAGATAGCGGACTTATTCGGAGGAGGCATTCTATGAACTGGTCATTTCGGTTCGCCACTGTAGCCGGCATCCCTATCCGCATCCACATCACCTTCTTCTTGATCCTGTTCCTGGGCGCGTATCAATGGTACGGCCTGACCGGCACGCTGGTGGGGGCTCTGTTCGGCCTGGCGCTGATGATCCTGCTGTTCGTCTGCGTGATCTTGCATGAGTTGGGGCACAGCCTGGTCGCCCGCCGCTTCGGTGTACCGGTGCGCGAGATCGTGCTGCTGCCGCTCGGCGGCGTCGCCCAGATGACGAAGAATCCCGACAAGCCGCTGCACGAATTGTTGATCGCTGCCGCCGGGCCATTGGTTAACGTCATCATCGCCGGCATACTGGCGGTGCCACTGGGGGCGCGCCTCGGCCCACTGCTGCTCACCAACCAGGGGCTTCTGCCCGCGGAACTCGGAAACACGGCCACGCTCGACACCGCGCTGGTCTGGCTGTTCACAGCCAACGCCAGCCTGGTGCTGTTCAATTTGATCCCGGCCTTCCCGCTCGACGGCGGGCGCATGTTGCGCGCGCTGCTGGCGATGGTCATGGGCCTGCCACGCGCCACGCGCGCGGCGGTTGCCATCGGCCAGCTCATCGCCGTCCTCCTGGGCGTGTACGCCGTCCTCAATGGCCACTTCATCCTGGCGCTGGTGGCCGTGTTCATCTTCTTCGGCGCGGGCGCGGAAAACTCCGAAGCCCAGGCTAAAACCGTGCTGGATACCCTGCGGGTGGGCGACGCCTATAACAAGCACGCCCTCACGCTGGCCGTCGGCGACCGGGTCAGCCGCGTGGTGGATTACATCCTCACCAGTTACCAGCCCGACTTCGCCGTAATCCAGGGCCGCAGCCTCATCGGTATCGTGACCCGCCAAGACGTGTTGAAGGCCCTCGCGACACACCCCGATGACACCCTGATCACCGAAATCATGGCGCGTGAATTCCTGAAAGTGGAGGCGGCCCAATCACTCGACGCGGTGCGCCAGGCCATGCAGTCGAGCGGCGCGCGGGTTGCGGCTGTGCAAAACGGGCCGGCCTATCTGGGACTGATCAGCATCGAGGACATCGCCGAAGCCTTTACCATTCAGACCTTCGTGCAAAGGCAGAAACAGTCTCGGCCGGCGCAGGCCGGCGTTTGAAGACGAGGAAAATGAACCCTATGAAAACCACCGTGGTCAACTTGGAAGGCATCGAAACGCCGCTGGCGACTGCCGGGGTGGAGAAGAAGATGTGCCGGCACCCCGGCATCCACCAGGTTGAGACGAACTTCATGACCGGCACGGCCACCGTCCATCACGACGAGGCCGTAACCCTAGCCGACATCAAGCAGTGCGTGGCCGACTGCGGATACCGGTGCACGGGCGAAGCCCGGCCGGCGCACGTGGCTGAGCCAGCTGAGCCAGCCACAGCCGCGGCAAAGGGCGCCGGCCACGGGGCGGCGCATGCCGGTCAATCGATGCCCGTAAAAATGGATGGACACGCCGGACACGCCATGGCGGCGGCCCAACCGGCTGCCAATGCCGACGCACATACCGGACACGCTACACCGACACCCGCGTCCGGTGCGGGTGTGCCCGCCGCCAAAGCCGAGCCGCACGCTGCTCATGCGGCCCTGGCGCCGGCGGCTGGCACGCCGCCCCCAGGCCCTCCAACGGGGGAGATGCAGGCGATGGCCCACGAGATGGGCCACGGCGGCGGTATGGGCATGGAGGGCATGGCGCGCGACATGCGCAACCGCTTCCTCGTCTCGTTCTTGATCGCCATCCCGGTTTTCCTGTATTCGCCGCTGTTCACTGACTACTTCAACGTGCAGTTGCCCCTGCCGTTCGGGCTGTCGAACGAAGTGCTCTCGTTCCTGCTGACCACGCCGGCGGTCGTGTACGGCGGTTGGGTGTTCTACATCGGCGCGTGGCGCGGGCTGAAGAACCGCACGCTCAACATGGCCGTCCTGGTCACACTCTCGGTACTGGCCGGGTATTTCTTCAGCGTCGCGGCGACGTTCCTGTTCCAGGGCGAGGTGTTCTACGAGGCCGCGGTACTCTTGCTTACTTTCGTCCTCTTCGGCCATTGGATGGAGATGCGCGCCCGGGCCGGCGCCTCCCAGGCCATGCAGGCCCTCATGAACCTGACGCCACCCCAGGCCACCGTCATCCGCGCCGGGCAGCCGGTCGAAGTGCCAACGTCCGAGGTGCTGCTGGACGATATCGTCCTTATCCGCCCCGGCGACAAAGTCCCGGTGGACGGCACGATCACGGAAGGCGAGTCGAGCGTGGATGAATCCATGCTCACCGGTGAGAGCTTGCCCGTGAAGAAGGCAGCGGGCTCAAGTGTCGTCGGCGCGAGCATCAATACAACCGGCACCTTTAAGTTCCGCGCCACCAAAGTGGGCGCCGACACCGCGCTGGCGCAGATCGTCAAGCTCGTTCAGACGGCCCAGAACTCCAAGGCCCCGTCGCAACGCCTGGCGGACCGAGCGGCGCAATGGCTGGTGGTCGCCGCGGTCGTATTTGGATTGGCGACGTTTTTCGGCTGGTATTTCTTGGGCGGGTCAATCATCCCGGCCGATATGGACAAGACGGTGTGGGCGCTCACGCTGGCCATCACGGTCGTGGTCATTGCCTGCCCGGACGCGCTTGGCCTGGCGACACCGACCGCCATCATGGTCGGCACCGGTCTCGGCGCGCAGAACGGCATCTTGTACAAGAACGCCACGGCGCTCGAACAGGCGGCCAAGCTGCAGGCCATCATCTTCGACAAGACCGGCACGCTCACCGAGGGCAAACCGCAGGTCGTGGAAATCGCAGCGGCGGGCGGTCAACTCACGCCCGACGAGTTGCTGCGGTTGGTCGCCTCGGCCGAGCAGTCATCCGAACATCCGCTGGCCCAGGCGATCGTCAACAAGGCCAAAGCGCAGACGCTGACGCTCGAGACCGCCACCGGTTTCGCAGCCATCCCGGGTCACGGGCTGAAAGCGACGGTGGCCGGCAAGACCCTGCTGGTGGGCAATCGCAAACTGATGGCGGACAATAATCTGGCACTCGGCGGGCAAAGCGAGCGCGCTGCCTCGCTGGAAGGGGCGGGCCGCACCGTTATTTATGCCGCCGTTGACGGCCAGTTCGCCGGCCTGATCGCCATTGCCGATGCGGTGCGCCCCAATGCCAAATTGGCCGTCGAGAAGTTGACGGCCATGGGCATACAGGTTGCCATGCTCACCGGCGACAACCGCGGCACGGCCGAGCGCATCGCGGGCGAGTTGGGCATCCAGACGATCTTTGCCGAAGTTTTGCCCGGCCAAAAGGCCGACAAGGTGAAGGAATTGCAGTCCCAAGGCAGGTTGGTGGCCATGGTAGGCGATGGCATCAACGACGCTCCGGCGCTGGCGCAGGCCGACGTGGGCATCGCTATCGGGGCCGGCACCGATGTCGCCATGGAGACGGCCGACGTGGTGCTGATGAAGTCGGATCCATTCGATGTCATTGGCGCCATCACCCTCAGCCGCGCGACCTTGCGCAAGATGCACCAGAACCTGTGGTGGGCGGCCGGCTACAATGCCATCGCCTTCCCCATCGCTGCCGGGTTGTTTTATCCGGCTTTCGGGTTGATTCTGCGCCCCGAGATCGCGGCAATCTCCATGTCTGGCTCGTCCTTGCTCGTGGCCATCAATGCCTTGCTGTTGAAGAACACGAAGCTGGAAGGGATTCAGGCTCATCCACAGTAATCTGCGTTGGGCCTTAATCGGCCATATGGCCGGCATTCACGCCTCGCTGCAGCACGGCCTCAGAGCACAGTCCTGCCAGTCAGCCCCGATTTGGCACGCTTGAGACAAGCGGCGTTGCTGATCCTCAGGGGACGTTTGGCTGCCTTAGGCCCCATCCAGCGGTCATCCGGCCCTGCCGCCACCTGCCAATTTCTGAGCGACACGGCGTTCGCTGCAGTCGTTACCTCGTGTGTTTTACATCGCCTTATTGTTCGGTGCCGTACAGCACTAGAGCTATAACCCACGGAAGCGCGAATGCCAGGAGGAGCCACTTAAAATCGGAGGCAATGATGAAGTTCACGCCCACCATCCACCCAATCGAGGCCAGGCCGGCCACCGCCACAACGGCCATCGCCCCCTTGGCGCGTGCTCGAAAGCTGGTGAGCGCCACATGGACGGTTAGAAGCCCAGTCGCGAACATGTAACCGTCCATCACCCAGAACACGCGGCCCAGCCAGAGCAGCAACCCTGGCAGAACGGCCTGAATCTCGGCCAGCGACGACCCCATATAACGGGGGTCTTCGGGCAACAATGGCGGCCGCAGGAAAACGAAGTACAACCCAAGCCCCATCAGAAGAATGCCGCCGACCGTCAGAAATGTGGCGGAGTATGGTCGAAGTTTCACAGTTGCCTCCAGGGCACAACGCCGCAATGTAGCTCGGCGCGCAATCCTTTAGTTCCACCACGAAGGGGTAGAGATCGTTCCGAGATTGGGTTGGCGTAGCCTGAGACCTTCTACAGTTGGGTGGCGCTGGTCTGCATTGTGTCTATCCAGTTGACGATCGTCCCGAACGCTAAACCGTAGTTCCCTACCTGGCAGTGATTCTGGGCACTCTCGCCGCGCATGAACAGTCGGGCCGTGAGCGCTACGAGTGGATGCTCACGCAGATGGGCACCGGCAACTGCCAGGGCAATTCCGCCGCCCTGTGCAACTCGTAACCGGCTCGACCATGAATTCCGACCGGCGGGGCGGCGACACCGAGTGGATCGCCGCCCCGCCGGTGTTCTTTCCCCGATGCTGGTAAAATATCTTACAGGAGGTAAGATTGACAATCGAATTAGGATTCCAAGCGCGCGTGAACTTGCCGTACGAGCAGGCCGTCCAGAAAACCACCGCAGCGCTCAAGGCCGAGGGCTTCGGCGTGCTGACCGAGATAAACGTGCAAGCCACGTTGAAGGAAAAGCTCAACACCAGCTTCCGCCGTTACGTGATCCTGGGCGCTTGCAACCCGCCGCTGGCGTATCGGGCCCTCTCGGCCAACCTGGACGTAGGCCTGCTGCTGCCGTGCAACGTCACCGTGTACGAGGAGGGCGACGGCGCTATCGTCACCGCCGTCGATCCGGTCACCATGCTGGGTGTCATGAAAGACGATCAGGTGGTCTGCGAGGTGGCCGAGGAGGCCAAGGCCCGCCTGCAGCGGGTCATCGCAAGCCTGGCGACAGAGTCTACCTTGGGCGCAGGCCCGGCCGCCCAGTAGCCGTTACCAAGGGGAGAGACCGCGGTCGAGCTAGTGATCGTTCTGCCGTTGGTGGTGATGGTCGGATCGTCGCGCTATGCGCCGTTGCGTAAAAAGCCGGGCCAGCGCCAACCCGCCGCCTGCAAGCACTGTGAACTCCCTGTGGAAACCGATTGAACAAACTGCCCAAATTGCAGCTCGGCGTTGGCCGCACAGGCAACTCCTCCTTGAGCCGGGCACGAGGGTATTTCAATAGGCTACCCGAGTCAGGCGTCACAATTTTACCTATAGTGAAGGAGACCGGCTGATGAAAAACCTGACGATCGTTCTACTCGTGATCGTGATTTCTTTGGTGGCTGTTGGGCCGGCCCTGGCCCATGCGGATCCCCAACCCCACCTCTGTCAGGATGTGAACGAGGATGGCAAGATTAACGACCAGGACTTTGCCCAGCATGTTGTGCATCAAGCTCAGGCAGGCAGGCTGGGCCGCGAGCACAACCCCGGCCACCACCACGGCTTCTCGATTTGTACGAATCCCTGAGAGCCTGCGGCCCGCAATGTCACCCGAACGATGCGACCGGCGCCTACCCTGGTCGCATTGCGCCATGCTAAGCGGGAGCTTCGCGACGGAAAGGAGGCGTGATAGCCGCCCAGGCCGCGACTCGCACTAGCACTAACACAAGGGGAGTTGAGTATTCAACCATATCAGGAGGATAAGCCATGAATACCACAAGCAGAACGGTCCTCGTGATCGCGCTCGTCGTCGTGGTGTTGCTCTTTCTGCTCTTCGGCGCCGGAACGATGACGGGGACGATCATGAGCGGCGGGATGATGGGGAGCGGGATGATGGGTGGGATCAGTTGGATGTGGATTCCGACCTTGATCACCCTCGGCCTCGGCGTCCTATTGGGCTGGGCCGTCTTCGGAAAGAAGTGAGTGGTCGAACGGTCGGAGCGGACCGCAACCAGAGCCGTGAAGTCCTGGCCAGCGCTGGAGCGGGGGCTAACGCCGGAAAGCAGACGCCCCCGCTCCCCAATTCCATGGAGGCGTGACACCGTGAACAGCCACACTAAAGTCACAGCCGTTGGCGCGCTCGTTGTCAGCGCCACGCTGCTGCTCGCCGCCTGTGCGTCCCGCGCTCCGGCGTCGGGGCCGGGCGGAACGGCCTGGGGCGTTGGGGCCTTCGATTCCAATGGTGAGCGCATCTACTTCACTGCCACCAGTGACCGTGGCACAACGATCACATACACCGGCGGCCCGGCCACGGGCATGATGATGGGCGGCGGCTACCTGACCTGCGCCACCTGCCACGGCCCGGACGGGCGCGGCGGTGTCCATACCATGACGGGCATGCAGACAATGAACGCCCCTGACATTCGCTGGTCGGTGCTGGCCGGCGACATCGAAGGCGAACACGGCGGTGAGAGCGAAGATGTACACCGAAGCGCTGATTACAACCTCGAAACATTCCGCCTTGCTGTCGCGGATGGCAAACACCCCGACGGCACATCGCTCAGCCTTAATATGCCTCGATGGACTATGAGCGCTGAAGACACGGCGGAGGTGGTTGATTATCTAAAAACACTGCCCTAACCAAACTATGAATACAGCCGTTAGCGCAACCCTCGTCGCGGCGTTCGTCATTGTCCTCATCCTGTTCGTGCTCTTCGGCGCCGGAACGATGACCGGGGCTGCCATGAGCGGGGGAATGATGGGGGTTGGTATGATGGGCGGCATCAGTTGGATGTGGATTCCAACGCTGCTCACCCTCGGCCTCGGCGTTCTGCTCGGCTGGGTGCGCTTCGGCAAGAAGTAACCACCGGGCAATCTGGACGCCCGGCTACAATCTGGTTTGTAAGCAAGACAAATACAAGCGCCGCACTCGTATCGAGTGCGGCGCTGACGCGTACCGGAGGAATTATATTGGTCGAAATGGCTAGGGCGACTTAACCACGAGCGTTCCGACCATCCCGGCTTCCCTGTGCCCCGGCACCGTGCAGAGAAACTCGTACGTGCCGGGCTTCGTCGGCGTGAATTCCACCGCATTCGTGCTGTTCATCGCGGCGGCCATATGTAGCTGCGGGTCCGTGGTCGTGTTGCCCATCTCGTGCCCAGCCATCGGTTCGGCGGTCGCGCCCATAGACATCATGGGGATCTCCATGATGCTGAAGTCATGTTCCAGGGCATCGGTATTCTGGAATGTCAGCCTCACGGGTTGTCCCGCCACAACCTCGATAGTGGCTGGCTGAAATTGCATGCCGCTGGCTTCAAGGTTGATTTCCGTTATGGCGGGCGGGCCGGAACAGGCCGCCAGCACAGCCGGCAGCAGCAGCAACAACAGGATTAGGGTTTTTCGCATCTCGCTCTCCTTCAATTGACGTTAGACCAGGTCGATTGTACGTGCTTTGCCGTTGCGTTCAATACGCCATTTGGCGGGTATGCCGCACGGCCCGCGGAGGCCTGGATGAGCTTGTAGATGCCGCGCGCTCCAAGATCTTCCGCGCTATCAACCTGCAGCCCGGCCGACGCCACGTTGTCCAGTGTCTGGCGGTTGACACCTGCACCGACCGCAGGTGCGGTGTATTCGCGCCCATCACCCGCACGACCAGCCGGTTGACCAAGTCCATCTCCAGAGCTTGAACACGGCGGCGGGCGCGGTCCAGCCTCTCGGGCGTCAGATCAATGGCGGTCAATTGCGCGTCTTTGGGCCAGTAGGGTACGTTCTTGCCCGTACCGGCGCCACCTCCAGCACACGCGCTCCCTGCGCCAGGTCCCGCAGCTTTTTGCGCCAGGGGCCCTAACGCGCTTCGGCCCGGCTTTCCATCACATCGTACAAGGCCGAAAGGCGCTGATACCGCGTCCGGGTCAGCGCCGTTGCCCGAATATCAATGGGGTTCATTGCTATTCGGTGAGCACCGGCTCGGGCATAAACGTGTGCGTTTGAGGCGCATGCGTCTCGTGCCCGGCTGCCCCATGCGCATACATCGTGGGCATGAACTGTTGCATGAGCCACAGGTGTTTCTTATACATCCGCGTTACCTCCACGCAAAGTGGCTAGTGGGCCAGCTTCCACTCGAAAACTCGTTCCGGCGCATCTACGTCCGCTATCACCAGCGTGAGGGTGCTGGCGCCCTCCAGCAGGCTCTTGCCCTCGGCCGTTTGGGCGGGAAAGGAGAGCGTGGCCTCATAGTGATGCCCACTCCCGACCGGCCAGACGGTGGCGTTCACCTGTGCGCCCGTATTCGAGCGCAGCACCGCCAATTGGGTCAAGTCCATCGAAAGGTCAACCGAGTGCGTGTCCAGCACCACGGCAAAATCCAGGGTCGCGGCCGGGGCCTCCAGGTTGAGTGGCGTGACTTTGACCGTTACGGTGCCCTGGCTGTCCTCGCGCATCAGGCCCTCGGGTTGAGGGACATTCGCTGTGGGCTGCGGCGTGCGGGCGTCGGCGGCCGGCTGACTGGTTGCCGGGGTCTGCGCCCCGCTGCAAGCTGCTAACACGGCCAGCGCGGCCAGCGCCGCCGCCACAACGCCGGGCCGGCGGAAACACAAGAAGCGTTTGGTCATAATGCCTCCGTAGATGCCGACAAGGTGCTTGTCAGCGCGCGCCGCCGCGCCTGGTAGATCACACGCAGCATGAGGGCGATGCCGATAAAATTGCTAATCAGGCCAACCACCAGGAAGGGCACCTTCCAGTTGGCCAAAAACGTAGCCGCCGCCGTCAGCCCTAGCAGGGGCAAGACATCGGCCACACGGTGGGCGCAACAGGCTACCATCGCCATAGTCGAGATGCCGCCGCCGGCGGCGGTGGTCGCTCCGCTGGCTGGGCTGTGCAGCGGCAGATATAGCCCTTTCTTCAGCAGCGTGTACAGGCCAACCTGCGCGCCAAAGCCGAGCATGATGGGAATGACCAGAAGCTTGTCTTCCCAGAACAGCTCAAAGGCGCGGGCCGGCGATTCGGCCAGCGACACAATGCCCACATAGAGTGCCATCTGCAGCAACATGCCCAGTAGCCCGGCACTCAGGGGGAGCACAATCCGTCTTGTTCGTGAGTCTATGGCCAATTCTCCTACCCGGGTTTGCGCAAGGATAGCTTACCGCGCTCGCCACCCATCGCCTAGCGCAAGATGGCCCGACATGAGATAGGCCATTTGGCGGGGCAGATGGCCTGCGACGCAATTAGGCTTCGCGCGTCACAGTCACGGCGCTGACGCCATAGGCCAAATGGCGGGTCGACAAACAGGTGGAATGGCGCCGAATGGGCCTGGCGGGCTCTGCTAAGCTAGACTTTATCCAAGCCACGCCGTCAGGGCGTGTAGCACAAGGCTGAAAGCAGCCGATCTTGAATCTTGGGCGGGAATTTTAAGCCATCCACCAGCGAACCGGCTATCTGAAAACACTCATGCTGCCAAATTTGCTTGCGCACCAACGCCAGCGCATCGCTGGAGGTCGGCTCAGTCTTGTGGTACCAGGCCGCTTGGCGGACCGGCAGCTTGCGCCGCTTGGCATGCTGATGCGCGATGAGCGTCACCAGCGAGAACAGCGCCAGCAAGGCGGGTGTGGTCCGCAAGATCGCCAGGTCCGACCACTGGCGTTGGGCCTCCACGCCCAGATGCTCACGCACCTCGTGGAAAGTCACTTCCAGCCGCCAGCGCAACACGAACCACTTGATCACACTTGCACCTGCGGCAAGTGCAGGTGTTTGCACGGGCTTGACGCTCAGATCG
>Ga0163152_10008110_pt1 | contig 11301 bp, 8 predicted proteins | sample OliLakLV19MP8IB2_FD_148635 | JGI IMG/M metagenome (GOLD analysis project Ga0163152, IMG submission 148635) | Freshwater microbial mat bacterial communities from Lake Vanda, McMurdo Dry Valleys, Antarctica - Oligotrophic Lake LV.19.MP8.IB-2 | ecosystem: Environmental > Aquatic > Freshwater > Lake...
CGCCGTCGTCGACCCGCCCCCCCTCGTGGTGGCCCTCTCGCACGCCGGCGACGGCCGGACCGTCCGCCTCTCGCCCCGCCGCGACGCCGTCGGCGGTGCCGCCCGCTTCAAGGTCGTGGGAGACGCGCTGGCCGAGGTGCTCGCCCACCCCGGCTCGTGGCGCGTCCTCGTCCGCGCCGACGCGGCGCTCCTCGCCGAGGCCGCCGTCCGGGTGGAGCCGGCCCGCGTCGGGTGCCGGGCCGCGCCGGTCCGCGGCGCCGCTGCGTGAGGCACCCGTCCGCGCGCGTCGCGCCTGCGGCGCTCGTGCCCTCCGCGCCGGAGCGAGGGTAGGCTGCCGCCATCGCGGTCGGCCGGACGGCCGCGACGGAGGCTCCGATGTCGTACGCGCGCAACTGGATCGAGGGCGCTTGGGAGGAGCCGGGCGCCTCGGCGATCGAGACCGTCGACCCCGCGACGGGCGAGCGGATCGGCCGGGCGCCGAGGAGCACGGCGGCCGACGTCGCGCGCGCCGTCGCCGCCGCGAAGGCGGCCCTGCCCGCGTGGTCGTCGCGCCCCGCCCCGCGGCGCGCCGAGACGATCCTTCGCCTCGCCCTGATCCTCGAGCAGCGCAAGGAGGCCATCGCCCGGCTCGTGACGCGCGAGATGGGCAAGGTGCGCGAGGAGGCGCTGGGCGACGTCCAGGAGGCCATCGACATGGCCCACCTCATGGCCGGCGAGGGCCGCCGCCTCTACGGCGTCACGACGCCGAGCGAGTTGCCCAACAAGCTCTGCATGACGCTGCGCGAGCCCGTGGGCGTCTGCGGCCTCGTGACCCCCTGGAACTTCCCCGTCGCGATCCCGTCGTGGAAGTCGCTGCCCGCGCTCGTCGCGGGCAACACCCTCGTGCTCAAGCCGAGCGAGGAGACGCCGGGCTGCGCGACCGCGTTCGTCGAGGCGCTCGTCGAGGCGGGCGTCCCGGCGGGCGTGGTGAACCTCGTCCACGGCACGGGCGAGGAGGCCGGCGCGGCCCTGGTCGGGCACCCCGACGTCGCCGCGATCTCGTTCACGGGCTCGGGCGACACCGGCCGCCGCATCCAGGCGATCGCCGCGCCCATGCTCAAGCGCACCCATCTCGAGCTCGGCGGCAAGAACGGCGTGGTCGTCCTCGACGACGCCGACCTCGACTTCGCCGTCCGCGCGATCCTCTGGTCGGCCTACGGCACGTCGGGCCAGCGCTGCACCGCCGCCAGCCGCGTCATCGCGCAGGCGGGCATCCACGACAAGCTCGTGGAGCGGCTCGCCGAGGGCGCGAAGCGCCTCCGCCTCGGCAACGGCTGGACGCCCGGCGTCCAGGTGGGCCCGCTGATCCGCCCGTGGGCCGTGGAGAAGGTCGAGAAGTACGTGAAGATTGGCCTGGACGAGGGCGCGAAGCTCGTCGCGGGCGGCCGCCGCCCGTCGGACCCCGCGCTCAAGGGCGGCTACTTCTACGAGCCCACGGTCTTCGCGGGCGCGGCGCCGGGCATGCGCATCGCGCAGGAGGAGATCTTCGGGCCGGTGACCGCGGTGCTCCGCGTGCGCGACCTCGACGAGGCGATCGCGGTCCACAACGGGACGCCGTTCGGCCTTTCGGGCGCCATCATCACGCGCGACCTCGCGAGCGCCATGAAGGCCGCGCGCGCGTTCCAGACCGGGATCGTCTACGTCCACAACGGGACCATCGGCGCGGAGGTGCACCTCCCGTTCGGCGGCATCAAGGGCACCGGCAACGGGCACCGCGAGGCCGGTGTCACCGGCATCGACTTCTTCACCGAGACCAAGACCGTCTACATCGACTACTCCGGCGCCCTGCAGCGCGCCCAGATCGATCGCTGAGTGGCTGTGAAGGAATCTTCGATTCCTTCACAGCCGCGAAGCGCGGGCCCGCAGGGGCCGCACGCCGAGCGGGTTTCCGGGGGGCTCGGCCCGCCGGAAACCGAGCGAAGGCGAATTCTTCACGAGTTCTGCGTGGCTGTGAAGGAATCTTCGATTCCTTCACAGCCGCGAAGCGCGGGCCCGCAGGGGCCGCACGCCGAGCGGGTTTCCGGGGGGCTCGGCCCGCCGGAAACCGAGCGAAGGCGAATTCTTCACGAGTTCTGCGTGGCTGTGAAGGAATCTTCGATTCCTTCACAGCCGCGAAGCGCGGGCCCGCAGGGGCCGCACGCCGAGCGGGTTTCCGGGGGGCTCGGCCCGCCGGAAACCGAGCGAAGGCGAGTGCTTCACGAGTTCTGCGTGGCTGTGAAGGAATCTTCGATTCCTTCACAGCCGCGAAGCGCGGGCCCGCAGGGGCCGCACGCTACTTCATCGGCGGCTTCGGGGGCTCGGGGACCTTCGGCGCGTCCGGAACCTTCGGCGCGTCAGGGGCCTTCGGCAGCGCAGGGAGCTTGGACGGGTCGAGCATCTCGCCCCCCACCTTCACCTCGACTTTGCGGTCCACCTTGTGGAGCACGGCCACCACGCTCTCGCCGGAGGTCGCCTCGCCCTCGAGCGTCGACGAGGTCGTGAAGAGGCTGTCCACGAGCCGCCCCTCGACGCCGATCGACAGCTTGCCCTTCACCGCGTAGGTCCCGCCCTTCGACCACGGGACCGAGGCGGCGGCCTTCCCAGCGGGCAGCCCGGCCACCGGGAGCGACGCTTCGCACGCGATCTCCGCGCGCCCCTTCGCGACCGAGGTCAGCGTCGCCGACGACGTCGCCTTCGACCGGTCGATCTTATCGGCCCCCCACAGCCCCTCGAGCACCGCCGCGAGGTCCGCGCCCCACGCGTCGCCGACCGCAACCGCCACCTTCGGCAGCCACGCCTGGCGCACCGACTCGCCGTCCGGGCGTCCCGCGCCGTAGGTCCGGTCGAGCCAGGCCGACGCCGGCTTCGTCAGCGCCGTCGGCGCGCCGACGAGCGCGTAGGTCCGGTCCTTGCCGCGCCCCTTCACCTCGATCACCGCGCCCTGCAGCGACTCGTCCTTCGCGGTACCGTTGTCGAACGACCACGTCGGAAACCAGACGCGGGTGAGCGTCCGGTGCCCGTCCAGGTCGGTCTCGAGGCACCCCTCGACCGCCACGACCGTCGCCTTGAGGCGACGCGGCTTGCTCGGCGCGTCCGCCTCGCGGGCCGGGAATCGGATCTCCTGGTAGCGGTCCTCCGTCGTCGTGACCGTCACCACGTCGCCCGGCTTCCACCGATCGTCGCGCGCGACGTCGTACGTGGGCACCGCCCCTGCGGTGGCCGCGAGGACGAGCAACGGCCCCCCCACGGCGAAGAGGCGTCGGACGGCGCGGGCGGACATGGGAACCTCCGGGAGCGGGCGCACGAAGCGCCTAGGATCTACGAAGCCGCCCCGCCAGGCGCGTCCGGGTGCGAGTCCTCCCGCGGGGGCGGCAACTGCGGGGGGAGCCCGAGCGCCGCGTGGAGGAGGGGGGAGACGTCCGGGCGCGCGAGGATCGTCGGGTCCGGCAGCGGCAGGCCCCGCGCGTCCTTCGGGAGCGTCGCGAGGATCGGCAGCGCCCCGACGTGGGCCGCGACGAACCGGTGGAACTTGGCCTGCATCTCCCGGGGCCCGAGGGACGTCAGCTCGGCCCACCCGTACGCGGCGAGCAGGACGACGGCGAGCCCGAGCGGGACGAGGCCGCGGGGCCCGGACGCTCGCAGGAGCAACGCTGCGGCCGCAACGACCACGCCCGACCCGACGGCGACCGCGGCGTACGTTGCGGTCCGGTATGACCACCGGGACGCGAGCAGGGCGCGCAGGATCCGCCCGCCGTCCGACGGGAACGCGGGGACGAGGTTGAGGAGCCCCAGCACGACGTTCGCGGAGAGGAAGGCCGCCACCGCATCGCGCCCCCAGGCGGGCGACCCGAAACGCAGGGGCGGCAGCGCGTAGCCCGCCGCGAGCACCACCAGCCACGTGACGGCGCCCGTCACGAGGTTGCCGAGGGGACCGGCGAGCGCGGGCACCCACTCGTCGCGCGGGGTCCACACCACGGCGGGCGGCCGCTCGATCCGCGCCGCCCCGCCGACCGCGTGGACCCGCACGTCGAACACCCGCAGCCCGCGCCACCGCGCGACCACCCCGTGGGACAGCTCGTGGACGAGCACCGCCACGAGCATGGCGACGAACCCGCCGAGCCGGCGCCCGGCGCGCTCGAGGTCGCCGTCCTCGATGGAGTACGAGAAGAGCCCGAGGAGCGGCAGCGCGAGCGCGTGGAAGCGGACGTCGATCCCGGCGAGCCGGAACGCCGGGAAATAGCCGGGCGCGGGGCTAGCCGTCGACGTACGTGCCCCCGTTCTGCGCCGCCAGCTTCTTCATGAACTCGATGCCCTGGACCACGTTGTCGATGCCGACGCAGTGGATCACGATCCGGTGCTGCGGGTTCCACTCGCGGACGTGCGCCAGGATCTCGTTCGGGTCCATGTCCTTGCTCTCGGGGAACGCATTGTCGGTCGGCGCCCCGTCGGAGAGCAGGATGATCGTGTCCACGGCGACGCCGGGGTACGCCTTGTCGTACGCCCCCATGCCCGCCATCTTGAAGCCCAGGCGGAGCGCGCCGTCGATGTAGGTGCTGCCCGCCGGGGCCATGTCGCGGATCCACGCGTAGGCCTGCTCCTTGTTGGCCTCCGTCGCCTCGAGCATCTTGGGCTGCCACTGCAGCACGCCGTGGTTGAACGCGATGATGTTGAAGGTGGCCGCCTTCGGCAGCGCCTTCACCGCACGGCGCAGTTCCTGCTTCGCGATCTCGATCTTGGGCCCGGAGAATTTCTGGGCCGGCGGCTCCGCGGGCTTCGGCTCGTCGCCCGTCGTCGCGCCCCGCGGCGGCGGCGCCGACGCCGCCGGCGCCTTCTTCTCGAGCTTCATCGACCCGCTGATGTCGATGATGAACAGCACCTTGTCGGACTTCACCTTGAGGCCGTAGAAGTCGATGTCGCTCTGCCGCGGGGTGCCAACGACCGGCTGCAGGGGCCGGCCGTCCTCGCCCCACTTGCTGCGGTTCGCCTCCCACCATTTCGCCCACGGCTCGGGATAGGGCTCGATGTTCTGCCCGGTGAGTTCGCGCAGCGCCTTGCCGATCTCCTCGTTCACCCGGGGCGACGCCTTCACGAGCGCCTTGATCAACGCCGGGATCGCCTTGCCGATCTTCCGGTCGCCGGCGATGCGCGCGGCCAGCACCTGCACGCCCCAGTCGGCGTCGTCGACGCGCGCGACGACGAGGTCCTGCCACGTCGTGCCCGTCGCCTGCTTGAGGGCGTCGAGGGCGACGGACTTCACGCGGGCGTCCTGGTTCGCGGCCAGCGCCTCCGCGAGCGCCGCCTTCGAGGCCGCCTCGTCGGGGAAGGCCGCCGCGGTGCGCGCCCCGAGGGCGCGCACCGTCCAGTCCTTGTGGCCCTTCGTGAGGGCCAGCACCTGCCGCCGGCCCTCCTCGGGGCCGGCGGTGAACGCGAGGATCAAGGTCGAGAGCGTCGCCTCGCTCGCCGAACGCACGGTCTCGAGGTCGCTGACCTCGACCTGCAGCCGATACAGGTTCTCGCGGTCCGCCGGGTACATCTCCGACGACTTCTTCCCGAGGAGGGCCCCCAGGTCCGTGAGCGACTTCGAGAGTTTCTCGCCGGCCTTCATCAGGTGGCCGGACTCGAGCAGGGCGCCGTCGGCGAGGAGGCGCCATGCGCGCGTCTCCCCGTCCTTGACGACGGCCTCGATCGCTCCGGTCTTGCCCTCGGCCTCGCCCGGCTGCGCGAAGAGCTGGCGGAACGTCTGCTCGGCGGCGAGCCACGCGGGCCCGTCGAGCTTCGCGGCGACCGGGCGTGCGAGGAGGGTGACGACGGCGAGGAACAGCAGGGATCGACGCAAGGAGGGCTCCGGACGCGGACCCTTGCAGTCTACCCCGCGGACCACGCAACCCGCGGCCCCCAGGGCCTCGCGTCCCGCGCCGGCGTGCCGCCTCGAGCGGGCGCCGCGGTGCGCCTACTCCGGCGCCGACTCGACGTAGAAGCGGAGGTCCCGGAAGCGGACGTGACCGCCGCCTTCGAGGTCGCCGGCCGCGGCCTTCGCGTCGGCCTCCGACGGGTCGGTCCCGTCGGGGAGCAGGAGGCCCGCGACCCACAGGCGCTGCTTCTGGCACACGGCCTGGAACCACAGGGCGCGGCCGAAGCCGAGGGGCGGGCGCGCCGCGTCGACGGCGTCGACGACCGACGACGGCGGCATGAGCATGGACACGATGGGCCCGCCGATGCCCGGCGCGACGATCACCCGTGCGGCATAGGGCCCGGCGCGGCCCCGGGCGGTCGCGAAGTCGCGCACCCAGCGGTCGAGGCTGTCCGCCGGCGCGTCCTTCACGATCCAGCCCTCGAGCTCCTTCCGGTCGCCCTTGTCGAGCGCGGTCATCAGGACGTCGAAGTCGGTCTCGAGCTTCGCGACCGTGACGCGCACCGACACGTACGACCACGCCCCCACCGTCAGCGCGAGGGCCCCCGCGACGATCGCGAGGCCGCGGCCCCGGCGCCGACCGCCCGAGATCGCGGACCACGAGAGCAGGACCACGAGGAGCGGCAGCACCTCGAGCCACCACACGCCGGCCATGGCCGGGATGGCGAGGAGGAGCGCCAGCACCAGCGCGGTGACGGCGCCGCCGGACAGGGGGGTGTAGGCGGGCGGCGCAGCGTGCTCGGGGGCGACGGACGGCTCGGACACGCGCGATCTCCAGGGGCGGACGGGCGATCTTAGCCGCCGGGACGGCTTGCGGCCCCCCCCTCGCGGGGGTACACCCGTCGTGCCGTGTCTTCCGACGCCGACCGTCCCGCTCGCTCCGCACGCCCGCAAGCGCACCCGGGGCTCCATGTCCTGCGCGTGACGCTCGCGGCCGCGGGCACGCCGCTCGTGCTCCGGCGCGACCGCGTGCTGACGCCGGCCATGCCCGCACTCGACCCCGCGGACGTGCTCCGCTACGTCGGCGCCGCCCGCCGCACGATGCGCGGGCCGCTCGTCGCGCAGATCGACGGGCCCGGCGACCCGCTCGCCTCGGCCGCGAGCGTCCTCCGGTCGCTGGCCCTCGTGCGCGACCACGACCCGGACGTGATGACGGGCCTCGTGCTCGACGGCCCGCTCGTCGCCGAATACCTCGACGAACTCCTCGACCTCGGCCTCCACCACGTCGTGCTGCGCATGGACGCCGCGTCGGTGCGGGCCGCGTGGCGCGTGTACGGCCGCATCGTCTACCGCGGCGACACGATCGTGGGGCCGGACGCCGCGCGCCTCGTGCTCGAGGAGAGCCGCCGCGCGGTCCGCCTCCTGGTGGCGGCGCGGGTGCCCGTGGCGATCCGGTACACGGCGATCCCGACGGTGAACCTCGGCGACCTTCCGACCATCGCGGCGTTCGCGGCCGCCGAGGGCGTCGAACGCGTCGACGTCGTGCCGCACCGTCCGGTCTCGCGGGCGCCGCTCGCGCACTGCGGCACGCCGACGGCGGGCGAGCTGGCGTCGTGCCGCGAGACCGTGGCCGAGGCGTACCGCCTCGCGGAGGTAGAGGGCATCCCGCGCGCGCCGGGCGCGCTCGCGTGGCTCTCCGACGGCCGGCTGCTCGACGTGCCGCTCGCGCGGCTCGAGCACGTCGATCCGCTCTCCCTGCTGCCGGGGCTCGACCCCGAGGGGCCGGAGGAGGCCCCGATCCTGCCGGCGCGCCGCAGCCGCATCGTGGCGGTGGCGACGGCCGACGGCACGTTCGTCGATCGTTCGCTCGTGGACGCGCCGCACCTGCAGATCTACGCCGTGGGCGAGACGCGCACGCGCTGGCTCGGCACGCGGCAACTCGCCACGGGCATCCTGCGCCGTCGCGACGGCGTCGGCGTCCCGAACGAGTTCCTCGCGGCGGTCGCGGGCTGCCACGCGGTGGTGGCGACGCGGTTCTCGAAGAAGGCGGCGACGCTCCTCGAGGCGGTGGGCATCCGCCCGATCTTGGCGGGGGGGCATCTCGACGAGGTCCTCGACCGCGTGGCCCGCGGCACGCTCCGCGCGACCTCCGGCACCGACGCGCCGGCCGCTCCGCCGCGCTCCGCCGAGGACGACGCCCGCAACGACTTCTGAGCGGCTGGGAAGGAATCGAAGATTCCTTCCCAGCCGCGAAGCGCGGACCCGCAGGGGCCGCGCGCCGAGCGGGTTTCCGGGGGGCTTGGCCCGCCGGAAACCGAGCGAAGGCGATTTCTTCACGAGTCCTGAGCGGCTGGGAAGGAATCGAAGATTCCTTCCCAGCCGCGAAGCGCGGACCCGCAGGGGCCGCGCGCCGAGCGGGTTTCCGGGGGGCTTGGCCCGCCGGAAACCGAGCGAAGGCGATTTCTTCACGAGTCCTGACGCCGCTGCAGCCCCTCGGCGTCCGTTCTCCGCCGCCGCTTCGCACCCGCGGGGTGCTCCCCCGACCGATCGGCCGCGATTCGTCGGACGTCGCGGGAGCGGCTGCGCGCGCGTCGAGGGCTGCACCGCGTCCTGCGAGCAAGGAGCCCGACGAGGAGGAGCGCCAGCAGGCGCGACGAACGAGGCGGGCGGCCTCGGGCCGTCGCGGCCCCAGGTCGCCGCGAACCCCGACCCCGACGAGCGCGGTCGTCCCCGCTGGATCAGATCGCGTCTCCAGACTCGTGCCCAGGACGGCACGACGTGCTCGACGTGCGGTGGCCCGCCCGACCTCTACCGCGGGATCTCCCAGGAAACGACGCCGCCTTCGGCGCCGAGGCGGGTGAGTCGGATCCAGGTGACGTCCTTGGAGATGACGTGCGGGAACACGAGCGTGAACTCGGCGACGTGTTTCGGGCCGAACCCGCGGATCGTCTCGCCCTGGTAGACCTCGGGTTTCGTCGTCACCCGCTGCGCCGTCGAGTCCTCGAGGAGGTACGTCTCCTTCGTCGGCTGCACGAAGTTCTGCGTCTGCAGGACGACCTCGACCACCGTGAAGCCCTGGAAGTACTCCGGGTGGCGCTCCTCGGCCTTCGCCGAGTCCGGCTCGAGCCGGATCCACGACGCGTCCAACAGGCTGGCCGTCAGGGGGCCGTCCTGCCGCGTGAAGGCCGTCTTCGCGGCGACCGGATCCGTCGGCGGCGGCGTGACGACGCCCGAGACCGTCGGCGCCGTCGCCCCCTTCGACTTGAAGCTGCCAGCCTGCGCACAGCCGACGGCCAGGCCGCCGACCGAGAGCGCAAGCGCGAGGACGACGGCGGGAGAGAGGAGCGGGCGGGAACGAATCTTCGACTCCTTCACCGCCGCGACGCGCGGACCCGCAGGGCCCGCGCGCCGAGCCGGTTTCCGGGGGGCCTTGCCCGCCGGAAACCGAGCGAAGGCGAGGTCTTCACAAGGTCGGAAAGGCCGTGCGGGCATGGACGATCCTGGGGACGGGGGACGCGAGGCCCGGACGGTTCGACGCCGGCCGGGCCTCGCGTCGTCCCGCACCGCCGCCTCGCTCACAGTCTCTTGAGCAACTCGGCCTTCTTCGCGGCGAACTCCTCGGGCGTGAGGATCCCTTCCTTGTGGAGCGCTGCGAGGTCGCGCAACTGGTCGGCCACCGAACGGCCGCCGTTGCCCCCGCCCTCGCCGCCGGCGGCGGGCGCGCCACCTCCGCCCTGGCCGGACATGCCGGTGCGCATGGCCTCGGCCATGAGCCCGCCCATGCCGATGCCCGCGCCGAGGCCGACCCCGGCCGACGCGAGGCCGCCCGGGTTGGCCGCCGCGGCGCCGAGCGCCTCCGCCGCCTTCATCCTCGTGTAGTCGCCGAGGTTCTTGATCGCGCCCATCTTGCTGCGCTCGTCGATCGCCTTCTGGACCTCCTCGGGCGGCGTGACCGCGTTGAGGCGGAAGTTGTCGATGGCGAGGCCGAAGCGCGCGAAGTCGTCGGCGAGCCGGGAGAGCAGCGCCGCCGACAGCTCCTCGTACTGCGACCCGAGGTCGAAGATGCTCTTGAGCTGCTCGCCGAGCGCGTCCGTGAGCCGCGTCATGATCGACGAGCGCAGGTACTCCTCGAGCTGCGACGTCGTGTACAGGCCGTCGGCGCCGACGAGCACGTTGCTGAACAGCAGCGGGTCGGCCACCTTGACGCCGTACGTGCCGAACGCGCGGAGCCGCACGAGGCCGAGTTCGGCGTCGCGGAACGCGACGGGCTCGCGGGTCCCCCACTTGAGGTCCGGGATGGTCCGCAGGCTGACGAAGACCACCTCGCAGCGGAACGGGCTCTTGAACCCGAACGGCAGCGCCAGGATGTTCGTCAGGATCGGGATGTTCTTCGTGGTGAGCGTGTGGCGGCCGGACCGGAGGACGTCGGCCCCCTTGCCGTCCTTGCGGAAGATCGCCGCCTGGTAGTCGCGCACGACGAGCTGGCTGCCGAACTTGGTCTCGGCGGACCCCTCGCGCGGGATGCGACGGGCGAGTTCGCCCGGCTGCTGGTCGGTGCACTCGATGACGTCGAGGAACAGGATGCCCATCGCGAGACGCCTCCGGCGCGGGATCCTCCGCGCGAGGCCCGGATCATAGCGGATGCGCCGCCGCGGCGCCCGGACGACGACGACCGACCGTCCCGGTGACGGCGTCGCCCCCGAGTTCCGACGCGCGGCCTACGACCCGAGGCCTACGACCCGAGGCCTACGACCCGACGGCCGACAGGACCGGGGCCCAACGCTCCCGGATGCCGTCCGGGAAGAGCGGCTTCACGGTTTCGATGATCCGTGCCATGTAGGCGGTGCTGGCGGAGCCGCCCAGCACGTCCTGCTTCTCCGCGTCGTCGAGGGTCGAGGCCCAGAGCGTGAAGCCGAGGGCCGCGATCAGGAGCCCGAGGAGCGCGCCGAGGCCGGCGCCGAAGAGCCGGTCGATGCCCGTCAGGCGGGCCTGCCGCACCGCGTCGCGGACGAGATGGGCGACGACGGTGACGACGAGGAATGTCCCGATCACGATTGTCGCCCAGCCGACGAGGTCGGCGCCACGGTCGGGGACGAACGCGAAGCGCTCGGCGAGGAAGCGGCCGAGCGCGACGTCGTAGCGGGCCGCGAGGAGGAGCCCCGCGACGAGGCCCGCGGTGCGGAACAGTTGCCACACGAACCCCCGGATCGCGCCGCGGAGCGCGAAGAAGCCGACGAGGGCCAGGACCACCATGTCGGGCGTCGAGACGGCGAGGACCGGGGGCACCGCGGAGAGCATCTCGAGATTGTAGGGAACCGGCGGGCCCCTGCGGGTCGTCCTCCCGGGAGCCCCGTAGGATGTCCGCCCGAACCGGAGCCCTCGATGCCGTCCCCTCGTCGCGTCCCCCTGTCCTTCGCCCGTCAGTTGCCCCT
>Ga0163152_10008111_pt1 | contig 11301 bp, 5 predicted proteins | sample OliLakLV19MP8IB2_FD_148635 | JGI IMG/M metagenome (GOLD analysis project Ga0163152, IMG submission 148635) | Freshwater microbial mat bacterial communities from Lake Vanda, McMurdo Dry Valleys, Antarctica - Oligotrophic Lake LV.19.MP8.IB-2 | ecosystem: Environmental > Aquatic > Freshwater > Lake...
GTTCCAAAGTTTTGTAGCCGGCGAGAACGGTGTGGAAACATTCCGCACGCGGGAGCAGTTGCAGCGTGATTTCGAGCGCGATGCCGAACAGCCCTTCGTTGCCGGTGAACAGGCCGCACCAGTCCGGTCCAACCGATTCGCGGCTCGGCCCTCCCCATTCCACGACTTCGCCCGTGGCGAGCACGGCTTTGATGCCGAGCACGTGGTTCGAGGTCATGCCGTATTTCAGGCAGTGCGCACCGCCGGAGTTGAAGGCGACGTTGCCGCCAATGGTGCAGATGGATTGGCTCGATGGATCCGGCGCGTAATGCAATCCGTGGGGCGCGGCGGCCGTGGTGACCTGCTTATTGATGACGCCCGGCTGCACGACGGCGATGCGCTGCTCGGGATCAAGCCGGAGGATTTTGTTGAGCCGGTTCAGGGTGATGACCACGCCGTCGGCCACCGGCAGCGAACCGCCCGATAAACTCGTGCCGCTGCCGCGCGCGACGAATGGAATTTTCCCCTCGTGACAACACCGGACAAGGGCGATGACCTCCTCCGCGGTTTCCGGGATCGCGACCGCGAGCGGTCGTTGCCGAAAGGCGGTGAGGCCATCGCTTTCGTAGGCGGTCAATTGCTCGGGCCGGACGAGCCAACGCTCGGGAGGAAGCAGCGCGGCCAGAGGTTGGAGCGTGGGGGCGGTCATTCCTCGATCAACGGGCGGCGTTTGATTTTGCCTCTCGCCGACGCGCGTGCAGAATAAATTCTGTGTATCCGTTCGGCTGAGTGGCGCCTTGAAACACCAGGTCGCATGCCGCTTGAAACGCGATGCTCGCCTCGAAGTCCGGTGCCATGGCGTGATAGTTTTTGTCGCCGACGTTCTGGCGATCGACCACGGCGGCCATGCGACGCAACGTTTCATTGACCTGATCTTCTGTGCAAAGGCCGTGGCGCAGCCAGTTGGCGATGTGCTGACTGGAAATGCGAAGCGTGGCACGATCTTCCATCAAGCCGACGTCGTTAATGTCGGGAACTTTTGAGCAACCCACGCCTTGATCGACCCAGCGCACGACGTAGCCGAGGATGCTCTGCACATTATTGTCGAGTTCCTGCTGGATTTCCTGCGCGGACGGTTTCGCGGCGCCGAGCAAGGGCAGGGTGAGAATCGCGTCGAGGCTGGCTCGCAGGCGCTTGGCAATTTCCTCCTGGCGGGCGGCGACGTTGACCCGATGATAATGGAGAGCGTGGAGAGTCGCCGCGGTGGGCGAGGGGACCCATGCGGTGTTGGCGCCTGCCCGTGGATGGCCAATCTTCGTTTCCATCATTTGCGCCATGAGATCCGGCATGGCCCACATGCCTTTGCCGATCTGGGCGCGTCCGCGCAGGCCGCAGGCGAGGCCGATGTCCACATTCCAATCTTCGTAGGCGGCGATCCAAGGTTGTTGCTTCATGGCGTTCTTTCGGACGACCGGGCCCGCCTCCATGCTCGTGTGAATTTCGTCGCCGGTCCGGTCGAGGAATCCGGTGTTGATGAACACGACGCGTTCCTTCGCCGCGCGAATGCATTCCTTGAGGTTCACGGTGGTGCGGCGTTCCTCATCCATGATGCCGACCTTGACGGTGAACGGCGCAAGGCCGAGCGCGGCTTCCACCCGGCTGAACAACTCGCAGGTCAGCGCTACTTCCGCGGGTCCGTGCATTTTGGGTTTGACGATGTAAATGCTGCCCGCGCGCGAGTTGCGGGTTGGACCCGTTCCTTTGAGTTCGTGCAGCCCGATCAGGCAGGTCAATATGGCGTCGAGAAAGCCTTCGGGAATTTCCTTTCCCTCGCGATCCAGCACCGCGTCGGTGAACATGTGATGCCCGACGTTGCGGGCGAAGAGCAGGCTGCGCCCGGGCAGGACCAGCGCGCCACCGTCCGGTTTGGTGAAATGCCGGTCCGGGTTGAGCGTGCGCGTGACGGTGCGTCCGCCTTTCTCGAACTGTTCGGATAAATCGCCTTTGATCAGGCCCAGCCAATTGGCGTAAACGAGCGCCTTGTCCGCAGCGTCCACCGCGGTCACGGAGTCTTCAAAATCCTGAATGGTGGTCAAGGCCGCTTCGAGCACAATGTCCTTGATGCCGGCCGCGTCGGTCCTGCCAATGGCGTCGTCGCGGTCGAACTGGATTTCGACATGGAGGCCGTGACGCTGGAACAGGATGCTTACCGGCGCGGAAACGGCTCCGGTGAATCCGACAAATTGCGCCGGATCGGCGAGGGTGGTCTGCGTGCCGTCACCCAGCGTAACGAAAAGATTGGTGGCATCGATTCTGTAGGCGGCCACGTCTTTATGCGAGGCGTTGGCCAGCGGAACCGTTTCGTCCAGGAAATCGCGGGCGAAGGCGATCACCCTTCCGCCTCGCTTGGAATTGTAGTCGGCGGATCGTGCGCAACCATCGGTTTCGGGGATCACATCCGTGCCGTAGAGCGCGTCGTAAAGGCTGCCCCAGCGCGCGTTGGCGGCGTTGAGTGCGTAACGGGCGTTGTTCACCGGCACGACGAGTTGCGGGCCGGCCACGAGTGCGACCTCGGCATCGACGTTCACCGTCGTTATCTGAAAGTCCGTCCCCTCGGGCACAACGTAGCCAATCCGGGCGAGAAACGTTTTATAAGCATCGGCGTCGTGGGGTTGGCCGGCCCGCTGGCGGTGCCATTCGTCGATTTGCGTCTGGAGTTCGTCGCGTCTCTGGAGAAGCGCCTGAAGCTTCGGACCAAGATCGGCGACGATTTTTTCCAGTGATGCCCAAATGGTTTCCGAGGTTAAACCCGTGCCGGGACAAATGAGTTCTGTGAGCAGATCGTGGAGTGAAGCCGCCACCTGCAGGCCTCCCTGTTGAATGCGTTGGGTCATTGGAATTCGATTCGTTCGATTTCGGTCATGGTTTGAGATTACCGAGGCGTTCGCCGGGAGTCACTTCAACTTTGCGCCGGGGAGGAGGAAAACCGGGCGCTCCAAGAGTCTTGCGGAGTCGCCAGTTGAGGGAGATACCGATTCGCCAACGTGCATTGGCCGGCGTGGATCTCGGTGCATCCTTGCGTGATTGATCCTTCGTCCGGGTGCCGTCGAAGTGTCCGCTCCCGTGGATCAATAGCGGCGGTCGAACGAATAATCTCCGGCCACAGGTCCGGCTTTCGGATCGAAAAGAGTCAGCGCGACGTGGCCGTCGCCATACAGAGCCGTCCATCGATAGGTCTTCTTGTGCCAGATCATGCGGACGATGATCGGGTTGCTCCCGACGGTTTCCGACCACCAGCCGACCCGGTAAGCGCCCCAGGAACTGAAAGAAATGAACCGCGACGGCTTGACGATGTCGCTGACCTTGATCGATCGCGTGTCGGTGATTGTCAGAGAATAGATGTCCGGATTGCCCGTTCCTTGGGGGAAGTATGCGTTGGCGTAATAAGACGCTCCGTAATCGACAAATGTGGATTTGCCCGTGGGCGGCTGCTGCGGGCTGGCGTTGTCGCTGGGGCAACGCGCTACGGGAATCTGGGCAGTCCGTTCCTCCTTCCCAAGATAGGGTGTCAACCACCGGTCCGCCGCGCTGACTCGGTCGTAAGTTGGAAGCGCCCCCGCTTGTCCGACCCAGCTCGTTTGCGTGACGACGCCATTCTTTGAGGTCTTGGGCGGAAAACGGTCGTTGAAATCGCCGAGATACAACGCCGCGGCCATCCCCACCTGGCGAATGTTGCTGACGCATTGCGCAATCCTCGCCTGCTCCTTCGCCCGGGCGAGCGCGGGAAGAAGCATCGCCGCCAGAATGGCGATGATGGCAATGACAACCAGCAACTCGATCAGTGTAAACCCACGTTTCGTCGGGTCCGCTGGAGCAGTCTGACTGGGAAAATGGTTCGGGTTCATAATGGTGTTGCTGTTGTGCGACCAGACTACATTCGTGTCGCGGGCATTAAAGTTCAAACAGCTTGCCTTTTGCTGGGACATCATTCGAGTCTTAGCGCCCGTCCGAAAACTCGGAATGAGATAGCACGGGCCACCGCGCCGGTTCCACATTTTTTCAGAGAGGCTCTTACCTGGTTCGAGCGACCGGACGAGCAGGGAGGGCGAATCCTGTTCCGGGGCATCTGGCACCGGCTACGATCGAATTGCGTGCGTGCGCAAGTTGGGTGCGCCTGAGCGCTTCGCGAAAACTGACAACCCGCGCACCATTGGCCTTTACGTTTGAAATGCCTTTCGCAGCAGAGCAATGCTTTTTGGCACGGCAGTGTCGGGGTTTTCCTTTCCTTCCATTTCAAGTGAGACGTAACCGCGATAGTTCACTCCGGCCAGGATTTTTGCGATCCGGTCGTAATCCATCTGCAGCGTGTACCACTCGCCGCCGCCTGGATAGGTCTTGGCCTGAACGAAAACCGCCTTCGGCGCGATCTGCTCGAGCTGCTCGTAATCGGCTTCCACGTAGGGCGCGGTCAGAAAATTTCCCGTGTCCATCAGAACCCCGAGCCACGGGGAGGGGATGGCGTTGACGATCCGCAAGAGACCTTCCGCAGTGCGGGCCAAACCCCAGTGATTTTCCAGCGCGAGCATCACGCCGCACTCCTCCGCTTTCGGGAGGCAGGCCTGGATTCCGTCGATGCACCACTTGAATCCTTCCTCCTCCGTGTGGCCGGGCAGGATTGGTTCGATCCCGTGTTTCGCCATCAGGTCGTCGAAATCCTTCGCCGTGCCCCAGCGTCCGGTGTTGATGCGCAGCGCCGGAATGCCCAGCTCATAACAAATCTCGATGCACTTCTTTGTGTGCTCCACATTGCTGGCGATCACCGACGGGTCGGGACTGACGAAACCTTGATGGGTCGAAAGGCAGACCGGTGCGACCGCGTGCGTGAATGCGTGCCGTTTGAGCCGGCGCAGATACGCGCGATGCCCGGCTGTGAGCGCGTCTTTCTCCGGCAATTCCATTTGGCGATGCAATATGTCCACGCCTTCAACTCCAAGCGCGGAAGCTTTGTCGATCACGGCTTCAATCGACACTTTTGGTTTGCGGAAATGCCAGTAGGAATATGTGGCCAGAGCGAGCTTGACGCGCGGCTTTGAGGCGGTGGCGGGTTCGGCGGCCGGGACTGATCGCATGGACAGAGCGGTTGCGGCCAGCGCGGCCGAGGCGAAAAAATGTCTTCGATTCATCATATACTCAATTTCCCCAGTTGAACTTTGCCAAGACTACACCTCGCGCCGCTGGCGCGTCCATCCCTACGATTCGGTTCATCGCTGAACCTTAGCCCCTCGACACTGCTGTCAAAATAGTGGGGCAGGCATCTTGCCTGCCTGAGGGGCTTCCAGCCCCAGGACCACGGTTCGCGGGCATGATGCCCGGCGAGAGAGGCTGGAAGCCCGCCCCACTTTTTCTCGACCATGCAAGAGTGTCATGCGCGCCGCTGAACATTTTACGCCGAGAAATCCGTGACACCTCCGGCGACGGAGCTTTACGATTGGGTAGTTGATCCGGCGGAGAAAGGCGATATCGCCGAATGAATCCGGTGTCAGTCGTGACGGGAAGGCCGCGAAGGTTTGAGGGCCCTGAAGAATTGGATCATCGCCGAACAATCGAACACATGAAATCAACTTTGCTTAGCGCTCTATTAACGGGCGCCCTTCTCGCGATGGTGGTTGAGACAACGTGCGCGAAAGAATTGCGGCGACCGAATATTCTTTTCGCGTTCGCCGACGATTGGGGACGTCACGCCAGCGCTTACGCACAGCTCGAACCCGGCGGAATGAACGACGCGGTGCAAACTCCGAATTTCGACCGGGTCGCCCGTGAGGGCGTCCTGTTTCGTCGCGCTTTTGTCAGTGCCCCTTCCTGCACTCCATGTCGCAGCGCGTTGCTCTCGGGTCAACACTTTTGGCGCACTAGACGCGCCTCCATTTTGCGCGGCGCGGTTTGGGACGGTTCCAATCCCGCCTATCCGCTGATGTTGAAGGAGGCCGGATACCACATTGGCGAAACTTACAAAGTGTGGAGTCCCGGCACTCCGGGAGACGCTCCCTACGGCGCGCCAAAGTATTCCTACGAAAAGGCGGGAGGACGAATCAACCAGTTTTCCCAGAATGTCACGACGATGGTCAAACAGGGCAAATCCATTGAGGCCGCCAAACAGGAGCTTTACGCCGAGGCGAAGGGAAATTTTGAAGCATTCCTCGCCGACAGAAAAGCGGACGAACCCTTTTGCTATTGGTTCGGCCCGACCCAGGTCCACCGCAAATGGACGAAAGGCTCGGGCAAAGCCTTGTGGGGAATCGATCCCGATTCTTTGAAAGGAAAATTGCCGCCGTTCCTGCCCGACGTGCCGGAGGTGCGCGAGGATGTCGCGGATTATTTTGGCGAAATCCAGTCGTTCGACGCCGCGCTCGGCGTGCTAATTGGGAAGCTTGAAGAAATCGGCGAATTGGACAACACACTCATCGTGGTGAGCGGCGATCATGGAGCGCCGGGTTTTCCGCACGGTAAATGCAATCTCTACGATTTTGGCACCAGTGTTCCCCTGGCGATTCGGTGGGGAGGCGCCAAGGGCGGCCGCGTGGTGGATGATTTGATTACGCTGCCGGATATTGCGCCGACCTTTCTCGAATTGGGTGGCGTAAAAATTCCCGATGTGATGACCGGACGGAGCCTGGTGAAGCTTTTGAAATTGTCGAAGTCCGGTCAGGTCGAGCGCGAACGGGACGCGGTGTTCACCGGGCGCGAACGTCATGTGGAAAACGCGCGGGCCGATTATTTGCCCTACCCGCAACGCGCCATTCGCACCCACGATTTTCTCTACATCATCAATTTCAAGCCCGACCGCTATCCAATCGGCGACCCGTATCGGCTCGACAGCCCGAACCCGCCGAGCATTGAGGAGTTGACGGAGGAGACGCGCGTCACGTTGCCCGATGAAGATGCTGGTCCAACGAAAGCCTGGCTCGTGACCCATCGCAACGATCCGAAATGGAAATGGCATTACGATCTCGCCTACGGCAAACGCCCGCGCGAAGAACTCTACGATTTGAAAAATGATCCAGACCAGATCAAGAACGTCGCGAATGATCCGAAATACGTGGGGAAACGGTTTGAACTGGAAAAGCGATTAATGAACGAGCTGAAACGAACAGGCGATCCGCGCCTCGTTGATGGCGGAAAGTTTTTTGAAACGCGGCCGATGTCCGGGCCAACGGACGATTCGCCGAGGAAAGGCCGGGCAAATTAGATCCCCATAGAACGATGAACCGACGCAGACTGAACGCGCATATCCTGGTTTTTGCTCTCGGGATGGCTTTGCTGGCCTTGTGCGGACAGCTTGGCGCAGCCGACGGGAAAGCGCGCCCTGATATCGTGGTTTTTCTGACGGACGACCAGGGGCAGCTTGATCTCTCACCCTACGGTGGACGTGAGTTCCGCACACCGAACATGCAACGGCTCGCGGACCACGGTCTTCTTTTCACTCGCGCGTTCGTGGCTTCCCCGAGTTGCGCGCCGAGTCGCGCAGCGTTGCTCACCGGCCTGATGCCGGCGCGAAACGGTGCAGAGCCGAATCACTCAAGGCCGCGCGCAGAGATCAAGAAGTGGCCTGCTTATTTTCAAGAGCTGGGCTACGAAGTGGTCGCTTTCGGCAAGGTGGCGCACTACAAGCAGACCGCCGATTACGGGTTCGATTATTTTGCGCACGACACGTTTCATGATCACGAAGGCATCCCCGCGGCGGTGAAGTTTTTGACGGAACGCAATCGCGCCAGCGCCAAACCGCTCTGTATTTTCGTTGGCAGCAATTGGCCGCATGTTCCCTGGCCGGAGACCGCGCAAGGCTACGATCCGAAGAAAATGGTGTTACCTGGCGGTTCCATTGACACCTCGGAAACCCGCGAGTGGCGCGCCCGTTACGCCGCCGCCGTGACCAAGGGCGACGAGGACCTCGGCAGAATTTACGAGGCATCGCGCGAACATCTCGGAGAGAATACCTTGTTTCTTTTCAGCAGCGATCACGGGGCGCAATGGCCGTTCGGCAAATGGAATCTTTACGACGCGGGGGTTCGCGTGCCGCTCATTGTTTCATGGCCTGGCGTGGTGAAACCGGCCACGCGCACCGACGCGATGGTGAGTTGGATCGATTTTCTGCCGACCCTGCTCGAGACGGCTGGTGGCAGGGCACCCAACGACATTGACGGCCGTTCATTTCTGCCGGTGCTGCGCGAAACCAAGGAGGCGCATCGCGACCGCATTTTCACCACGCACAGCAGCGACGGGCGGTTCAACGTTTACCCTTCACGCAGCGTTCGCGATGCCGGGTGGAAATATACTTTGAATCTCCACCCTGAGTTCGCTTTCACGACGCATATCGATTTGCCGGTGAACCTCGGGCAACGCCCGTATTTCGCCACCTGGGAACAGGCGGCGCGAACCAATCTGGACGCCGCGTCCATTGTGCAGCGGTATCATGCCCGTCCTGCCGAGGAGCTTTACGATTTGAGCGAGGACCCGCACGAGGAACGGAACCTTTCGACCGAGCCGCGACACGGCGCACGCCTCGAGAAAATGCGTGCAGAACTGGCTCAATGGATGCGTGAGCAGGGCGATCAACGCACCGTCTTCGGCAAACCGCGTCTGCTCGCTGACCCCGCCAGTTATGGTCCACGCGTGTTGGCTGAAGCGGCGGCGACGAAACCCGCGCCCGAAATCAATGCCGCCACCCCTGCCAAGGCTTCTGATGAGGCGGTTCCCCGTAAGACCAATGTGCTGTTCATCGCGATAGACGATCTGAACCTCGATCTTGCCTGCTACGGGAAAGCCGGGATGAAGACGCCGCACATTGATCGGCTCGCCGCCCGCGGTGTGAAGTTCGAGCTCGCCTACTGCCAGTATCCTTTGTGCAACCCCAGCCGCGTTTCCATGCTCACCGGCCTGCGTCCCGATACCGCCCGCGTTCACAATCTCGCCACGGATTTTCGCAGCACCGTTCCCGACTCGGTCACGCTGCCTCAACTTTTCCGGCAGAACGGCTATTTCACCGCACGGGTCGGCAAGATTTTTCACTACGGCGTCCCGCGCGAGATCGGCACGTCCGGCAAGGATGATCCCATTTCCTGGGACCTCGTGGTCAATCCGCTCGGCCGCGACAAGATTGAGGAGGACAAGATCCATGTGTTGACGCGTGGAACCGGCGGCGCGACCATCGGCTTTGCCATGGCGTGGCTCGACATGGACGGGGTGGATGCCGACCAGACCGATGGCAAAACCGTTTCCGAAACGATCAAGCTCCTGGAGCATTGCGCCAAAACTGACAAGCCCTTTTTTATCGGTGCCGGCTTTTTCCGTCCGCACACCCCGTTCGTGGCGACCAAGAAATGGTTCGATGTTTATCCCAAGGACAAGATCAAGCTGCCGGTCGTGCCGGAAAATGATCTGACGGACATTCCCGAGATCGCTTTGAACATTCGCCCGCAGAATTACGGCCTGTCAGAAAGCGACCTGATCGATTGCGTTCGCGGCTACTGGGCGTCCGTCAGTTGCCTGGACGACCAGGTCGGCCAATTGCTCGCGGCGCTGGACCGTTTGAAACTTGCGGACAATACCATTGTTGTGTTTTTCAGCGACCATGGATTTCTTCTGGGCGAACATGGCCAATGGCAGAAGCAGATGCTCTTCGACGAATCGGCCCGCGTGCCGCTGATTATTTATTCTCCCGGCGCAAAAGGCAACGGCACGAGCAGTCCGCGCGCTGTCGAGTTGCTTGATGTTTATCCGACCCTGCGGGAACTCTGCGGTCTGCCCAAACCTCCGCAAGGTTTGGAAGGCCGCTCGCTTGTTCCGCTGTTGAACGACCCGAAAGCGCCGTCGGATGTTCCGGTGTTTTGCCAGGTCACCCGCTCCGCCGGGAAAGGAAAGCCGATCATGGGCTACTCCGTCCGCACCGAACGCTGGCGCTACACCGAATGGGGACCGGACGGCGCGGAGGGGCGCGAACTTTACGATCACAATGCCGATCCCCAGGAGTTTAAAAATCTGGCGGGCAAGCCGGAGCAGGCGGGCGTTGTCGCCGCAATGCGAAAGCATCTTGGCACGATCCGAAAGGGGAAGGATTAGAAATTCATGATCAAAAAACTTCTATCGATCTTCACATTGATGACGCTGAGCTGCGGAGCGTCGCCTGCGGCCGAACGCCCGAACGTCCTGCTGATTTGCGTCGATGACCTCAAACCAATCCTGGGTTGCTATGGCGATCGAACCGTGAAATCACCGAACATTGATCGCCTCGCCAAACGCGGGATAATTTTCAATAGCGCGTATTGCAACCAGGCCGTTTGCGCTCCGTCGCGCAATGCCCTTCTTACCGGCGCGCGGTCCACCACGCTCGGCATTTACGATTTGGGAACGAATTTCCGCCGGACAATTCCCGACGCAATCACGCTGCCGCAATATTTCAAACAACACGGCTGGCGCACCGAGGGGATCGGGAAAATTTTCCACGTCGGCCACGGCAATCGCGAAGATCCCGCCTCCTGGAGCGTGCCGCACCTGCACGAAAAAGTGATTGATTACGCGCTGCCCCAGAGCACAACGACAAATCAGATCACCCGCGAGGAAGCCTATTTTTCCAACACTCGCCTGAACGATATCCGGAACCTGCCCCGTGGCGCGGCCTACGAAAGCGCCGACGTTCCCGACAACGCCTACGCTGACGGACGCATCGCCGACGAGGCGATTCGCCGGCTGCGCGGAGCAGGGGAGACGCCGGGCGAACCGCTCTTTCTCGCGCTCGGTTTCGTCAAGCCGCACCTGCCGTTCTGCGCGCCAAAAAAGTATTGGGATCTCTACGACCGGGGCGCGTTCGAGCTGGCTGCGCGCCGCACGCCTCCGGACGGAGCGCCTTCCTACGCGCCGCAGTTTGGCGGCGAACTTCGCCAGTATTCGGGCATTCCCGAGAAAGGGGCGGTGCCCGACGACCTGCAACGCACCTTGATCCACGGTTATCACGCCGCCGTCAGTTACATGGACGCGCAACTGGGCCGGGTGCTCGACGAACTGGATCGACTGAAGCTGTCCGACAATACGATCATCCTCCTTTGGGGCGATCATGGCTGGCACCTGGGCGACCACGGCATGTGGTGCAAACATACGAATTACGAGGAGGCCAATCGGATTCCGCTGCTCATTGTCGCGCCGGGCGTGACAAAAAAGGGAACGCGCTCCGCCGCGCTCGTTGAAACGGTGGATTTGTATCCGACCCTCTGCGAGCTTGCCGGCTTTGCCAAGCCCAACGTGCAGCAGACACTTGCCGGCGTCAGCCTG
>Ga0163152_10008114_pt1 | contig 11298 bp, 13 predicted proteins | sample OliLakLV19MP8IB2_FD_148635 | JGI IMG/M metagenome (GOLD analysis project Ga0163152, IMG submission 148635) | Freshwater microbial mat bacterial communities from Lake Vanda, McMurdo Dry Valleys, Antarctica - Oligotrophic Lake LV.19.MP8.IB-2 | ecosystem: Environmental > Aquatic > Freshwater >...
CCGCCTGTCGCATACCCTTGTAAACTGCCTGTACGATCATAGTACTCTGCTTTAGCTTTTTGTTCTGGTGATCTAACATCTTTACCATCATTTGGTATGTAATTAGATCTTTTAGCTTTAGTATCTACAATATCCTGGTCTACTTTACGCTTACTTCCAAGTAAACCGCTACGGTCGATCTGCTTCAGCACGTCGCCGCCTTCAGCCATTTGTACTGGTTCTTCTTCTTCTTCTTCTTCTTCTCTAGGAGCGATAGCCTCTAGCTGTGATCTATACTCAGGCGATAACTTAGAATGCATGATAGTAAGCTCATGCCCGTCTTTATGGCGAAGTGTAGTAGTTTTATCATCATTCTTAAGGTGCTGAAACTCCTTAAGATTTAAGGCTATTTTAGACATTACTTGTCCTTGGGTAACTTAGTACCTTTTTTAGCGAGAATTGCGGCTACAAATTTCTTGGCTTGATGCGACGGGTTTTTACTTTGCATTACTGAGTTAGGGATGACAATACCGCCTTCTTTTAAGGTCTTAGGTACTGTGTCATTGGCATAACTATTGCCTTTAACTTTAGGTTTACCAGGGATGCGTTCACCAGTGGCTAATGGATCTTTACCTTTAGCAACTTGGCTTACGTCTGTAGGGTCTAGGTACTGTTCACCAGGGGACACAAGAGCAGGAACTGCACCACCCGCAGCCATCATTGGCTGACCAAAATGCATACCTACTTTAGACCTAGGACCTGGTACAGACCCGCCATGCGCCATCTGAGAAATTGCGGCGGCGGCTGGTGCCGCGTACATACCGGCGATAGCTGAACCCGCCGCACCCATAAGGTTACCCATAAGGTTACCCTTATTCTCCAGTTGTTGTTTAGAGATAGTGGCGTTTGTAGAGTCGGTTTGACCCTTAGCGCCTAACAGTGTACTTTGGTATTGACCAGCCGCGCCCGTATTAGCACTAGTAGCAGCAGCCTGTTGAGCTGCTTGCTGATTAGCCATATTACCAGCCGCACCCATAGCGTTTAACGACTGCTGGGCTTGTAGTGCTGCGCCTTGACCCGCTGCTTGTTGTTGTATTTGAGAACCTTGCATTGCCGCTTGTCTAGCGATAAGCCCTGGATTAGCGGATGATCCGCGTTGACCGGCCATCATAGCCGCTTGATTAGCGACATTAGCCCCGGTGCTATTAGCTAGCATGGCTTGTGCTGGGTTAGGGCCTGTACCGTCTGCTACGCCTTGTAGCTGATTATATACTTGGCTTTGATTCTGAAGACCATTCTGGGCTTGTACAGCTTGTAAGAACTGCTGCTGCTGTACTAAAGCTTCCTGGCTTTGTTTATCGGCTAAACTTAGTTGTTTTTTAGATACTGAAGGGTCAGCTTTAAAGCCGCCGCCACCGCCACCGAATAACCCACCCATTATAACACCTTCGAAAAGAGAATAAAATTATCTGCACTAGAATCTAGTGTATACCCACAAGCAATAGCGACTTTAAGACTAATAGTAGAGTTGATGGCCGCTGGTACAACGCTTGTAATCATTTTAGAGCAACCGGCTTCTTTCGCTTTTACAGCGACTTCTGAGTCTAGGTATCTGCAATGTCCTTCAGTTCTATGCTCAGGGAGTACGTAGAGGTCTTCGAGGTATACCGTTTCTTTGTCTGGAAAGCTATAAAGTACGTAGCCTTTATCGGTCTCGATCATAGACTTGTTAGTCCGTTCTTTAATGTATTGTGCATATAAAGACATAGAATCACCTATAAATATGCCTAAAGTGACTGCTAGGCCGTCTAAAGTGCTCTATAGTCAACATTAGCCAAACGACTGTGAAGCTTTATTAGTGCGGAAACCTTTTTTAACGCCTATAACCATGTTTAAACCGCTAAGGCTTAGGCCTTGACCCGCTGGTACGCCGAAGCTAGGATCATATACCTCTGTCACAGCCATTTGAAATGACTCACATTTTTGTTTTTCAGGGAATACCCTAGGCTCGAATACGTTGCTAGGGCCACCCCAGGTTACGTTAGAGCCCCATTGAGCATCTCCACCCCAGCTAGGACCGTAGTTGTCTGGCATCACTATGACAGACTGGTTAGTACCTACGCTATAGTCGTAAGATAACTGCACTTGTAGCTTAAATGGCGTATAATAGGTGCCTAATAGATATACATGGTAAAAGCGCTGGAAGCCTTGTAACCCAGCTACATTGATCCAGGACGTTGTAAACGACATGAGAACTGGACTAGAGCCGTCTAAGTACTTGCCTTCAGATTCTTGGAATATTTGCCCAAAGCGATCAAGATAGGTATGAAGACCTTGATACAATGTAGATGAGATACCTTGCAAGTTACTGAACGTAGCCCATTGATCGTAATAGTAGTCGTACATCAATGTGATGTTGTTAGTCAAAGTGAACCTAATTTGATTCGTACCAGGTATAGCTAAAGCGGCTACTACCGTCTCTTCGTTATACTTCTCTACGGGCGCGCCGATGTACTTAGTACTTAAGTCTCTACCTAGCATCCATATGCCCTTGTCCGATTGAAACATCAAACCCATAGGGGTCATTACAATGGAATTTTGATTAGCGCAACCAGCTGCGCCGGTAATAAATACAGGGTCACTGAAATCGTTATTGGCTCCTGTATTGTCGGGTCCTTTACCCGTAACATAATATATAGCATTCGCTTTAAAAGCGATGAGCTTATCGTCCATTGCCGATATAGCTGATAAGTATCCCGTTGAACCTTGCGAGCCCGTAGTCGGAGCAATATATAGTGTAAATAGGTCTGACATTTCAACTGGGACATTTTGTATTACCTGTTTTGAGTACCACAATAGGTTTCTATTCTCAGCATCAATGATCCAGTAGCGGTTATTAAACAAGGTAGACGCTATGGATGGCGGCGGTGCTATATTCTCTATAACTCCACCAGTTGTGTATAGTAGCGTCTGACCTAAGATAGCGCTATCGGCCAAAGTATCTGTAATTGTTATGAAATCTACACTTGGGTCATTGATATACGGGTTTGTAATAGACGTAAACTGGTAGTAAGTCTGCTGTGCTAAGCTCCAGCGATAGCCTACAATACGCACAGAGGTCTTATAAGTAAGCCTAAGTGTCGGTACATACAAGGTATTCTCATTTGTATTGGTGGCAGATGCGGTTATGTCTACCTTAGTCGGTATAGAAGGCGCTGATCTATGCAGCATGCCTTGGGCGTCCGTCCACTCATATACGAATGAATAGTAGTATAGTTGCTTCTGAATAGCGCCACCGACTGTAGCCGTACTAAAGGCGACGTTTTCTGGCCATACGTGAAAGTTCTGCTCAACTGGATCTAGCCCGTCATACATCCATACTTGTCCGCCAGTAAGGTTTAGTACGCCTGCTATCTCAGAACTATACTGACCCACGGTGTCTATGCTAAACTTAGCTAGATTTACACCCATCTGAGTATAGATGGCATTAATTGTAGATGGTGCTGGTACAATATTTGTAGTCTTATTAACTGTAGCTAAGAATGCCTGAAACTCGTAGGGCATATAGTATACGTCATCTATATTTGTAACTGTAGGTAGTACTTGAGTATCCTGGTAGCCACCGCCATTAGAATAGGCTAAGCGCATAAAGATGTTACCATCAAGGTCTATTAGGAAATAGGTCGGCTGGTTAATTTCGCCATAAGTAACTACGACATACAGCTTACCCGATGCCCCTACAAACGCTTTAGAGGCTAGTCCTACACTTCTTAGCACAATACCTGGTGTACCTACAGACCCAGCTTCAGAAACTGTTACAGTGCTAATGTAGTCTGTTTTAACACCTGCTGTAGGGTATGGCGCTGCGTATTCATTATCGTTTTCATATATAATGGTTAGTACACCATCTGAAGCTATGCTAGTTAGCTCATTAAGCACAGTAGCGGCTACAAACGGGGTAAGAATTAATATAGGAGCTAGTTGAGGTGTAAACGCCGCTGCATAGCCATTACCACCTACCGAGTCCCAAAACGATACCCAGATAGTAGGAGAAACACCAGACGTATCCGCTGTTACAGATAATAAGTCACCCTGACCTACAAGGCTTACAGGAGATGTTAAACCAAGTGTAGAGGTCAGAACAGCCAATTGCACTTGATTACCAGACTCAGACCAAGCTATGTACATAGAGGTGCCTACTACATATGCGTCGTATCCAGCGTCTAAACTAACTAAAGCCGTACTAATATCTACAGCGGTATTTGGGCTGTTAGGCATTGAAATAGGGATAGAGATATACTGAAGATGTGAGGCGGCGGCTACAGTAGCCGTATATGAGACAATAAAATACTTACCGAGTATGAATACCCTAGCATTACTAGCTGTTAAGCTTAGTAACGTGCGTTCTTTTACTTGTTGGCCGGTAACACTATCTGATATTTGGTAATAAGCACCACCGCCACTATCTGAGTATGCGGTGCATATAAGACCATTTGGAGCTATGGCTGCGTCTGGGCTTGTCTGGCTAGTGCTAGACCTAGATAGAGTCATTACATCTAACGATACTGGCTGCACTGAACCTTGATCAAGCCAGGCGTCTGTGTCACTGCTATAGGCGTACAGGTTTGAACCTGTGGCTATTAAATTGTCGTTTAAGGTCGTGAGAGTCGTCTGTAGTGCATTAGGCAGCTTTGTTAAGTTACCAAAGCCATTGCGCTTGGTCAAGCGATTAGTAGTGCCAAATTGCATGTTATTTAGAGCAGCGAATGTGCCTAATTGCAGCTGATAAGGGTCTGTCTTTGTATCGACTCCCTTAGCAAAGTTAATTGGGATAGCAGTTTTCTGTAAGGCCATTTAAGGCTCACCAAACCATCGTATGATTACTTTACCGTTTGCACCCCTGCCACCGATTTTACCGGAGCCTTGGGAGTTTCTAGCGCCACCAGCGCCGCTACCGCCAGCGCCAGGGTTTGTAGCGTTACCACCTACTACAGCGTCACTACCACCTGAATTGCCGCCGTTACCACCATCGGGACCGGGACCTAAGCCGCTACCGCCAGCCCCGCCGCCACCGCCACCAGCGCCAATGCCAGCTATGCCGCCTGTACCAAAATCATACACTAGATATGTTATAGGAGCGTCTTTACCGTTAGTCGCACTGATGCCAGTAAAGCCGTCTCCACCATCACCGCCGGGGCTAACTGCAAAGCCTACGTAGCCGGGAGCATTAACATACGTGTCACCACCGATACCACCAGTTCGACCTAGTCCTGAACCATTACCGCCGTCGCCGCCTTCTCCGCCTGGGGCGTATAGACTGAGTACGCCTAGAGCCGCACCAGTAACTAAAGTACCGCCACCGCCGTCGCCTTTACCACCTAAACTACCGCTCAAGTTATTGCCAGCAATACCACCAGCTCCACCGAAACCGATAGTAATATTTATGTTTTGACCTGGTATTAGTTTGACCATAATTGATTTAGGCGTAGAGCCTGCACCGCCACCACCAGCACCTGTGCCTCCGCCGCTAGTCGGACTACCAGCACCACCGCCACCGCCACCGCCGCCACCTACGTAGACAAACTCGGCTGTGTTCATGTTAGCTGGTACTGTATAGGCTTGAGTAGAGGACTGAGACCAAGACTGTGGGTCACTAAGTGCGGTTAAGATGTTATTTTGAAACCAGCTTAATCCAGTGTTAACCGTACCAGCTGTAACCGTAACGGCTGCGTAGTTAAGCTCACTAAAGGTATCATAATTGACGTGACGAGTAGGAGCGCCTGGGGCTGCGTTAACAACGTATACACCATTGTCAGTAGTTGTAGTTTGGTTCTTAAGAAGAATAATATCGTTTAGAATAAGCACTACGCCGTCGACAGTAGAGCCTACGTCAAACGCTGTACCAATAGCGCCGTTTACTGTAGTAGCGACTCTCACCGCAAATGAGGCTACAACTGGCAATATGTCCACTTCATTGGCCGTAAGAACAGTAGGGTCTAATTGAGTATAAGTAATTGTATTGTTTACGATATTAGACCCTGCTACTGTCATCGCTGCAATGTTAGAGCCAGTGATAGTGGCCGATGCAATGTTAGAGCCAGTTATACCACCGGCTGTAGGAATAGAGCCAGTTATAACACCAGTAGGACTAATAGTTAGAAAGCTATTAGCCACCGGAGCTAGAGGTAATGTGATGGTGCTATTAGATACAAGACCCGATGGTGGTTGAACCTTTAAACTGAAGGTTGAATTTGGGGTAAGGTTACGAAGGATAGCCGCGCCGAAGTCCATATTTGCGGCTGTATTTACATTAGACTGCCATACAAACGTGCTTGAAACCGGGATATATGTAGCAGAAGCGGGCGATACAAGGCCAGCGATAGAGCCTGGAGCGCCTGCAATACCACCGCTTTGCGTAAGTCTAATGTTATTACCAAGACCATCCGTATAGTAAAGATCTACGCCTTGTTCATATATAGTGTTAACACCTGGGCTAGCGCCTTGTGGGATAAGGGTTAGGCCGGTTAGTTCTGTAGCTAAGTTATCATTGAAATTAAGAGCTGTATTGATATTTAATGATGATGGTGTTAGTTGAACGCCTTTACCTGGTGTATGATCATGCTGGTCTATAAGTGTTAAACTATTGTTTACATCTACCGCGTAGTCTGGACCTGGCTCGCTCCCAACATTAGGGATCGGTAAAGACATATTAGGGGAGTTTATAAAGCCCATTAGTAGCACCATATGCTGATATTAACTACAGCATCCGAAGTTAGAGTTAGGGTAAGGCTGTTAAACGCCTTACCTCTGTATATATTTGCACTAGCATCTTGATCTGTTAAGACCCAGCCTTGTTGCACACGCTGTAAAAGATGATTTATTGAATTATCTCCAATACTTAAAGCAATATTCTTAAGCAATACACCATTGATAGGTGGAAACTTAAGAACAGGATTAATCTCCGACGCCCATTTAGTCTGCATAAGCTCTAATGGTAGTTTCTGAGGTAGACTCATTTAGTAACCACCTGAGTTGCCGTTCCATCCGCCTGAACCATTACCCCAGCCGCCGTTATTAGATCTAGTGTTACTGATCTTATCTGGCTGACCTGCATCTCTATTGGATGCAGTCTCCTCTATTCTAGCTTTTAAAAACATTAGCTCTTGATCTAGTTTAGAGGTATCTGATTCTTCTTTATCTAATGCATACTTAGCTGCTCGAACGATAACATACCTAAGCCAGCCGCTTATACCAGTGTCTGTGGTATCCGTGTCCTGAAGAAGCTCTATAAGCCTAGGTATGTACCATATGCGAATGGCTTGGTTAGCCGACGGGGTAGGGATAAACTCTAGGTTATTACCCATAACTCTATACTGAAGGTTAAACACGCCATAGATAGTAGATGCAGTGTTCGGGTATACAAAGCGGTTACGGTCAATAAAATTAAACTTATTGATCGTCACGTATCCGTTATTTACGTTCTGAAGGGCTAAATCTACGCCTAGTAGCTTATAGAATGGTCTAGGCGTAAACGATTGTAGTGTCAAAGCGTTTAAGAACGTATTAGAGCCATTAGGTAATGGGAATAAGAACGTACTACCGTCTACAACAAACTGTACAGGAGTAGCAACGTACAAGTCCTCATATACTGTTACTAGTAGATCATATAGCTCAAACATGGCGATATTAATGAAATTATTCCACTCAGGCGTCGTAACAAAGGGCGAATTAACTCTATCAGCCGTCTGCTGAGATGCTTTACGTAGCTGACTTAGGCACATCTCACCCGTAGGGGTAGGTACTACTACGTCTGCTTGTGTATATAGGCTTGTACCATCGGTATTAGCCGCTGCTACCTTATACCAGTATGCTGTACCTAGTGTGACTGCACTGTCTAGGTAAGACGTAGCCAAGGGGCTACCAGACACTGTAGCGATGGTAGCAAACGTGATGTTATCTTGGCTACGTTGAACTACATATGAGGTAGCACCAGCTGAAAGGCTCCAGCTGGTTAGATTTTGTTGATTAGCGGTTTGTACTAAAAACCCGTTCGGTGTACCTGGTGCAGCCATAACTCCTCTTAAATAAAGGGTTTAAGCCTTATTATTCGCCTTGTGTCGTAATTGAACTGTCGCTCAAGTACATTACAACGCTGATTAATGTGCCAGTAGCAGGGGCTACGATAGCTCCTGTGTAGTCACGACACTGAAGAATGATCTGCGCTCCAAAGCCTTGAGTAGCTGTAGGACTAGGGTTAAGACTCAAGTTAGAATTACCTACAGTTTCAATCGTAGCGATGTTAGATCCAGCCGTTGCCGCCGTCATAACGCGGCTTGTAGACGTATTAGCGCCTGCACCCACAGATGATGAGATAAAACTAAGGCCTACAGCTGGAGTAATACCAGGGGCGATGCCTAGGGCTGCCCATTGAGCTGCTGTAAAATTACCTAATGTTGTAATGATGTATGGTACGCCAGCTGCTAAAACTGAATTATCAACTTTAAGGGCAGCACCGCTATTAGGTGATGCAACCGCGTTAAAGCCGCTGAATGAGCGACTAAATCGGTCTTGTAGCTGTATAATGATCGTACCAGCGGCTGGGTCTGGGTTAGTAACTGCGATATTCGGCGTAGATGGGTTTCTATTGCCTTCACCAGGGGTAGCAGATGTGTTCATGAACACGTTCTGAACCATAGGACCTTTTAAAGACGTAATACCAAGACCGTCTGCATCCGCAGAGTCAACAATAAAGTTGCAGTCTATGAGTACTGGTTTTACGTGCATTGAGTAGATTTTACCGCCTGAAGCGAAATTACGATTAGCCATGACTATGGTCTCCTTTAACAGTGACTGCACTGTCGTTTAAATAAAATGAAAGACTGATTACTGTGCCGTCCGCTGGGCTACCTCTAGTTTGTAAAATCATTTGACCACCAAACCCTTGACTGAATCTAGGATTAGGTGAAAGACTAACGTCTGGATTGCCGATAGACTCTACAGTCATAAAGCCGGAGCCGACTGAAGCTGTAGTTTGGATTGCGGCTGCACCACCGATTAGGCCAGTAGCGGTAGCTACAAATGAGACACCGAGGGCTGGAGTGATACCGTTTGGTAACCCTCGTGCTTGCCACTGTGCTTCTGTAGCACTGCCTAAGCTAGTGATAATGTATGCGGTACCAGCAGTAGTAGACGTAAGCGGCGTACTTGATGCCGCTGTAGCTACTGAGCTAAAACTACCGAGGTAGTGGTGGTAGTTATCTTGAAATTGCACTACAATTGCGCCTGGGGCTGGGTTTGGATTGCGCACAGCTACGTTTGGGCTATTAGGATTAGTATTACCAAGCCCTGCTGCCACAGTAGTGTTCATAAACACGTTCTGAACCAATGGACCTTTTAAAGACCTAATGCCAAGACCATTTGCATTAGTAGAGTCAACAATAAAGTTGCAATCTAATAGCACTGGTTTTACATGGGGTGCGTAGGTTTTTCCGCCATTAGCGAAATTACGATTAGCCACTGTAACCCTCTATATTGCTTCTCATGTTGTGACTTTGGCGTTTAGCCTAGTCTCACCGTTTGACCAAGAAGCGTGGGCCTAGCGGGTTTACTCGAGGGTATCTCAAGCGCTATATATGGCCTATAGTCAGGGTATTAAATTGTAAGTAGCTAGTATTATGGTACTATATTGATTTTATAAGAGCTATAGTGCACGTAATGGTCACTATAGCGCTTATAGCGAAGTAATGGTAGTATTCCATTACTCGGACACTACTGATATGTTAGGGAGTATGACTAGGCGCTGTTCTTTCTCTAGGTCATCCCACACTACAAAGGCATTAATGTCTTCATAGCTGGTTTCTCGTACACTAGAGATGCGACCGTATCGATTCTTGAAGGTATCGTAGACTCGCATTCCAGGCTTTAGCTCAAATACGCTCTTGATATTCATATATCTGTTCTCCATTAGGTTAACTATATATCTTATCGGCGTATCTGTAAATTACTTTAATAAAAATAAGATACTGAATGAAATCAGTACCTTACAGAGATTATGATTAGTTACCTTCTAGATCTTGTACTCTAAGGTCAAACATATAGGATGCGGTTAGATAGTCTACGATTGTCTCACTAACGTCGGGCTTCTGGTCTTCGTCTGCTACATTAGGCAGCAGCTTTGTCGATAATACCCTGTAATAACCGCCGGTTAGTTCGATCAAAGCCACCTCAAAGCGAGGCGTTTGAACAGCTTTAATGACTTTATATTCTGAATTATCCATAATTACCACACTACTTGTAGTGTATTAGTAATTGTAAAGCGGCACGCCTGGGCATCGGTAGTAATGTCGCGCCACTTCGAGTAGCCAATATCCAGTTCACGCTCTAGTTTGTCGACTTGCTCTAGTAGTCTCGGGACATCCTCAATTGAATAGTTCACTTTGTTTCTCCTTTTAAAAGCGTTCACAAATGACAGTCGTCTCATTCACCTTAATGACTCGAGTCTTCTCCTCTAGCTCTTCGAGAGACGTAAGCCGATAGTCCTTTAGGACGTCATCAATATTAGCCTCAAAAAACTCGCAACAAAGGCTGATGACATCGAACTCAATTTCTTTACCGGATGCCTCCTCATACGCTTCCGTATGGTCGAAGAGTGCATTTAATCCCTCGTAGGAAAAGTCATTCGGTCTCAGTTTTTTAAATGCGTCGTGGAAATCAGTTCTGTTTATTGTTTGTTTCATTGGCTCACGTCCTTTTCCCAGTCAAATAGTTCAACCACGTTTTTTTCGCCGTAAGAATCAACTAAGAATGTTGCAGTACCTTCGTTGCAATAGAGTAAAATATCTCGATGAACTATCGCGGCCGTGTAGCACGACCACAATTCACCATCGACTTCTATTTTAAAATCGGCGCTACTCTCGCCGTGAGATTTATGGTCCAATGCTTTTTTGATGGCCTGATCGAGTGACGTTATGGTTTTCACTTTATTTCTCCGTTTTCTATTAGGTTTTTTAGGACAGATAGCGACTCGGTATGAGCAGCATGAGCAGCATGAACAGCATCAGCAACATGAACAGCATAAGCATAAGCATCAGCATAAGCATAAGCATCAGCATAAGCATAAGCATAAGCATCAGCACCAGCGGACTTAAAAGCACGAAGCGCGCAGTCAAGAGCGAAAACCTCAACATTGAATTTGTCCAGCATGCGAAGCAATACTTCGTCATATCCAGGGCTTGCGCCACAAGGATTAATAACCTCTACCACACTATATGCACCAGGGGCTAGGTCTTGACCATCTTGACCGTCGCTACCGTCTTGACC
>Ga0163152_10008116_pt1 | contig 11296 bp, 9 predicted proteins | sample OliLakLV19MP8IB2_FD_148635 | JGI IMG/M metagenome (GOLD analysis project Ga0163152, IMG submission 148635) | Freshwater microbial mat bacterial communities from Lake Vanda, McMurdo Dry Valleys, Antarctica - Oligotrophic Lake LV.19.MP8.IB-2 | ecosystem: Environmental > Aquatic > Freshwater > Lake...
TGGCGGCGTGTACTCCTCGTTTGACTACTTGATGACGGTCGAGAACGGCCAGATCAGTAAGTTCGAGCAGGTCTGGACGCCGTAGAACGAACCTGTGGTTGAAGCGACAAATCAGTTCCGGACTCGATCCGCTAGTGATGGAGACTGGGGACCGCCGCGGCATGATTCGCGCGTTGAGGAGGTTCACGCGGCACCGCAATGGACACGACCTAGCGCATCGCCCTTCGGGGGTCCAGGTCGCCAGGTCACCCAATGATCACCAGCCCGTTGCTGTTTCAAGTTCACCGAGTTGGAGCGAGCCGATGGTTCGTGATCAAGAGCTGCAAGCGATGAGCCTCACGTAGCTTCGGCGTGCGAATCAAGCCGACGAGTCGCGAGTTGGTTTTTCCCGCACGGTAGCTTTGAGGGCGGAACGGTGGCAGAGCGGACAAATGCGCGCGCCTTGAAAGCGCGAGGGTGTCAAAGCCCCGGGGGTTCGAATCCCTCCCGTTCCGCCAAGGGTGTTCGTGGATGTTCACCGGTCGCAGCCGCCATCCAGGACAACGATCATTCGCAGCATTCGCGTTCGAGACGCTCGCGGATGTAGCGGCGGAGGGCCGGTGCCGTGAGCGATACTTCTCCCGATGTCAGAGCGAGGCCAACTGCACCATGTTGAACTCTGGGTACCAGATCTCGACGTCGCGGAACGATCGTGGGGGTGGCTCTTGTGCGAGCTCGGCTACGAGTTGTTCCAATCGTGGGAACATGGGAGAAGCTGGAAACTCAAATCGACGTACATCGTGATCGAGCGGTCGGCCGATCAGCGCAGTGGACCTCATGATCGTCTTGCGGCTGGCCTCAACCACCTCGCATTCCACGCGGGCAGCACGGGTGATGTTGATCGGCTGGTCGTCGATGGCGTGGGTTACGGCTGGACGCTGATGTTCGCTGACCGTCACCCGCATGCGGGGGGCCCCGATCACTACGCGGCGTATCTAGAGGACGCTGCGGGCTTCGAAGTTGAGCTGTGCGCCACCTCGACCGGGTGACGCAGCGGCGCCAACCCTGCAGAGAGGGCGCGACTTCTAGCGGCGAGCCGCGGCTGACCGAGAGGAACCTGGCCGCTTCCGGCCGGGTGACGAGTCGGCGATTGTGGTCGGGGTTGACGAACGGCCGGGAATGAAGCTGAGCGAGCCTCCAGCGCGACAGTCGGGAGCCGTCGTCACGGGGGTGGCCTTAGGCCGAGGGCCGTACGCGTTTGATTGCTTCGTAGCGCGCCAAGGCTTCGACACGCTCGACCTTGTGGTCGACCATCGGGGCCGGGTACGCGCTCGTGCCCAGTTCGGGTATCCATCGGTGCACGTACTCGCCGTCGGGGTCCCAACGCTCCTGTTGCGCAGTTGGGTTGAACACACGGAAGAACGGGGCCGCGTCGGTGCCGCATCCGGCCGCCCATTGCCACCCGTGATTGTTCGAGGCGAGATCGCCGTCGACTAGGTGTTGCATGAAGAACTTGGCGCCCCACTGCCACGGCAAGTGCAGGTCCTTCACCAGAAAGCTGGCCGTCACCATGCGCACGCGGTTGTGCATCCATCCGGTAGCCGCGAGCTGGCGCATGCCAGCGTCGACAATCGGAAAGCCGGTTGCGCCGCGACACCACAGTTCGAAACGCGCTAGTGCCGCGGCATCGGTGTCGACGTGCAACCGGTCGAACCGCTGATCGAGGTTCTCCCATGCGGACCGTGGAACTCGGAACAGCACGTCGGCGTAGAAGTCTCGCCACGCCAACTCGGAACGAAACACGCGATGACCGTCGATCGCCTCGTCAAGATCGGCGAGCAACTCGCGCGGGTGCACGACCCCGAACTTGATCGCGGCCGAGAGACGACTCGTCCCGTCGACCGCTGGCAGGTTTCGTTGCGACGCGTAGTCGGCGAGACCGGCCCTCTGGAACTCGGGCCAACGTTCAACAGCGGCGAGCAGCGATGGGTCCTCGGCGTGCGGCTGCGCGTCGGACGGAGCGTCAATCCAATTGATCGCAGACGGGGTGTCGAGTGGCGCCGCAATCCCGAGGCTCAGCCATCGACGTGAGAACGGCGTGAACACCGAGTACGACTTCCCATCGTCCTTCAACACAGTTCCGGGTTCGGCGACGTAGTTGGCACCGACACCACGCAGTCGGCGGCCGTCGGCTCGCAATGCATCGGCCACGCGCGCGTCGCGCAAGCGTCCGTACGGGCCGAAGTCCTTCGTCACGAAAACCGTCGACGCGTGAACCGCAGCGGCCAGCGCGGGAACGACGTCGACCGGATCACCGGTTCGAATCACCAGCGCACCGCCCATCGACGCGCTCAGCCGCGCGAGGCACGCGCGCAACATCTGTGATCGCGGCGCGCCACAGTCGGCGAACGTCGGATCAAGAACAAACAATGGCAGCACCTCGCCAGCGGCACATGCCTCGGCCAACGCCGGGTGATCGTTCAGGCGAAGGTCGCGCCGAAACCACATGATCGACCGCTCGGTCACAACATCGCTCCGCGAATCAGGCTGAGAACCGTGTCGCAAAGAGACAGAACGGATGGCCAGCCGGGTCGAGCATCACTCGCACGTCGCGCTGCGGTTGATGCTCGGCGATCGTCGCCCCGGCTGCGAGTGCCCACGCGATGCCGTCTTCGAGATCGGCGACTCCGATGTCGAGGTGCATCATCATTTGTTGCTCGCCCACAGAGGCCGGCCAAGTCGGCGGCACGTAGTGCTGCTCGTATTGGAATTCCATCTTCATGTCGCCGGTCGGCGAGCGCAGTTTCGCCCACCCATCGGTTGGTGGATAACCGGGGCGCGGTCCTTCAAGCTCGACCATCTCCCAGCCGAGTAGTCGCTCGTAGAACTTCGCCAGTCCAATCGGGTCGGCGGCATCGAGTGCCGGACCAGTGATTCGCATCGCCGGGCGCTGCAACGTTCCTCCAATGTCGAGTGGCTCTTCGAGCAAGTCTGCCCTGAATCTGCGTCTCGTTGTCGAAATTGGGTCGGTGTGATCGTCGTATGTTGGTAACGGTTGACGTCCCCGCGATGTCGGCCCCGATGACTGGAGCAAGCAACGGATACATGGGCAAGCATTAACTCCGGCCGCGATGCCTTCGCGACGTACCTCGCCAACTTGGACCCTGCCGACTGGGACAAGCCGTCGCTGTGCGCCGACTGGACTGTTAAAGACGTGGCCGCCCATCTGCTCGTCATCCCGACGATTCCGAAGGGGAAGGTCTTTCGTGCGTTCGTCGGCTCGGGCTTCAATCTCAACAAGATGAATGCCAAGTGGGTTAAGCAATTGACCGCCGAGATGTCGCCGGCCGACATCGTTGCGAAGACGAAGTCATCGGCGCGTCGCGCACCCTGCCACCCGGCTTGAAGTTGCTCGGCGCACTCAACGAACTGGCCGTTCACTCGGAGGACATCGCCGAGTCGGTGGGCAAGCCGTTCGACCTGCCAACCGCGACTTACGTCGCCTGCCTCGACCACTTGAAGGTCACGCAGCCTGTTCGGTACTAAGAAGCGAATCGCCGGTCTGCGACTCGAAGCCACCGACGCCGATTGGTCGACGGGTGAAGGACCGACAGTGTCGGGGCCAAGCAAGACGCTGCTGATGGCAATGGCCGGCCGTCCGTCGGCGTTCAGCGCTCTCACCGGCGACGGAGTAGCGACGCTGCAATCTCGCTAGATCCGCAGCGCGCAATTGCGTCAGTAACGGGCGATTACAGAGCGGTGCGAGATGACGGTCGATCGCACACTCGCTGCGAACTGATTCATGTTTCGCGGCGAGGCTTCTTTGGGCGGGGAGGACTCATCGCTTTCGTGCCCCGTGCAACCGGTACAGCGAAGTCTTTCTCCACGAGGTCATTTGATTTGACAGCGATCTCGAGGAGCTGCTTGATGAGAGTTCTCAGCTCGGAATTGCGCTCCACGCTGGTCATTCGCGACTCATGTTGGGGTGGGTTCTCCGCGACAGCAAGCCGTACTTGGCATGGTGCCCCTGGGAGAAGCTCAATTGTGATGGCAAGCTGATGGACCCTAGGCAGCGCGACAAACGGCTCCACGCGGTCGACAACTCTGGCCATCCAATCGAACTCGGCCCATGAAAGATCGGACTCACCTACGTTTGGCGGGGAGAACCGCACACGCAGCATGCGTTCCATACTTTTCGTAGCTCTGGCCCAGTCGAGATCCCATGATCGAGGCCCAGCCAACGCAGCGAGCAGTCCAAACCAGACAAGTGCAGCCGGAAACTCGGGGGTATCTCGACGAAGAAGAAACAAGTGGGATGTACCTCGCCCGACTAGAAAAGCGGCGGATGCCAAGATTCGGCCTACTTCCGCTGGGTTTGAAGTCGCTGGGCCCATTCGGGCGACGTTGTCAACGAGGCTGCGAAAAGATCGGACGCGCTCCTCAATCGATTCAACGAAGAGCCCGTCGTATCGTTCGAGAGAACGAATCGGACCCCTCATGGGCAGTGGAAGTGACCCATCGGGAGAGCCGTCAAGCAAGAGAGCTACTGCGGACAACGCATCCATCGTCGCGCCTTCTGCAACGCGGAGGGTGTCCCAAATTGGCTTTAGCTCTCGAACGGCGAGGGGGCGGGAATGAACGCGAGAGTCACGCTCCAGAGTGAGTAGGCGATCCGTCACGAGATCGGCCGCTTGAATTCCTCCGAAAATTGACTCGACTCGAGCCACTGGGAACGTGAAGCAACCCAGCGCTCTGGAAAGAGGGATTTCCGAGAGCGGTACCTCTCGGCTTCCCTGGGCTAGCGATTCACCGAGCACGACCGATGCCCACTGGTCGGTTCGCATGGATGTTCCTCGGGGGCGCTGCGTTGCCCTCACAAGAAGGTCCCATTCGCTACGCAGGAGCACGCGGCAGAACTGGCTCAACGGAAACAGTTCGGGCACGTACGCCGCCAGCCACGCAAGGAGTTCAATCGCTTCGCGATCATCGATGAGAACCAGCTCGGGTGGGTTGTAGAAGGGTCGTGCATGGCCGCTTGTGAACGCAACCTCGGCAAATGATCGGCCCGAGGGTTCTGAGCGGGGTCCGGAGGAGACAGCGGTTGGATCCCATTCCCCGTAAAGCAGTTTCGGAAGCCCTCGCCGATCGACTGAGTACCATTGCAGGGGACTTGGCTCAATCATCGCCGTTTCTTTCGAAGATGCTGGACCATTCGACGCTGGCGGGTCGCGTAAAGGCCGCCTCAAGCGGCCTGTTCGTCTTGCCAGTTCTGTAGGCGTGCAAAGCTGTCTTCGCGCGCGTGACTGCGGTGTATGACACCCTGCGTTTGTTGAGGGGGAACTTCTTCAAGTCTTCAACTCCGTAGAGGTGGACTGCACGAAACTCCGTGCCCTTGGCCGAGTGGATCGTGATGACGTGCACTTGTGCACCGCCACCGAAGTGGGCATCGGAACCCAAGCCGTGAAGCGCGACGCTGTCAGAAATATCTGTGGCCGCGAAACGAGCGTGCAGTTCCGCCAACGATTCCTTTGTGGCGCAGATCACGCCGATGTAGTCGCCGCGAAAAGCATCCAACTGGACCTTTATCAATTCAAGCATCGTCTTGAATTGATCGTCACGATCCAAACATTCGTGCATTTCTGCGATGGACTTGCCGAGCGCCTTCCCGTCATAATTTGAAGAGTCTGCGAGCGAAACACCCCCTGGCGCTGGACCGATCAACCTATCGGCGACTCGCGCGATCTCGGGACCGATTCGGAACTGTTGCTTCAGCGCGTGTGTTTCGAGACCGAGTGAGTCTGCGGCTGCCAAACCGTCCTTCTGATGGATACCTTGGTTGTCATCACCTGAAATGCAGATCCGTTCGGACAACGAGAGTAAGACCTTGAGTTCCTCGGACGAGAAGTCTTGCGCCTCATCAACGAAGATTCCGTCAAAGATCTTTGTCTGCTTCTTTGCGCGCAATTTCGTGATGGACTGCAGCAGTTCTGCGCGGGCGCCGTCAAAGTCCTCCGCTTTGGGAAGAGCGTCACTTGTTCCAAATTCTCGTACATACCCCCTGGCCCAGCTGTGATACGTCTGAATTTGTTCCGAATCGACGTAACCTCGCTGCTCCACGCCGGTGCGTATGAACTCGGCTAGCTCGCGCGTAAAAGTCACAAACAGAACGTTCTTGAGCCCTAGTGCAGCGAAGAACTGCATTCGGAGGAGCAAGAGGTTCGTTTTTCCCGAACCAGGGGGTCCGGTGAGAAGGTAGCGCCCTTCGGCCGAAAGCTCCATGAAACGTTGCTGGTCCGGGTCAAGCTCGTTCCGGCTGCGCCACCAGGTGGTCGTTTTCATTCGTCACTCCTGAGCAGGTCCCGGTGTATTAGGCCCTCCATGTTGTCTGCTACCTCAAACTGCTCCAGTGCGCTGGTCAAGACTTTGGCCGTCGCCTGGGTCAGCTCGTATACCAAGTGATCTTCTCCATCGGGCAGAGAGATTTCGCACAGTGTCTTGAAGGTGCCGTCGTGGTTGCTTCGATCTGTTGTCGAAACCACGTAGGCCGCGATCTTGACCCTTGCTCGATCGCATTGGATTTCACCGAACCAGTCGAAACAAACGTCGACCCGAATTTCGCACGGGGCGTAAGTGAAGCACAGAGAGAAGCCACGTGAGCGCCCTAACCCGGAATCTCTCTCTCGTCTTGACGGCAGCTGTGGTCCAACACTGCTGATAATGCTTCCCCTAGTTCGCTCGCAGACAGCGTCGACAAAGTTCGTCCGCGAGATTTCGACCGCCGTCATTGACTTTGGACCGGCCGATGTCGCGCGCTTCGAGAGACGCGCTAGCGAAGAATGGAGCACACCGAGTTGGTCGAGAACTGCTTGATCCTCGAAGTCGGTCCAGTGAACCGTCTGTAGACGCGTCTCGAGGTCCTTTGTAAGGCACCGTGCGGCGACCGCCTTCAGTCGAGCATGTCGGGTGGGCTGTTCATCATCCAGGCTGGGTGTCTGCTGAAGAACTGCTCGCGCAACTAACCAACGGTTACCCAGAGACACTTCAGCCTTGTAGAGCGGCTCGCGCATGATCAGATCGTGGAGCACCGCTCCGACTTGATACAGATTCAATCCTCGCCAAAGCTTCTCGGTCGGCTGATCTAGCCGAAAGAGATACTCAGGGGAACTGTATTGCGCAGTCGCTAGAAATGGCTTTGAGTGCTCGCTGTCCGTTTCCGCTGCTTCTTCTTCTCCACCGACCACGAACTCGCGCGAAACGCCGAGATCGAGCAGAAGTAGTTTTGTGAACTCATCATTGACGTGGATATTCTCCGGTTTGATATCGCGATGAACTATGTCCCGATCCTCAAGAAACTTCACAGCAGCGACGAGTTGCGAAATGAGAACAGGGACAGATGCATCGGGAATGTCGCCTAGGCGCTGGCCGAGTTGTGGCCAATCGACAAGGTCCATCTCGACGAAGGCCGTGTCTTCGGCCTCCTCGACTCTGTGTGTCTGGATGAGGTACGGACAGTTGTGGCCGATAAGGGAGCGTTGAAGTGCCAATCGTCTTCGTTCGGCTTCACCAAGTCGACCGGCGAAAAGACGCGGTTCGAACACCTTGATCGCGCGCAATCCAACCTCGGTTTCAACCTGAAAGATTGCGGCGGATCCGCCGGCTCCTATCAGAGAGGCGTTCCCACAGTTGCCGCGGCTTTGCAGATACCGATGAAGTCTCGCCGTTAAGTCGGAACGTGTTTGGTCATCCACGATGTCACCGTTGCGGAGACTAGTCGGACGGCACCCAGCGCGCGAGAGCCGACTTCCACCGGAAACCGCGATCACATCGATGAGACACAGAGGTCGCGTTCCCGAGGTCTTATCGATTCGTTCCTTGAGCTGGCCGCTTGTCACATCGCATCGAGATGGTCAATTCGATCTCATGCCCCGGCTACGTTCGGGAACGATGGCAGTCTGCGCGATTGGTTACCGGTGACTGAGATAGCTGGCACACGCCAGACAATCCGTTTGGCCGTCAATGTGATCGCCTACCCGGTAATCAGCAGCATTCTGGGCGAAGTCGTTTGTGTCGCTGGCATTCGTACTGACACCCTGATGCGCCCTGAGTGGGTCCGTCTCTATCCGTTCCGACGTCGCAATCTTCCGGCCGACCGTCAGATCCATAAGTGGGACGAGTTGGAGATCTCGGTTGCGAAATCAACCCATGACTACCGGCCCGAGTCGTGGGCACCGAATCTTGATGCGTTTAAGAAGGTCGGTTTCCTGTCGACCGATCACGGATGGCGAACACGCAAGCCGCTCGTCGAACCGCTGATCGTCGACTCAATGGAAGCGGTTGACCGTGCACAGGCGAGTGACCAGGCGTCGCTTGCCGCCGTGCGCAGTGGGGAAGTTCTTGACCTGGAGATCACGCAGCGATCTGCGGGTGAGCTCGCTGATGCAACCAAGAAAGCAGCCGACGCGGTCGCTCAAGGCAATCTCTTCTCGATCGACGAGACGGTTCAGGACCCACTTGAGCCAATCCCGATCAACGTGCACTATGTCGTCCGATACGGCGGCGAGTCAGAGCCTCGGCGACTCAAAGTCATCGATCATGAACTCGGTCAGGCTTATCGTCGGTGGCGCCACCAATATGACGATGTAAATCAGGCAATTCGCACGAAGTGGCTCGATCAGTTGTGTGCGCCGAAACTAGAGACCATTTTCTTCGTCGGAAACCAAAAGCGCTTTCCAACACAGTTCATGGTTCTCGGTATTTACTATCCCCCGAGGTGATCAGAGAAGTAGCACTGAAAGCCCCGGGTGTTCGCGCTGCGCTTGAGCCGAAATGCAGGATCGGTGGCATTGGTCATGGTCGCGTTCGAAGCAGACCAACGCGATTACGTTCGTGCGAGCGAGCTCGACAATTGCGTCGTAGGTGTCGCGACTTCCGTTGTTGAGATGCCTGAGAAAAACTCGACGTGCGTTTTGACTGCCCGCACGGAACGGGTCGCGGTTGGCTCGCGGATTCCCGAGGAGTGGTTCGTGCCGATATGTGATCTCGACTGCTTCGACAGCTGCCGTCAGCGCCTTCTTGGAGAAGCCACGTCGTCGCGAGATCGCCTGTTCGCGGACATCAACGAGAACGTCTACGCGCGCCGCCACAAGAATTGCGACGAACTCGTCGATCGTTCGACCCTCGTAGCCGATCGTTGCGATCCTGCCCGTGAAACGGCGGGATGCGCTGCGCCGGCTGAGCCTCGCAGTCACGGAAGCGGGGCTCATAGAAGCCCACGCTAGTGCGTCGTACCAGTCATCTCGTTGGCACTTGAGGGATGCCAAGTTCAAAGTGTATGAGGCTGCCGTTCGGGCGACGTCAGCGATGCGCGCAACGGAGGGGTTTGGGGCGAACTAATCGCCGCGCTGAGGCACAATCTGTCTGCTGCGTCCGTCCGTGCTCTTTCACTTCAGCGAGGATCCCTCGATCTGTCGGTTCGTTCCTCATGTGCCGCGTTCCAACTCGACCCACGCTGCGGCGGTTTGGGCGATTGATGAGGAGCATTCGCCGCTTTATTGGTTCCCTCGCGATTGTCCTCGTGTCACTGCTTGGCCGCGCAACTCCGTCGAGGCCGCCGCCTTCCGCACCGCGTTCGCAACCGACGCTCGGCGTGTTCACGCGATCGAAACCGGCTGGCTTGACCGAATGACTTCCGCTGTCGTCTACCGCTACGTACTCGACGCGACCGACTTCTCTCCTTGGGAAGACGCGAGCGGGCAGTGGATCTGCGAACACGACGTCGAGCCGCTCTCGGTCGCTCCCATCGGTGATCTCCTCGCACTCCATCGCGACGCAGGTATCGAACTCCGAATCGTCGACACGCTGTGGCCGTTGCGCGATCTTGCGCACCGCGGGCCTTGGGACTTCTGCACTGTTCGGATGGGCAACGCGCGGCCGCGCGATGACCTCGCGTAGGCTTCCGCCCAGCAAGACCTTGGAGGGGTGATGAAACAGCGACGGCCGACGAGCACCTCCAACTTCGGTGTCGGCGCTCGCGAAAGTCACGACTCGAAACCGTTTTACGACCGCTTTCGCGCACCTGAACTCTCTGACGACGACGCAGTTCCACAACCGGCGCCGGTAGCCGAGCCGTTCGTTCACGGCGACGCGCGCCACATGGATCGTGTCGCCGACGGTTCGGTCGCACTCGTCGTCACCTCGCCGCCCTACTTCGCTGGCAAGCAGTACGAGGAGGAACTGGAACGCGAGGGCGTTCCCTCGTCGTACCTCGAATACCTCGCCATGCTCACCGAAGTGTTCGCCGAGTGCGTGCGCAAACTCGAACCGGGCGGGCGCATCGCAGTCAACGTCGCCAACCTCGGCCGTCGCCCGTATCGCAGTCTGTCGGCCGACGTCATCCGCATCCTCGAACACGACCTCGGCTTGCTGCTGCGCGGCGAACTCATCTGGCAAAAGGGTGAGGGCGCCAGCAGTTCGTGCGCGTGGGGTTCGTTTCGCAGCGCGGCCAATCCGGTGTTGCGCGACATCAGTGAGCGCGTGATCGTTGCCAGCAAGGGTCGCTTCGATCGTGCCCGCTCGGTGAAGCAGCGCGCCGCCGATGGCCTACCGCACGAGAGCACCGTCATGACGGAAGACTTCATGGCCTCGACGCTCGACGTGTGGTCGATGCCCCCAGAGAGCGCGCAACGCGTTGGTCACCCGGCGCCTTTCCCCGTCGAGCTACCCGAGCAACTCATTCGCCTCTACACATTCAAGGACGATCTGATTCTCGATCCGTTCATGGGCAGTGGCTCTTCTCTGGTCGCAGCTGCACGTTTGAGCAGGCGCTACGTCGGCTACGAACTCGACGCGAGTTACATCGAAATCGCACGTCAGCGCGTCGCAACGGAACTGGAAACGCAACACAGCGAAACGCCAACCGCAGAGGACGGTAAGCCGGCGCAGAAGCTCGCCGAAGAGTTGCTCGCCGAAGCGGGCTTCACCATCACCGAACGCAACCGGCGAATCCGCAAGACCGGTGTCACGATCAACTTCGTCGCCACCGACGCGAACGACGCAACGTGGTTCTTCGATGTCGCTGGCGCATTCACGACCTATCGCGGCGGGCTGTTGCGCAGTGAGATGGTGTGGAAGACACTGGGCCGCGCGTCGGCCATCAAGATCGCACGCGGCACGGCACCGCTCGTCATTCTCAGCAGTCACCTTCCTAAGCAGCCGAGCGAGGGCGACACCGCCCTGCGCGCCGCGGGTCCCGATGCTTTCTTCGACGTGATCGACCTGTTGTCGGCCGACAGTCTTGATCGTTTGCAGCGTTACGCGA
>Ga0163152_10008119_pt1 | contig 11294 bp, 7 predicted proteins | sample OliLakLV19MP8IB2_FD_148635 | JGI IMG/M metagenome (GOLD analysis project Ga0163152, IMG submission 148635) | Freshwater microbial mat bacterial communities from Lake Vanda, McMurdo Dry Valleys, Antarctica - Oligotrophic Lake LV.19.MP8.IB-2 | ecosystem: Environmental > Aquatic > Freshwater > Lake...
CCGTGACTTCATCAAGGACTCCCTTGCTCGACGCACCGTACATCGACGGACATGGCCCATTGTTGCTAACTCGGCCGACTTCAGTCGGCGAGTTGCGCGAGGTCGTGCGCCGCACTACTGCTGCCGATGAAGCACTTTATCCAGTCGGCGGCGCCACCATGCTCGATTGGGGCTTGCCGCCGACGAAGCCGGGGATCGTCGTCGAGCTTCGCGAACTCAAGAGTGTCATTGATTATCCTGCCCGCGACATGACGATCACGGTGCAGGCGGGGATCACGATCAAGGAACTTCGGGAAGTCTTGAAGCGTGAAGGCCAACAATTGCCTGTGGATATTCCTTTTTCGGAACGGGCAACGTTAGGTGGAGCGATCGCAACCAACGCGAGTGGCCCGCGACGTTTCGGCTATGGCACGCTCCGCGACTATGTGATCGGCATCAGCGTGATGAACGATCGGGGCGAGGAAATCAAAGGGGGCGGTCGAGTCGTCAAGAACGTGGCGGGTTACGATTTGATGAAACTTTACACCGGCTCTTTTGGCACTCTGGGGATCATCTCACAGGTGACGCTCAAGGTGAAGCCGTTGGCCGAGGCCGTGGTCGTGCTGGCATTCCAATGTCCAACTGATGCGATAGCACACGTAATTGATGAGGTTCTTCCCAGGACTGTGACGCGACCCACGATTATCTCAATCGCCAATTCCGAAGCCGGCTCCAGACTCACGCTCAACACAACGACATCGACCTTGCTGATTGGTTTCGAAGAAAAAGCAGAGACAGTCCGCTGGCAAGTTTCGCAACTGAACAAGGAACTTCCGGAACAAGTGACAAAAATCGCCAGCGAATTCCAAGGCGAGTTGGCGACCGGAGCGATTCACCGCTGGAGCGACTTTCCGCTTGCTCCACCCACGACGGCGACCTTCAAGGCGAACCTGCTTCCCTCGAAGACCAGCGAGTTTTTCAAGCTCGCCGATTCGTTGAGCCCCAAGTTGGCCCTCGTGGCTCATGCAGGCAACGGCATTTTGTTTGGTCATTTGCCACGGGAATCGACAATTGAGCAAGCGAAAGAGATTCTGGATCGGTTGAGAACCATTGCGGTGGCGAGCGGTGGCAATTTAGTTGTGACGCGTTGCCCAACTTCATGGAAATCGGTTATACCTGTCTGGGGCCAATCAACGCCCGATCGAGTGTTGATGCGCGCGGTGAAGGAGAAACTGGACCCGCGAAACGTGTATAATCCAGGTCGGTTCGTCGATGGGATTTGAAGGTGTAAAATCATGCCAGTTGCAGAAATGCCCTACCAGGCCGCAGAAGTCGAGTTCGATGCGGATGAGTTGTTCGAGGAGATCGACGGGGTACGCGTGGAGTTGCCACCCATGAGTCACTACGCGAATGCAGTCGCCAACCGGATCAATACGGCGATTGCAATATTTGCGATGCCGCGAAATCTCGGATCGAGCGTCGTGGAGATCCTGTTTCGCCTGCCGGTGAATCCACCACGAAACCGACGGCCCGATGCAGCCTTCGTCAGTGAGACACGCTGGCCATCGGATCGTCCCTTGTCATTGGTTGAGAACGCCTGGCCAGTCGTGCCGGACTTGGCGATCGAGGTAATCAGCCCCTCCGATCGAGTGGAAGAACTCATGGAGAAATTGAGCGATTACTTTGCGGCTGGGGTGTCGCTTGTCTGGGTCGTGCATCCGTTGCAAAAGCAAGTTCAGGTATTCCAGACGAGATCGGCATGTCGCTTTCTGTTTGAGACAGATTTGCTCGATGGGGGAAGTGTGCTTCCCGGATTCTCGGTCAATGTCGTCTCACTATTCCCTCCACGATCATAGGTCCCCGAATGACTGTTGTTGCCGAAACGAAAAAGTCTCTCAACATGTTGCCCGGTGGCGGCCCTTCGATCGATTACGAGTTGCTGCTCGATTGCGTTCACTGTGGGCTTTGCACCTCTGCCTGTCCGACATATGTCGAGAATGGCAATGAGGCGGATAGTCCGCGTGGCCGAATTTATCTCATGCGGAGCGTGATTGACGGGGAACTCGAACTCGACGAGTCAGTCAAAGAGCATCTCGATTTATGCTTGAATTGCCGGGCTTGCGAGACGGCCTGTCCATCCGGTGTGCAATACGGCAAGCTCATTGAGCCATTCCGCGAATACATGGGCAAGCTGGAACCGGGCCGCTCGATGAAATCGCTTAGCGGTCTTCAACGCTGGATGCTCTTAAATATCTTTCCTTCCCGTTCGCGAACACGTTTGGCACTGGCACCGGCACGCCTGGCACAATGGACCGGCATGGACTGGTTGATGCGAAAGAGCGGCCTGTTGCGCCTGTTGCCTCGCCGCTTACGCGAGATGCACGGCATGTTGCCGCCGTTGAAAAAGCACTATGGATCGCTCCCAGAGTTTTTACCTGCAGAGGGACCGCGACGAGCAAAGGTCGGCTTGTTTCTCGGCTGTGTGGCCGACGCGATCTATCCCGAGACTCAAATTGCCACGGCACGCGTTCTTCAAAAGAATGGCTGCGACGTGTGGATTCCGCGAACTCAGCAGTGTTGCGGAGCGCTGCACTATCACTCCGCCATGGAGCAGCCGGCTCAACAACTGGCGGCACAGAATCTGAATGCTTTCGGTTTCGCCGGCCCGAAACTCGAAGAACTCGACGCGGTCATCATCAATGCGGCCGGTTGTGGCGCGATGATTAAGGATTATGGACACTTGATGCACCACACGGATCATGCGAGTGCGGCCGAGAAGTTTGTTGCCAAGTCGAAAGACATTACACAGTTCCTGGTCGATCTTGGTCCGATCAGGCCGACACATCCGCTTCCAATCAAGGCGACTTATCACGATGCCTGTCACCTCAGGCATGCCCAGCAGATCGCCTCGCCGCCGCGAAAGCTGTTGGAGATGATTCCCGGACTGGAATTGATCGCACTTCCGGAGAGCGAGATTTGTTGTGGCGCAGCGGGGAGTTACAACCTCACCCAACCGGAGATGGCGAAAAGCCTGGGCGATCGCAAAGCGGAAAGAATCCGAGAAACGGGTGCCCAGGCCGTCCTCATGGGTAATGTTGGCTGCCTGATGCAAGTCGCCCGGCACTTGAAAACGGTCGCCCCCGATATTTGGGTGGCCCACACGATTGGTGCCTTGTGGGCGAGTTACTCTGGAGACTTGCCCAGGGCCCTACGGAAGAAATAGGACTCATGGGGCCAAGACCTTGGCACCATGAGTCCTATTTCTTCTTGATCTCGCCATTAAAGATTGCCGGGTCGAACTGATCGCTTGCCTGCTTCTTCAGAGGTTTCCCGGGAAGCGTTGTGCTCTCCTCTCCGAAGACTTCGCCAGGCCTCGACGGCATCGGCGATTTGACTGATTCGCCTGCAACGACGACGGGCAGCTTCTTCGGTTCAGCACTCGGCAGCGGTTCATCTGGCTCCAAAGTTCCTTCCGGCGAACGGGCAAATCGCACCCAGGTTTCGAGCGTTTGGTAAGCCGGGTGAGCCCTGGTTTTGAAGGTGGCTTCGGTTCCACCGCCGTGGGGCGTGACGGCCTTCACCAGGATTGCACTCGCTCCCGGATCTTTCGAATTCACTTGCGGCAAGGCGGCTAACAGATTCTTCGTCGCACCCGATCGTCCGCCCAGGCGGGTCAACTTGAACACCTTCACATCGTTGCGAGCATGGCAGGTCGCACAGGCATTCGTCAAAATCGCGTTTACCTTTGAAACAAACAGCGGAAACGATTCACTGTTGTAATCGACGACCGGAACTTCCGCGACCGATTCACGAGCCGGGGCCTCCGCTTTCCCTTGAACGATCGCCGGGTCGATTTTCGGAGCCGGTGTTTGCACGGCTAGTTCCAGATTGGCTACCAATCGCTCGGCAGCAGCAAACCCTGGCCGCATCTGCATGGCAGCTTTTGCTTGTACGAGTGCCTCGGCTGGCAATTCGTTCACGGCACACCATCGAGCCAGTCGTAGCCGTTCGTCAGCATCGCGAACGTTGGCACGTTCCGCCACGAAGGAAAACGCTCCTTTGCGATCGCTCACGATGGCCAGCACACGCTTGTTCGGAAGAATGAGATCGCCGCCCGTTGCTCGGCGTATCTGATAGCCTCCTTCAACGCGCGTAATCTCGCCTTCCAGAAGATTCTCGTTGTCCAGCACGAGGATCCGCGAGGTCGAAGCGGGTTCAGCCCTCACGACAAGAGCCGCGAGAAGCAAAATGAACAGCGAACAAAGTTTGGCTTTCATGGCCGGCGGACGATAGCCGGAGCCGCGTTGATGTCAAGCCGGAAGAAATAAAGTGAGATTCTTCTTGACTTCGTCCCATTTGTAGTGTATATTTGTATATGTTGCTTGGTTGGCGATTATTTTTCGTCGGTTATTAGTTCGCAAGTTCTTTAAGAATAAACAGTTCAGAAAAACAAGGCAGCCGAACGGCAGCTAGCGGAGCGTTTCCGCTATCCTGAACTCATCTCTCCCACCGACCCGGACAGATCATGATTCGCACCCTCCTAATCTGTTCGATCCTGCCAGCCCCGATCCTCGCCGACGTGGTTGTTTCCCCGGCCACGATCAATCTCCGGGGGAAAGAAGCCCGGCAGCGGCTCATCGTGACGGAATCCGCCAACGGGAAAAGCGTCGATCGCAGCCGTGATGCCGTGTATGCCTCGGATGCACCGCGAGTTGCCATCGTCAGCACGGAGGGAATTGTCTCCCCGGTCGGCGACGGGACTGCAACCATCTCGGCATCGGTCAATGGCCAGGTCGCCCGCGTTCCCGTTAAGGTGATCGATGGTGCAATCGCTCGGCCAGTCACGTTCGATCGGGACATAGAGCCTTTGATTGCCCGAAATGGGTGCAACGCCGGAGCGTGTCACGGCAAGGCTCGCGGGCAGAACGGCTTCGCACTCTCCATCCTCGGCTTCGACCACGATTTCGACTATGCCGCTATCGTGACGGAAGGCAAGGGCCGCCGTCTGTTTCCAGCTTCTCCTGAAGGCAGCCTGTTGCTGATGAAAGCCAGTGGCCAGGTCGCCCATGGTGGTGGTCGAAAGCTGCCGGTTGGCGAACCCTCCTACGAAACGTTCAAACGCTGGATCGTCGCGGGAACGCCCCGAACGCCGACCGACTCGCCCAAGCTGGAACGAATCTCCGTGACGCCCGGCGAACGACTGCTGACCTTCAAGGAAGAACAGCAACTCCTCGTGTCCGCCCACTATGCCGATGGCTGGATCGAGGACGTGACCCATCTTGCGACATACCAGTCGAATGAAAGCGTCTATGCGTCCGTCGATGCGAATGGCAAAGTGAAGGCAGGCCCGCTTCCGGGCGAGGCCGCGATCATGGCCCGGTACATGGAGAAGTTCGCGGTCGTGAACATGATGATCCCGATGCCGGGCGATGTGCCTGCCGAGACGTACACGAAGTTGCCACGTCACAATTTCATCGACGGCTTTGTGTGGGACAAATTGAAGCGGCTCAATCTGACTCCGTCAGCCCTGGCCGGCGATGCGACTTTTCATCGAAGGGCGTATCTCGATGTGATTGGTCGCTTGCCGACACCTGAGGAAACGCGAACGTTTTTTGCGGATCGATCGGCCGACAAACGAACCAAGCTGATCGAACGGCTGCTCGAGCGTCCAGAGTATGCAGACTGGTGGGCCAGCAAGTGGGCCGACTTGCTTAGACCAAACCCTTATCACGCGGGCATCAAGGCCGTCTTCAACCTTGACGCCTGGTTGCGCGAGAGCTTCCGACGCAATAAGCCTTACGATCAGTTCGTTCGTGAATTGCTGACCGCCCAGGGTAGCACGTTCCGCGATGGGGCAGCCGTTTTCTTCCGCAATCGCCGTCAACCCGATGAATTGACAACGATGATCAGTCAGCTTTTCTTGGGTGTTCGTCTCGACTGTGCACGCTGCCATCACCACCCGTTCGAAATTTGGAGTCAGGACGATTTCTACAGCCTGGCCGCTTTTTTTGGGCGAATTGGACATAAGGGGCAGGGAATCTCGGCCCCGATTTCGGGTGGCGAGGAGATCATCTTCAGTCTTCCGACGGGTTCGGTGCAGCATCCTGTAACGGGAAAGGTACTTTCACCTCGGCCCCTGTTGGGTGAGGCCATGGACATCCCCCCCGAACGCGATCCTCGCCAAGTCTTCGCCGACTGGGCAACTTCGCAGGAGAATCCATACTTCGCGAAAGTGATCGTCAACCGCGTGTGGGCGGACTTCATGGGCCGCGGAATTGTCGATCCGGTCGACGATCTGCGTGCTACGAATCCGCCGAGCAATGGCCCCCTGCTCGACGCACTGGCCGCCGAGTTCCGCAAAAACGGCCACGATTTGAAGAAGCTGATCCGCACGATTGCCACGTCGTATGTCTATGGCCTCTCCACGGTGCCAAATGAACGCAACGTTGGCGATTCGCGGAACTACTCGAGGCATTATCGACAGCGATTGCGAGCGGAGGTCTTACTCGATGCCATTAGCGATGCGACCGGCGTTCCAGAAAAATTCGACGCGATGCCGAGCGGTACGCGGGCCATGCAGGTATGGACCGTGCGAAGTCCGTCGCTGTTCCTTGACAGTTTTGGCCGGCCCGATCCGAACCAGGACCCGCCCTGTGAACGAACGAGCGACAGTTCCGTCGTACAAGCCTTGCACTTGATGAATGCGCCGAATCTGCAACGCAAGATTACGGCGGACGAAGGGCGCATCGCCAAGCTCACGGCCGGCGACAAGCCCGTGCCGCAAATCGTGGAGGAACTCTATCTGCTCGCCTATTGTCGATTGCCGACGAGCGATGAGCAAACGGCGGCAGCAAAGCGATTCGAGAAGGCCGGCACAGCAAAGCGCAAGGCGGCCGAGGATTTGCTCTGGTCGCTGGTGAACACGCCAGAGTTTGTGTTTAACGATTGAGGGTTTTTCTCGACCATTGTGTCACTGCTACAATTGATGGAGAAGTAAGGAGGTACAATCGATGTGGACGCACCTGCTACAACCGATGCTCAGCAAGCTTCCGTTCGCCGGGTTGAACGGTACGCCGAAGAATGCGCTTGCCAGTCCCTGGTCAATTGGACTTCAAGAACTTACGGAGATACGTTCGCTTGAGGACGATTGGGACGGGCAAGGGGCACTCGCCCCGTCATCCGAACTAGTCGAGAGTGCGGAGGAACTCGCTCGCGAACTGCAAACTCTCCGGGTGGCCGGTCCAAGTTGTGTTGTTCCTGGGGTCAATGGCACGGTGGTATTCGAGTGGGAGTTCGGTCCCGATCTCTCGATTGAAATCGAAGTGACCGAGCCGGGTGCTGGAGAAGGTTTCCTCCTAGCCACGGGAAGTCAAGCGGAGTACTGGAGCTTGAAGGAACCGGTCTCCGTTTGATTCCAGAATCGACTCAATCCGGATGAGGTCAGCCGACTAATAACTCTGAATCGGACTATTGACCGGGCCCGCACCGGTGAGCTACGAAGTCACAGAAAACTACACTGCGGCATGTTCAGCTGCAACGCCGGTTCGGCGACCGTCCTGGAGCAGTTCTCGCAGGCGACCTGATAAAGGATTTTCCCATCTCAGACGGTCACGAACCGATACTCCGTGTCGTCAATGCGGATTGCCCAGCCGTCCTCGGCACGCACCGGCTCTCCGACTTCGGCATAGTGAATTCGTCTGTGGCAGGTCGCACACAAGACGACAAGATACTCGGGTCCGAGGCACCGCGGAGGGGGGTTGTTAGAGAGGTGGAATAGGTGATGGACCTCGCAGTACCGCTTCCCGTTCCGTTTCAGGAATCCGGGTGCCTGACACAACTGGCAGGTGTATTGACGCCGCCGTTTGACGATCCGTGTAATATGGCTCGGTCGTTCATACGATTGCAGAATTCGTTGTATCCGCCTGAGCTGGTCAGGTGTCAACGGCGGGGGAATGGCCTGAGATTCTTCCAGTTGGGCTCGCAGTCCGAATGGTCGAGCAAACGCCGTGACATCGAAGGAGTTTTGTGACTTGAGGTCGAACAACTCGGCACCTCCACGAAGAAATGAGAGACAGACATGCCAGCGTTTACTTTTCGCGTCGATGTGCGCCGTTGCAAGATCAAGCCTTTGCACGAGGAAAGGAACCGGGATTACAAACATTGTTGATTCATTAATAGCCCAGAACACCACGTAATCGAGAAGTTGGAACCAACGTTGTTGAATTCCGATCCAATAGTAGTCTTTGCCATTAATCTTCTTACCTATCTTCTCCTGACCCTTGAACTCTAGGCGTTGAACTTGGCCGGATGAGTCCTTCATTGAATACGCATGCTGTATCCTTGAATATCCATCCTGATTTCTTCGGAGCGGAGTAGGCCGACTCCAGCCTAAACGAGTTAGAGCATCAATCGCGAGGTGGGGATCGAGTTTGCGCCGCATTCTTGAGATCCTTAGCGGATGTCCCTTGACCTTGGCCGCCGAACAACTGTTCCACTGACTCTGCCTTCATACCCCTCCATACGCTGTCCGGCCACAAGTACAGCAAAGTTAAGAAACCGCTTTACACGCCGATCAAGCTTGGTAGTCTGTAGTAAGATTAACTGCCAGGGTTTGGTTGCTCCCGCCTTCCGCTCATCCCGCCAAAAGGGCCTTCTCATGGCCAGTCATCAGAACTGCGAAGGTTTTTCCCGCCGCGATTGCCTCCAACTGGGCCTGGGTGCCCTGCTCGGCGGTGGTTTGGCACATTCGCTGCGCCTGAAATCGTTGGCAGGGGACAGTTCCTCGCCCAAAATGCAAGCCAAGAGTTGCATCTTGATTTGGATGGACGGTGGGCCGACGCATTACGAAACGTTCGATCCGAAGCCGAATGCACCTTCCGAATTGAAGGGTGAATTCAAGCCGATCGCGACGCGAGTTCCGGGCGGACAGTTCTCCGAACACATGACTCGTCTCGCGGGCATGGCGAACGATCTCGCCGTCGTTCGGTCGATTCGGCACGATCAAGGCAATCACGGGGCAGGCAACCATTACATGATGACGGGTGCCCCGCCGCGTATTCCGGTTGGATGTGGTGCGTTCGTCTCGTTTCATCCGAGTCTCGGGTCGGTAACGTCTGCCGAACGTGGAGCACCGGCCGGGCTACCAGCCTACTTCTCGATGCCGGACATGTCGCGTTCCGGCGGGCCGAACTTCCTGGGTGCGAAGTATGCCCCCTTCGTCGTCTCGGATAATCCCAGCAGTGCCGACTTCCGCGTTCGCGATGTGGCCCTTCCTCGCGGCCTGACCGGCGAACGTTTCCTCGAACGCTGCGATCAACGGGCCGAGGTCGATAAGTTCCAGCGTTTCCTGGACAAGCAAGTCGCCGACCCGGCCATGGCGCTGGACGAGCACTATCTACAAGCCAACGAATTGATGCGATCGAAAGAAGCCCAGGCCGCTTTCGATATTGCCCGCGAGCCTGAACGACTTCGCGAAACCTACGGTCGCAATGCGTTTGGCCAGCGTGCCCTCCTCGCTCGTCGCCTCGTCGAGGCCGGAGTGCCGTTCATTACCCTCTACGACGGCGGCTGGGATCATCACACGAAGCTGTTCGAGACGTTGAAGAAACGCCTGCCGACCTGGGATCAAACGGTGGCCGCCCTGATCGGCGACCTGAAACAGCGTGGTCTGCTGGAGACTACCTTGGTCATCGCCCTCGGCGAATTCGGCCGCACGCCGCAGATTAACAAGGACGCGGGCCGCGACCACTGGGCCAATGCGATGAGTGTGCTCTTCGCCGGCGGTGGGACACCCGGCGGGCAGATCATTGGTGCGACGGATACCAAGGGTTACGCGGCCGTCGAACGCGTGTTGTCGCCGGAAAACTTCGCTTCCACGATTTACTCCAAGCTCGGCATCGACCCAGGGAAGATCCTCTACAACCAACAAGGTCGGCCGTCCCACCTCGTTAGCGATCCTACGCCGATCAAGGAATTGATGGGTTAGATGAGTAAAAAGACAACGGAACGCGGATGACACGGATGGCACTGATATTCACGGATCAAATGCAAAGCAAAAGAATTGAATTTAATCCGTGTTGATCCGTTCGATCCGCGTCATCCGTGTTCCATTGCCTTTTCGTCGAGATACACTCGTGTTGCTTTTCAACAGTTTGCTCAACGCTCTTCTTTGTGCCCTTAGTGTCTTTGTGGTGAATGCCTCCTCCGCACCTCCTACCCTCACCTATCTACATCCTGCCGGTGCCCCGCGTGGCACAACCGTTGAGATTACTGTCGGCGGCACGTTCGAACGCTGGCCCGTTCAGGTCTGGACCAGCGATAAAGCAATCTCCGCGAAGTCTGGCATGGACAAGGGGAAGCTCAGCATCACTGTCGCGGCCGAGGCGGTGCCAGGGACATACTGGCTCCGTTTGCACGACGAGCAAGGTGCGAGCACGTTGCGGCCATTCGTTGTCGGAACGCTTCCCGATGTCTTGGAGAAAGAGCCGAACGACGACCTCGACAAAGCACAAGTCATCGCGGCTTCGTCGGTCGTAAATGGTCGATTGGAAAAGTCAGGCGACGTTGATCTCTTCAGCATGAAGTTGAAGAAAGGTGAAACGCTGGTTGCCTCGCTCGATGCGCACGGCACATTTCGATCATCAATGGATGCTATCCTCCAGGTGCTTTCCGCTGACGGTTCCGTGTTGGAACAGAACAACGACTGGTCGGGGCTCGATCCGCAAATTGTTTGCCCGATTCCGAAGGATGGAACATACCTGGTGCGGCTCTTCGCATTCCCGTCCTCGCCAGATTCGACTATCCGTTTTGCCGGTGGCGAGACGTACATCTATCGGCTTACCCTGACGACTGGCCCGTTCGTCGAGTATGCGATGCCGCTCGTAATTCAGCGTGGTCCCATCCAGGCAATCGCACCGCAAGGGTGGAACATTCCCGCAGGCATGAATGCCTCGTCGAAAATCGAGGACGACATCGCCACTTTTCACGGGCCGAACCTGGCAAACACAACTCGACTTCGCATTGTCGATCATCCCTCTCGATCCTCGATTCCGCCGGAAGCTCTCGCTCCGCCGTTTTCTATTACCACTCGCCTTGAAAAACCGGGCGTAGCAGACAGCATTCGCATCATGGTCAAGAAGGGGCAGAGTCTCAACATCCGGGTGGATTCGCGTGAACTTGGCCTAATGGTAAATCCTGTGATTCGCGTGCTGGATCAGGCCAAGATGCAGTTGGCCCGCGTGGAACAAGGTCCGCTTAACAAGGATGCCGAACTGAATTTCACGCCGGCAGCCGACGGAGAATACCGAATACAAGTT
>Ga0163152_10008120_pt1 | contig 11294 bp, 14 predicted proteins | sample OliLakLV19MP8IB2_FD_148635 | JGI IMG/M metagenome (GOLD analysis project Ga0163152, IMG submission 148635) | Freshwater microbial mat bacterial communities from Lake Vanda, McMurdo Dry Valleys, Antarctica - Oligotrophic Lake LV.19.MP8.IB-2 | ecosystem: Environmental > Aquatic > Freshwater >...
TTCAAGATGGTTACCGTAGTCCCCGCTTCCGCCGTGCCCGTGAAGGTAGGCGTTGTATCGGAAGTGATATTGTCAGTAGAGGAAAGACCGGAGTCCGTTGCCGCCGTCATGTCCGGCGTGGAAGGAGTGTTCGCTGAGGTATCGACCGTAATTAACAAAGCATTCGAGGGATTACTGACATTGCCGTTCAGATCCGCTTTCGCAGAAATCGTATGGGGGCCGCTCGTCTGTGAACTGACCGTGACGGAGTACGTTGTTCCCACCGTCGGGGCGGATCCGACTGCTGCTCCATTGCTGTAGATCGTCACAGTGCTTCCCGCGACGGAAGTTCCTGTAAATGTGGGAGTGGTAATGGACGTGATGTTGTCTGTACTGGAGATACCCGTATCAGAACCGGGCGTCATATCGGGTCTCGTAGGTGCGGCAACTCCATTGAGAGGCGGCGGCGGGATATCTTCGGAGCTAGAAGATGACGATGAGCTGCCTTGAGGCACCACCGTGTCATCTTCATACACAGGAACAATGTGTACGATATCTTGCTCTATATGCACCATATATCCCGTATAATTCATATTGGCCTCCAGCGGATCAACCGGCAGGACACCCACATAATCAGGAAGAAGCGCATCAAGGTTGACGCACGATGGATCGTCAAAAATATTCTCCCTGCAGATAGGCATAGCATCCTCAATCGTGCCCTCGGGAATTCCAAGTTCCATAAAGATATCCGCTTCCGCAAGCCGCAGTTTATCAAGAGCCACTTCGATTTGTTTTTTATAGACCTTGCGTTGGCTATTGTCCAATCCCGACAGAGAAGACGGGCTCATATACCAGGTAGACCCTACCCCAAGAATACCGATCACACTCACCCCGATCATGAGCTCGATCAAGGTAAATGCTGCTCTTTTGCGTTGTAAGCCAAATATGCAGAGCAGGGACTTCATTGCTTCGCAAAGAGTAGCAGGTGTTATTCTTCTCATCAAGAGACGAGACAGAAGTAGCGACGACAAGATGTTGATTGATAGCGTAATCGTAAGAAAAAATTTTTACTCCACCATTCGCTGAAATCGGGAAACCGTTTTGCCATCGACTTCTATTGTTTCTTGAAACATCGCAAGCGGTCTCACCCAAAAACGGGAAGTTGTATTCGGATACAACGCTTCATACATCACCATGTCTTCCAACGTCTCGCTCTGCTTCGCAATTCCCAGAACGCGGTAGAGATTCCCTTTGTAGTGCCGGTAGATGCCGGGCTGCACGGAAATGTTTTGCATAGCAGAAGTATACAGGGATGCATTGAGTGCAAAGCGCGCGACTGCTACTATTCGTTCATGGAAGATAATTTCGCCGAGACCAGTGTCACCGAAGCGCCCGACTACACGCTGCATCCGCAAGACCATCGCCTGTATCGGCTCATTTTCTTTATACTGGGCGCGCTGGAAGTTCTGTTGGGATTCCGTTTCTTCCTAAAGTTCCTGGGCGCAAATCCCCAAAGTGTCTTTGCAGCATTCGTGTACGGACTCTCCGGACTCTTGGTAGGGCCATTTACCGGACTCTTTAAACCTGCAGCCACCACGGGCGCCGGCACACATCAAATCTTTGAGCCCTCCACGGTCATCGCCATGATTGCATACGCGGTACTTGCCTGGGGCCTCTCAAGACTCTTTTTGATTTTCCGCAGCAAGCCGAAGAGATAATCTCCTACTTCGCGCTCAAAGTGATACTCATCAAACAGAGCTTCTTCCCACACACCCCCTACACAACCAACAACCCACATCAAACAAGACTCTCTTTAGCTCTTCCGCGAAGATCGCGCGTGCTGTTTGAGCGCGGTTCGAAAACCGCGCGAGTTCACGCGCGCCTAGTTTTCTTGGGCACTTCTTTGGGTTCCCGGCCGAAGCTCGCCCATCGCGAGCGTAGGCTGGCGCCCCAAAGAAGTGCCAACCCTTTCCGCACCAACCTTCGTTCTCTAGAAACGACGAATGCGATCACTCGTCACTAAACACCACATCGCGTTCAAAGTTATACTTATCGAACAGAGTTTCTTCTCATCATGGAGCACAACATGGAGCACAAAGAGAACGCTTCATGGTATAAAGATGCAGATGTCACAGCACTATTTCTATCTGGCCCGTTGCCGGGATCATTCGCTTTATGCGGGAACCTGCGTAGATCCAAAAGCCCGCGAGGAGATGCATAACGCCGGCAAGGGCTCCAAATACACGCGTAGTCGGCTCCCTATTCAATTCATTCATCTCGAAGCATTCGCCACACTGGGTGAAGCGCGTCGGAGAGAAGCAGAGGTGAAGCGGTGGAAGAAAGCGGAGAAGGAACGGCTCTGCGGTTGAGCGTGTTTTGGATGAATCCTCTGAATCTTTTGAATCTTTTGAATCCTCTGAATCCCCATCTAATCCCCCTGCTACACTCCCCTCATGCGCGTCGCCATTGTTCATGAACTCCTCACAGTCCGCGGTGGTGCTGAGCGCGTCTGCCGGGTCTTTGCAGACATGTTCCCGGATGCTCCGATCTATACGCTGCTCTATAACGAGAAACGGCTTGGTGCGTGGTTCCCCTCTTCGCGTGTTCGCACGAGCAGCCTCCAACGCACAGCTGCGCTGAGCACGAATCATCATCTGTATTTGCGTCGGTTCCCGCGAGCCGTGGAAGAGTGGGATTTCTCCGCTTTCGATCTGGTCATCTCCAGCTCATCGGCGTTCGCTCATGGCATTATCACCAATGGCCATCCGCGCCATCTCTCCTATATACACTCCCCTGCCCGCTACCTTTGGGACCGCACGCATGACGTGACAAAGCAAAACGGATTTGGAGTATTGGGCGCGGCGAAGAAAAAATATCTGACAGATACATTTCACACGCTCCGCGTCTGGGACAGCGAAGCGGCGGAACGTGCCGACACAGTGATCGCTGCATCGAAGGAAGTGCGTCGCCGCATCCAATTGTACTGGCGCCGCGAGAGCGATGTGATTCATCCGCCCGTCGACCATTCCTTTTTCACCCATCCCCTCAGCAACCAGCAACCAGCAACCAGCAACGCGTATTACCTACTCGTCTCCACGCTCGCTGCCTACAAACGCATTGACCTTGCTATTGAGGCGGCGAATCGGGGAAAATTCAAACTGGTGATCGCAGGTGAAGGCCGTGACCGTGCACGACTGGAACGGATGGCGGGTCCTACCGTGGAGTTTGTCGGCTTTACCGAAGGCGAACCACTACAAGCATTGTATGCAGGAGCAACTGCCACGCTTTTCCCAGGCGAAGAGGACTTCGGTATCGTCCCATTGGAGTCGATGGCCTCAGGAACGCCTGTCCTTGCGTACCGGTCCGGCGGTGCACTGGAAACAGTGCGTGACGGGAAAACCGGTCTGTTCTTCGACACACCGACTCCAGAGTCACTGCTGCTCGCGATCCGTCATGCCACAGAACATGATTGGAATCCGACGCGGTTGCGCGCGCATGCGGAGCAATGGTCTCAAGCAAAATTCGAAGAAAAAATCCGAAAAGCAATTACACACGGAGCACTGATCGAAACAAGAGGTCGATACTAAATAGAAAGATATTTCTGGCGAAGTCCTTGCGAGGCGGGTATAAATCGTTCCACCCCATGCGCATTCTCCCCCGCCTCTCCGCCCTCTGCATCGTATTTTTGTTGCTGGCACCGTCCGTCGACGCTGCCACTAGACCCATTTCGAGAACGAAATTGCTGCGCGCCCGGCTTGAACAGCGCAGGGCTCAATTGCAACAAGGACGCAGAGGTCTTGTAAAGAAAACGACTGCGACTTCCCTGGAAATCAACGATCGCTTTTCGCTGACGCTGCCTGACGGATGGAAAAAGGCACAAGGAAACGCCGTTCTCCAGAATGCGCGCGTGCTCGCCATTTATTCTAAGCCGGCAAAAGATCCTCAGAGCTTTCCGCCAAACGCGAACGTGGTAGCGGAGACGCTTCCCGCTTCCGCAATGAGCTTGCAGAAATACACCGCCGCGACCTTGGATCTGCATCACACAACCACCCCCGGATTTTCGCTTCTCTCATCGGAAACACCCACCCTCTCTCGTCTACCGGGACAAGTCATCGTCTTTACGATGAATGCCGGACTCCCGCTTACCATTCAACAAGCCTGGACAGTAAAAAACGGCACAGCCTTCGTGCTCACCTTCACGGTCGCAAGTGCTGATTACCAAGCTCATGCGGAGATGTTTCAGAAAATGAGGGAATCGTTTTTATTGCAATAAAGAGGATTCAGAAGATTCAAAGGATTCAGCCGTTCGAGGCCCTGAGGCCCTCAGGCCCGAATGGGAAGAAGATAAGGAATTCTTTTTTTATTTCCTTTTCTTCTTCCGCAGTCCCTTTTTAATCCTCTCCTCTGAATCTTCTGAGTCTTCTGAGTCCCCTGAATCCTGTCATCAAACAAACAACGCCTGCTGCGCCCCCTCCGGGATCTCTCGTCCCAATTTTTCGTATGCTTTCTTCGTCGCCATGCGACCTTTGGGCGTGCGCTGGATATATCCTTGCTGCAATAAAAACGGCTCATAGACATCCTCGATGGTTTCCTGCTCTTCCGCAAGAATGGCGGCGATAGTGGAAAGTCCCACCGGTCCTCCATTGAAATCATCAACAACTGCTTTGAGGAGTGCGCGATCCGTGGCATCCAATCCTTCCGCATCAATATCAAACGCCATCAGGGTTCGCTCCACGCTGGGGAGATCGATAACGTGCAATCCCTGCACATGCGCAAAGTCACGTACCGCTCGGACAAAGCGATTCGCCACGCGCGGCGTCGACCTGCTGCTTTGGGCAATGCGGCGGGCTGCCGGCATATCCAGTTTCATCTGCAGAAGTTCCGCGGAGCGCTCCACGATTTTTTGCATATCATCCAGCTCATAAAAGGCGAGCTTGAATTGATTGAGGAAACGGTCGCGCAACGGCGCGCTCATCGCACCCGCTTTCGTGGTTGCCCCAAGCAAAGTGAAGGGCTTTAAGTCGAGGCGCATGGAGCGCGCGGTCGGCCCTTTGCCGATCATAATATCCAATGCGTAATCTTCCATGGCTGAATACAGCATCTCCTCCACTACCGGCCGGAGCCGGTGAATTTCATCGATGAATAAGACATCATGCTGCTGGAGGTTCGTGAGAATCGAGGCCAGATCACCCGGCTTTTCCAGGGCCGGACCGCTCGTCATGCGCAATTGCGCTCCCATTTCACGCGCAACGATGTGCGCAAGCGTGGTCTTGCCCAAGCCCGGCGGGCCATGGAGCAACGTGTGCCCCAGCGGTTCCTCGCGCGAACGCGCCGCCGCAATATGCACCGTCAAATGCCCTTTGATCTTCGCCTGCCCGATATACTCACGAAGCGTCTTCGGGCGCAGGGATCCCTCAAATTGATTCTGCTCGGGTGAGGGCGCAGCAATGGTCTGCACAATGCTCTGCTGATCTTTCGTGCGCGAAACAGTCATGTAAAAAGCATAGCAGAGAACCGGATGACCATCGAAGAAGTCATTCTATTTCCAACATATCCTCACTTTCCCTGCAGTGGTATAGTTCTCGCCATGTCCTGGTCCGCAAAGCTCCTGACCGCCTGTGGCTTCGTCTTGATTCTCGTCAGCCTGAGTGCCAGCGATTGGCACCTGACAAAAAACGTCATTGTCCTGCCAAGCAGTGAAAGCAGCTCAACCGGAACGCTGGAACCGGGTGCCGATGTATTGGCGATACTCAAAAAAAATAACTATGAGACACAGACATCCCGCGAGGAAAACATTCTCAGCTCGATCGTTCCCGAGAATATCCCGGTCGTCGCTCATGTGCTTTTGCTCAACGGAGACCGCGTGGGATTCATCGCCTTCGCCGATTCTCCGGATGTGAAATCCTATTTCAACGCTCTCAAGTCCGCTCTCCAAAAAGCATTCTCCAAAGATCTGAAAGAGCTCCGCGATGAAAAGGAGCGTCGTGAGGGAAAGCCGACACGCGACATTCTCACCTTCCGCGACCCCGCCATCCACTCGGAACGTCTGGTCTTCATCAAAGTCCGCACGCGCATCTACGAAGTGCATGTGACCGATGGAAATGAAGTATCGATGAATGCGCTGCTGGAGGAGCTGACGGATTGATTTGTACTTCCATCCCGAATCCCCTTATTTGTTGCGGGTTGCGGGTTGGCTTGTTGCTGGTTGCTTGTTGGCTGGTTGCTGGTTCGGCATTTTAGCCGAGTACAAGCCTAGAAAAAATGACTGAACCAGGAACCAGGAACCAGCCAACAAGCAACAAATCTCCCTCACAAACCCCATTGACCATAGGTACAATTCTCTCTACAGTACCCCGGCTCATGGCTAAAGCTATTAAGAAAATCATCAAGGTGGTCGCAAAAGGCGGGCAGGCAAACCCTGCACCTCCGCTGGGACCTGCACTCGGTCAGGCCGGCGTTGATATCTCGGGCTTCTGCACGAAGTTCAACGAGCAGACTAAGAGCAAAATGGGCCAGATGCTTCCGGTCCAGATCACGGTGTACGAAGACCGCACGTTCTCTTTCATTGTAAAACAACCGGCCGCTTCCCTGTTGATCAAGCAAGCTGCGGGTATCGGAACGGATAAGGGCACCGGCAGCGGCGAGCCGAACAAGAAAAAGGTGGGCAAGATCTCCAAGTCACAACTCCGAGACATCGCTACGCAGAAGATGCCGGATCTAAACGCAGGTTCCATCGAAGCAGCGGAGAAAATCATTGCGGGCACGGCACGCAGCATGGGAATCACCGTCGAATAATACTTTCACCATTCATGGAGGATGATTGATTTTTTGATGAACAAGAGATGATCGAAGACAGACTACAGACAACAAATTGTAGAGAAGCGTTTCGTATTTTTTTGAACGTATTTCTGGTTCTGCGTCGACTGCCTCTTATCTGTAGGCTCATCAACATCCTTTTTCGCAATCTCATTATCGTGCACAAAAATTGCAACGACTCTATTCTGTCGCTCGATTCCTCCCTGCACCCATGTACGAACCATTTTCCGTTTTCCTCGGATCGATCGGCATTTTGTATGCACTCCTCTTTCCGTTGCTGATCCTTCAGGCACTTTCCATCATCTTCATCCCCAGCATGATCGTTCATGGCGCGAAGCCCCTCCAAGTGGGGAAAGCCATTTATTGCTATCTGCTCCAGATGATCGGTGTGTTACTTCTGACCTTGGGTTCCTTACCCGCGCTCTACGGGGTGCTCGCCAATCAGAACTACGACAGCAAAATGTACCTCGCGCTGCTGATCATCTTCACCGCAGGCGGACTCACCTTCCTCTGGCATGATAATTTATTGCGCAATGTTGATGTGCATTCGCGCGCCGTTCCGGAAGCGGTGTATCGCTACACCTTGAAATTGATCGGCTACGCATCTGTCCTCATCTCCACACTTTCGCTCCTGATTGTAATGCTGCTTGGCTCCTCAACCACCGCACATTGGTGGGTCCTGCCGTTCCTCTTCCTGTGCTACGGCATTTTGCTTTCCTGGTGCACCCGCGATGATTTCAAGCATTCGTTCCAGGCGTATCTGCTTCGCGATCCTCCTTTTCGGCCAACGCATCCGGGGCTGAAGGCGACGGCCAAGAAGAAGAAATAAGGTGACAGGTCTGGTTTTGACCACTCGTAGACACTTGCGTTTTCAGTGAAAATAGGCAAAATAGCCTCGTTATTCGTCCGTGGGAGTGCTGTTCGCACGCTTGTACCACGTTCCCCCTCACCGTATGTCGACCAAGAAGACCGATCCCGTTGCTCGCAAGCACGGCAAGAAATATGCCAAGGCAAAGGCGCTTGTTTCTCAAGTGTCCTATCCAGTCACCGAAGCGATGGCTCTCTTGCCAAAGCTCTCCACCAGCACCTTCGATGGTACTGCAGAAGTGCACATCCGCATCAACGCTGATACAACCCAGGCCGATCAATTGGTTCGCACGACGGTTCCTCTTCCGCATGGCACTGGTAAAGACATCCGCGTCGCCGCATTCGTCCCGGACGACATGATCGACGAAGCTAAGAAGGCAGGCGCAGTAATCGCTGGTAATGAAGACTTGGTGAAGCAGATTGAGGAAGGAAAAATCGATTTTGATATCGCCGTTGCAGTCCCCCGCCTTATGAAGGATCTTGGAAAGATCGCGAAAACGTTGGGCCAGAAAGGCCTGATGCCGTCGCCAAAGGCAGGCACGGTGACCGAGAACATCACCAAGGCCATCGGTGAACTGCGCAAAGGCCGCATTGAGATCAAGATGGACAAGCAAGGCATCATCCATGTGATCTTCGGCAAAATCTCCTTCGGCGAAAAGAAGCTGGAAGAGAACTTCAACTCCGTCATTCAGGCGGTGCAGGAAGCTCGCCCTTCCGGTATCAAAGGCGAGTACATCCTCTCCGTCGATGTGTCTCCCACGATGGGTCCGGGCTTGAAAGTACGCCTCTAAACGCCGCATTTTCCGCCGAGTCACTGCAAAGACTTTTGTGCTAACGTACGCCTTTTCAGCTTCAGGCTCATCGCATTTTCTTGATGGCTGAATAAGCGCGAGTAGCATGTGCTTTATGCAATTTCAAAATTCACTGGTTTGGGCGGACAAAAGGGATGTTGAAGGATTGGCTGATCATGTGAAGAAAGAATTCCCTGAATTCACAGATGTGATCGAAGATGCGCGGAAAATTGCCAATGTTGACGCGCGCGATCAGGCGCTACGCCAAGTAGTCACGGGAAACATCCGGACATTGCTGGAAACAAAACCCCGGCCATCTACGCAATCGGCAGATCGCTCAAAACCAGCCGATCCCGATCAAAAGGCGCAGAAAGCCCTGGGAGGCTTTTCAGATAGTCTGATTCAAAAAGCAATGATGAGCCTTGGGAAGACACGCGAAGAGACCATTGTTTTCTTGCAAAAAAAATTGCGGAATGGCTATGCTAAATCATAGAACAGATAGGGAAAGACTACAGACTACAGATGAGAGACAGATGACAGTAAGATAGGTGAAAATCAGCTCCTGTATCTCTAGTCTGTAGTCTATAGTCTCGTTCAAATGAATTTCTGGTGCATTTGCCGATTTGATCGATCACAGAAATTTGTTTACAATGGTGTGCTATGGCAATCAATTCTCCAAATGAAGACAGGGACAACGTGGCGATTTTCGCAGATGACTACAGGCTCGCCTGGATGGCTGCCAAGCAGCCAAGTAGCCAGGAAATGGATGATATTTTCTACCAGGCACTCGATAAGAAAAATCCATCACGCATAGAGCATCATCCGTTGTGGATCTTTATGACAACGGAAATGGAAAAGAATGTACCGCTCGCTTGGTTTGTTACGCATCGCCCGCGTACTGAACCTGTCGTACCATTTTCTAAAATATTTTCAGTGCTAGAGAGCCTACGAACTTCTGTTTTACCCAGCATCCGAAAAATGTTGGCAACAAGGGAACTGAACGTACAAGAATCTGCGAAGCCAGAAAAGGAGGAGGAATTGAGTGACTTTTTACAAGATTATATATGTGCTTTTCTTGCCTCAGGAGGACCAAATCTAGAGATTGTAGAGGATACGGTTTTGTCCGCGATATCGAAGGACACAACGCCACCGCATGCATCCGCAACGATACTCTGGAAATTCGTTCGCTCCGTTCAAGAGCGAGCTCCAGTTTATTGGTTTCTGAGCGCATCAACTCTCCGTACTCTGGAAACACTCCATAGCGATAAGAAGAGGAGAAAAAGCTGGACGGAATTATATGCTGACCGCATCAAGAAATTTACGGATTCTCCGCACGAGTAATCGCCACACGAACTCGAAATCGCCTTCACATCATTCAGCTTCCTGGAGCATCGGAACAAAAAGAGCATCCATGCCCTCTTTGGACACGGATGCTGGGCGTTCATTGCGGTGCGTCCATGACGACGCGGAGTGCGGCCACTATCGTTGCGACCATGAGAGACACACAGACGATCCCTCCGATTACAAGCAGGATGGTCCAGTTTCTGAGGGATGCTTTGTCATCGGCAGACTGCTTTGTTTCCTTGTTGCTGAATGACATCAGTGAGGGGCCAAACTGATCCATATTCTCCTGATTATAAAACGCAACATATAAATCTTGCGCAGCTTTATCCGTCTGTCGTGAGTGCTCGCTTATGCGTTTCCTGGCCTCGGACTGTTTATGATCCAGAATCCGAAGAACCAAGAAGCTAGCGATGGAAAGGGCAGACAAGACCGGAAGAGTCATGTGATCTCCTTTCGAATGAGGTGACCTGTGCTTCAATGAACGAACGCACGCGTAACAGTACCGCACGGCCGTTACAGATCAAATACCGAGAGCCAATCCCCTTCTTGCTGTTGCTTAGACTAATATTTAGTCCAAGACTTCTTATTCTCCTTTGAGCTTCAGTCCTTTTTCCGCTAACCGCTGCTTGACTTCCCTTAGGGGGGTTTCACCGAAACTCCTGAATTCCAAAAGGTCCTCTCCTGTTTGCTGGATCAGGTCTCCAATAGTCATGACGCCACTATCTTCAAGGCAGTTTGTCGTGCGGACTGACAATTCAAGGTAGCTAAGGGACATCTGCAACTGTCGCCGTCGTTTTTCACTATCTTCAACAGGTTGATCTTCTTGCGTGCCTACTATCCGCTGCGCCGCTAGCCGCGCAACTCCCATAAGCACTTGTTCCAGATTCGGAGTCTTCGGTTCAATGTCACCAATAGATTCAGCAGGTTGGCTCAGTTGCTGAAGTAATTTTTGACCAAAATCCACCACTTTACCTTCAATGAGATTCTCCAAACCCTTCACAAGGCTGGGGTCGCGCAAAAGAAGCTGAACTCGTTTAGCGACAGTCTGTCTCAAAGTAGAGGGCATTGCCTCTGAATTCTTGAGTAGTTCAATAGCAACATCTTGCGCTGCCTTTGTAAGCTCTTTTTGCACCAGTGTCTTCCCTTCTTCGATAAGCGCATTGTGTAGAGTCATAGAAATCTAGGTGAAACAAATAGACAACCAGAATAGTTATTCTGAAATATTTGTCAATATAGTCCAACAGATCTATTACCTGAAATTAAAGGACAATTAGGGATTTTCGGACGAAGTTGGCCGTGTGCACCGCCTCCCAGCTTTTAGGAATCAAATACACAGGATCTTCCTCGCATCATCCAATTTCTCTACCTGCATCAAGCGCACACGCATGTCCCCTGCTCCGTCGAAGCCTTTCACATAGCTGCTCAAGTGCCTGCGCATTTCCAGCATTCCCTTCCGCTCCCCTTTCACGCGCACCGCCAAGGCGCAGTGCTCCAGGA
>Ga0163152_10008121_pt1 | contig 11293 bp, 10 predicted proteins | sample OliLakLV19MP8IB2_FD_148635 | JGI IMG/M metagenome (GOLD analysis project Ga0163152, IMG submission 148635) | Freshwater microbial mat bacterial communities from Lake Vanda, McMurdo Dry Valleys, Antarctica - Oligotrophic Lake LV.19.MP8.IB-2 | ecosystem: Environmental > Aquatic > Freshwater >...
AATAGGAGTTTTTATATGGCAACCGAGCCCACAGTAGTACAGCCAGTCGTAGCCGATAGTTCTGTTTCTGATGTAAGCGGAGACGAAGGACTTGAGTCCGCAGATGCGGAGCTGACGGAGGCTGATTTAGACGAGATAGCCTACCAGAACGCGATGAGACGGATTAAGGAAGGTAAATCCCCAGAACCTGAGGAAGGCGACGAGGAGTATGAAGCTCCAGTTGAACAGAAAACTAAGGATGAAGAGGAGGATCTTGAGGAAATTGTTGAAGAGGAGGAGGTTAAAGCAAAGGACGCTAAAAAGCCTAATATCAAGAAATTTAAGTCTAAATCTGGCGAAATTGAAGTGGATATGAACGACGGCACGGAAGTTGAAAGACTTATCCAAAAGGGCGTTGGCGCTAATGAGACTTTTGAAGAGGCGGCTCTAATTAGACGGAACGCTGAGTCTTTTGTTGCCGCTCTTAAGGAAAACCCATTTAAGATCTTGGCTCATCCTAGCTTAGGACTAGACGTACGTAAAGCTGCCGAGGATTACCTTTGGGAGCAAATCCAGCACGAGAAGCTTTCCCCTGAAGAGAAGGCATTTAAAGAACGTGAGGCTAGACTTAATGCCTTTGAAGAAGCGGAGGAAATGAAAGTTAAAGCCGAACAAACTAAACGTGAAGAAGCGAAAAGGACTAAGCAACGGGAACACTGGATTAATGTTATCAACAAGGGCCTTGAAAAACACGGATTACCTAAGAACGCCTGGACGTTAGAAGAAACTGCAAAACGTATGAAAGTGGCCATCGAGGGCGGCGACTCTGATGTAACCCCCGACGATGTTATGCCCTCTATCAAGAGTGACTGGGTAGCGATGTTTAAGAGCCAAATCGGCTCACTTGATGGCGACTCACTTTCCAATCTATTCGGGAAAGATGTGGTCACTAAGATCAACAAGAGCGAAATAAAGAAATATAGAACGGGCAAGTTTGAAAACAAGGTAGCTACTCCAGAGCCTAAGAGCGATAATAGGACGTATAGGACTATGGAGGAGCTGCAGCAGAGCCTACGCAGTAAACACCGCTAGGAATTCAGCTGAGGGGGTCACAACGGCCTCCTCTTCTGGTTTATCATTATTCCAGTCGTACACCTTTCCGCTGATGTAGAAATATCTCTCGAAAGTATCACTAGGGTCTAAATCAGGTAACTTATTCAAAGTATAGCCTTCTTTTAATAGTTTACTTAGAACTGAGCTAAACTCTGATTTTGAGAAGCTGCTTACTATTTTCATACATTCCCCTTAAGTTTACTATCAATAGCCTTTACGGAATTTATACCCCCCATATTTAGTTAACCATAAAAAACATTTATAAGCCACTAGATCTATATGAACTATTTCTCTCAGTTTAAGCGTGGATATACAGCCTCGTTTACAGGGCGCTTTTTAGCTACCCCACTTAAAAACGACAAGCTTAATCTAAAAGTTCAGTGATATTAGTTTTTTAGGCAAAGTTTTAATTTTTAATTAACAAACGAAGGATTTTCAACCATGGCATCTACAAACACAAAAACCTCATTAGATACAATGTTCAAGTACAAAGTAGCTAAAGAAGTAAACAAACTCGTTCCATCTAGTGCTATCATTCAAAAAATTGTACCGGCTCTTTCTGAGGCTGAAAAAACAGGCCGTAAATTCTTGTGGCCAGTAGCTCTTACTCTTGAAAACGGCGTAACATACGGCGATGACACTGCTTTTACATACAATGATGATGTGGCGGCAGTTTATGAAGAGATCGAAATCGATAGTACCCCAGTTATTCTTAAATCACGAGTATCCCTTTCAGCTGCTAACCGTATGGCAAATAGCTCCTCTTCTTTCATTACTAGCATGAGTCTTCGCGCTGGTAACATGAAAGAGTCACTCATGAAACGCGCGGAAATCGAATGCCTTTACGGAAAGTCTGGAATTGGTATTGTCTCCTCTGTTTCTGATGTAAGCGGTGTAAACACTCTCGTCCTTACCGATGCGTCTTTCGCACCTGGTATTTTTGGCGGACTTGAGGGATCTCTTCTTGAGATTCGCGTAATTTCTAGTGGAGTAAAACTTAACTCTAACGCCGATTTAACTCTTACTTCAGTCAACGTAGCTAGCAAAACTCTCGTTTTGACTGGTAACTCAACCGATACAGCCGCAATCGCGGGTTCTGGAGTGCACTCTATCTTCTTCAAAGGCGCATACTCAAACAGCATGAACGGTATCGATAAGCAGCTTACAAACAGCGGAACGCTTTTCGGCATCTCTGCTTCTGCTTATGATCTGTGGAAAGCCAACACGGTTGCAGTAGGCGGACAGCTTACTATGGCAAAAGTTCTCGAAGGCGTAGCAAAATGCGTTGGAAAAGGTGGATTGGCTGAAGAGGCAGTCCTTTTGGTTAGCTCCGTAACATTTGAAAAATTGAATAGTGACTTGTCAGCTTTGAGAGAATATGATTCATCTTACGATGGGAAAAAAGCTGAAAATGGGACTGAAGGAATCCGCTATAGAGCGCAATCAGGTATCGTAGAAATCATCGCTCACCCATTCGTTAAAGAAGGCGAAGCATTTTTATTGCCTAAAGGTTCTATGAGACGCGTCGGCGCTCAAGAAATCACTTTCGGTTTCGGGGACGGCGAATATTTTGAGAAGCTCGAAGGTTCAGCTGGATACCAACTGCTCGGTCAGTATGACTGGTGTATCCTTGTTGACAAACCAGCACGTTGCTGCAAGTTTACAGGCATAACTAACTAATAGCCTTTGACCTATACTCGTATTTTTGCTAAAATAAAGGCTGGCTGAATAATTTTAGCCGGCCTTTCCATCTTAAAAGGAAACACTCTAATGAGTTCATTAGTTATCACGTTGACACTAGAAGACACGCAAGCCGTACTTCAACAAAGGCTTGAGAAGAACGTAAACAACGCGCGTGAAGAAGCAAGAGAAGTCGAAACTCTTATGAAGCAGCTTCGAGGCGGACAAAAGAGCGGGATTATGACCGTTCAAACAGGGTCATCCAGCCCTGTAGCAGCTTCTGGCACATTTACACTTGTAACAGTGGTCGCTACCGACGTAGCTAACGTGGGCGCAGTAGATTTCACATTTACAGCCACCCCTTTGCTTGAAACCGATGTAATGGTTACAGTCCCATCTGCGCTTGCCTTCGCCTCTGCCGATATCAGCATAGTTACGGGTAACATCGCAGAAACAACCCATGGGTATGCTACTGGAGACGTAGGCCGGTTAACTACGTCTGGAACACTGCCTACAGGTTTGTCGATTTCTACCGACTACTTTGTTATTCGTAGATCTGCGGACGTTTACAGCTTAGCCTCCTCCAAAGCTAATGCCCTTCTAGGGGCTCCGATCATTCCATCAGCTATTGGATCTGGAAACCACACGTTTACAGTTACAATAAACACATATACCGCTTCTACATTAGCCGCGGCCATTAATGCCCACTCTACAATCTCCCAAATTGTTACAGCTTCTTACGCTGCAGGCGTTGTTACTGTTACAGCTAAACAAAAAGGTGTGGTCGGTAACTTTATTCAGATCTCCGACGCAGATAGCACAATCACCACAAGCGGAACTGGACGCCTGGCAGGCGGTACTGGTGGCGTGACAGACGCCGGCGTTGTCTACTCTCTTGGATTATAACATTAAAAGGGTATTCTAATGAGACGTAAGATAATTGATAAAAATATAGAAGTTGATGGCATTACGGGTACAACTAACTCTGCCGTTATCGATCTTTCTAACGGGGAGTTATTTTCAATCCAATCCGTAATTGATGTAAATACGCCCTCCGCAAAGACGTTTGATTCCGACTCATTTGAAGTGCAAACACTTACTTATGCTACTAAAGCAAGCTCAGGACATCAGGATTTTGTGGTAGTATCTAACGCAGCGGGATTGACTTTTGCCGTCGCCCTGACTAAGCCTGTGGCCGAAGTTCAGACACTCACGTTTCCATCAAAAGCAGCATCTACCGGCGGCGACTACGTAGTTTTGACAGACGGGTCAGGATTAACTTGGGCTATATCTCTTAATAAGGGCGGCTCAGACGCCGAGCCCACCGGAGCTCTTTACGTGGCAGTTGTCGCAGGGCGTAAGGTTCATGTGGACATTTCAGGAGGTACAACCGCCGCTTCTGTTGCTGCGTTAGTTGAGACAGCATTTGACGCGTTAACAGGCGCCTCTGCTATCGTAACAGATGACACAGCAGCCGATGGTACAATGCTCCTCACTATGGCGGTTAAAGCCCCTTGTGCTAACCCAGTGCCAAAAAACGCCGATGATTCAGGAGCAGGCTCTATAACCGGGGTTGAAACTACCGCGGGCGTAGCCAGTGCAGCCCCAAGCGGAGCGATCTGGACTGCAGTAGCCGGAGCTAGAAAAGGTTTAGCCGATATTTCTGGAGACACTACAGCTGCTCAGGTTGCAGCGAGAGCGGAAACGGCATGGAACCTACTTACAGGTTTTACAACTTCAGTAACTAGCGACGATTCAGCCGCGAACGGAACTATGACACTTACCCAAATAGTTGCGGGACCAGTTACTAACCCAGTTCCTAAGAACGCCGCCGAATCGGGCGCGGGTTCAATAGCCGGCGTTGAAACGACTCCTGGGTATGTTACTGAGTTGAATTTAACTGCCAACACACTCACTATCCCATCCCATGGATTACCTTCAGGGCTAAAAGGGCAGGTTTCGACCTCCGTAACCCTTCCTACAGGCCTATCCGCGGCTACTGATTACTTTGTTATCGTGGTAGACGCGAGCACAATTAAATTGGCTACAAGTTTAGCTAACGCGTTAGCGGGTACAGCTATCGACCTAACCGGCGAGGGGGCAGGACAACACACCTTCACACCTACCGCATTGGCAGGGGCGTCTGTAACATTACAAAAGTCTAACGACTATAATGCGATTCAGTCAGTAGGGACATGGGACAACGTAGCTGTTGCTACCTCCATCACAGCCGATGCAAATATATGGTTCGAGATTAGCAACCCTGGTTATGCTTATGCTAGGCTTAGCTATACGGTAACCGCGGGCAGCATGAATACGGATAACTTTACAATTGTTAAGGGATAACCGAAACAAGGGCTTCCTGGGTATGGCAATAAAAGGAATATTATGAGCACCAGTGTAACATTAAACGCAGTTTCATATAGCATACCCGCCGTAGGTGAATCCAATTGGGGAACAAGCGTATCTAGCTACCTAGTAGCCCTATCAACCGGCGTACTCCAAAAAGCCGGTGGTACATTTACATTAACCGCAGATGTGGACTTTGGGGCTACTTACGGCCTTAAATCCGCCTACTACAAGTCCCGTGGTACTGTATCCAGCGCGGGGGTAATGCGACTAGCTAATGCGGAGTCGGTAGGCTGGAGAAACGCAGCTAACGGCGCGGATAAGTTACTTAAAGTTAACTCCTCAGATGTACTTGAATTTGATGGTAACCCTATTACTGCCATAGCTCTAGGCGCGGCTAGCACCGTGCTACGCATGAACGCGGGCGGAACAGCCACTGAATATGCTAAACTTGTTGATGCCAACATAGCCTCAGCTGCCGCAATAGCCGTTAACAAACTAGCCGCGCTAACCGCCAGCCGCGCAACCGTGACTGATGGAAGCGGATTTTTAGCCTCTGCAACTACTACAGCTACAGAAATTGGGTATGTAACCGGCGTCACCTCCGCCATTCAAACTCAAATAGACTCAAAACAACTAAGATCTACTCTGACCACTAAAGGCGATTTATACGCCGCAACAGCTTCAGACACCGTAGCTCGTTTAGGTGTAGGTGCTAATGACACCGTACTTACAGCGGCAAGCGGGCAGACTACCGGCCACATTTGGCAACAAGTCTCTAATGCCATGATTGTAGCCGCAGCGGCAATATCAGTAAATAAATTAGCTGCTTTAACCGCTAGTAGGGCGGTAGCGTCAGACTCTTCAGGCTTCTTAGTAGCCGCCACTACAACGGCCACAGAATTAAACTATGTTAATGGTGTAACTAGCGCGATTCAGACTCAGTTGGACGCTAAGCAATTAAGATCTACTCTAACTGCTAAGGGGGATATTTATGCAGCTACCGCCTCTAACGCAGTGGACAGGTTAGGCGTCGGGGCTGATGGATCGGTATTAACGGCCGCAAGTGGGCAAGCTACCGGGCTTCAATGGACAGCTCCCCTAACTAACCCTATGGATTCAGCGGGGGATTTGATTGTCGGTGGAACATCCGGAGCCGCTACTAAGTTAGACTCAGGCGCTACTCAGACCTGGTTAGTGTCCGCTGGTGCCGCGGCGCCTACATGGACAAATACCGTAACTACCGGTAAGGTGATAGATGGATCCGTTGATGAGAATCAACTTAGATTGCAAGGGCATAGTTCACAGACTAGTGATATTTTAGTAGTAGAAAAATCGGACGGTACTGATTTACTAGCAGTTACAAACTCCGCGGTTGTGGTCGGTAATTCCGCTGCTACTATAGGTCTTACTTTAAAGAATAGTACCACTAGCTATAGCCCAAGTACCCTCAACTATTATGAAGAGTATACTTCTACAGTTACTTTGACTTTAGGCGATGGTGGGAGTGACGTTTCCGGAGGAGCCGGAGTCGTTAAATTCTTTATTCGACGAATTGGCAAGCTGGTGATGATGACATTAGGGCGAGATAGTACAATGGACTCTGTAGGCTCGGGCGCTATTGCTTCAGCGAGCGTTTTCTCCACCCCTACAGGAACCATACCCGCAAGATTCTTACCTGGATTTAGTACCGGATACGCTGGGATATATATATGCCCAGGAACTTCTTCTGGCACAGTAGGCTATGTGTATTTAGAAGTCCACACTACCGGTAGATTTAGGATCGCGAACTCATCCGATGCAGCATTTACCAACGGTTCGGCAGCAGCTATGCAGCCCACCACAGTCTCCTGGCCACTAGATTAATTAGGATAAGGTCATGGATGATTTAAATAAATTACGCGAACACCTTGATAGTAGACTTGATAAATTAGAAGACAAGTTAGACGTTCATATTGAACGTATTTCAAAGGCTGAAACATCTATTGAGTTTCTCAAAGGTCATGCTAGGATAGGTATAATGTTAATTTTATCCGCCCTAGGCGCCCTAGCTTCTTCTTTATATAACTTACTAATACACAAAGGATAACTACTATGAAATGCCCACACTGCGAACATGAAATTATGATGGACGATGAGATGGAAGACATGGAAGGAATGGACATGGAGGAGTCCGATGATTCTGACATGAAAAAGGCTATTCTCGATGAATTGATGGGTATGGGTAATGAAGAGCGCAAAAAGCAGCTACCTAAAAAAGGATCTGCTTCAGTTTCTATCGAAATGATGAAAATGGTTCCTAAAAGGAAGTAATTAAAATGGCTGTTTATACCTCCGACAATTTAATATCTGCTATTGAACGAAGGTCTTTTGCTCCTGCTGATCAGAATGCATTTACAACTGCCGAGGTATTGGCATTGGCGGACGAGTCTTTATTAAGTGTTATACTACCTAACATAATCAAAGTTAGAGAAGAATATTACGTATTTAATAAGACTCACACAATTACGGCAAATGTTTCCGCGTATGAGATACCCTCGAGAGCTATCGGGGCTATTCTACGAGATGTACAAATAGTCGATGATAACGGCCGTATTAGAGACGTTCCTAGAATCGAACCTGAAAATCAAGTTAGTACACAAACCGGCTCATTGATGGGGTACTTCATTAGAGATAATAAAGTTATCCTACACCAGACCCCTAGCTCAACCACTGGTACGCTTAGACTGCCGTTCTTTATCCAACCTGGTAACCTAGTACTAGCCGCAGCAGGGGCTGTTATAACGGCTATTAACACTACTACAAAGGTTATTACAGTCGGGTCTATACCCAGTACCTGGATAACTGGCAATTCGTTCGACTTAATAAGCTGTAAAGGTAGCCATTCATACCGAGATATTGATTTAGTATCAACCTTGGTTAGTGGTAGTAACATCACTCTTCCTAGCCTACCCGATGATCTAGTTGTAGGTGATTATGTTAACCTAGCCGAGGAGTCTTCACTTGTACAAGTACCTTCCCCTTATAGGGCAGTATTAGCGCAGGATGTAGCGGCGGAAATGATTGGGGCGATGAATCAACCTAACGCGGACAGAGCGAAGGCTAAAGCTCTAGGATTAATGCAATCAGCTCAAGGATTGATTACCCCTAGGGTACGCGGATCTGTTAGAATAGTTACACCTGACCTTTGGTTTTAACTTAAACTTTGGATAATTTTTATGGCCGTTCAGAATCTAAATATTAGAATCGCCGGGCTTAATACAAACACAAACGAACTTTCAAGTGCCGAATTAGGTTCTTTGCTAGTTGCTGATAATATTGAAATATTTAAACCTGGCATAGCTGAGCCCCGACGGGGATTTGAGCAGTATGTATACGTTCCGAATACCGACTCTCGTGTGGAAAACTTCGCGTTTTACCAATCCGCAATTATCGCAAAATACGGTGCTAATTTATTGTATTCAACGGGGGGGACTTTTACCTCCTACACAATTAGTACCGGAAACTACTCAGGCGGAGTGTCTGAACCCACGGGGTATAAAAAACGATTTATGCAGGCTAACCAGAACCTCTACATGACCGGATCTTCGGGAGTTGCAAAACTGGACGCCTACGACGCAACTAACACCGACAGGCTTGCCGGTGGACGTAAGGCCCAAGATATGGAAGGGTCTACCACCGGAGCTTCAGGATTTATGGCAGAGGGCTTTCGTGTCGCATATAGGCACATATGGTGCAAAACTGATGCCAATGACAACCTGGTTATAGGGGCTCCGTCTCCGCGGGTCATAGTAACCAACGCCTCCGGCAGTGGGTCTACTAAAAACGCTTCTATAACTATGACCATACCATCAGGACTAACCACCTCATGGTTTTACCAATTGTACAGATCTGCACAATTTGCATCGAGTGCTGAGCCGAATGACGAGCTTCAATTGGTTAAGGAGGGGTTCCCCACTTCTGGGCAGATAACAACCGGCTATATGACGGTGACGGATAGTACAACCGACGCCCTTAGGGGTGCTACTCTTTACACCTCTCCCTCTCAAGAAGGCTTAGCATTTGCTAATGAGCGCCTACCTATTGCGGTGGATTTAGCCGTATTTGATAACTGCATGTTTTACGCTAACACAACATCTCCTTCAAGATTTAATCTTAGTATAACTGACATAGGGGCAAGTGCCGGTTTACAAGATGGAGACACTATAACTATTAACGGTGAGGCCCTCACCGCTAAGACTAGTGGGGAAGTAACTTCTAGTGGATATTTTTTTCTACAGACCTCTGGCACCATGGCGGTGAAAATCGAAGAAACTGCTAGATCTCTTGTTAGAGTAATAAATCGTTTCGCTGATACTTCAGAACATGTAGCTGCTTATTATGTAAGCGGCCCAAACGATGCCCCTGGTAAAATCTTAATCGAACGTAGCACATTACAGGGGGGAGTGTACACTATTATTGCCTCCCGCGCAACTTGCTGGACCCCTACCAACATCCCTACCTCCGGCAGTACCGTAACCTCTGCAGCTGATACGTATGTTAACGCGATTTACTGGAGTAAACCAAACCAACCGGAACATGTGCCGCTGGTTAATTACGCGTTTGTAGGCTCTGGTGACAAGGCCATTAAGCGTATTATTGCGCTTAGAGAAGCTTTAATTATTATGAAGGAAGACGGAGTGTTTCGGGTGACGGGATATTACCCCAATTTTGGCGTAGAATTAATGGATCCAACTACTAAAATTGTAGGGGCTGAAACCGCGAATTCATTAGATAATGAAATTTATATGTTATCCGAACAAGGGGTCGCAGTTATTTCTGATGACGTACGGATTATTTCTACCCCTATCCAAGATCAACTCAAATCATTAGTGGATACCAATTTAACCCTAATAAAATCAATTGGATGGGGAGTAGGCTACCAGTCAGATAATAAATATTGCCTGTATTTACCCTCCGCAAGTACGGACACCTACCCAACTCAGTCATTCGTCTTTAACAACCAGACAAAAACATGGGTTAGGCATACAGTCCCGGCATACACGGGGGTAGTTTATAATAACCGGTTATATCTAGCCGATACGGGTTCTAACTATATCCTAAAAGATAGAAAAAACTACACCTATCTGGACTACGCAGATCACGCGATTACGACTTCAATTTCAGCTATCAATTCCACTACGATTACAGTAGCAAGTGGGGTCGACAATATATCCGTGGGTGACGTGTTATATCAATCCACCTCCCTATTTTCTGTTATTACCGGAGTAACCCCTAGTAGTGGGACTTTTACAGTGAATAGCAACCCGGGCTTTACAGTAGCAGCTTGCAGTATCCTGCATAGTATCGTCACCGATATTAAATGGGGCCCAATTACTTCTGATAATGCCGGTGTTCAGAAGCACTACCACACAGTTCAAATGCTGTTTAAAGAGGACTTCACCGGAACGGCCACTTTAGCCTTTCAAAGTGATATTCAAAACAGCGAGGATATTGTAACCCTTAGGGGGACTGCCATCGGCGCATGGGGTTTATTCACATGGGGGGATGTGCCGTGGGGAGCCTCCCCTCTCAGATCTAATAGAAGGCAATGGATTCCGCGAGGTAAGCAAAGGGCTTCGGAATTATTGATAAGTTTCAGGCATAGGTACGGGTATTCAGCTTGGCAGTTACAGGGCGTATCGGTAACGGGTGAAGGTGGCTCTGAGAACACAACTAGGTAATAACTATGGCTAAACTATCATTAAATTTAATATCCAATGCCACTAAGGTTTTATCCGACGTAATCCCTTATATCAATTCTTTTATGCGTGATACGACGAAAATACTTGATAAACGTCTAACAATAATGGATAATATAGATGGGGATATCAAGGTAATCAATCTTAGTGGGAATTTCCCACTTTATCTCGCGTGGGATAGGCCTACAAAGCCAGTAATAGGTATTTTAGGGGCCTTACGACGGGTAGACGGAACTAACTTCACCTTATCCGCAGCTGTTACAATTGACTGGGAATTCGATAATACTGGCATGATTAAACTCAAAGGAATACCTGGGTTAGCTACTTCGTCTACAGCTATTTATGAAGCTAAAATTCTTTTCCTAGTAGGATAAAATGAAAAATAAGAAGCAAATACATAAAGCCTTGTTTGATATAGCCTCCGACCTACA
>Ga0163152_10008122_pt1 | contig 11293 bp, 10 predicted proteins | sample OliLakLV19MP8IB2_FD_148635 | JGI IMG/M metagenome (GOLD analysis project Ga0163152, IMG submission 148635) | Freshwater microbial mat bacterial communities from Lake Vanda, McMurdo Dry Valleys, Antarctica - Oligotrophic Lake LV.19.MP8.IB-2 | ecosystem: Environmental > Aquatic > Freshwater >...
GCACGTGGATCGGTTCGCAGGCACGAGCATAAATTGACCGCTGCGGCTGGTCTGCGACACAGCCGCGCTTCACGCCCTAAACAATCCCGGACAACATCGCGGGTTTGAGTTTTGCGCCGCATCCTGCATGATTCGGCTTGCGACTCCCATTTTATGGATGAACCGATCATTGATCTCCAAAGCGACGACTATTTCATGGGCGAAGCGTTGCGCCAGGCCAGGCGCGCCTACGCAGCGGACGAAGTTCCTGTCGGCGCGGTCGTCGTGCGCGAAGGGAGAATTATTGCGCGCGCCTTCAACCAGGTGGAGACGCTTAAGGACGCCACCGCCCACGCGGAGATGCTCGCGATCACTCAAGCCGAGGAGCTTGTCGGGGACTGGCGGCTGACCGATTGCACACTTTACGTGACGAAGGAACCGTGCCCGATGTGCGCGGGGGCCATCGTGCATGTGCGTTTGGCGCGGGTGGTTTTTGGCGCAAGTGACCTGAAAGGCGGCGCAGCCGGAAGCGCATTGAATCTGCTGCAATTTCCCACGCTCAATCATCAGAGCCAGATCACGCGCGGAGTACGCGAGGCCGAGTGCTCGGCCATCCTGCGCAGTTTTTTCGCCGAGCAACGCGCCGCGCGAAAAAAAGAAATCGACGAGAAATTCGACGACGAAACGCCTTCGCTCAACTGACCGACAGCAGCGAAACTTTTTCGTTCTTCTCGTTGCGGGCAACTCCCTGGGCCCGCGGGTCCAGCGTCGCTTCGCCATCCACGATGAACTGGTAGTGATGTTGCCCGTGATTCAATTGCACCTGCACCAGCCAGGCGCCGTCCGCCTGGCATTTCATCGGGTGCGCGTCCGGATGCCAGTCGTTGAAATCACCGATCAGTGAAACCGACCCGGCCTCGGGTGCCTGACAAATGAAATTGATCGGCTTGGCCATCTTTTTCGCGGAGTAACCGCCAGAGAAGCGCGATGATGTTTCGTTCAATTGTTCAATTGATCGAGGGGAATTACTGCTTGTCAATCTGAATGGTGCCAGCCAATTTCCTGCCCAATGTTTTGGCTGCAGTCGCTCGACACCGCTCTTTTCCGATTCGTCAACCAAACCATGAGCAATCCGGTGTTCGACGTTGTGTTGCCATGGTTCAGCGGCAATTTCATTTTTGTGCCGGCGTTGCTGTGCGTGTGCGCGTGGTTGCTCTGGAAAGGCGGGTCGCGCGGCCGTGTTTTCGTGGCGATGTTGATCGTCATCATCGGGCTGGGCGATTCCTTAATAATCAACAAAATTAAACACGCCGTCGGACGGTCGCGACCTTACGTAGCCTTGCCGGACGTGAATCGTCCGTCCAAACAAAATGCAGATGACAACACCGCGACCCGGCCCTCATCCAGACCTAAAGACGCAGACGATCCTCCCGCCACGTCACGCGGCAGCAACAGCATGCCATCGTCACATACCTCCAACTGGTTTGCTGGGACGGTTCTCGCGTTCGTTTATTACCGTCGCAGTTGGCGATTCATGCTGCCGGTCGCGTTTACGGTCGGACTTTCGAGAATTTATGTGGGCGCGCATTTCCCAAGCGATGTGCTGGTGGGCGCGATTCTCGGAGCGGGCTACGCCGCCTTAGGTGTTTGGACGCTCAATGCGGTCTGGCGAAGGCTGGGCCGCAACTATTTTCCAGCCTGGTGGCAGGTCATGCCTTCGCTATTGCATCCCGACGTCCGCCGACCCGAAGCTCTCGCGGAAACTGTTCCACCGGCAAAGATTTCCAATGAGCAAGTCGAGTTTATTCGGCTCGGCTATTTCGTCATCGCGGCCGTGCTGTTGTTTCGTCTGGGTTACCTTGCGTCCGGGACGATCGAACTGAGCAAGGATGAGGCGTACCAGTGGCTCTGGTCCAAACACCTTGCGCTTTCGTATTTCAGCAAACCGCCAGCCATCGCCTTCATCCAGTTTGCGGGCACATCGCTGTGGGGCGACACGGCATTTGGCGTGCGATTTTTTTCACCCGTGCTGGCAGCCTTGCTCAGCGTCGTGTTGTTGCGTTTTATGGCGCGCACGGTTGGCTCCCGGCCTGCGTTCTGGATGCTGATCATCACGCTTTGCACGCCGTTGATGAGCGTCGGCACGATATTGATGACCGTGGATCCTCCGTTGGTGTTTTGCTGGACGATGGCAATGATCGCAGGCTGGCGGGCGGCGCAACCCGATGGTGCCTTGCGCCATTGGGTGCTGACAGGCGCTTGCATGGGCTTCGGCTTTTTGAGCAAATACTCTGCCGCCTATCAAATTGTTTGCTGGGTGATTTTCTTCGCTTTGTGGCCGCCCGCCCGCGTGCATCTTCGCCGCCCGGGTCCATATCTCGCATTGCTGATAGTTGCGCTTTGCACGACGCCGGTCCTCATTTGGAATTCGCAAAATCAATGGATCACCGTGCATCACGTGGCGGATAATGCGGGACTCGATAACGGAGCTCGCCGGGGGCTAACGATGCGTTATTTCTGGGAATTCCTCGGTGTAGAGATGGCTCTGTTGAATCCGCTGTTCTTTCTGGGGGCACTTTGGGCCGCGTTTGCTTTCTGGCCGCAGCGGCGCAAGAATCCCCTGCAACTTTTCTTTTTCTGCATGGGAGCGCCAGTGTTTCTAGGGCACTGTTTGTATGCACTTTATTCTCGCATTCAGCCAAACTGGATTGCTCCCGCCATGGTGCCGATGTTTTGCCTGATGGTAGCGTACTGGCATGAACGCGTCCGCGCTGGTGCGCGAGCAGTGAAGGGCGCATTGGCTTTCGGTGTGTTTTTCGGGCTGTTCGCCGTGGTGCTCATGCATGACACCAAATTGATCGGCAAGGTCGCGGGTCACTCGCTGCCAGCAGAGAGGGATCCGCTCACTCGGGTGCGTGGCTGGCAGGAGGCTGCCACGGTTGTTGAAACCGCGCGCAACGATTTGGAGAAGCGCGAAAGCAAACCTGCCTTCATCATCGCCAATCACTATGGCTTGACCGGGCTGTTCACGATTTACTCGCCAGAGGCTCGATCCGCCGCGGGCGCACAGCCGCTGGTTTATGCCCGGAGCAGCAAGCACCCTGAAAACCAGTTTTACTTCTGGCCGGAATACCGTTACCGCGAGCACCGGCCTGGTCAGAATGCCATCTATGTCAAGGAACACGATGCCTACCGGCTCGAAAGTGGATGGATCTGGAAATGGTTAACCGGGAGGAAAGTCGAATTGGCTGCCAAGCAATCGGCTCCGTCCTCCCCATCGGCTCAATTGTTGGAGGAGTTCGAAACCGTCACCAGCCTCGGGGTGGTCGAAATCAAGTGGAAGGGGCGCGTGTCCCGGCGATTACAGCTTTTCGAGTGTCGCAATTTGCGTTGACCGACGCATGACGAAAGTTCCATGCGTTGGCCTGTGCGGGATACCAGGAGTCAAAAGGCGAAGAATTTCCCCGAATCCATGGCAAACCAATCCGACGAGCGGACATCTTCCAGTCGGCGTGTGACCGTTTCATCGTCCGTTGCGCTTCTCAATGGCCCGCCACCACCAGCGCCAGTCCTCCAGCCTCCGAGCGCGGCAATAGGCTTTGATAAAACGCGCGCGGCCGGTCCGGGAGAGTTGCCAATGCCAGCCTTCCGCGTCTCGCGCCAGTCGCGCCAGATTGTCGGCGGCCCGCTCGTGAGAGATTTTGCGAGCGCAACACAAGCCATCAAGGTCAATCAAATGCGGCTGCCCGTCGCAATCAAGCACGATGTTTCCCTCTTTCAGGTCGCGATGCGCAAATCCTTCGCGGTGCAATTTGGCAAGCAGCCGCGCAACCTTTTCGGCGGCTTCTCGCTTGTTCCCGTTCCAAAACTGCAGCGAAACGGCGCCGGGAATTTCCGCCATGACGAAATAACTCCGCACGATAAATCCCCGGCAGCGGACTTCGGTCGCGGCGATGGGTGCCGCAGTGCGTATTCCGGCGATCTCCAACAAATACGCATTTTGAAAACAGCGACGCCCTCGCGATTGCCGGAACCATCCCTTAAAACGACTGGTCCAGTTCCGATAATTGTATCGCTTCAACACGATGCCGCCCGCCGCGCTGACGGCAGAGCTGCGGCTGGGCTTCAGCACTTTTGCCTGGACAAGAAATTTATCAGGTGCGCGAAGAATCAATTCAACCTGCGGAGTCAACTTTGGCCTCCGCACATCCCACAAAAATCCGCCGCTGAATTCTGTTCCAAACTCACGGTTCGGGCCATGTCCAGAGAAGAAAACCGCCGAGTCTCGCCGGATGGTTCGCGCCAGGTCGTGCGCCACCATTTGTATTGCCCGGGACCGGCAATACTGCGCAAGGAACCATCGATGCTCGCGCGACGTCACGGCGGAGTGCTTCAGGAATTGTCTTAAATCCCTCAACTGAGTGCGCGAATGCAGAGGCCCGCTCTGTCGCACGCCGTCGAGATCGATCAGCACCAGCGCCGGAGCCCCGGCGCTTTTCTGAACCACCATGAAATTCGTCAATCCCGGATCTGCGTGGGAAAGGCCGGCGTTGTGAAGCGTGGCCAGCAATCTCGCCAGGCTGCGGATCATCGCGCGGCGATTGCTGTGATCTATGCCAGCCTTGTCAAAATCCTGCAAGGTGACAGCGTCGGACACGAAGGTGGTCAGCAAATAGCCTTCGTTTGGCCATCCCAAAAAGCGATTCTGCGTGGCCGCTACTGGCAATGCGGTTTGGATTCCAAGCCGCTGGAGACGAAACGCGTGTTCAAACGCTTGTTGTGCCCGGCTGGGCCGGAAAAAATCTTTCAACCCGTAGAAAACGCTGCGCGGACGGTACTGTTTTAGAACGAATGATCGCGCGGGAAATTCCGGCAAATCCAATCGAACCACCAGTGTGCCACTCGCCTGCCTCTTGTCTTTCAACAGGGTTGCGGCGGCGAAGAGACGTTGAGGTTCGGCCAGATGGCGAATCAGATCAGGTGTAAGAAATCTGTCGTTGACGCGCCATTTCCGGCGACCAGCTCGCGCCCACTGCCATCCTGACGACTCTGTCGCATCCATTTTGCCGGTGACATCCAACCCCAATTTCTCGGAAGTTGGTGCGGAGTTCTTGTTGTCTTGAATCATCGCATCAGATCGGCGGCAGTCTCGCAAAAATAGAGTTTGGGTGTTTGACTGGCAATTCCAAATCAAGGTTGATTGATCGGGTGCATGGCGACGCCTTCTGCAAGTTCGCAACCCTTGTGGAAAAAGGGAATGGGTTGCATTCGTCGGGTACTGTACTAAACTCGCGCCGTGGAAATATGAGAATTGCCCTGATCCGCCAACGGTTCGAGATCGGGGTCGGCGGTGCGGAGAAATATGCGCTGGAGATGGCTCGCAGCATGCGAAAGGCGGGCCATGAGGTTCATATTTATGCGCAACGGTGGGACAAGGAATTGGAAAAGGAAGGGATGCCGATCCACCCCATCCCTGTCTTTGGGCCCTTCGCTTTAACCCGGATGCTTTCGTTCACGATATTTTGCGAACGCAAGGTGAAGCGCGCCGATTACGACATCGTATTTAGCCACCAACCCCTGTCGCAACAGGACGTTACTTTTTCCGGTTGCCATCGAGCCTGGTTGGAACAACGCAAACGGTATCTTCCCGCCTGGAAGCGATTGACGCCGCTTTTAAATTTGATGCATCCGATAACCCTTGGGTTGGAATCCCGAGCGTTGTCACCAGAACGCACCGGCCTGGTTATTGCCCACTCGGAATTCGTGAAACGCGAAATTATCCGGCAATACGGGTTTCCGGCCGAACGCATCCGCGTGGTTCACAATGGAATTAATTGGCAGCGTTTCAGCACTATTGCGCGGAGCAGTCGAATCGGCGAACGGTTCGTGTTGCTGTATGCCGGCTCTGGATTCGAGCGAAAAGGACTGGGTTATTGCATTCGTGCCCTCGCCAAACTGCCGAAATCAACAGATTTACTCGTGGTGGGGAATGGCCGGTTCGCGCCCTACAAGAAACTCGCCGAAAAACTGGGAGTGGGCGATCAGGTCAAGTATCTCGGAACCACATCGCGAATCGAAGAAGTATATGCGCGGGCAGATTTGTTGGTTCATCCGGCGATTTACGAGCCGTTTGGTTTGGTCTGCGTTGAAGCTTTGGCGTCCGGTCTGCCCGTCGTGACCAGCCGGTTTACCGGAGCGGCTGAAATTCTGACTCCCGGGGTGGATGGAGCGGTTGTGGATGATCCGAGCGACAGCGAGGCACTGGCCAACGCAATTCGTGATTTTCTGGATTACCAGCGGCTTGCCGCGGCCTCGATAGCGGCGCGCAAAAAAGCTCAAAGTTTTTCATTGGAAATAGCGATTGAGAAAATCCTGGACGTTTTGCAAAGCGCATATGAAATGAAGGTCCAGAAGAAATTTTGAGTTCTTGCGGCCTCCATGATGCCGCCTACGTTTTCCAGAGGCGGGCGAGCTTCCCGCCATTGCTTTGCTTCCCCAAGGCCTCGGCGATGAGGTTTTCGAGGTGCCGCGTGATGCTGCGGGTCAAGGCAGGCTTGGTTGGTTCAAAATCCACGAATCGTACTTCGCCTGTGGTCGAAACCAGGATGTTACTTGGGGAAAGGTCGATCAACATCCGCTTGCCGGATTTTACCTCCTCGCGATAGATGGCGGGAATCACTTCCTGAAAGCGCGCGAATATTTCAGCTTGCCGCTCCAGATACCGTGCAAGGACGCTTGTGACACTGGCAACAATTTTCAGCCGAAGTGCCGGCAAGAGCGGCCCGGCCGCGTTAACGGGCTGCTCGTCGATGACTTCAAGTGGCTTCCCGTCAAAATAAGGCAGAACGATGCGGCAATCATCAAAGCATAACGGCTGCAGAACCTCTGGGCAGTCTCGGAATTCTCGCAAAAGCCGAGCCTCCTGTTCGGGTCGGCAGTTTTGCTCCAGGTCAAAAGTTGAATAGCGCTTGCACAGAAAGCGTTGTCCGTTTTTCTCGATCAAGTAGAGTTTTCTTTTTCGCTTATTCCAACAACGCAGTTTGTGATACGTCTCACCATCAATCAGGAGTTCATCGTAAGCCTGCAGGGTACGCCGACAGAAGAAAACCGGGCGATCAATTTTAGTGATCCTTTCGGAGACGATTGCAAATCCGTGTTCGATGAGAAGCGAACGGAAAAAGTCGGCCCACTTTTGCTGGTTGTTGTGGAATTCGACGATCAGCATCTCCCTCGTGCATCGCGCCAGCCACTCTGTCACTTCAACGTAGCGCCCCTCCAGCTCTGACGGGGGTGTCTGTTTGTGCCTGCCCGTAAGGTGATCGTAAATGGCGAAGGCGAAAACGATATCGGCCGATTCCACTGCGTCCCGCCCCTCTTCTCGGGTCAAGTCAGACACCTGCAAACGGCAGTTCTCAAGCCCAAGGAATTCCCGGATGCAGTTGCCTGCCCGGATGACATTCGGCTGGATGTCGATGCCGGTCGCGAATTTCGCCTGGTGGCCAGCCGCCTTCATCGCGAACAACCCGAGGTTGCAGCCAATGTCCAGAACGGTTTTGCCGCGAAGATCGCTGCTTTCTATCCACCCTATGCGCTCGGCGCAGCGCTCCTTGTGCTCTCCCTCAATCAGCGTTCTGCCTTCCACGGCGAAATGCTGATACGCCACATCCTTTCGCGCGTACACATCCCGCCCGAAAGATTTTAGCTTCCGCCGAAGACTCTCGATTTGTTCATCCGAATACTGCATGGAATCGCTTTTTTATGTCCAGCAGTATGGGTATCCGCGCGCAATAGTCACGCGGAAGAATTGAGATGAGGGAATTCTAATTGAAAAAGTCTCCGGTCTTCACATTCACAACTCAGCTGGAAAAAGCGCAATTTATCACCTTCGCTTTTCAATTGTCAGGAAAATAACACGTGAATAGAATTGATGACGATGACAACGAGCGAGGGACCAACGCTTCGGGCGAAAATTATCTCGAAATTCAGATTTTTATCGGCGGGGTTAGGAAGGGTGGAACCACCCAGAGGGATATGTTACAGTATCCGCGAGTGGTGTTTGAAGACGCAAAATAATTTCTTTGCAACTCAAAACTCAGGGTGGAAATCGGCCGTAAATGCAAAAAACGTCACACTCGCAGCCGATCAAATCCCAGCGGTTGCAGGGCAATCCCATTCGTTGTTCACCGCTGTCATTCCCGATGGCCGCGTTTTTGGCAAACGAACCGTTGCGGTCTTGAATTCGGAAAATGAGCTTTTCGCAGAAATCTCCGCAGGCGGGTCTGGAGGAAAAATCGAACACAACCGGATATTCGGCCTTGTTTTACTTCCGAAAGTTCACGTGCTCAAAGGATGTGCGGCGGTCTTGGCGGCGCCGAGTGCCGATGTGTACTATCACTGGCTCTTTGATTTGTTGCCACGATTGGAAATTCTCCGGCTGTGCAATGTTCCATTGGAATCTGTTGATTTCTTTATTGTCAATGGATTAAGCCGGGCATTTCAGAGCGAAACCCTGACCAAACTCGGGCTTCGACACAAGGCGGTTTCGCTGGAAGAATTTCCTCATGTAAAAGCTTCCAGACTGCTGGCCCCCTCCCTCGGTGGGAAAGCCCCGGATGTTCCACAGTGGGTTTGCGATTTTCTTCAGAAAAATTTTTTGCCAGCTCCTGAGGCCGGCAAGATTCAGAAAAACAGAAGAATATACGTCAGCCGCGCCAATGCAAAGCGTCGATTCATCACGAACGAAGCGGAAGTTAAAAGCGAATTGGAGAGCGCTGGTTTTGTAACAGTATTCCTGGAACACTTGAGCTTTGGAGATCAAGTCAACCTGTTCGCCCAGGCTGAAATGGTGGTAGGATCTCACGGTTCGGGATTTGCAAATCTAGTATTTTGCTCCCCGGGCACAAAAGTTGTGGAAATTTTCCCGCCGAATCGCGTCCGGTTTCATTTCCGTAACATTTCCAGATGGGTAGGTTTGGATTACGTAGCTCTCGTTGGAAACAGCTCTAACCGCTGGTTAGGTGGGCGAAAAAACAGTTATGACATCACAGTTGATTTAATGCGGTTGAAAGAAGCGTTAAAATGATGTCACCACCATAGCATAAGTCGGAACCGGACCTTTTAGAATGGATCGATGATATTTCAGCGCGTAGGTTAACAAATCTCGGCCGCGCAATATTTTTTCTGTAAATTGGTTGAGCATTTAGACTGAGGGCGGGTTTTGGTTTTCCATGTTGAGGTAGATTTTTCCTGATTCCCATTCCTGGCTGGTCTCGGCCAGCAGGGCTGTGACCAGTCGCAGGAGGGAGGCTTCATTGGGAAAGAGACGGGCGACGCGGGTGCGGCGTTTGATTTCTTGGTTGACCCGTTCCAGGGCGTTGGAGGTGCGCATCCGTTTCTGATGGGCCGGTGGCAGGGCGAAGACCGTCAGTCCCTGCGGCAGGTTTTCTTCCATCCAAGTGGCCTGTTTGCGCGCGCGGCTTTCCCATTTATTTCTGGAAAGTTATCTCGTCAACCGATTACCCATCAACGAAACCAGCGCCATCCGGTTTTTGGACAAGAAAGAAAACCGTTATTACTTTGGCCATATATTTTTCATCGGCGCGCAGAAACTGAGAATTCTCGGACGGACGGCGGGTTTCCGCATCGCAGAAATTCATCCCAACAAATTTAGTAAATTCTCGCTGTTGCTCGGAATATTTTATCCGGTTCTTTTTTTGTTCAACCTTTGGGCTTATGCGCGTTCGCGCCAGCGCCGAAGCGAAAATGATCCGGTCCGGACACGGAAAATCCTGCGTGAAGTTTTTTGGCTGAATCTGCATCCCCGCGTTCTCTTCGCCAAAAAATTATTTTTTGAAATGGAGAAAGTGGAGGAGTCCGCCGATGCCGATAATGCGTTTTTTATCCGTGGCAACTCGCTCGCGAAAAATTCAGACGAAGATTAATCTTACGGCCTGTTTTTCACCTGGGCGCAAGCGACCGCTCTGTTCATCAAATCATCTATTGAAACCGGCAGTTGCGAACCGAACCGTTCGTAGTGCAAAAGCATTGCTTTTGCCTGATTCGGATCGTTGGTCAATTTTATGACTGAACCAGCAAATCGTATTAGGTCCGTAAGCTGGGATGCTTTTCCAAACCGACTCCAGGAGGTAAGATCTAATGGCATCGGACGAGGATGAGTTGCCAGAAAATTCCGGGTGTAAGGATCTCCATGAGCGAGGCCAGCCCGGTGAATTTGGGCCAATTCCTCGGCGGTGGAAAATAGTAATTCTTCCTGCTGCGACGATGTATAAGCCTCCACCACAGAAGGCGCATCCACCCACAACGTCACGACGATTCCAAATTTAAGAAGTCCCCAACGCCTTGATTCTCCCCAAAGAAGGAGTGTCGGAACGGACAGTCCTCGCTCGGTGAAAGCCATGTATCCTGCTCCTTCCTTCGCAGCCCGTCCCGTGCGAAGACGCCGCAAAATTCCATGCTTGGGTCGTGGGGTGTAGACCTTCACTGCCGTCTCACCCGTCCAACCGGGAGGTGCCATGTAACGCATCACCCCCATTGGTTCTCTTTTGACTAATAACGCGACAAGAGTTCGCGCCCACTCTTCAGAGACGCCTTCGGCAAGGTTGAGTTGCGCCTGATCTACTCGAAGTTTCGAGTAAATTATTTTCTGAGGTGCTTTTTTCACGGCTGCAAGTCCGCGTCTATCTGAGAACTTGGTTCCGGCATCGCGGTAGTTGAGGCAGTCTTTGAGATTGCTTCCGAAAGACGGGCTCGGGCCGCCTGCACCTCTTCCCCAAAAAGCACGTCGATCATGTGCTGCGCCTCCTCCGGATCATCCGCGCTGTGGATCGCGTGACGGCAAGGAGTCCCCGCAGCGGCAGTCTCTTCGCGAATCTGTTCTCGCAAGCGACGCTTCACACGGAGCAGATGTTCCGTCGCCCGCTTCGGGTCGGCGATTGCGTCGCGGTCGTGACAAATGATGTAGTAAGCTGGCTCCGCCAGGCTGCGCCCTCGGCGTTCATACCAGTTTCCTCCTCGAAGATGGCGGCGGCACCGCAAAATTTGGGCGCGGTCGAGGATGCCTTGTTCGATCACGTCGAACGATTCCCTGAGACGGGCGACGACGCCCGGCCTGCGCTTGGGATCAAGGTCTGAGCGCAGGAAGAACACGGCCATTCCGGGGAGCTTCTCTGCCGCTGCCGCGTACTTTGCCCTCGCGGCAGCAGTGAGATGCTTGATCCACGGAGATTGAAGCGGCCACCTTACAAGCAGATCGAGTTGCATGTCGAATCCGCGACGCTTCAGATCGTTGTGAATT
>Ga0163152_10008129_pt1 | contig 11285 bp, 10 predicted proteins | sample OliLakLV19MP8IB2_FD_148635 | JGI IMG/M metagenome (GOLD analysis project Ga0163152, IMG submission 148635) | Freshwater microbial mat bacterial communities from Lake Vanda, McMurdo Dry Valleys, Antarctica - Oligotrophic Lake LV.19.MP8.IB-2 | ecosystem: Environmental > Aquatic > Freshwater >...
TGGTGCGGTGGACCACCGTCACGCAGCCTGGCCAGGATCCTTTATTCCGTGTGACAAGGACGTGGCATAGAGCCCTCACTTTGGCCCGCTCCTAGAACTAGGATCTGGCAGTCCATCAGGGAGTGCGAGGCTCCCGCCACACCCCTGCAACGCCCCTGCAGAAAGGCGCCGGGCCCTCTACATTGGTAGGGTAGACGGTGGCCCCGTAACCCGCTTATGGTGTATCGGTCGAGAAAGCCCTGCTTCCTCGCGTCAAAGCTTGCAGGTCACACATGAGTTTTGACTTGAGTTGTTCCCAAGGTAAGCGATAGGAGATCCGAGCATGTCCGGACCAGCGCGAGTAGCATGCATCACGCTCGATGCGGCCGAGCAAAGTCTGCTTCGCCAATGGGTGAGCCAAGGCCTGCTGCCGCATTATGGAAAACTCCTTGAGGAGTCCGTCTCTTCTGCGACGCGAAATCCCGAGATCATCTATAGCGGCACCCTGTGGCCCAGTTTCAATACCGGAGTTTGGCCAGGTCGACACGATAACTATTTCTATCTGCAACCCGACTCTCGGGGTTACGGCTTGCGCCTTTTTCTTCCGGAACATCTATCCGTTGATTCCATCTGGAACGCCATTGCGCAACAGGGGCACCGTGTCGCACTGATCGACGTGCCCAAGGCGCTGCTCGCACGCACTTCACGAACACTTCAGGTGTCGTTCTGGGGCGAACACGAAGTGCGGCACCCGCTCACCTGTTGGCCTCCCTCTCTGGAGCAGGAGGTTCAGCGGGTTGCTGGTAAAGATCCTGTAGGCCCGTGCGATCTTGTGCGTCAGCGCCCGCATGAGCTTCTCCGACTCAAGGAGGGCTTGATCGAGCGGGCAACAAGGCGTGCGGACCTTGCACTTGCGGTGCTTGCACGAGGCCCATGGGATCTGTTCATGCTCAATTTCAGTGAAGCCCATTGCGCAGGACATCAGTTGTGGGCCGCTCGCGACCCGAAGCATCCGCAGTACCGGACTGAATTCCGCGCACTTCTTGGGGAAGATCCTCTACTCGACGTGTACCAGGCCATCGACCGCAGCTTGGGACGAATCGTCGACGCACTGGGGCACGATGCGTTTCTGCTGGTTCTCGCGACCCATGGGATGGGACCACGCTACGACGCGGCCGCAGCTCTTGATTCCGTGTTGCGGCGTCTTGATGGAATCGACGTTCCGAAAGCCTCCGGGCCGATCGAGGTCGCGCGAAAGATGTGGCTCCAATTGCCTGGTATGGTCCGGGGACCATTGCGCCGCGTAGCAGACTTGCTCTACGATGCTCCACGTCAGCGTGAACGTGCCACGCGTAGATTTTTTGCCATCCCTACCACCGACAACTGCGGCGGAGTCCGGCTCAACCTCCGTGGGCGTGAGCCGAAGGGTCTCGTGGAGCCAGGACCGCCCTACCATGAATTGTGCGATTGGCTCGAGCGAGAACTGCTCTCACTCGTAAACGTGGCGACCGGGGCGCCAGTGGTGACGCGCGTTCTCCGAGGCGATCTGCTTTTCTCAGGACCGTTTCGAGACCAGTTTCCGGATCTCGTGATCGAGTGGAACCATGAAGCTCCTATTCCGGCCGTTCGCTCAGAACGGATCGGTGAGCTTCGAGTAGAGTCCCCCAACCCCCGCACGGGGGATCACCGGCCGAAGGGCCTCGTTTTAGCGAGGAGTATAGATCTGGCGCCCCACGCACTCGAAGGTGCCATGGCGTTAGTCGATCTCGCTCCGACGCTGGCGGCACGCTTGGAGGTTGCGCTTCCTGGAATCGACGGGAAGCCGATTCTCGATTTTCTCCCGCAACATCATCACGTCTGAGTGTTTTCATGCATCCATCGGTAATCGCGGTTGTGATTCCTGTGTGCAATGCCGGTCGTTTCACAAACGAATGGATCGACAGTGCGGGCGCGCAGAGGACCTTGCGGTGGGAGTGCCTGTTCGTAGACGACGGGTCGACAGATGAGACGCCAAGTCGGTTGGCGGCCTATCGAGATCCTCGCATTCGATGAATCCGGCAGGACAATATCGGGGAACGCGCAGCTCGAGCGCGAGGTGTCTCACTTGATGCGGAGCATTGCAAGCGAATATGGGAAAACCATTCGCACGAAATCATGCCTGAGGAAGTCGGCAGCACTGGAGCTAAGGGAGGTTCACTCATGAATCAGCCGGAGATAAGCGTGGTCATTGTGTCTGACTATGCGGGTGGGGGAGAAAAGTCTTGGAAGGATTTGCGAAGCACGCTGACGGCACTCGCTCAGCAGGATGGGAAGGTGAATGCAGAATGGCTTCTTTGCGAAAATAAGGTGTCCGCGCGGTCGATGCCCGACGACATCCGTGGAATGCTTCCGACCCTAAAGCTGGTGCTCTCTGACGAGGGGGGATCGTACGAACTGAAGAATGCGGGGTTTCGAGCAGCCACCTCGAACTGTGTCGCAATGTTGGACGCCGATTGCGTGCCGGCACGAGACTGGTTGAAGAACGCGGTGGCTGCCATGAAAGCGATGCCGAAGGTTGCCGTCATCAGTGGGAGGACAGTCTATCCGTCCGCTGGACTGACAGAACGGATCTTATCGCTGCTGAGTCGATCGTACGTTGACCGTGGGGTACCCGGGCCGACCAGGTTTATTTCAAATAATAACTCGATATGGCGGCGCGATGTGTATCTTGAAAATCTTCTGCCGAGCGGGCTTGGCCCTTTCGCAGGACGTATGCAGTCGGAGAGCATCATGCGCACGGGGTATCAGTTGTGGTTCGATCCTTCCATACAGGTCATACATGACTTCGAAGGTTGGCCGATGGAGTCGGACATTCGACGTAATACCGGATACGGAACGATCATCTCACGACTCCAAGATCCGTTCATGCCGCAGGCCTGGCTGACTCACATGGGCGTGGGCTCCATTCCCGTGTTTGTGGGAGGAAAAATACTCGACAGCTGGCGGGATTGCGTTCGCTGTGCCAGCGCTTTCGGGGTGAAGTGGTTCCAAATCCCGCTGGCCCTGCTCTGTTCCGTCGTGGTTCATCTAATGGAGATTCCCGGCATGTGGCAGGCGTTTCGAAGGAAGGCCATCATGGGAACACAGTACCGTTAAATGCAGTGAGGCAGGCCGATACATGAGGATCGCGATTGATTTCACGGCGTTCATTCCCCAGATGACCGGCATCGACACGTACCTGAAACAGCTGGTGCTGCACCTTGCGAAGGTTGATCAACGCAATCAGTATATGATCTATCATAATTATGAGGATCGCCGGGTCTTTGCCGACGATCTTCCCGTGAACTTTTCACACAGCTCCATCAGTGCACGCCCTCGATCGATCCGATTAATCTCTCAGCAGATCATATTGCCTCTCGCCGCCTCCGACTGGAAGGCGGACGTTGTGCACTCGCCGTCGTTCATCATGCCCTACATCAGAGGTCGGGCGCGACACGTATTGACGGTTCACGACATGACGTCGTTCTCGCATCCGGAGCATCACATCGCGTTGCGTCGAAGCCAGCTGTATCGACGAATGGTGCTGGCAAGCCTTCGTCGGACTGATATGGTGATGGCCCCCTCGCAGGCCACACGACAAGCTATCTTGGAGTTTCTCCCTGATCTCCAGCCAGACCGCATTCATGTGACCGTGCCGGGAATAGGCGAGGAGTTTCAACCCTGCGATCCTGCATCTGTCCAGGAGGTCGTCACGCGACTCATGCTCCCACAGCCCTACATCCTGTATGTCGGAACGCTCGAACCGCGAAAGAACCTTCCCGCTTTGGTTGAAAGTTATCGACGGCTTGTCGAGGCAGGAGCCATCAAAGAGCATCTCGTGCTTGCCGGCAAGTTGGGCTGGGGGTATGAGGCACTGTTGAAACAGATACATGTGCCGGCCTTGCGCGGGAAGGTGCACCTCGCCGGCTATGTGGACCAACAGGATCTTCCCGCTGTCTATTCGGGAGCAAGGCTCTTTGTGTACCCTTCCCTTCATGAGGGGTTCGGGTTTCCTCCGCTCGAAGCCATGGCTTGCGGGGTGCCGGTGATCAGCACGCTGTCCTCATCGCTGGTTGAAAACCTTGCGGGGGTGGCTGAACTCGTCTCTCCGGACGATGTCGCGGGGTTGGCCGATGCGATACGGCGTGTGCTGGCCGATGATACGCTTTGGACCAAACGGCGAGCACAGGGATTGGAACAAGCAAGCCACTATCGGTGGGATCGAACTGCGAGGGAGACGTTGAAAAGCTATCAGGCAGCCATGGCGACCGAACGCCGAGGAGGTAACAGATGAGTACGGCGAATGAGTCAACGGCCAGGGACGATGGCGCAACTGTCCCGCTATCGGTTGTCATCGCGACGACGAAGGCGTGGCCGGAAATCGAACCGTGCCTAGAGTCGCTGCACCAGCAGGCCCAAGCGGTCGGCGCAGAAGTGGTGGTGTGTGATGGACATGGCCAAGGGTTACCGCCTGATGTGGCTGAGCGCTACCCGGAAGTGACGTGGATCAAATGCCACGGTGGGTCTGTGTTCTTTCTCCGCGAACTTGCGATGACACAAGCAAAGGGCGCCGTGGTGGCGGTGACTGAGGACCATTGTACGGTCATGCCCGGGTGGTGCGAATGTATTCTGAAGGCCCACCGCGATCATCCGGATGCGGCAGCTATCGGGGGTGTCGTTGAAAATGGAGCGACGACGAGGCTGATCGACTGGGCTAATTTCTTGATTGTATTCGGACCGTTTACCGCCCCGATCGAGAACGGCAGACAATCGGCCATTTCATTGCAGGCCAACATTTCCTATAAGCGGCGTGTGGTTCCGCGAGCCATGTCTCAACTCGGCATCATGGAATTCTTGTTCAATCGCAACTTGCGCGATCAGGGGGAGATCCTGATTGCGGACGATCAGTTGATCGTGTCGCACAACCAAACATGGGGATTCTGGGGAACGTTTGCGGCGCATTTCCACAATGGGCGATCTATTGCTGGGTTTAGGCTCCAGCAGATCTCATGGGTCGAGCGATTCTTGCGACTCGGTGGATGCGTCATTCTGCCCGGTTACTTATTGTGGACCACTGTCGGTCCGGTCATTCGTAAGCGGCGAGTACTCAGGCCTGCCGTAACGTGCTTGCCGCTTGCCGCCCTTGTTGTGACCTGCCACGCCGCAGGCGAGTTCGTCGGGTATATCTTTGGCCCGGGCAACAGCCCTCAGCAGCTGGCATAAAAGGTTGCTGCCGCTGCGGAGTCGGGGCCAGTGCTGCTCAGATAGGACTCATGGTCGTAGCCTGGCATGTGCCCGTGTCAGGTATGTGCGACGACCGTTCCGCACCATCTACGTCGGGCTTGTTACCATCTGTGTGATGCTGAGCGGACGAGTATCGAGATGGAGGATTCGGTGAGTATCGTTACAGGTTTTCTGATCGGTATCCTGGTGCTCTTCTCTGTGCGCCGGCTGCTGTGGGTCATGGTTTCGTGGCTGCCTCGTCGTACCACGACAGGCACGGGTTGTCTGCCGGAGGTGCTGGTAGCCGTCGCATTCCGCAACGAGCAGGACTCGTTGCCCCGCTTATTATCGAGCCTTGACGCTCTGACCTACGATGCCGACCGTTTCTCAATCTGTCTCGTCGACGACGCCTCAACGGATGCCAGTACCGATCTGGCTGTGGCGTGGGCACGTGAACGGGCACATGTCCTCCTCATCATCCTCGACAAGAATGTAGGGAAGGCCGAGGCACTCAATCGTGCGCTCGCCTCAGCCCATGGCCAGCCGGAGGTGATGGTCGTCTACGACTCCGATCAGTGCCCGCGCCCTGATTCGCTACGCCGACTGATAGAGCCGTTCATCGATCCGAGGACTGAGGCGGTGTGTGGTTATCGACGGCCCGTTTTCCTCAGCATCTCCGCAGTCGCGGCGTACGCCTGTTTGGAGGCATGGACGCAACAGCTGGTCAACCTTGCAGCCAAGGATGCCCTAGGCCTGAATCCGCCCACGATGGGCGGCAACTGCGCGTACCGGCGATCTGCGCTCGAACGTATTGGCGGCTTTCCTGCCGGCTCCTTCAGCGAGGACATTGAGGTGTCGCTGGCGCTTGCCGGCGGAGGCGGAAGAACTCGCTTCGTCCGGGCTGCCGTTTCCGACGATGAGGTGGCCGCTTCGTTCCGACATTATCTCAATCAACGGCTTCGATGGAGCCGGGGACTCACGGCGTCCCGTCGCCATGTGCGTGGACTCGAGGCTGCGTTCGTGGCAGCCGGCTATTTTGACCGAGTGGTGCTGTTGCTGGTCCTCGCAGGCATGGTCGGCGGGTTCGTCAGCCCCTGGTGGCTCGCGGTCTATGCGGTCCCGGCTTTGGCCGTAGTGGTGACGGCGGTAGTAAAGGCCCGCCCAGAGCCTTGGCTCGCATGCACGGTGTGTGCGGTCATTCCCGTGATGTTCGTCGTCGACGTGCTCATCAGCCTGGTCGCCACCGTTCATGGTATGACCCAGCGACGAATTCTATGGATCGACCGCCGCAGTGCGAGCGGTAGCCCTGCGGGCGGCACTGAACCGCAGGGCCTGAGGCGTTAAAGGGCGCAGATATCGAGCGGGAGATTGATACAGGATCGTTTATGGAGAGACAACCAATGGATCGTAAGTCAGCCAGTCTATCGGTCATCGTGGTATCGGATTATGCAGCCGGAGAGGAAAAGTCGTGGGATGACCTTCGCCGAGCTTTGCGGGCATGGCAGGAACAAGAGGGGACGCCTGCCGATGAATTTATTCTTGTCGAGTCATTGCGATTCAAAGGAAAAATTCCGAACGACGTGTTAGGGCTGATTCCCAACATGACGATTCTGTATCTCGATGCCGAGTCGTCGTATGAATTGAAGAATCGAGCGGTAGAAGCCGCCACCGGCGACTGGCTGGCCATCGTCGATGCCGACTGCATCCCCCAGCGGTCATGGTTGCAAGTACTACGCGCTGCCATTGCCGAGTATCCCGACGTCGCAGCCGTCAGCGCCAAGACCCTGTATCCCGGCCGCTCACGCATGGAACGCATACTGGGGCTCTTGTCCCGATCATACCTTGACCCGGGACGACGCGGTCCAACTCGCTTCATATCAGGCAATGCTACCTGCTTCCGACGGGAGATGTATCGCCGCCATCCACTTCCCGTGGGGATGGGCGCCTTCGCGTCGCGAATACAGTCTGAGGCCTTTCTTCGGGATCACGCGACATTACTGTTCGATCCGGAGCTGATCGTGGTACACGATTTCGAGGGGTGGCCAATGGAACGGGACATACGGCGTAACCACGGTTACAGTACCGTCATCACTCGGCTGCGCGATCACCGGCTTCCGTATGCGGGATTGGTCCGCGCCGGTGTCCTGGCCATTCCGTTTATCGTGGCGGGTAAGACCCTCGACAGCGTGCGCGATTGCCTTCGTTGTTACCGCCAGTACAACGTGAAGACGTATGAACTCCCGCTGGCGTTGGCGCTCACCGTTGTGATGCACCTCATCGAAATACCCGGAATGCTGGCTGCGTACCGGAATCAAAGCATGGGAGCAACGGCGTACCGCTGAAGTCTGGGAGATGTCTGTAGTTAGTTCTCGAGAGACAGGGAAGCAGGCTCGTCGCGGTTCGATCGGAGTAATGTTTTCACGATGGGACGACCACGGTGGCGTAGTGCGGCACCGTGGTCGTCCGGTGAAATGCCCTGAAGAGATCTCTGATGCGTTTTTGTATGGTCACCACATTTTATCCCCCGTACCATTTTGGCGGGGATGCCGTTTTTGTGCAGGCATTGGCTCGTGCGTTGGTCACGAAAGGACACCATGTTGAGGTCGTGCATTGCGAAGACGCCTTTCGTTTGCGAGACAGGGAACAGCCGACTGCTCAGGTTGAGGAGGACGGTGTTGTGGTGTATCGTCTGCGCAGTCCCTTCGGGATACTGTCCCCGCTGATGACCCAGCAGACAGGCAAGCCCGGAGTAAAAACGACACCACTCCGAGCGGTGCTCGACCGTAATTTCGACGTCGTCAACTTCCACAACATCTCCTTGATCGGCGGACCCGGTGTCCTTCAGATGAGCCGAGCACCTGTGACGCTGTATACCTTGCACGAACATTGGCTGCTCTGTCCCACTCATATATTTTGGAAGAACCAACAGCAGGCCTGTGATCGCCCGGAATGTTTTAGTTGTTGTATTCGCTCAGGCGTTCCTCCTCAATTCTGGCGGTATACCAATCTCACTCAGCGCAGTCTGGCTCATGTGGACGCACTCTTATCCCCAAGCGAATTCACGGCACAACAGCACCGTGCTGCGGGGCTGACCACGCCAATCGAGGTCTTGCCGACCTTTTCCAGCCTCGACCCGGAATCTCCCGTGCGGCATGTTGCTGGAGAACGGCCGCGCTTTTTGTTTGTCGGCAGAGTCGCGGCCTCGAAGGGAATCGGCGTGCTGCTAGAGGAGTTCGCACGATTGCCGGAATTCGATCTTCATGTCATCGGAGATGGAGAGTTGCGGCACAGGCTTCAAAAACAGTACGCCGGGCACCGCCATATTCATTTCCTGGGCTCGGTTCCTCAACGTCAACTGGTCGGCGCCTATCAGAGCGCAACCGCCTTGATCCTCCCGTCGCTGGCGCCGGAAGTGTTCCCGTTGACCGTGCTTGAAGCGCTGGCCTGCGGGACGCCGGCAGTGGTGCATGACGCCGGTGGGAACCGTGAAGCCGTCGAACAAACCGGTGGTGGGTTCGTGTATCGATCCAGCGAGGAACTCCGGAAGATTCTCTCCCTGCTCGCGCAGGATACCACCGTACAAGAGACACTCGCCCAACGGGCGCGATCGGGGTACGAGCAATTCTATACTCGAGAACACTATCTGGCTCGCTATCTCGGCCTCATCGGTACCATCGTGAAAAAGAAGGGGGTAGCGGTGGCGGCATCAAAGGGGGCGTCTGAAGATGAGTAGTGGCTGCATGCCAGCATCCGTCTCTCGAGGACCGGCCGGTTATCCTCTCGTAGGACATCTGCCGGCATTCTTGTACGACAAGCTGGGTTTTCTCTCGCGATGTGCCGCCACCTATGGCGACGTGATCAAGCTGGACATCGGGGAGCCCACGTTCCTATTGAATAATCCGGAAGACATCAAACATATCTTGGTCATGAATCCGGACAACTATGTCAAATCGTCTCGCATGACAAGTGCCGGAGGGAAGCGGCTGTCAGGGGCAGGCCTCCTGACTAGCGTGGGAGCCGCACACCTCAAACAGCGGAGGATGATGCAGCCGGTGTTCTATCGGAAGACCGTGGAGTCTTTTTCGCAGACCATTGCAGAGGGTGTTGGCGAGATGCTGGCGCGGTGGACCCACGGGGTGGAGCTGGAACTCGGTCACGAGATGATGGGGTTAGTTCAACGGAACATCGTCAAGACCGTGCTGGGATCTGATGCCGATCATGGAATGCCAGAGTTACTGGATGCCATCACTATCAGGCGGCTTTACATGGAACACGTGTTCTTTTCTCCGTTTCCAGAATGGATGCCGAGTCGTATCGGTTGGAGGTATCGCACGGCGATGCAACGTATTGATGCCATTGTGTATCAAGCGATTCAGGCGCGACGCTCGCGTCCCACGGACGCCGAAGACCTGCTCTCCTTGCTCCTCCGAGCGAAATATGACGATGGAACCGGCATGACGGACCAACAGGTCCGCGATGAGGCCGTGACACTCTTCATTACAGGCTATGAGACGATGGGGGAGGCGTTAACGTGGACGTCCTATCTCCTGTCCCAACATCCCGCCATCGAAGCCAAGTTCCTGTTGGAGGTGGATGACGTTCTCGGTGGTCGGCCACCTTGCGCGGAGGATCTTCCCAAGCTCGCGTACGCTGGGAAGGTCCTCGCCGAATCGATGCGGTTGTATCCGCCCACATGGATCTTTATCAGGATGACGTTGCAGGAAGACAAGCTGCCGAGTGGGGCCATGATTCCAGCGGGATCAAAACTGTATCTGTGCCCGTATGTCATGCAACGAAACCCTCGCTACTTTCCTGTCCCCGAGCGATTTGACCCTGAACGATTCAGTGAGTCTGCAAAGAAGACTCGACCGCAATTCTCTTATTTTCCATTCGGCGGAGGGGCCCGCGTCTGTATCGGCGAGCATTTTGCCAAGATGGAAGGCACCTTGGTCTTGGCCTCTATTGCGCAGCGGTTCAGATTGTCGCTGGTTCCTGGGCAGACAATCGTGCCGGAGCCCAAGATGACCTTGCGCCCGAGGAACGGGATTCGGATGCGAATCGAGCAACGTTAATAGTTGCGCTCCGAGTCGAAGGCATTTTCGGAGAAGGGCGATCTCGTACATGGTGGGCGACGAGCATGGAGTGCATTATCATGCCCGGCGATGGGATGTCACTCTTCACGGATGGGTGCCTGATTACGAGGACCCCTCGTGGGTGGACCATTGCGTGGTTACGTTTTTTATGGCGTTTCGGTCTGTGTTCGGGAAGACGTGTGAATCCATACGGTATGGAGGATCGATATTTCGATGATCGGGTGCGGAAGACGCTGGAGCGGCTGAGGCGAGCCCAGTCGAGTCGGTTCGTGTTCCGCACGCCGCGCGATTTGCTTCGTGCTCTGGGATTGCTGGCTGAGCGCCCGGTCGCGACTGCCATTGACTGGGCGTTGCAACCTCCGCTCGAGCATCCTCGCTCGGCCCTTCCCCCAGGCGCGAGCCTGCCCGTCTCGCCGCATGAGATCGGATAGTCTGCCGCCCCCGAGTAGCAGAGAAAAATGGAACGTGTTGCACCACTTGTCTCTGTGGTCATTCCTACCAGAAATAAGCACCGCTAGTCGTTCGGGCAGTGCGCAGCGCCCTGGGGCAAACGCTAGAAGCCATCCCCAACGAAACCGTGTAGCCGGAGATTTGCGGTGGCTGGTGGTAGGGATGGGGAGGAGTGGCAGGTGTCCTGCCTGCTCGAAGAACGCGCAGGATGAAACGGTGTTCGTCCGATGCGCGTAGTAACGGGCAGCCGGGCCACTCCCCTTAGAGCAAGCCAGGGAAAACCGAAAGGGCCTCGCTCGACGGGCGCAGTCGAAAGCCCCTCACATCCTTGATTGTTAGGCGACCCATGGGAGAAGAGGGGCTACGCGCGCAGTTGAAACGTCTCGCTGGAATCTGGATTAGCGCAGCATCAGCCCGACGGATTCAGTTTTCCAGTGAGAGGCGTGCCATTGAGCGGTGCCAACGCCGAAGGTGGTTAAGGTTCGGTAGCTTCGTGTTGCCGTTGAACAGATAGTTCTCGAT
>Ga0163152_10008130_pt1 | contig 11284 bp, 4 predicted proteins | sample OliLakLV19MP8IB2_FD_148635 | JGI IMG/M metagenome (GOLD analysis project Ga0163152, IMG submission 148635) | Freshwater microbial mat bacterial communities from Lake Vanda, McMurdo Dry Valleys, Antarctica - Oligotrophic Lake LV.19.MP8.IB-2 | ecosystem: Environmental > Aquatic > Freshwater > Lake...
CTTCCGCCCCATCAGCGAAGACCGCTACGACGTCTCGATGCGGGTGAGCGCGCGCTTCGTCGACCTGCTGAAGGAAGCGGCAGCGGCCGAGAGCCACGCGGTGCCCGACGGGAACCCCGAGGCGATCCTGATGCGCGGTCTCGAGCTCCTCCTGGAGCGTTCCGGAAAGAAGACGGGCAAGGTCGCCGTGAAGCCGAGCGCGAAGCCCGCGACCGATCCGGATCCGGACTCGGCATACATCCCGGCCTCGCTTCGTCGCGAGGTGTTCGCGCGCGACGGCCATCGCTGCGTGTGGCCTCTAACGAGCGGAGGCACGTGCGACTTGACGCACTGCCTGGAGCCCGACCACATCGAGCCACACGCAAAGGGCGGCAAGACCCTCCTCTCTAACCTCCGCCTCCTGTGCCGTGCCCACAACCAGCAGGCCGCACGCGAAGCCTTCGGCGACGAGCTCATCGAGGATCGCATCCGACGATCCAAGCCTCGGTGATTCGTTTCGACGGCGCGCGCACCTTGTCCGCGGGCGTTCGGACGCGCCGCGCCGCAGCGTCCGCATGATGCTCGGCTAATCGACTCTTACGGCGGAGCGTCGCGCAACAGGTCGAACGCGACGTCGAACTCCTCGCGGCCTTCCGGCACGCGCTCCACGAGGTCCGCGAAGAGGTTCCACGTGCCGTCCGCGGAGGCCCGTGCGTGTTCGGTCCCGGAAACCGGAAGCAGCCAGTAGAACCCGTTCTGGAACTGGGCCGTCCCTGCCGCTTTGTGCCACCGGCTCGCGTCGACGGCGTTGGCTGGATCCGCCGGCTCGTTGAAGGGACCGAGGCCCGCGGCGAGCATGTGCGGGTTCGCGGGAAGCAGAACCGAGTGGTCGAGGATCGACCGCGTCCACGGACTCTTGCCAGGACCGAACGCGAGCGTGTCCGTGATCGCGAAGTGCGAGCCGTCGTCTTTCATCCACGAGGCGAACTCCTGCCCCGCGACCGCCAGCCAGTGGACGAGCGGCGGCACGCGAACCTGGCTCCAGTCCCAACCGGGAAGTCCGTCCGGCTCCTGCGCCAGGGCGACTCCGAGCCGGCTCGGAAACGGATCCTCGAGCTCCGCGTTGTTCGTCGCGAGTACGAGCTCGAAGCGGCGAAACGCTTCGCGGCGCTCGCGCACCGGTTGCTCCATCACGCAGAGCCCGATCGTCGAGAAGAGCCAGACGATCGGCGACCGGTCGTCCCACGCGAAGCATCGCGCCACGACTGCGATGTCGAGCGCGAAGCTCGGCTTCCGAACCGGCATGTAGAGGAGCGTGCGCTCCGGATTCCATCCCCGCGCCATCAGTGCCCGGAACGACGGAACACCGTCGAGCATGGCGCGGTGCTCGGGTGCCCGGCTGAGAGGACCGAAAAACGGCCGTGTGGGGTTGGCGTCGGTCATCGCGATTCCTTCGGACAAAACAAAGCCCGCGTTTCGGCGGGCTTCGAGTGGTGCGTGGCGTCCCCGACGGGATTCGAACCCGTGTTGCAGCCGTGAAAGGGCCGCGTCCTGGGCCTCTAGACGACAGGGACGTTGTAGAGGGCCACCATGAAACATGGCGCCTCGCGAAAACACAAGAGCGCCCTTCGACTCGGCCGCAAACGGCGCGGCCTCGCTCAGGATGAGGGTGGCGGCGCCGCCTCCCAAACCGTGAGGACGCGCTCGAAGGTGTAGCCGTAGGGACGGTAGCTAAACGTCACGCTCGGCACGCCCTTCGACGGGAGCGTCTTCTCGGCGAGCGCCGCGTGGATCGGGCCGCGGTTCGACAGGATTCCGGGATTGTCGGGGATCCACACCGCGCCGAAGCCCGCGCGTTTCGCGAGGCCGATCGCGTACTCGAGCAGCGCGTCGAGGATCGCCTTCGGCCCGGCCTCCGCGAGCAGGTCGAGCGACGGGTTGATGCCCGGCAGCGCGAGCACGGAGGGCTGGCCCTCCCGCTCGACCACGAGGAGGTGCATGCCGCCGCGCGCGCGACGGCGGCGCCGCTTGCCCGCGGCGCCCGGCGAGTCGTCCTCGCCCCAGATCACCACCTGCAGGAAGCGCGGCTGGTTCCAGAGCTCCTCGTCGATCGCGGTGCACACGCCTTCGCAGAAACCGATCGGCACGTGCGCGCGACGCTTCGTCACCTCGAGCTCGAGCACGAGGCCGTGTTTCTCCGCGTCGTCGCGATACTCGAGCTTCCCTTTCGTCTCGCCGTCACCGAAAAGCTCGCGCTGGATCGCCGCGAGCTCCGCGCCCGCGAGCTCCTGCAGTGCGCGGACGTGTTCGTTGCCGAGCTCGACCTCCGCGCCCTTCACCGGCAGCGACGGGAGCAGCGCTTCGAGCGCCGCGCGATCCGCGCACGCCAGCACCCGGTCGTCGCCGCCGCCCGAAACCTCGAAGCCCTTCAGCTGGCGCGTGATCCGCTCGCGCGCGATCGCGGCGGTGATCGCCCCGCTTCGCGCCGACTCGACCGTGCGCCACACCGAGCGCACGAGGCCAGGCCCGACGAACGGCCTCGGCGAGAGCTTCGCGCGCGCCTGCGCGTCGTAGCGGTCGGGATCCGCGGCGCGAGCCGCGCGGAAGGCCTCCTGCACGATCTCGCGCGCCGCGTCCGCGAGGAACTCGCGGTAGCGCAGCATCTCCTCCGCGCTCGTCGGGCTCTCGGGCAGCGAGTGCCCCGCGTCGTGGTGGCAGTGGTAGATGCGCTGCAGGAACGTCTCGCGCGCCTTGGACGTCGCGATCGTTCCGCCGATCCACGCGGCGAAGAGCTCGACACCCAGCTTGTCGAGATCCTCCTCGCCCGTCTGCGCGTGCACGGCCAGCACCGCCGCCTTCAAGAGCTCGAACGGCTCGGGTTCTACGACCGCATCATCGCGAAGGCGATAGCCGCCGCGCGGGAGCTTGATCTCGGACAGCGGCGGCGGCGTCTTCGACGGGCCGCCGAGAATCGCCGGATGGCCGGGATGGTCGATACGATTCTTGAAGAGCGCGAGGTAGCGATCGCGCGTCACCGACACGGCCGGCGGGAACACGTGAAAGAGCACGTGAGGGAGGAGCGGATCGCCCTGCATCGACTCCGGGACTTCGCCGGAGACGATCGCTTCCGCGAGACCGGCGACGCCGTTGCCGAGCGCTTCGATCGCCGTTCGCTTCTCGGCTTCGCTTTTCGCTTCGTCCTGCATGATCGCGCGGTACTTCTCGTAGAAGCCGGAATCGACGACCGGTACGTCCTTCAGGAATCCGAGGAGCAACTCCCGCTCCTCGGCAAGCGAACGGATCGTGCCGGTCGACGTCCCCTGCACGAGCAGCATCCAGAGGATCTCGGGCGCCCGCACGCCCTCCTGCGTCACCACGTGTTTCAGCAGCGAGACCGCCTCGTCGCCTTCGATCCGATCGCGCAGCCTTTCGATCGCGTTGAGGAGGTTCGACGCGCCTGCCGCGTTCGATCGCAGCACGGGCACGAGAAGATTCCGCCACGCGCCCGGCACGCGCCGCACGAGATCGCCGAAGCGACTCACCCACGGGATGAGCCACTGCGAACCCTCGACGGCGCCGAGCGACTCACGCAGTTGCGCGACGTCCTCGAGTCCCTGCACGATCTCCTGCGCGTCGCCGTCCGCCCCGAGAATCGCCAGCGGTGCGACATGCTCCGCGAGCAGCGCGCCGATCTCGTCGTCGGGCTTCCCGCGCTTGCCGGCGATGCGCACGAGCACGTCGATCGTCTCGACGAACACCTGCTCGCGCCCCGCAGCGGCACGCGCCGCGCTCCACCCGCCCTTCTCGAGCGCGGGCGATGCGTCGACGCCGTCCTTCTTCGCTCGCGCGATCCTTCCCGCGAGCGCCTGCATCGTCGATGACCACACGGACGCACGTGTGCCCGCGACCAGCGCCGCGGTGGGAGCACCCCTCGAAAAGATCGCTCCCGGATCGGGCTCGGTCTCCGATGCGCCGCAGAGCTTCCACACCTCGAGGAGCGAGGCGAGGCCCGAGGCAAAAGCCGACGCGTCGGGACCCGCGACCTCCGCGGCGGAAGCGGCCGCCGACGCGTACGCACTCCCGGATCCGGGGGGGAGCGTCGCGACGGCGGCGGCCAGCGCCTCGTACAGCGCGCCCCACGATTCCTGCGCCTCGATCACCGGTATGGCGGCCGCCGCGAGCGCCGACGCGTCGAGTCCCTTTGCGGCACTCTCGCGAACGAGCCGCATCGCATCGCGAACGGACGCGGCTCCGTGCTCCCCCTCGCGAGGGGACGCGTCGTCGATCACCTGGTGCAGCGGGAGCGCCGGCTTCACGCTCGTCGCGGCCCGCAGCGCGACCTCCGTGCGCAGGACATCCTCGAACAGCGGATCGAGCGCTTCGCGCGTCGAGCCCGCCGCGCGAACGAGCGCGGGCAGCGCCGTCTTGAGTACTCCCGCCGGCTCGATGCCCGCTTCGGCGAGACGCCGCCCGAGATCCGCGGCGCCGGAGACGAGCCACCCCGCGCCGGTCTCGTGCGCGAGCCGGGCGGCCTCGGCAAGTCCGGCCCCGGCGCTCGCGATCGGATCGATCCCGCGCGCCTTCAGTGCCGGTGCGAACGCACGGAGGCTCTGCACCGTCGCGGAGAACACCTCGCGCTGCCCGCCGAGCTCGATGCCGAGGTTGTGGAAGCCGCCGAGCAGCGGCGCGGGATCGACGCCGGTCCGTGCGAGCTCGAGCGCGAGATCGCGGATCTCCTCGACGAGCTCGCGCGCGACGGCCGGATTCCCTCGCGCCACGCGAATCGCACACGGCACGCCGGGCGCGAGGAACGGCCACGGGTTCACGTTCGCGTCGAGGAGCGCGTTCGTCGACGTGAGCATCGTCTCGACGACCGGCTCCCAGAGTGCGGGGTCCTCGTTCGCGTCGATCATGTGCAGGAACGCCGTGCGCACACCGTGCTGCAACACCGGTCCCGGGTCGATCGATGCCCGCACGAGCCGGCGTGCGATCGCGATCACCCGCTCGAAATGCAACACGCCATGCGGCGTGCGCACGATCTCGGGAAGGCCTTCCTCGAACGTCTGCATCGGCCGCATGCCCGCCGCCTGCAGGGCCTCCAACAGCGATTCGCACGACACGAGCAGGCCGTCGACGCGATCTTCCTGCCCCTCCTCGCCGCCGCCGACGTACTGCATGGCGTTGACGGTCGCGAGGAGCCGGCCGACGTCGAGCCCGAGCTCCGCACGCGCGCGCAGCCGGTTCGCGATCTGCGGTCCACGCTCGGGGCCAAAACCATACAGCGCCGCCATCCGCGTGAGCGCGAGTCCCGGCTCCTTGCCGGCCGACGCGATCGCGAACGCGAGCGGGAACACCTCGTCGCGCAGCCACGCCTCTTGCCCGACCTGGTCGAACGCCGCCACGATTCCGTACTCGACGGACGGATGCGGGACGATCCCGTGGTCGTGCAACGTGAGGCACAGCTCGGTGAGCTCGCGCAGCCGCTCGGCCATCGCGGGCGCGTCGCCCGCGTACGTCCGCGCGATCGCCGCGACACCTTGCGCAATCGGCGAGCTCGGCGGGATCCCGTGCGCGTGCATCTCCGTGAACGCCTCGCGCAGAGCGGCGGCGACCGGCGCGAATCGCGGTTCCTCGACCTCGCGATTCGGCGCGGGACCTTCCGGACGATTCCCTTCGTAGTCCGCCGGCGGGCGGCCCGTCACCGCGTCGGCGATCGCCGGGAGCGCGATCCGCAGTGCGTCACCGGGATCGGTGCCCGCGTCAACCATCTCGCGCGCGACGTCGAGCACGACTTTCGCGATCCACGGGCGCCCCGCCGCCGCCTGGATGGACGCGGGCAGCCGCTGCAGCACCGTGTCTTCCAGGCCCCGCTTCGCGAGCGCTTGCACGAGCGCCTCGAGATCGGCGAGCAGCGACGTGAACGCGACCGCGTCGTCGTCGAACGCCTGCGACAGCTCCTGCACGCCGAACCGCCAGGGGTTCCAGTTGTCCATCCCCGCCGCGCTGAACGAGCGCGTGAGCTCCGCCATGCGCACCAGCAGGTTGCGGCGGAGATCCGCATCGCCGCCCGAGACGGCGTCCGCGGCCGGCACGGCGTACGTCAGGAAGTTCACGGGGTCGACCCCGCCATCGCGGAGCTGCGCAGCGAGGATCTCGGCGATGTCGCTCATGCTCTCCGGTTACCACGCGACTTCGAGCCGCCGCAAGGCGGCTCGATCTCAGGTGCGCATGCCCGGCGCCGCATGGCCCGAGGCGGCGACGTATTCGTCGTAGGTGCCGCTGTAGGCGCGCGGCGCCTTCCCGGGCGCGAGCTCGAGGACGCGATTCGAAATGGCGCGCAGGAAGGCGCGATCGTGCGAAACGAAGATGACGGTGCCCTCGTACACCGCGAGCGCACGCACGAGAGCGCGCTTGGTCATGATGTCGAGGTGGTTCGTCGGTTCGTCGAGCACGAGCAGGTTCGGCGCGTCGAACAGGATCTTCGCGAGCGCCAGACGCGCTCGCTCGCCGCCCGACAGAACGCGCACCGGCTTGTCCACGTCGTCGCCGCTGAACCCGAACGCGCCCGCGAGGCTGCGCAGCGTGCCGATGCCGGCCGTCGGGGCGTGGTTCTCCAGCTCCTGCTGGACGGTGTTGTCGCGCTCGAGCTGCTCCATCTGCACCTGCGCGAAGTAGCCCATCGACACCGACGGGCCGATCGCGACGGTGCCCGAGTCCGGCTTCACTTCACCGGCGATCATCTTCAGCAGCGTCGTCTTGCCCGAGCCGTTCGCGCCCATGATCGCCCAGCGCTCCGTGCGGCGAACGAGCAGCGAGAAATCGTCGTGGACCTTCCGCGGGCCGTACGCCTTCGTCACGCCCTCGACGCGCACGACGTCGTCGCCGGAACGCGAGGGCCTCGGGAAGTCGTAGCTCTTCTCGATCAGGCGCTTCGGTTCCGCGATCTTCTCGATCTTGTCGAGCTTCTTGATCCGCGACTGCACCTGCGACGCCTTCGCGGCCTGCGCGCGGAAGCGCTCCACGAATCGCATTTCCTTGGCGAGCATGGCCTGCTGCTTGGCGTATTCGGCCTCGCGCTGGACCTTCTCGATCTCGCGCGCCTTCTCGTAGAAGTCGTAGTCACCGGAGTAGGAACGGATCTGTCCGCCGTCGATCTCGATGATCTTCTTCACGACGCGGTTCATGACGTCGCGGTCGTGGCACGTCATCACCACCGCGCCTTCGTAGCCGCGCAGGAAGCCTTCGAGCCAGAGGATCGACTCGATGTCGAGGTAGTTGGTCGGCTCGTCGAGCAGGAGCGCGTCCGGCGCCATGAGCAGGATTCGCGCGAGCGCGACGCGCATCTTCCAGCCGCCGGAGAGCCGCCCGACGTCGCCCTTCACCTGATCCTGCGTGAGTCCGAGTCCGGCGAGGATCGACTGCGCCCTCGCCTCCACGTCGTATCCGCCCATCTCCTGGTAGCGCGCCTGGACCTCGCCGAAGCGCTCGAGCGTCTTCTCCATGTCGGCGTGGTCTACGCTCATCTTCGCTTCGAGAACGAGCAGTTCCTCGCCCAGCGACGCGACCTCTCCGGCGCCCGCGATCGTCTCCGCGAGGACACTGCGCCCGCCGAGCTCGCCGACGTCCTGCCGGAAGTAGCCGATCGTCAGCTTCTTGGGCTTCTCGACGACGCCGGAGTCCGCCTCTTCCTCGCCGGTGATCAGGCGGAAGACGGTCGTCTTGCCGGCGCCGTTCGGCCCGACGAGTCCGACCTTCTCGCCCGCATTCACCTGCAGCGAGGCGTCGAAGAAGAGGACCTGCGGTCCGTATTGCTTGGTGACGCTACTGAGCGCGATCACGGGTCAGTCGTCGTAGCCGGCCGGCGTCGTGGGACGCGGCTTGCCGCGCGGACCCTTCCACGCGCCGAGATCTTCGGTCTCTTCCTTGTGCGCGGGGCGATTCGCGGGGCGCTCGCGCGGAACGCCCGCTGCGGGACGGCGCTCCGGCTTGCGCTCGGGAGTCGTCTCGCGCGGCGCGGGCCGCTCGAACGCAGGCGCGGAGCGATCCGGCGCGGCACGCTCAGGCGCGGGGCGTTCACGATCTTTGGAAGGATATGGACGCTTGCCGGGTCCGCGATCGCGCATCGCCGGCTTGTCGCTCGCCGCTTCGCGATCGCGCGGGGTGTACTTCGGGCGATCGCTCGGCGGTCCGGCATCGCGATCGCGCGGCGTGTACTTCGGACGATCGCTCGGCGGTCCCGCGTCGCGATCGCGCGGCGTGTACTTCGGACGATCGCTCGGCGGTCCCGCGTCGCGATCGCGTGGCGGATATTTGTTGGGACGCTCGCGCGGGGCCTCCGACGCATCGCGTTCGCGCGGAGGGGACGGCCGCTCGGGGCGCGCCGACGGCTCGCGTACTTCCCGCTCGTCACCGGTGGCGCGCTCGAAGAGCACGCGGGCGTCCTTGGGATCGGGCTCGAGCACCTTCTGCTCGAACGCGTCCGCGAGCGAGGCGCTGATCTCGAAGAGCGTGGAGCGGGCGCCGATGCGGATCTTGCCGATGTCGCGGCCTTCGACGGCGCCGCGACGGCAGATCAGCGGAACGAGCCAGCGCGGCTCCGCGTTCTGCGCTTCGCCGACGTTGACCCGGAACATCACGGTCGGCGTCGCGCGGCGCTGCTCGAACGTGGGGCGCTCGCCCCGATCGGGCGGCGGACCACGCTCGGGACGTTCGCTGCGCTCGGGCCGGTCGAAACGACGGCCGCGCTCGGGCCGCTCGAAGCGGTCACCGTCGCGATCACGATCGCGATCGCCCCGGCGCGGCGCTTCCTCGGGGGCGCCCGCACGCAGCGGCACCGCCGCGGGGCGGAGTCCGACGACCTTGCCGAGCAGCACGGCGATGAGCTCGCGCACCGGGATCTTTTCGATGAGGCGATCCACTTCGGCGAAAACGGCGTCGGGCGCAGCCGACGTGGCGAGCGTCGCCTCCTCGGAGAGCTCCTCGAGGAGCCGCTCGGAATCGGCGGCCGCGATCTCGTCCTTCGTGGGCAGCGGCGACCACTTCACCTTCACGCCGGCGCCGCGCAACATCCGCTCCGCGGAGTTCCGCTCGTTGCGGGACGCGAGCAACACGCTCACGCCCTTCTTGCCCGCGCGGCCGGTGCGGCCGCTGCGATGCGTGATGCCCGACGCGTCGTTCGGAAGATCCGCGTGGATGACGAGACCGACGTCGGGGAGATCGAGTCCGCGCGCAGCGACGTCCGTCGCGACGAGGACCTTCGCCCGCCCTTCGCGCAGCGACGCGAGCGCACGCGTGCGTTCCGGCTGCGTCATCTCTCCCGAAAGCGTGACCGCCGAGAACCCGCGACGCGCGAGATCCGCGCCGAGCTTCGCGGCGCCCATGCGCGTCTCCGTGAAGACGATCGCCGCTTCGGCATCGTGGCGGCGCAGCACGTTCACGACGCCCGCTTCGCGCTCGCCGGGTCCGTACACGTGCGCGACGAACTCGATGTCCTCGTGACTCGCCGCCGCGCCCGCCGTCGACGCGGTGATGCGCGCCGGCGAGATCTGATAGGTCGACGCGAGCTTCAGGATCGGTGGCGGCAACGTCGCCGAGAAGAGGTGCGTGCGGCGGCTCTTGGGCGCTCCGCTCAAGATCGTCTCGAGGTCCTCGCGGAAACCGAAGCGCAGCATCTCGTCACCCTCGTCGAGGACGACGACCTTCGCGCTCGCGAGCGACACCGACTTGCGCTTCAGGTGATCGCAGAGACGCCCCGGCGTCGCGACGAGGATCTCGCAGCCGCCCTTCAGGCGAACCATCTCCTCGCGGGCGTTCGTGCCGCCCGTCGCGGAGTGCACGCGGACACCGCGCGCTTTCGCGAAGAGCCACTCCAGCTCCTTCTGCACCTGCACCGCGAGCTCGCGCGTCGGCGCGAGCACGAGCGCCAGCGGCTGCGCCGCGTGCTTGCTGCGCTCGGGCAGCGGGAGGATGTCGCGCGCGATCAGGAAGCCGAAGGCGAGCGTCTTACCGGATCCGGTCTGCGCGGAAACGAGCAGGTCCTGATCGGCGTGCTCGGCGTCGGCGACTCGCGCCTGTACGAGCGTCGGCGATGCGAGGCCGCGCGAGCGGATCGCCTCCCGGAGGGGTTCGGGGAGATCGAGCGCATCGAAACCTTCGTCTACATCAGGAGGGGGCGTGGACACGGGGGCTCTCTACCACGTACCGCTGCGCTTCTCACGTCCCGCGGTAGCATCCCGGCGCGCCATGTGGAGCTACAGCCGAACCCTCGGATCCCGGATCGCCGGCATCGTCTTCTTCTTCGGGCTCGGCCTCCTCGCCGTCACCTGGTTTGTCTCCTCGCGCGCCATCCGCCAGCTCGCGGAACAGCAGTTTCGCGAGGTGTCGCGCCGCCAGGTCGTCGCCACCCAGGCGCACCTCGGCAGCGCTCCGCCCGCGCTCGACACGCTCGACGCGGCGCTCGGCGACACGCTCGCCGGCGCCAGCTCGGAGCGTCTCGCCCGCGCGTTCCTCGGCATCCTCAAGGCGAACCCCGGCTTCACCTGGGTGAGCTACGGCGACGAGAAAGGCGGCTTCGTCGGCGCCTACCGCGTGCCTTCCGGCGGTTACCGCGTGAACCGCAGCACGATCGCGAACGGCAAGACCGAGCTCTTCGAGCACACCGTGATGGCCGACGGCTCGTGGACGGAGTTCCGGCACGAGACCGACACCGGCTACGACCCGCGCACGCGCCCCTTCTACACGTCGGCGAAAGCCCTCGGCCGCCGCGTGTGGACGCGCCCCTACGTCTTCTTCGAGCAAGGCGTCCCCGGCATCACCTGCGCCCAGCCGCACTTCGCCGTCGACGGAAAGACCCTGGAGGGCGTACTCACCATCGACTTCGACCTGAACGCGCTTTCCGGCTTCGTGAAGAGCGCCGATCTCTCGGCGAACGGCACCGTCCTCCTCTTCACGCCGGACGGCACGCTGCTCGCGCATCCCGACGTGAACGTGGTCGCGACGACCGGCGCCGGCGATCAGGGGAAACTGATCAGCGTCGCCGATCTGCCGGGCGCGCCGATGCGGGCGCTGCACACGGAGCTCGGTCGCAAGCACGACGCGATCGAGATCGAGGGCGGCATCAAGCTGCAGAACTTCGGTGTGAGCGTCGACGGGATTGCGCACCTCGCGAGCTTCACGGCGTTCCCGGTCGACCGGGACGTGTTGTGGTTCGTCGGCGCGATCGCGCCGGAGTCCGATTTCCTCGGACAGGTGCAGTGGCAGATGATCAAGCTCTTCATCGGCCTGCTCGTCCTCGTCGGCATTGCCG
>Ga0163152_10008133_pt1 | contig 11281 bp, 10 predicted proteins | sample OliLakLV19MP8IB2_FD_148635 | JGI IMG/M metagenome (GOLD analysis project Ga0163152, IMG submission 148635) | Freshwater microbial mat bacterial communities from Lake Vanda, McMurdo Dry Valleys, Antarctica - Oligotrophic Lake LV.19.MP8.IB-2 | ecosystem: Environmental > Aquatic > Freshwater >...
CACAATATGTCAAGTAGGTGATGTATGGCGTCAACAAACTGCGCCGGAAAAGGCATCAGAGTCACATCGTCCAAAATGCTGCCCAATTCTGGTCAAGTAGTTGGCTGACAACCTTTGCGTGCACACGATCACGCTGATCATTGGCATTGTGCTGCTGCTGTGAGGGCGGCTAAAAAGAGCAGGGCTGGGATCAGCCTCGGCGCTCATCGATGATGATACCCGATATACGCATTATGGTCTGAAAGTCTGCTTGCCATATCCGAATTCTCTAGGTACAGGGGTTAACCACATGCCAATCAAGTTGCAAAACACCGAAATTAGCTCATTGGTGAGCGATATCAAGAGTAAGAAGTTGCTTCTGCCGGAATTGCAGCGTCGCTATGTTTGGAAATCCACCCAAGTCCGTGATTTGTTCGACTCTCTCTACCACCAATATCCAAGCGGACAGTTGTTGTTCTGGGAAACTACCGACCTGGATTTTGCCCGCGCAGCCAGTCTAGAATCGCCTGCTGGCAGTGAAAGCAACAGCCTGCACCCGACACTGTTACTTGATGGTCAACAGCGTTTAACTTCGCTTGCCGCCATCTTCAATAACACCGACCTTGTGGTCAAAGACTCGAAACGCTCGATTGACATTGCCTTTAATGTTTATACAGAAAAATTCGAGGTGTCTGGTTTACGTCAGTCGGGCGAAAAGGGCTGGGTATCACTGCGCGAACTCTACAACAATGGCGTCCTCGCTATCATTGGTCAGCTTGAACTGGACAGCAAGGCACCCGAAACCCAAGCTATCTACGGCCGCCTGCAAAGACTAGATAACATTCGTACTTATCGTTACAACGTTAGCGTTCTCGAGAACATGAGCTACGATGAAGTGACGCATATTTTTGTGCGTATTAACTCTGGTGGCACCAAGTTGGGCAGTGCTGACCTTGCACTCGCCCAGATTTCAAGCCGCTGGCGTGGTGTAACTGATGAACTGGACAACTATATTCGGGATGTAAAGAAGCGCACTGGCGGCGAGCTTGACCTCGACACCGGCATCATCGTCCGGACGCTCTCGGTAATGTTGTCAGGCCGCACTCGTCTGAGCGAACTATTTCGTGGAGAACGGCAAGACCTCAAGGAAAAAGACCTTCAGAAAGCCTGGGCCCGTGTGGAATGGGCGATGGACTATGCAATCGCCTTCCTGACCGAGAACTGTGAGATTGATTTCCTGTCGCTCCTTCCTACCCAATACATCCTCATCACACTGAGTGCATACTTCGACCACTTTGAGGACATTTCGCCCGCGCAGGCCCGAGACTTGAGGCGCTGGGTTTATATGGCCCTGATTTGGACGCGCTACAGCGGACCATCTGAGACCAGCGTGGATCAGGATGTGGCCGGGCTAAAATCCGGCGATTCTATCGCACAGATGATTCAGAACATTGAAGATGCAGTTGGCCGCAACCGCCCAGTGACAGAGCGCGAATTGCAGGGTCAGCTGATGCGATCACCATATATGTTAATGGCCTATGTACTTGCCCGCGAGGAGAACGCCGAAGATTGGTTCAGCGGCATTAAAATCGGCTCAGGGCAGAGCCTTGAAGTTCATCATATCTTCCCGAAGGATATCCTCCGAGAGCACTATGACTTGAAGACCGATCGGCTGTTAACCGACCAGGTGGCCAATCTGGCGTTTCTTTCTCAAAAAGCCAACCTCAAGATTCGCAACTCGCCGCCAAGCGAATACCTTGCCACGATCCCCGAAACGCGGCTACGAGCACAGCGAGTACCAGTTGACCGTCAACTGTGGCATCTAGAGCAGTTTGAGGATTTTCTCCGAGATAGACGCATTCGTTTGGCGGAGGCAATCAACGAGTTGCTTAATTCGCTTGGCCGTGCGCCGGCCCTCTGGCCAGCTACCACGGTCGAATTATTGGAAAACCGTATTGATGTGATCGAACGGCAAACTCGCCAATTGGTGGCGGGCAGCCTAGTTGGTGCTCGTGGGAAGTATGCAATTGATCTTATCCCAGCAAAGATGCGAAACGAGCTACAAAGCCGCGTTGATAAACACTTGGAGAAAAATCCGGCAGATGCGGGAAAGTTTGATGAGCTTGACGAGCGCCTTCAATTTGCTCTATTTAGTGACTATTCAAAGATCATCCTGGCTAATTGGTCAATCTTTGCGTCAAGACTAGGCGACGAAGCCAAATTAGCGCAACATTTCCAACCTGTCATCTCAGCTCGGAATGCATTTAAGCACAATCAAAACCTCACAAACGCCGATCGTGCATTGGCAGAGGCCGGCTTGATCTGGCTCGAGGATACCTTGAAGGCGTGGTCGATCGCCGTCAATTCTGAATCAGATGATGACGAGGAAAACGAAGAGGCCTAACGCAAATCCCGAGCAGATGTGGGCCCGTACGGTATTACCTCACTCGAGTTGCCCTAAAATCGTTCCGTGGCATGCACATCCAACCATTCCCAAATGTGGCTCATATTGAGAGTGGTACTTTGGTGGCTTGTTCTTGTTTGGGATCTAAAACAAGCTCAACTGCTTCGGCTCGTCCGGCTCGTCCCTCGCGGGCGGCGGTGGTGCTTCGGGGGGCGCGGTCTTGTTAACCGCTTGCTGGGCAATCGTGTCCAGCCGTGCGCGGGCGCGGGCGATGTAGCCGGGCAACTTCTTGAAGTCGTCAATCAGCGTCTGGCGCAGCGACTGCTGGTGCAGCGCCGCCGCCGGGTGGAACATCGCCACCACCACGCGCCCCTCGATCAGCTTGGCCTGGCCGTGGATGGCCGAGATGCGCGCGTCGGGGAAGAAGCGCGCCATCGAATAGCGGCCGAGCGTCACGATCACCAGCGGGTTCAGCGCGGCGATCTGCCGGTTCAGGAACTCGGCGCAGGCGCTGATCTCGTCCGGCTCCGGGTCGCGGTTGTTGGGCGGCCGGTGCTTGACCACGTTGGCGATGAACACCTCCGCCCGCGTCAGGCTCAGGCCGGCCAGCAGCTCCTCCAAAAACTTGCCGGACGCGCCGACGAACGGCCGCCCCTGCTGGTCTTCGTGGAAGCCCGGCCCCTCGCCGATGAACATGATCTCGGCCTTGGCCGGCCCCTCGCCCGGCACGCCCTGCTTGGCGGCCTGGTGCAGCTTGCACTTGGTGCAGGCCCGCACCTGCGCCGCAATCACCTCAAGTTCCGCCTGAGCCATCGGGGACTATCTCCTGGGGCCGCGCCTAAGCTGCCGCCCGCTCAGCCTGGCTTGAACAGCCCAATATTCGCGTTGATCCACTCCCACAATCGGCTGACGCCGTCGGCCGGCTCCACCTGCGGCGTCCAGCCCAGCTCGGCCTGCGCCTTGCGGATGTCGCTGACATAAATACGCTGGTCGCCCGGCCGCCAGTCGCTGTAGGTGACGGGCAGCGGACGATTAGCCAGATCCTCCAGCAGCGGGCCGGTCTCGGTCCAGATCGAGAGCGTGCGCGCCACCCCGCCGCCGATGTTGTAGACCTGCCCGGCCGTCCGGGCGATGTTCCGCACCGCCGCCTCGAAGGCGCGCGCCAGGTCGTCAATGTACAGGATGTCGCGCACCTGCTTGCCGTCGCCGTAGATGGTGATCGGCTGCCTGGTCGCCGCGCAGATCGCCAGGTAGGCGATCCAGCCCTGGTCTTCCACCCCGAACTGGCGCGGCCCGTAGATCGAGCTCTGCCGGAACACGACCGTCGGCAACCCGTAGATGCGGTGATAGTCGCGCACGTACTGGTCGCCCGCGCCTTTGGAGTTGCCGGAGAAGTAAGCGAACCCGTTCTGGCGAACTAGCACCACTGAGTTGGGCACCTCAACGCAATACACCATACCATCGTATGCTTCCCAACTGCTGCGATCACTGCCCAAGTTACACTGAGCGGTGCGCGTCGTGGACAAGTTCACCCGATAGAACCCTTGCCGGTCACAACGCAACCCAGCCGACCACCCGCACTTGAGGGCGATTTCTTGGACGTCATCGGCCAGCCGCTTCGACACAGTGGTGTAACGCCAACTGTTCTTGCTCGTCTTGTTCCCGTCGCCTTCCAGCATTGCCTGAAGTATGATCCTCAGCGAATTGCGGTGCAGCCGTTTGATGTCGGGGGGAATGAATTTGTCGTGCGCCTTGCCAAACTGCCGCAGATATTCGTACATCTGGCGCGACGTGGCAACGACGTGATGTTGGTCAATCACAGGCGAGAGCCCGACCGCGCGCATGACGGTCTGAGCTTCATCGAACCGATAATACGTGCTCAGGGTTACGGTGCAATTGCCGGTCTTGGCGGACTGGTAACAGTGCCCTTCTGCTAGATACCAACCCAGGAAGCGCAGCCAGTCCGCCATCGGGATGGGGCGCGGCAGGAAATCATGCTTGTGCTTTTCGCCTTTGATGGGAGGCAGGACGAACTCATTACACTCGACGCCGCCTTCGACCTCCGCCGCCAGCAAGTAGGCCATCGGTTTGCCGGCGATCGTCTCGGCCTCCAGCAGGCGCGGGTTCTCCAACTCGTCATGGTTGCAGTCCCAGGCCACGAGCATTTTGTGGTTGGGCGTCACACTCGTTTGCAAGCGACGATTCCGCTGGACGTACATCGGGCCGGAATATGGGTAGGCAAAGTGCGCGGTCGGGCGCTGAAACTCAGCTACGCGGCGCTCCAGGCTGTAGGTGAGCACCTCATCCGCCTCCGTCAGTTCGTGAAAGCGCCGCCAGCCGCAACGCGTCAGCACGTCGGTGTCCGCCGAAAAGCAGCACCCATAGGGCGAATGGAAATCCAGCGGCCAGGTTTCGGCCACGCCCTGCGGCATATCGGCGAAGGCATAGCGCTCCGGCCCTTCCACCACCCGCGCCGCCTCCATGCCGCCGTAGACCTTGTTGGTCGAGGTGTAAATGAAGATCGGCTGCCGGCCGCTCAGGCGGGCCGCCTCCAGCGCGTTGAAGGTGCCCAGCGCGTTGATCTCAAAATCAGTGCGCGGGTCGGTCACCGAGGTGGTCACGGCCACCTGCCCGGCCAGGTGAAAGATCGCCTCCTGGTCGCGGGCGGCGGCGGCCAGCGCGTCTGCATCGCGCACGTCGCCCCGGATCACGGCCGGCCCCGGCGCGACGGCCGTTTGCAGCCAGGCCAAATTGGCCTCCCCGCCGCGCCGCGAGAAGTTGTCGAAGATGGTGACGGCGTGCCCGGCCCGCAGGAAGTGCGCCGCCAGGTTGCTGCCGATGAAGCCGGCCCCGCCGGTAATCAGAATCTTCATGCCTCGGTTCCAGTTCCGTTTACGCGCGCCAGGAACAAGCGCCGCATTTCATCGCGATAGCCGGCCTTCAGCTCGGCCGTCATCAGCAGCGCGTCTTCGCCGTTGTCGCGGTAGTAGCGCCGCCGCCGGCCGACCACCTCGAACGCATACTTGCGGTACAGGTTCTGCGCCAGCTCGTTGGTCACGCGCACCTCCAGCGTGGCCGTCACCGCGCCCAGGTCCAGCCCGTGTTCGAGCATCGCCACGAACAGGTGCTCGCCCACGCTGCGCCCGCGCCAATCCGGGTGCACCGCGATGGTGCTGACGTGGGCCTCGTCCAGGATATACCAAAACCCGGCGTACCCAACCACCGGCCGGTCGGGGTCCGGCCCCGGCGCAGCCGGCGGCTTGAACCAGTTGACCGGGTTGAGCCAGCTTAACGCCCCGGCGGCGGGCGTGGGGCCGGCCGCCGCCGCGCTCCCCAGCGCCACGAAGAAATGGCTGTTGACGTTCTGCAGCAGCTCGTAGCGGTAAGTGGCCGGGCTCCACGGCAGCGGGAACGACAGTTGGTCAATGACCGTCACGCGCGGAATGTCGTCCAGCGTCATCGGCTCGATGCGAATGGGGGCGGGCGGCAGCGGGCCGGTCACATTTACCCCACCTCAGGTGCGGCCGGCGGCTCGTCGGGCGGCGGCTCGGGCATGGGGCTGGGCGCGGGCGGCGGGTCTTCGATCAGGCCGGCCGGCGCGCCGCCGTAGAGCGGGGCCAGCCGGCTGGGGTCATCCGCCCCGGCCCGCAGCCGCTCCCAACCGATCTCGGCCAGGAAGCCGGCGCGGCGCATACAGCGGGCCGGGCTGGCGAGCACCACAACGCCCTTGAGCGGGCGCAGGTGCTCCATGCCGGCGGCGTCAATTTCGCCTACCACGTAGGTCGCGTCCGGCGGCAGGGCGGGCTGGCCGGGGCCGGCCTTGCCCGCCGCCAACTCGGCGGCCAGCTCGGGCCAGGTCAGGCTGCGCGCCGCGCCGGCCACCTCCCAGCGGCGGCGCTTGTCGTGCCAGTGGTAGGCCACGGCCGTCACCCGGCCGCGCCCGGCCTGCACCAGCGCCAGGGCCGGCCCAGGGTGTGGCGGCTGGGCGCGCATCAGCCCATCGAGCGTGGGCACCCCTACCAGCGGCAAGCGCCCGGCCTGGGCCAGCGCCAGCCCTTTGGCAAAGCCCAGCCCAATCCGCAGCCCGGTGTACGAGCCGGGGCCAATCGCCACCGCCAGCCCGCTCAGCCCGGCTGCGTCCAGCCGCGCGCGCCGCAGCAGCAGCGCCACCTGCGGGGCCAGCTCGGTGGTGTGATAGTTGTCTGACAGCCAAGTGCTTTCGGCCACGACGGTATGGCCGTCGTGCAGCGCCAGGGAGATCAGTCGGGTGGCCGTATCAATTGCCAGCAGCATCACGCACCCTCACAGCCCAAAAGACGCCTGCCGGAACTCGCCCAGCAGGGCCTCATAGCGGTCGCCGTGCGCCTCAAAGCGCAGGCCGCGCCGGGTTTGATCGGACCAGCGCAGGGTCAGCCCCAGGCGCTCGGCCGGCAGCGCCTCGGCCAGATGCTCCGGCCACTCCACCACCATCACCCCGCCGTCGGCCAGCAAGTCGTCCAGCCCGGCGGCCCGCGCCTCCGCCCCGGAGGTCAGCCGGTAGCCGTCCAGGTGCCACAGGTGCAGCCCATCCGGCCGGCGGTAGTCGTTCACCAGCACAAAGGTCGGGCTGGTCACCTGGTCGGCCGAGCCCCAGCCGCGGCTCAGGCCAGTCACAAAGGTCGTCTTGCCCGCGCCCAACTCGCCGCTCAGGGTCAGCAGGTCGCCGGGGCGCAGCAGTTCGCCCAGCCGCGCGCCGAAGCGCACCGTCTGTTCGGGCGAGTGACTCCAAAAATCGAGTGAGCGGTCATCGAGGATGGGCATGGGAATGTAATGGCGATTATACGACTTTTCCAATCCCTCATATCCATGATATCATCCGCAGGAATCGAGTACCAATGCATGCGCGTCCTCGTCATTTCAGATATACATGCCAACCTCGTCGCTCTCGAAACCGTCCTCGCCGATGCCGCCGGCAGCTATGACGCTGTCTGGTGCCTGGGCGATTTAGTCGGTTACGGCCCGAATCCGAATGAATGCGTTGAGCTGGTGCGCGGCCTGCCCGGGCTGATCTGCCTGGTGGGCAACCACGACAAAGCCGTGCTGGGCGAAATTGACCTGAACGTCTTCAACGGCGACGCCCGCTCGGCCATCGCCTGGTCGCAGAGCGTCATCACGCCCGGCACGCTCGAGTACCTGCGCGCGCTGCCGGCCCGCGACCAGCACGGCGACTACACCCTGGCCCACGGCTCGCCGCGCCAGCCGGTGTGGGAGTACATCCTCGACCGCTTTATCGCCCAAGACAACTTCGCCCTGTTCACCACCCCCTACTGCCTGGTGGGCCACACCCACATGCCGATCCTCTACCGCCAGACCGGCCCGCACGGCGAGGCCCAAGAAGAGTCGGCCGACTACCACAGCGCCCGCAGCCTGCGCGGCGAGCGCGTCATCATCAACCCTGGCAGCGTCGGCCAGCCGCGCGACAACAACCCCGACGCGGCCTACGCCGTGCTCGACACGGCCGGCGATCTGTGGGAGTTCCGGCGCGTGCCCTACGACATCTTTGCCACCCAGAGCCGGATGCGCGCCGCCCACCTGCCCGAACGCCTGGCCGCCCGGCTGGGTTTTGGCTGGTAGCGTTACGCCGCTTGTTTGTTCGGCGCGCCTCGGAACTAATCATGGGCGTAAAGCGTCCAACGAATAACACTCACATTGCGCCCGTCGCTATCGCGCACCCGCCGAGGAGAAGAGACATGAACGCCGTCAGACGCTTGGCCCTGCTCAGTCTGCTGTTCGCCCTGGCGCTCGCCGCCTGCGCGCCGGCCGCCACCCAATCGGCCGCCGCCACCCAATCGGCCGTCACCGACAACGACAAGAACGATGGTGCGGTTGACGGTTTCTTTGGGGGCGAAGGGGCGCCGGCCTCCGGCGCCGACCAGGCCGCCGTCACGCGCCTGGTGATTAAGAACGCCACGCTCTCAATCGTGGTGGCCGACCCGGCCGACGCCAGCGCCCGCATCTCGGCCCTGGCTGAAAGCCTGGGCGGGTTCGTCGTCAGCTCCTACACCTACGAGGCCTCGCTCGACGCGGCCGGCAACAAGATCATGCAGGCCAATCTGACCATCCGCGTGCCGGCCGAGCAGCTCCAAGCGACGCTGGACCAAATCCACGCCCTGGCGATTGAAGTCCGCACCGAGAACATCTCCGGCCAAGACGTGACGGCCGAGTACACCGACCTGCAAAGCCGCCTGCGCAACCTGCAAGCCGCCGCCGACAAGCTGACCCAGATCCTCGACAGCGCCACCAAGACCGAGGACGTGCTGGCGGTCTTCAACCAACTGACCTACACCCAGGAGCAGATCGAGGTCATCAAGGGCCAGATCAGCTACTACGAGCAGTCGGCGGCGCTGTCCGCCATCACGCTCGACCTGATCCCCGACGCGCTCAGCCAGCCGCTGGAGATCGGCGGCTGGCAGCCGCAGGGCGTGGCCAAGGAAGCGCTGGAGGCGCTGGTGCGCAACCTGCAAGGCCTGGCCGACCTCCTGATCCGGTTCTTCGTCGGCACGCTGCCGCTGCTGCTGGTGATCTTCGTCCCGCTCTACATCGTGCTGCGCGTGTTCCTGCGGCTCACCCGCCGCCCGCGCTCCACGCCGCCTACCCCGCCGGCGCCGCCCGCGCCATAGTGTCCTGACACTACACAGAACCGGGCGGTCTGTTGATCAGACCGCCCGGTTTTTGTTTGTTTGCGATGGGCGGTAATCTCCAGAACTTCACCGTCTGGGTGCCGCCTCATCGCACCCAGCGCTAGTGAGATTGTTCAAACCGACCCAAGCGAAAATTGAAATAGCGGGCTAGGCGTTGCCTAGCCCGCTATTTCAATTTTCGCCGGCACTCGCACACAGCTGCGGACGAATTGGCGTCTTAATGCACCGCCCGGGCAAAGTCCTACTCGATCTCGCTCCGCAGCCGGCGGGCCAGCGCGCCGAACTCGGGCGAGTATTCCATCTCAATCTCGCGCGGGCGCGGCAGCGGCACGTCGAGCGTCAGGCGCACCTGGCCGGGGCGCGGGCTGAGCACCACCACCCGGTCGGCCAGCAGCAGCGCCTCGGTGATCGAATGCGTCACCAGCACCACCGTCTTCTTGCGCGCGTTCCAAATCCGCAGCAGTTCGCCACCCAGGCGCTCGCGCGTTAGCGCATCCAGCGCGCCGAAGGGCTCATCCAGCAGCAGCACCTCCGGGTTGTGGCTCAAGGCGCGGGCCAGCGCCACGCGCTGCTCCATGCCGCCCGACAGGCTGCGCGGCAGCGCCTGCTCGAAGCCGGCCAGCCCCACCAGCGCAATCAACTCCAGGGCGCGGGCCTCGGCCTCGGCCGGCGGCGTGCCCTGAATCTCCAGCGGTAGACGCACGTTCGCCAGCACCGTGCGCCAGGGCATCAGGTTGGCCTTCTGAAAGACGAACCCCATCCGGCGGCGCGGCCGGGTGACCGGCTGGCCCTCGAACAGCACCCGGCCCTCAGTCGGCATTAACAGCCCGGCCAGCAGGCGCAGCAACGTGCTCTTGCCGCAGCCCGACGGCCCCAGCACGCTGACGAACTCCTGCGGCGCGACCGTCAGGCTCACGCCGGCGAGCGCCGCCACGCCCTCGCCGCCGTTCCGGGCGGGATAGGTGTAGCTTAGACCCTCGGCCGCCAAGATCGGCGCAGCCACCCGCGCCTCAGGGGACAAAGCGATTGGTATAGACCTGGGTTAGGTCTTGCGGCGCGGCCAGCAGCCCGGCGGCCAGCAGCGTGGCCTGCATGGTCTCCCAGGCCGCGGGCTGCGAGAAGCCCAGGTGGTCGCTCTGCCACAGCGCGCTAGTCTCCGCCAGCACCTGCTGCTCCAGCGCGTCGTCGGTCAGCCCTTCCACATACGTCTTGGTGATGGCGTAGGCCGCCGTCGGGTCGGCCAGCGTGTCTTGCAGGCCGTGCAGCACCGCGCCCACGAAGGCCGTGATCAGCGCCGGGTCGTTGGCGACCGTGTCCTCGTTGGTCAAAATGCCGTTAGCCGCCAGGCTGGCGTAGTCGCTCACTTCAATGGTGTTGAGTTGCTGCCCCTCGGCCGCCAGGCGGATCGGCTCGTTGTTCGAGTAGACCACCACCGCGTCCACCTGCTTGGCCATCAGCGCCGGCACCTGGTTGAAGCCGATGGCCTGAATCGTCACCGCGTCTTGCGGCACCCCGGCCGCCGCCAACAGCGCCAGCAGCCCCACGTAGTTCGCGCCTTCGAGCGCCGGCGTGCCGATGCGCTTGCCGGCCAGGTCAGCTGGCGTGGTAATGCCGGAGTCGGCGTTCGAGATGACGGCGACCGGGAACTTCTGAAACCAGGCCATCACATACACCACTGGCAGGCCCTGGGCGCGCGCCAGCAGCACCTGCTCGGCCGAGACGATGGCAAACGGCAACTCGCCCGCGCCCACCAACTGCACGCCGTTGGTCTCGAACGAGTAGTCAAACTCCAGCTCGATCCCGGCGGCGGCGAAGTAGCCGCGCTCCACCGCCACGTAGAACGGCGCATACTGCACGCTGGGGATGTACCCCATCGGCAGGCGGATATGGCGCAGCGGCGCGGCCGTCGGCGTGGCGGCAGGCGCGCCGGTGCAGGCCACGGCCAGCAAAAGCACCAAGCCCCAAAGCGTCAGTTTACGAGTGACCATAGCAACCTTTCCTTACAAGTGCTGTGAGATGGGCGCGGCCTCAGCCGGCCTTCCAGGCCAGCAGCACCCGTTCGAGGGCCGCCACCGCGCCATACAATGCCAGCGCCAGCACCACCAGCGTGCCGGCCGCCACAAACACCAGCGCGGTGTCGTACTGGCCGCGCCCAAAGTTGATCAGAAACCCCAACCCGCGATCCGCGCCCACGAACTCGCCCACCACCGCGCCGACC
>Ga0163152_10008134_pt1 | contig 11280 bp, 8 predicted proteins | sample OliLakLV19MP8IB2_FD_148635 | JGI IMG/M metagenome (GOLD analysis project Ga0163152, IMG submission 148635) | Freshwater microbial mat bacterial communities from Lake Vanda, McMurdo Dry Valleys, Antarctica - Oligotrophic Lake LV.19.MP8.IB-2 | ecosystem: Environmental > Aquatic > Freshwater > Lake...
GGGTTGGGTGGGCATTGGTGAAGAGTCGCGGGCCTGGGAATCCGCGCGGCCGGAGGGTGGCCGCGTGGTCGCGGACCCTGCAGGCGGAGATTTCGAGGCGAACGAGGATAGGAGTGAGCTTCCAGGGAGGCAAGGCGCCTTGCCGCGCCGTTCTCGCCGCTCGAATTCCTTCCGGGTGAGGTCTACCTGTGGGACACTTCTTGTACGACGCCTGGTGCGGCCGCATGGCCCGCCTCGCGACGCGCGAGGACCCGAGCGGGCCCATTCGGCCCGCACATGTGTTCGTGAAGCCCCAAGCCGACGAGCCCTCGATGCTCCTCCCGGATCCGGAGACCTCGGTCTCCCACGCCGGCGTCGGCGCGCTTGCGGATCGGCGCACGAGCTCCTCCGGCCCCTCGCAGACCCGCCCGGGGCGCGCGCGCATCGAGAGCCTGACGGCACTCCTCGAGGACGATTCCCCCACCGTGCTCGCCACGGTGCACTCGCACCTGCGCGCAGTCGGCCGCGCTGCGCGTCCAGCACTGCAACGGCTCGGCCGACACGGTTCGGCGCAAGGCCGCGTGCGCGCGCGCGCCGCGCTGGCCGATCTGCGGCGCGCGCCCGTCGAGCGCCGCGTCGTCGGCTTCCTGACCCGCGATCGGATCGACCTCGAGCGCGGGTTGTTCCATCTGTGCCGTCTCACGAACCCGACCTTCGATCCGCGGCCCTGCCAGCGCCAGCTCGACGAGCTGGCGCGCGAGGTGGCCCGCAAGGCGCGCCTGCGCACGGATCCCTTGCAGCGCGCGATGGCGCTCGTCGAGGTGCTCGGCATGGAGCACGGATTCCAGGGCGCGCAGGACGAGTTCCACCGCGCCGACCGCGTGCAGATCGACCGCGTACTGCAGAGCAAGCGCGGGATCCCGCTCACGCTGTGCGCGATCTACGCCTGCGTCGCGGCCCGGGCCGGGCTGCGCGTCGGCTTCCTGCCGCTGCCGGGCCATGTGCTGCTGCGCTTGCACGGCGAGACGGTCAGCCTGATCGTCGACCCGTTCCACCGCGGCGCAACGCGCAGCGAAACGGACCTGAAGCGCCAATTGCGCGCGCGCGGGCACGATTTCCAGCCGGTGTGGTTCCGCGACGCGGACGCGCGTTCCATCCTGCGTCGCCAGGTCGCGAACCTGGCGCGCAGCGCGGATCTCTACGGCCGCCGTGGCGAACTGCGCGGCCTGCGCGCCATCCTGACCGCGATCGAGCCGCACCGCGCGGCGAGCGCGACGGCGCGCTAGCGGGCACACGCGCCGATGCAGGCCCGAGAGCCCCGTCCGCGGCCGCTGAACGGCCCCGCCGAGGTGCCGATCTTCCCGCTGCCGAACGTGTTCCTTTTCCCGGGCTGCGTGATGCCGCTCCACATCTTCGAGCCGCGCTACCGGCAGATGGTGCAGGACCTGCTCGACCGCCACGGACGGCTCGTGCTGGGCACGCTGGTCGAAGGCCAGGCGGCACAGGACGTGCCGGCGGTCCACCCGATCGCGGGGCTGGGTGAGATCGGGCGCCACGAGAAGCTCGAGGACGGACGTTTCCTGATCTGGCTGATCGGCCTGGGCCGCGTGCGCATCGAGGAGGTCTCGAGCGACCGCCTCTACCGCCGCGTGCGGATCGAATCGGTCGAGGAGTGGGACGTCCCGCGCGAGGAGGAGGCCGGCCTGCGCGCGCGCGTGCAGGCGGCGCTCTTGGCGCGCTGCGACGAGTTCCTGAACCTGCCGCAGGGCGTGCCACTCACGCACCTCGTCGACCTGCTGCTGCAGCGCTTGCAATTGCCTTCGAACCGCATGCAGGAACTATTCGCGGAGACCGACGTGCGCCGGCGTGCCGAAGGCGCGCTGGCCGAGCACGCGCGGCGTGGGCTGCCGCCGCCGCCCAAGTGAGCTGAGCCCCAGGGTCGGATCGGCTTTCGGCAGAGTGGCGGGCTGAGACACCGTGTTCGGGAGGGCTCCGGACCGTGCGGGGTGTCGCCGGATGCGATCCGTGGGAGACTGAGGCCATGCTCTCCGCCGCCCTCGCGCTCCTCCTCCAGTCCCCCGCGCCCACAAGCCTGCCCGTCGACCTGTGCGAGGTGACCGTGTCCTCGCGCGCCGACGTCGCACGCCTCTTCGAGCTGGCGCGCGATCCGGACGACCATGACAGCAGCGACGACGGCCGCGTGCGGGTGTATGCGACGTCGACCGAACAGAACGAGTTGCGCCGCGCCGGATTCGAGCTGCGCGTCGTGCAGCCCGATCTCGCGCGCTTCTACGCTGAGCGGGCAGCCAACGAGCAGACCCTGGGACCCGGACCGGGAACGATGGGCGGATGGCGCACGCTGGCCGAGATCGTGACCGAGCTCGACCGCCTCACGGCCACATACCCGACGATCGTGAGCCCGAAGTACTCGATCGGGACGACGGGCGAGGGCCGTCCGATCTGGGCCATCCGCATCAGCGACAACCCCAGCGTCGACGAGGCGGCGGAGCCCGTCGCGTGGTTCGACGCGCTGCACCACGCGCGCGAGCCGATGGGCGGCGAGTCCCTGGTGCTGCTGGCCAACTGGATCGTCGCGCGCTACCCCTCCGACCCGACCGTGCGGCGCATGGTCCAGACGCGGCAGACCGTGATCGTCCCGTGCGTGAACCCCGACGGGTACGAGTACAACCGCACGACGAACCCGGGCGGCGGCGGGATGTGGCGCAAGAACCGCCGGCCCAACGGCGACGGGACGTTCGGCGTCGACCTGAACCGCAACTACGGTTGGGAATGGGGTCCGCAGAATCCGGGCTCGTCGGGCGTCACTTCGGACGAGACCTACCGCGGGACGTCAGCGTTCAGCGAGCCGGAGACGCGCGCTTGTCGTGACGCATTGGCGCTGCACCCGCCGGGCATGAGCGTTTCGGCGCACACGTACGGCGCTCTGTGGCTCTACGCGTGGGGCTACAACACGGTCGTGACGACGGACGACCCGCTGTTCCGCGAGTACGGGCAGCGAGCGACCGCGACGAACGGCTTCCAGTACGGGACGCCGTGGCAGGTGCTCTACGTCGCCAACGGCTGCAACATCGACTGGCACTATTCGCGGGGCGTCTTCGCGTTCAGCCCTGAGATCGGCAACCAGTCGGATGGATTCTGGCCTGTGATCTCGCGCATTCCGGCGCTGTTCGAGGACGTGCGGCCGGCGTACCTCGACGTCGTGCGCTGGAGCGGCGGCTGGGCCGAGCGCACGGGCGCGACGTGGACGCAAGCGGCGGGGGAAGGCGACGGCGACGCGTACCCCGAGCCGGGCGAAGCGTGGGACGTGGCCGTGACGCTGGCCAACGGCGGCGTGGCGCCCGTGTCCGGCACACTGACGGTGGCGTCGAGCAACCCGGACGTCCTCGTGCGCAACGGCTCGGTGCCGTTCGTCGTCGGGCCCGGCGTTCTGCCGCTGACCGGGTCGCCGGGCGGTCCGCACCAGCGTGCGACGCGCGCCCCGCTGCCGCTGCGCGTCGAGTTCGCGGCCAACGCCGCAATCGGCAACGCCTACACGCTCGATCTGGGCATCGCGTTCGACGGCCTCGTCACGCCCGACGTCGTGACGGTGCTGCTGGGCGTGCCGCGCGTCCTCGCGTTCGACGACATGGAGATCGCGGCGTTCGGATGGACGACGACGACGTCGGGCGCGAACTACGGGTTCGAGCGCGCCGTCCCGCAGGCCACGTCGAGCGGCAGCCAGCCGGCGCAACCCGGCACGGACGCGACGCCCGGGGCGGGCACGCGCTGCTGGGTCACCGGTGCGGCGGCTGGAAGCTCCGCGAGCACGAACGACGTCGACGGGACGACGACGCTGACGAGCCCGCGCTTCCACGCGTCGGGCTTCGGGCACCTCGAGCTGTCGTACGCGCGCTGGTTCGCGAACCTGCCGGGCGGGCCGCTCGACGACCGCCTGCTGGTCCAGATCTCGAACGACGACGGCGCGAACTGGGTGCAGCTCGAGAACCCCTCGAACGACAACACCTGGCGGACGCGCACGTTCGACCTGGAGTCGTTCGTGCCGCTGACGGACCGCTTGCGGCTGCGCGTCACGTGCGCGGACTCGCCCAACAATGACCTGACCGAGGGCGCGATCGACGATCTCGTGCTGCGCGCGTGGTCCAACCTGCCGACGCTCGGACTGTGGGGCGCGACGCCCGCCGGCGCGAGCGCGCGCCTCTTCGTGGACGGGCCGCCCAACCGTTCGTACCGCGTGCGCCTCGCGACCGCGGAGCAGGCCGGCCAGACGACGCCAGGCACCGCGGGCCAGACGTTCCTGGCCGGCACGATCACGGACCTGGCCAGCGGCACGACCGGTGCCGACGGCCGCGCGATCGTCTCCTGGACGGTCGCGTCCGGATCGCCGGCGTACCTGCAGGTGCTCGTCGACGAAGGCGGTCCGCAGGCGGCGTGGTCGAACCTCTTGCGCGTCAACGCGCCGTGAACCACGAGGGGGCCGATGCAAGACACCCCCGCCGTCCGCGCACCCGAGTTCCCCTCCGGGCTCGAGTGGGTCAACACGCAACGGCCGGTGACCTTGCAGGATCTGCGCGGTCGCTTCGTCGCGATCGAGTTCTGGACCTCCTGTTGAATCAACTGCCACCACAACGCGGCGCAGTTGCGCCGTGTACAGCAACGCTTCCCGTTCGAGCTCGCCGTGGTGGGCGTGCACTCGCCCAAGTTCCCGGCCGAGCGTGAGCTCGCGCACCTGCGCGCTTCCGTGCGCCAGCTGGGCATCGAGCACCCCGTCGTCCAGGACGCCGACCACGCGATCTGGCGCTCGTGGGCCGTGCGCGCGTGGCCGACTCTGGCGCTCGTCGATCCCGAGGGACGCCTCTTGGGCACCGCTGCGGGCGAGATCGAGGGCGACCGCCTGGGCGACGCGCTCCGGCGTCTGATCCCGGTGTACGAAGCGCGCGGCAGCCTCGTGCGCAAGACGCCGACCGTCACCCCGGAACGGCACCGCGTGCGGACGCTGGCGCATCCCTCGAAGCTGCTGGTGACTTCGAACTCGACGCTGTTCGTCGCCGACACAGGGCACGACCGCGTCCTGCAGCTCGAGATCGACGCCGCGCACAGGAGCGCGCGGATCGAAAAGCAAATCGGTTCGGGCACCACCGGCTTCGCGAACGGGAGCGTCGGCAGCGCGCGCTTCCACGGCCCGCGCGGCCTGGCGCAGTCGGGTTCGACGCTCTACGTCGCGGACACGCAGAACCACGCCGTGCGCGCCGTCGACTTGAACACGGGGTTCGTGCGCACGATCGCGGGCACGGGTGAGATCGGTCACGGTCCGCTGCGCTCGAGCGGCGACCCGCGGCAGGTCGCGCTGCGCTCGCCCTGGTCCCTGTGGCTCGACCGACCCTGGCTCTACGTCGCGCTGGCCGGCAGCCACCAGATCGCCGTGATCGAGGACGAGAAGGAGATGCGCACGTTCGCGGGCGACGGCGGCGAACGGCTGCAGGACGGAGCAGCGCTCGCAGCCGGCTTCAACCAGCCGAGCGACATCGCCGGCGGCGGCGGACAACTCTACGTGGCCGACCCCGAAGCCAGCGCGATCCGCCGCCTGACGACGATCGGCAAGCCGTCGGTCGAGACGCTGGTCGGCGAGGGCCTCTTCGAATGGGGCGACGCCGACGGCTTCGGGCCCAGCGTGCGGCTGCAGCACCCGATGGGCCTCGCGCTCGACGGACTGCTCTACGTCGCGGACACGTACAACCACCGCATCAAGCACATGGACGTCGTCACGCGCCAGGTCGCCGCGCTGGCCGGGAGCGGCGAGCCCGGGCATCAGGACGGACCGTTCGGACGCGCGCGCTTCTGCCTGCCCGAGGGCCTCGCGGTGCGCGGCCGCCACATGTTCGTCGCTGACACCGGCAATCACGCGATCCGTGTGTGCGACCTGGGCACGCGCGAGGTGTGGACGTTGACGATCGCGGACTAGCCGCCGACGGAGCGCTAGCATCTGATCACATGCACCCCGAGCTCGAGCACGGTGGAACGAGCCGGGCCGACGCGCCTGAGCGCAATCTCGAGACGTGCTCCCGGCCGGATTTGTGGGCCAACTGGTTCGACGAGGCCGAGGCCTCGATGCAGAGCCAGTGGAAGGACCCGATCTGGCCGCTGATCCGGCGCGCGGACTTGTCCAGCATCCTCGAGCTCGCACCCGGCGCGGGGCGCAACTCCGAGCGGCTCAAGGAGGTCGCGCGGACGCTGCACCTCGTCGACATGAACCGCTACGCGCTCGACCGCTGCCGCGAGCGCTTCCGCGCGCACCGCGGTCCGTGTGTGATCCATTACCACGAGAACGACGGGCGGAGCCTGGCCTGCCTGCCCGACGGCTCGATCTCGCTCGTGTACTCGTGGGACTCGATGGTGCACTTCGAGCGTTCCGTGGTGGCGCAGTACGTGAAGGAGTTCGCGCGCGTCATGCAGCCGGGTGCCTGGGGCTTCGTGCACCACTCGAACTATGGAACGACCAGCGACGACCCTGACATCGAGCGCGCGCCGCACCTGCGCAGCAACCTGACGGCGGAGCTCTTCGGCCAGTACTGCCGTGAGAACGGACTCGAGAGGACGCGTTTCCTCGTTTTCGACTGGGGCGGAGCGTGGGACAGCGACTGCATCTCGCTCTTCTTCAAGCCGTACGAGGGCCGCGCGTTCGCGACGTGGCTCACGCGCATGAAGCAGCATCTCACCTGGAAGCAATGGATGATGACGCGCGCGCGTCCCGCGCCTCGAGTGCGGAGCGAGCAGCGATCACCGGGCAGCCCGGGTTAGACCCTCCCAGCCGCACGTTTTTCGTGCACACAGGGGGCAGACAACTTCTCCCGCGATTCGTGCGGGGTTGGAACGACCGGCGCCCGACCTATCACTCGGGACCATCGACCGGATGCTCTTGGAAGAGCCCCCGAACCGTGAGAAGCTGCGAGCCTTCATGACCCGACCCCGCATCGGCATCACCACCACCGCCCGCGATCCGTCGGACGGCAAGGTGCGCATGACCGGCGACTACTTCGACGCCGTGCGGCGCGCCGGCGGGCTGGCGCTGCTCTTGCCGCCGGGCGAGATGTCGGTCGCGGAGATCCTCGAGGCCTGCGACGGGTTCGTGCTGACGGGCGGCGGTGACATCGACCCGCTGCTCTACGGCGGTCGCGAGCACCCCGAGATCTACGGCATCGACCGCGAGCGCGACGACAGCGAGATCCAGCTCGTGCGCGCGCTCGTCGAGCAACGCGTGCCGACGCTGTGCATCTGCCGCGGCCTGCAGATTCTGAACGTCGCGCTGGGCGGTCAGTTGATCGAGGACATCCCCGACGAGATCGGCACGCGCGTCGTCCACCGCGGCGGCGGTGTCTACCAGGAACACGCCGTGCGCATCGAGCCCGACTCGCGCCTGGCCAGGACCCTCGGGGTCACGTCGTGCTCGCCGCCGTCGTGGCACCACCAGGCTGCGCGCGCGCCGGCTGCGCCGCTGCGCGTCGTGGCGCGCGCCGACGATGGTGTGATCGAGGGGCTCGAGCATCCGCAGCACGAGCGCCTGTGGGCCGTACAGTGGCACCCCGAGCACACGGCCGCGCACGATCCGGTGCAGCAGAATCTGTTCGACGTGCTCGTGCGGGCGACACGCTGACCCCCGTGCTGGAAGGCCTGCCCGAGCCGTCGCCGACCGTGACGCGACGTCCCTCTGGGACAGCCGCGGTGCGGACGGCACACTCTGCCCCCTCCATGAGCGCCCGAGCATCGACCCCGTCGCGCCCGCTCGTCGCGCCCGAGGTGCTGAAGCGCGAGAACTGGATCCTGTTCTTCATCTGGATCGCGTCCGCCGTGCCGCTGTTCGGCGGCTCGATCGCGTGGATCCTGAACGAAGAGCCGGAGAACGCCCGCTGGATCTGGGCCCAGATCGCGGGCCTGGCGATGCTGCCCGGCAAGTACGTGATCTTCAGCGGCGTCGCCGAGGCTTCGCCGCTCGGTCCGTGGGCCCTGGCAGCGCTCGCCGTCCTGGTCGACGTCGCGGTGGCATCCACGCTCGCTCTCGTCCTCGCGCCGGTGGGGCGCGTACCCGTTGTCGGCCCCGCGCTGCAGCGGATGCACGCGCGCGCCGAGCAGGTGCTGCGCGAATACCCGCGACTGCGACGCATGGCGTTCTGGGGCGTCGTGATCTTCGTGTTCCTGCCGCTCCCCGCGTCGGGGTCGATCGGCGGCACGTTCGTCGGTCAGCTCTTGGGCTTGACGCGCTTGCGCGGCCTCGCGGCCGTCGTGCTGGGCGGAGCGCTCGTGTCCGCCGTCTTCGCCGCCCTGGCCGTGGCGCTGGGTCACCAGGCCCGGGCGATGATCGAGAACCCGTGGGTCTCGGGCACGTGCATCGCACTGTTCGCCGTCGTCGTGTTCCTGGCCTGGCGCATGGCTCGCCAGGCGCTCAAGGACTAGGAGTGGACAAGGGTGTCAGACACCTTGTCCCGCGAACGCGGGACAAGGTGTCTGACACCGCTATCTACCCGCCGCAGCTCGCGCACGAGCCGCCGACCGTCTGCGCTGGCATGCCGTTCTGCATGCCTTGCCAGAAGTACTGCGGCGCGGCGCCCGGTCCGCCGTCGGCCGGCGCCAGCGTGCGCGCGTCGTAGAGGCGGCCGTCGAGCATCGTCCAGCGGATCGACTCGCTGTTGCGGATGTCCTCGAGCGGGTTCTTCTCGAACACGACCAGGTCGGCGAGCTTGCCCGGCTCGATCGAGCCCAGGTCGCGGTCGAGGCCCAGGTACTGCGCGCCCGACAGCGTCGCGCAGCGCAGCGCTTGCAGCGTGGTGATGCCGCTCTGCTTCAACAGCCACAGCTCCCAGTGCGCGCCGAGCCCGGCGAGCTGGCCGTGTGCGCCGAGCTGGGCCTGCGCGCCGGCGTCGATCAGGCTCTTCACGATCCCGCACGAACGCAGGATGTTCTGGTCCTCGTCCGGCGCCATCCCGCGGCGGCGCGAGCGCGGATCGGTCACGAAGCGCGGCACGAACGCGGCCAACCGCTCGTCGCGCCACACGTCCGTGTGCTGGTACCAGTAGTTTTCGCCCCAAATACCGCCATATCCGACGACCAGCGTCGGCGTGTAGCCGGTCTTCGACGCGCCCCACAGGGTCGTGACGTCCTTGTAGACCTTCTCGACGGGCAGCGAGTGCTCGATGCCGGTGTGGCCGTCGACGACCATCGACAAGTTGTGCTGCAGGAGCGAGCCGCCTTCGGGCACGACCATCATCTCGAGCTCGCGCGCGGCCTCGATCACTTGCTGGCGCTGGTCGCGGCGCGGCTGGTTGTAGCTCTTCACGCTGAACGCGCCGACGGCCTTGAGGCGGCGCAGCGCGCTCCGCGCGTCGTCGAGCGACTCGATCGGCGCCTTGAAGTCGCCTTGTGCGCCATACAAGATCGTGCCGGTCGAGAACGTGCGCGGCGCGAGCACGAGGCCGGCTTTCTGCAGCTCCGACGAGGCGAAGATCGTGTTCGTGTCGTGCGACGGGTCGTGCGTCGTCGTCACGCCGAACGCCAGGTTCGCGTGGCTGGCCCAGTTGCGCTTCGGCGTGATCCCGTTCACGCCGTGCGGGCCGTGCGCGTGCACGTCGATGAAGCCGGGCGTGATCGTCAGCCCGGTGGCGTCGACCACGCGCGCTCCGGAGGGGATCGACACGCTCGCGCGCGGGCCGACGGCTTCGATGCGGTTCTTGCGCACGACGACCACGCCGTCCTCGACAACGTCGTCGCCCTTCATCGTCACGATGCGCGCGCCGACCAGCGCGATCGAGCCTTCCGGCACCGGGTGCTTCGCGCGGAACGAGATGTTGCGGCCCTGCGTCGGCGGCTCGGGCAGCGTCACGCCTTCCGCGCCGGGGCCAGCGGCCAGGAATGCAAACGAGTCCTTCAAATCGCGCTCGAAGAGCTCGGGTCCCAGCGACCACCACACGCGCTTCGAATCGCCCGAAAACTGCAGGTTCTCGCCGGCATCGCGCGACAGCTTCGACACCGGGAAGGCCTTCGAGGCCGGTCCGATCGCGACCTCGCGGCCCGTCGCCTCGAACGGCGCCAGGTACGCATTCCAGCGCTCGGTGAACGCGATCCACTTGCCGTCCGATGACAATGTGAACGCCGTGGCCCACTCGCTGGCCAGGTGAATGCGCTCGTCGCCGCCGTCGATGTCGACGCTCCACAGCGTGCGGCGGTCGGCGTCCTTCTGTTCCTCCTCGGACGTCAGGAAGACGCGCTTGCCGTCCGCGCCGAACTGCGGCCGCGCTCCCTTGCGCGTGACGAGCACCGGATCGCCGCCAGCGACGGGCACGCGCCAGATGCCGGTCTCGTGCGACCAGAACGGAGACGTGATGCCGCCGCCACCCGTGCGGCGAAACACGACCTGCTGGCCGTCGGGCGTGAAGACCGGCTCGACGTAGTGCCCGGGCTCCTTCGTCAGCGCGCGTTCCTCGCCGCTGGCCAGATTGCGCACGCGCACCGATCCCAGCGCGTCGTCGTCCCACGTCGTGAACGCGAGCCAGTCGCCGTCGCGCGAGAAGACCGGCTCGAACTCGAAGCGCGCGTCGTCCGTCGCCATGCGCTGGGGCGTGCCGTCGGGCAAGGGACGCAGCCACACGTGGCCCAGCGCCTGGTACGCGACCTGGTCGTTGCGCGGCGACACGCGCACGGAGCGCAGCGCTTTGACCGCGAATTCCTCGGGGCAGACGGCGACCGGAAAGCGCACGGCGTCCTCGACTCGGCGCACGTCCTTCACGTGGAACGGGATCTCCTTGCCCGTCTTCGTCGCCAGGTCGACGCGCCGGATCCGGCCCTGCGCGTAGATCACGAGCCCCGAGTCGTCCGGCAGCCACGCAAAGGCTGGATACACGCCGTGGATCGCCCACGTCTCCTGCATGTCGCGCTCGAGCGGCGCGTACACCGGGTGCGCTTCGCCGGACGCAACGTCCATGACGAACAGCTCCGTCGCGAAGCGCGCGCGGCGCACGAACGCCAGCTTCTTCCCGTCGCGGCTCGGCGTCGGCCGGCAGGCGCCGCCCGGCCCGGTGACGAACGACGTGCGATCGCCCGTCGAGCGGTCGAGTCGGTCGATCACGTAGATCTGGCCGGTCGAGTCCTTGCTGTACTCGAAGCTGCTGCCGCCGGTCGCGTCGTAGCTGAAGTACACGTAGCGCCCGTCGGGCGAGAACGCCGGCTCGCCCAGGTCCTTCTGCTCGTTGGTGCGCGTCGTCAGCTGCAGACCCTCGCCGCCCGAGACGTGGTAGA
>Ga0163152_10008135_pt1 | contig 11280 bp, 10 predicted proteins | sample OliLakLV19MP8IB2_FD_148635 | JGI IMG/M metagenome (GOLD analysis project Ga0163152, IMG submission 148635) | Freshwater microbial mat bacterial communities from Lake Vanda, McMurdo Dry Valleys, Antarctica - Oligotrophic Lake LV.19.MP8.IB-2 | ecosystem: Environmental > Aquatic > Freshwater >...
AATGCCAGCAATGCGTGTTTGGCCTTCGAAAGCCGGTGTGTAGGTGGTATTGGCGGCTTCTGTTTCCACAGGGGGTAGTGTACTAGTTGTGTTGTCAACAGTATTGTTATCAACATTTTGTGCCGGTTTGCTGATTTGGTTTCCGCAAGCGGTGATGAGAAGGAGGGCTGACAGTAGGGTGATGAACTTGATTGGACTCATTTTGTTAGATTGAATAGGTATTGAAAGAGAACGCAGAAGAGTAGGTGGAGGTTTTCAATGATGGCCTTTACTTCACTTCGCCTAATAAATGCCTTATCTTCCGTCACACAAAAAACTTCAATTCATGAAACACATTCTCTGCTTCATATTTATACTAATGCTGTCCTTTCAATTAAACCTCAGCGCACAGCATTCAAAAATCAAACCACCGGCAAATGCATCAAATCGCATTGAAAATGCAGCCACCAAATCGGACCTGCAACATACTCCACTGAGCCTGGACATACCACCTGGTGGCTTTCCCAAACAAAACCATGCTCAGCTTGCCACGGATACACTTCCATTCATCACCACACCAGAAGTACTCGTCCTCAAAGCAGAAAAACTTTTGCATAAACAGTATGATGATCATTTCTCTGGGGATCCTATACCTACTTCACGGGCTGTGACCCCTGTCATCGATGCAAGCTTCGAAGCCAATCTGTCGGTGTTGGAAACGCCCTCTAGTAATAGCATTGCCGTTTCAGATGATGGCATCATCATTTCGGCCAATAGTGATGGCATCATCTATTTTACAGAAAATGGTGATCGGCTTTATGATGCGGAGTGGATGGATTTTTTTAACGACGATCAGCTCACATCATCCTTCTTTAGTCCACGCGTCTTGTATGACACCGAAGAGGAACGTTTTATTCTGGTGACGCTTCATGGTAAGACATCATCGACATCGCGTGTGATTATTTCTTTTTCAAAATCAAAGAATCCAATGGATGGATGGAATGTTTACAAATTGCCCGGCAACCCTTTGGGTGATGGAAGCTGGTTTGATTTTCCATCGATCGGTATATCTACCAATGAAGTATATGTGTCGGGTAATCTTATTGAAGGCACGTCTTTTAAAAAGGCGGTCGTCTACCAGATCAACAAGACTGATGGCTATGTGGCGTCTATTCTCGATTGGCAATTTTGGACAGACTTTTTCAACGGGCCGATTTCTATTACACCGGCTTCGTATGGACAGCAAGGGGATTATGGGCCGGGCATTTATCTGGTCAGCAGTGCTGCGGCCGGAGATAATGCGTATTGGTTTTGGGATCTTGACAATGATATTGGAGGTGATCCGGAATTTATCGGTTACATCGTCCCATCCGACGCCTATAGTCCTCCTGCTGATGCTTCGCAGTCGGGGACCAGTGACAAACTGGATTGTGGCGACTCGCGCACACTCAATGCCTTTTATCTGGATGGGATCATTCACTTTGTGCATAACATTGATGTAGGTGGTGGTTTTAGTGGGATCAGTTACAGTCGTATGGGTGCATTTGGACAAGGCATGATGACGAGCAATTATGGCGAATCTGGTTCAGCCGATCTCGCGCATGCCGGATTGGCTTCATTTGCTACTAGTGCTTCTGACCGATCGGTTACCATATCATTTCTACGGAGTGGAGCTGCTCTGTTTCCGGAATTTCGCGTTGTGAATGTAGACCAGGGCATGTCGTGGTCTGCGTCCACCCTTGTGAAAGGTGGTGAAACCTATGTGGACCGTGAGGGAAGTGTCGAACGATGGGGACATTATACGGGCATAGCGCGAAGACACAATAGTCCTGATCCGCGGACATGGTCAGGAGGATCTGTGGGGGCAAGTATTACAGGTCAGATCGAACACACCTACAAAACGTGGATAGGGGAAGTGACCAATGGACAGAATGTTAGTACAGTTGCGATCGACAAGTCAATTCCTTTCAGTGTGACACCAAATCCAGTGCGTGATAACATGGAGATCAACTTTACGGTGACAGAAGCTAGTCCCATGACGATTGCGCTCTATAATGCACATGGGTATCTTTTCAGGACATTGTATCAGGATACACCGTCGGTGGGGGAGTATAAGATGTCATTTCATATAGTTGATCTGCCCTTAGGTGTGTATGTGATTTCAATCTCTTCGTTGGGGAGTATGTTGGGGTATGAGAAGATCGTGGTGGTAGATTAAGGGGCGAAAGTGATGGCAGTCTCTAATGCCTTAGTAAGGCTTAGGCAAATGAGTTGAATAATCCTCCAAAAAGTCAATATAAATTAACCTTCCTATTGGTTTTAAGTAAATAATAGTTTACTTTTGAATCATTGATCCACTTTCAAATCCGAGGGGCAGGAGATGAAATCAAAAAAGAAGAGAATGAAATCTTCCCAATTGATTCGGATACTGCAGCAGGACGGATGGTTTAAAGTTTCGCAGCGCGGATCCCACATAAAAATGAAACACACTACCAAGAAAGGTCTAGTGTATGTTCCTAATCATGGGAGCAAGGAAGTTGCAAACGGTACGGCACTTAACATCTTAAAATCCGCAGATTTGAAATAACTACAATAGAAATGACACTAAAACCTTTAAAAAAGAAGATCACCGTTATCGTCGAAAAAACAAACACGGGTTTTTCTGCTTATCCTCTTTCCTATCCTGTTGCAACCACAGGCCGAAATATCATTGAATTGCAGAAAAACATTCTGGAGGTGATAGCGTTTTATTTTGAAGAGGAAGGTTATGAAGTGTCAAAGTCTAATATCCAATTGCAAATAGATCTGCAGCAGTTTTTTCAGTATTATAAAGTTTTAAACGCACGCCATCTGGCCGAAAAAATCGGGATGAATCCAACACTGTTATCCCAATATGTATCAGGAACGAAGAAGCCTTCACAGGCGCAGAGCCAGCGTATCATTACGGGCATTCAGAATATTGGGAAGGAGTTGGCTGAGCTGAGTTTTATTTAACAAGCCCAGGTAGAGTATGGTTCTAATGAGCAAGCCTTCCTTTTCAACTTCGTACCAAAGTGGGCTAAATCTCCATTTTATCCCTACTCATTTTTCACCGCAAAACTTCCGTTAAAATCAGAAGGGCCCGAGCCACCGGCTCCGTTGCTGCCTTTATTGATCTTGCCAAAGAAATCTCCGCGAATAAACTCACCTTCTGGGCCAAATTCAGTGACATTGACAGTCATGCTGGTAACGTAGGCACTTTGACCATTGGGGATATTGATCTGATTTCCGTGAGCACCATTGGCGGAAAACTGTCCGACTGTCCGACCTTTAAATACAAAACCAAACCTGCCTTTGACACCGATACTATCCAGTGATTCTATCTCGGTATAGTCAGCACCAAAAGTTGTCAATGCAGGTAAATAATAAAAATATTCCGGCGAAAATCCTTTTATCGTATATCGAATGAATTCTTCCAGCTGATTGCAGGCCTTAATGTTTCCCACATTTAAATTCCGTTCAAAGTTGTAAGCTTGTGGATGACTGACCAGATCATTTGGTATATCATAAACGTACAAGGTCGCGACCTCCCCAGTACAATACGTATATCCACCTTCAAAGCTTCCTTCATTACCTGATATAGGGAAAATGAAATTATTCTTGGGTGTGTGCACTCTTACAAAACCTGATTTAATGGGTAAACCATCACACTGTAGAGCTGAGCCTGAAATAGTGGCATAATCATGTAGGTTATTCAACTTCTTGGCTTCCATCTTGATGTCATCGCTGAAAGGACCAAACTCATACGTTGTTAAAATACTGCCACATTCATTTTTGATACATACGATATATTCTTCATTGGCCGGGATGGGTCCATAAACAATTCCACTAGCATCCGTCCTGGAACAACGCTGGTCATTGATACTTTTGATCGTCAGACAAACCTCAATATTTTGTGCTGGTCGACCATCCTCACCAACATAAGAGGCTTCCCAATTCACAAGCTCTAAAAGTATATCACAATTCCAATAGGAAAAATGGGATACGTGGGCCACATACACATTTCCTTGCAGCTCGGCTTGTCCTTCCTCTATCCATATGCCCTTATCCTCATCAAAATACCAGAGAGGTATAAAAGCTGGCGCCTGACCTAGTTGATTATCAGGTACACCCAATTGGATTTCTACTGTTTTTCCTTCTGCGATTTTTAATATTTCCCCATTGTCTGCCTGTATTTCCACTGCTATCATACCGAAACTACCTAATGCCACTTCGTTACCGGACGCATCCTGGCCTATCAATGCCCCCGGCATTTTAGTAGATAATTGCGGATCATCGCCATAGATCAGACTGGCCATGACATGCACATCACCACTGTAGGGTGAGCCATCCTGCCGTGTTACCGAATTGTTGGGGAATATCAATTTGGTTTTTTGGTCAACCGCCATGGTCGCCGCATAGTTGCTTTTAAAACTTGTGATTTCCTTGTGCGGGAGTAAGGTTATCTGAAGAAATTGCGTATTTGATTCCTGAGAATAAAAGCGTCTTGACCCTTTGAAATAGCCTACTTTTTCGACCTGCAAATAATCATCACCGGTCAACATGGCTTGAGTGAAAAAATAAGTTCCACTTTCATCTGTAATGCCGGAAACATCGCCTAAGGTAATTTGCGCACCTTTAATGGGAATGCCAGCAGGGTCTTTGATGGTAACAAAAACGGAACTTTGAAATTCATTAGTTGGACCTGAAAAAATACTGTCCTGGTCATTGGAGCAACTGAAATAACTGAAAATGGTCAGTAAGAGTAGGATGGATTTCGTTTTCATGGGATTGAATTTTTAGAAAAATAATAAATTCATGAGAATTTGACCCAATTACGCATAGGATATTTGCAAATTGTCTGTTTGACGACATGCGATTCAGCGAAGGGGTGCTCCGATTTTTCATTGAGCAGGTCTATTTTGATACAAAGTTCGTTTGCAAGGTAAAGTGCATTTATTATCAGACGATTGTAATGTACAATCCGTATATCCGTTTCCATGAACGAAAAGATCTCGCCACCAGCATCAGGAGTTTATTTTTGGAGACTTACACAAAAAGAGCGTTTAATTAAGGCTGGCAGGGTAATAATGCAATGATGAAGTATTCTTCTATAGTAAGTAAATCAACCGTAAAAAAGCAAGTCTTAGCGTTTCTCGACCAAACGTGTGTAAACGGACTCATTGCTGTATCCGCCATATACGATATACAAGACAGGTTAAGGTCTGCGCGATTATTTGCGGAAGTAATGAAAGAAATATATGAAGGGGGGTAGAAGCGTCATCGACATATAGTCGTACTAATCAATTTATTAGTTCACGCCAACAAAAAAAGATGTACAACGTTAGCTGTACATCTTTTAAGTAAAGCATAAATATTTTATATGATTTTATGCTCAGAATTGAAATTTATGAATGGCTGATGCTCCTCATGAGGAGGATTTGTTGCCTCTCAATAGTGCAACAAGTAACAGAATAAAAACAGCACCTCCAATGACATATACAATTGGATTTTGGTACCAGTTGTCTTTTCTGTCGAGATCTACATTTATATCTATTCCTTTATCCTGTGCCCAGGATACAGTGGTCAGCAAGGTCATCAGCACTATGGCTGATATGCGTATAAGCGGAAGAATTTTAAGCGAGTTTTTCATGATATTTGAATTTGGAGTTAATAGAAAAGTCTAACAGATGAATACTGGATTTTACGCAAACCTGTATTTATATTGGTTTAACATAACAATAACACTCAGAGGTGGAAATTGTTTACCGGTACGTAAAAATACTTAAAAGCGCCATTTTTTTAGATTTTATAGAGCTGACCTTCATCTGTCATCGCATATGATGCATCATCATGACTTTGCGTGAGATCTCGAAAGCGTTGACCGGCTCTTTCAAGTAACCGCTCCTCTCCAGTTACTTTATTATCATCCATCACCAGGCGACATATATGCTGTCCACTAAAGCATGTCAGGGCAGGTTACGCTAATCCGGGTCTCTTCTAAATAGCATCACCAATTTTTCCGCCTATACTGTCTTTCAGGCTTAACGGTTTGTTTTACTTTTTTTATGTCCTGGTTTTAAACTTCCATTTCATTTTGGCTTACGGGTCATAGGCTGATAAAGGGGTGGATATCATGATCAAGATAATAAAGGTTAGCTTAATAGCTTTTAGGGGCATATTTTGCCACTATCGTACTCGATAAAATGAAGTCCCAATTTTCAATTCGAGCTTACGTTTGGCAGGTTGTTGATTCAAAGGGTTTTATTTATTTCAACTTTCAATGCAAGCAAATGTTAATTCTTTACGCTACCTATTATCCCAGACCATGGCTATGAATCCAGCAAATCAATACATCGTCACCCTTAATGAATCTGACCTCCGTTTTGAAGTGCAGACAGATGATGGCATAGCTTATATTGACTACAGGTGGTCCAATGAAATACTAGTTCTTTTATACATATTCGTTCCAGTTTCATTTCGCGGGAAAGGTATATCGAGTGTTCTCCTCGAGCACGTATTGAATTATGCGAAGGAGAAGAAAGTAAAGATCAAAGTATTCTGTCCTTATATTGGAAAATACATCAGGATGCATCCGGAGCATCAGGAGTTACTTGCTCATCCATGAGAAAAGTACCAATCAGCATGTTGTACATATGTCGCGTAATGAAATTAAGAAACGCATTGGGCTCTTTAGCGTTGTGGGTGGTCTTTATGCTCTTTGTGCAATCTGCCCAAAGCCAGGTCATTCATGAATATATGGACCTGCAAATCCATCCGACGATGCATATTGCGCATTCCATTTTTGGTCCGGGATTGACCTATTTCGACGAAGATGATCCTCCTGAATTGACGTACAAACACCAACTGAAAAATGTCAATTATGCAAATTACTGGGAGGACAACAGTGGCTGTCGAATATTTGTGGTGGGATTTCTGACCAAGGAAAGCATTAGCAATAGGGAAAAGGCGCGCGGTAATATCCTCGAGCAGATGACGTATGTCGAAACGTTTGTGGAGCAACATGCTGACAAATTTGCCATTGCAAGTTCACCCTGGGAAGTTCGGGATTTGGTGACGCAGACGCAGAAAACGATCATCATCTATTCGATTGAAGGTGGCAAGGCGCTGATCGGCAGTGCAGAAGACGCATTCTTTTGGGCAGATAAGGGCGTCTCCTTCATAACCCTCATCCATTTATTGGACTCGGAATTGGGTGGTTCAGCCATCAGGCCGGGCATGATATTCAGCATCATCAATCCCAAAGGGGCATTGCGCAGCAAGAAACAAAGTGGCCTTACAGACATAGGCAGAAATGCTATTCAATGGTTGGCCAATGCGGGTATCATGACAGATATTACGCACATGTCGGATTCTACACGAGCGGATGCATTAGACTTCATGGCTGAAAAAGGAATTCCGCCCATTTCCACCCACGATGGGTTTAAGCCGATACAAAATATGGAACGTGCCATCACGGAAGCAGATGTGGTGCGCATATACCAGGAAGACGGTTTCATGTCTCTGCCCGTCAGCGGTATTTCCTTGAAGCCTCATCATCCCGACCCGAAGTACCAGGCCTTATTAGATCGTCAACCGAAATATTGTGATGGGTCTATTGATAGTTACCGTTTTACCTACGAAGCATTGCAGGCATTTCTAGCGGAAAATGTGAGACTCATTTTCAACGACAGCACCAAAACCATTAACAACCTCACGGAAAATGAAAGAATAGACCTTTCCATAGGTTTTCAAAGTGATTTTAATGGATGGGTAAATCATAGCCGTCCGCGCTATGGCAAGGAAGGCTGCTTTGAAGCCGAGCCCGATACTGTCTATGAGGCCATCGAATTGCAGGGTCTTGCTCATCCGGGTTTGTTGGAATCACAATGGAAATGGATGGCGAAAGAAGGTGTGGATTTGGAGCCTATCCTAAATGCTTCGGAAAAGTTTTTGCGGGTGTGGGAGTATTTTATTGAGCATAGGGGAGGGTTTTGATTTGCATCAGGGTGCGGTTTTTCAATGTTTGGCGTTTTGGGATTTAAATCATGATTTTCCTGATGCGCTTGTAGAAAACTATGAACCTATCATGCTAACGCTGACCTTGCCGGATGGTACAGCATTATTGTAAATCAATCAATGTTGTCGTTATTTCATCGCGTAATTCAGGAGAAACATTTACTTGATTTGCGAAATCTTCCCATTGCTTTACTACCTTGACAATTTCATCAATTATATCCTCAGCCTTTTGAATATTGGAAGATTTTGCAACCGTCAATAAGTCTGCTCTTGTAATATCTTTTCGCTTCCCATTGATGCTCAAAATATGTTGTTTAACCCAGAGATTTTTGGGATTGTAGGCGTAACATATATCATAAGCTGGAGAAAATTCCCATTTGCTGTTTTGACGTAAGAGAAATGAAAAATTCTTCGTGTGATCATCACAATTTCGAGCTGCGACATTAAAAACCATACGACGAAACATCTGATCCATATCGGGATAGGTCAATTTCAATTCGCGCATTGTTTGAAACAGTTGCTCATAGCTAAAGCTCGTTATCAGAGTGTAGTCGAAATGCTTTATGGCACAGAATGTCTGAATATGGTGTTTAATATCACCACCTTCTCGATCAAATCGTTTAGTCATGAAATGTGCTCTGCCATTTTCTTCCAAAAGCATGGATTGCATCATATTAATTCCACTTTCCTTAGCCATATTATAATATGCCATTTCTACACGCCCATAGCCATGACTGGTTCCTAGTTGAACATCACTAACTCCATCTAGCTTCAATAACCAATGTTCAAATCCATGAGGGGCATTTGTTTGACCTGACCGCACCTCCCCTGAGGTTTCATTGTATGCAATAATTGCTTTAGGTCTTGCTCCTCCTGCAGAGGTACCGATGCGGAGTATTTCCATCAAGGCTTTCTCTTCAAGAGCATGCAGGTTGATTACGAATGCCTCTTTTTTTGATAGCATTTGTTGGGCAATGTCGACAAGGCTTTGTACTTCTACATGGAAACTATTGTGGCTTGGTTTTAACGTCGCAGGTTCGAATTCTAATGCTCCCATTCCTCTTGAACCTATGAAGCAAAGCATTTCAACTGGATTCATGCTATCCGAAGCTCGGCCCTGTTGTGCCAGCCATACATTCATCAGTTCATTTCCATATTTGTCAGGCAATGAATCTGCGAGCAAACCTGGCAAACCTTTAAAAGTGTCAGATGTAGGATCAGATTTCTTTCTACCTGCTGGAAACGAAAAAGTTTTTTTAGTTGATGATAAAGGCATGTGAAAGGGTGCGACGTGCCACTTCAGTTCCTTAAATTTTGGGGTATATTCAAATGTGGCAAGTCCTGTAGCATCATCCCACGCAACAGCCCCAACATACTCTCCCCATAAATTGACCTTAGCGGCACTAACTTGATTTGCCATCTTTTCTTGTTGGGTTTTCCTTTTGCCTTGCGCGCTGTTTAATATTCTTATGCATTTTCACGAGGGACAATGGACTTGGGGTCCTATCCACTTTGAATACTTCCATAACATGAAGCTGATCTAAGACTCTTAAAACTTGTATTAACGTAGCCATCGTCACTGTATCTCCTCTCTCTAATAGGCTTAGCGTTGACCTGCTAATACCGGCAGAATGGGATAAGGTATTCTGGGTAATGTTTTGATTTAGCCTATGATATCGAATGAAAGCACCAATATGCGCTGCCAGAGCTTTATCGCTCATGGCATCCCAGTTTATGTATGAAATATCGTTCACAATACCTTAATTTTTGGTTTAATGAATGATTTGCCATACAAATATACAGGATTTAATTCAAACTAAATTTGTGTATTAAATATCAGTCATTAACACCTAAAGGCAAGACTAATGTATGGTATACCATGCACTAAAATAAAACTGGGCGATGTTCGTTCATCGGGCATATGAATATTCGAAAGGATGGAATTGGGTAAAAAAAGAGAAACATTATTACTTGCCAATACAAAAAGTATAGGTGGTTGACAATCAATACCTTGGATAATACAGGATACAAATGAGATACAGATTTTCTTTGTTCGCTTTTCTAATAGTTTATCCATTTGAAAGGACTTCCATTTTAGCGCATTGTCAATACTTTCCTTTGCAGCATTTTCCATGAACCTGTTCTGCAATGGAGTATCCATATTTTTTTAGGACATTATGATTGTACTCAAAAGTTTCTTCGTCCAACGTGTTTCCTTCTTCGGTAACTAAAATTCCACAAAAACCGCACAGGTGTACTGTTTGGCGTTCAATAATATGTTTTCTCCTTTTAGTGGGAATCCCTTGAGTAATTAATTGCTCGTCTGAAAGGGTATCCTCAAACTTAGATTTATAAAAATTGATGCTTTCCTGAATAAATTTTCTGAACACATCATGCCCCCATTTATTATGCTTTCCATCATATGTTGCCAACGCTAAATTGTATGGGGATCTTTTACAACAAATAATAAATACACCTTTTTTCCAACGCTTTACAAGTCTTGAAAATTTAGTTATTATGTAATTACCATGAAATTGATCTCTCATAGCCTTAAAAGAATAATAATCGCCAGGAGATAACTCACTTATTTCGTCGAAAAATTGATTTGTGTAGAGCGCATTATCTTGTTCTTCGAATACAGGCACTGTTAACTCATCTAGTTCAAGCCAAAAATAGTTCCATTCTGCATCGAAATTAAACGACTCAAATATTAACTGTTTAGGTTTAATGATATGAACAGAATCAAAATTTATTTCTATACAACCAGTTTCTCCAGCAAGGCCAGCGTCTATTAAATCATAACCTCCGCTATCAGGTAAGAATACATGGCATAAAGATTTGAATGATGAAATATATTTTAAGATTTTACTTATTTCAAAATAATCACTATAAATAACCCTTTGAGGGATTGAGGCTGGAAAAAGATTTGAATGAAGTTCCAACCACTGAGCTATATTCTTAAGATGAAAGTTTCTCTCCAACTCCTGCCAATCTTCCAATTTAATAATGAAATCTCCAATTGTTGGTCTTTTTTCAGGGTCATTATCTGTACATGTTAATAATAAATTATCTATAGGGCTAATGTAATGCTCTGGGTAATACTTTTTTAATTCAATAATTGACTCAATTGAATACTGACCATCAAATCCTTTAAAAGATTTCGTCAAAAAAATCCATAAAGTTTTTGCAAGAGAATATACATCTGCTTTTGAGAAATCTGCGCTTGAAGATTCTCTTTTCATTTCTGGCGCCATTGTCCATTTC
>Ga0163152_10008136_pt1 | contig 11279 bp, 17 predicted proteins | sample OliLakLV19MP8IB2_FD_148635 | JGI IMG/M metagenome (GOLD analysis project Ga0163152, IMG submission 148635) | Freshwater microbial mat bacterial communities from Lake Vanda, McMurdo Dry Valleys, Antarctica - Oligotrophic Lake LV.19.MP8.IB-2 | ecosystem: Environmental > Aquatic > Freshwater >...
ACCCTCCTCCTTTTTCAGCGCCTGCACGCGAATGCCAGCATCGACGAGCCGCCAGTCGGACGCACGCGCCTCAGGGTAGAATATACGCAGCGCGCTGAGACGAGCCTTCGTGCTTTGCAGAGCCTGCTGCACGAGAAAACGGACTAGCACCCGGTTGTGGAGGCCGGTGCGGAGGAGCGTGGCAACGTTGTGGTGACGAAGGGAAGACGGGAGATCCGTAACGCTTCCCGTGTGGTGCAGGAATTTCGTAGTCCAGGTGGCGAAGGGCCCGAAGAGCAGCACGCGTTTGCCCTGAAGGTGACGGAAGTCGAGGTGCGGGCCGCCAAGGGCGCCGGAATCCGGCGGAGGTGCACCGTAGACTTTGGCGAAGTGGCGCGCGACCACGGCAGGATTTTCGCAGACGAGCCACTGACCCGCGATGGGAAAGGCCGCGAGGCCGCGCGCCACAGGGAGATCTGCGGCTTGCAGGAGCGGGAGCGTGCCGCCTCCGGCGCCGATAAAAATAAAGGGCGCGTGAGTAGACCGCGATTCTCCCGATCCGGTAGCGCAAACCGTGAGTTCCCAACCCATGGCGGCCCGGCGCAGGCGCGTGACGCGGTGACCGGTAAACACGTGACAGTCGTCCTGCGCTCCGAGCCAGGCCAGGAGCTGACGCGAAAGCTCGCCGAAGTTCACGTCGGTGCCGGTGTCGATCTTTGTGGCCGCAATGGGCTCGTCGCCCCGGCCCTCGACGAGGAGCGGAGTCCACTGCTGAAGAACTTCCCGCGCCGCGGTGAATTCCATGGTGCGGAAAAACGGATGCGCCGCGAGGGCCGCGTGCCGGGAGCGGAGAAAGGCGACCTGGGATTCGCCGCGGGCCAAGCTCAGATGCGGTACGGCGCGGATGAAATCTGTGGGACGGGGTGCCAGTCCGTGGGTGACAGCGTAGCTCCAGAACTGGCGGGACTGCTCGAAGCGGGCGAAGATCTCGATCGCCTTGGTAACATCCACCGGGGCTCCCACGACGGTGGGCGGCGGCGTGTAGTTAAGTTCGCACAGTCCGGCGTGGCCCGTGCCCGCGTTGTTCCAGCCGTCCGAGCTTTCGCGCGCGAGCTCGGACGCGGCTTCGTAAACATGAATCGCTAGCCGCGGATCCAGCCGCTTGAGCATCGCACCGAGATGCGCCGACATCACACCGCCGCCGATCAGGATGACGTCAGGGGCTGCCGATGGACTCATGGGTGTGACACGGAGAACGAGGGATAAGGGCAGCGCTTAAGTGGCGGGCGAAATAAACACGTTAATTGTCATTGCGAAGGAGGCTTGCCGACTGCGGCAATCCATCAGTTCGGTCGCAATTGAGGCCGCGGCTGATTCCGACGAAGGTGTTCTGCATCCCATCATCACTCCCCGGGAGCAACGCCGCGAGGTTTTTGCACCATGCCGGCCGAAGAGGAGGCGAAGTCAGAAGCGTGACGTGGCGCCAACCCGATCACCTTGTGCAAAGATCGTGGTCGACTCCCACGCTGCGGCTTGGCTTCTCACTTTCGTGCCGCGCCCTTACTTAATCATCTCTCTGGTCGAGCGGACGCCCGCGTGGTGGGACTGGCGACGAGCCGGCGTCGGTTCAGCGGACGCTGCCACGATCCTGGGCGAAAAACCCGCTTCGTCGGTGGAGCGGCTGCTCTTGGAAAAGCAGCAGTCGCCGCACGAATCCGCCCGTCGTTTCGAGCAGGCCCGAAGTGCGGCGCGCGAGCGGCAGGCCCGCGCGCATTACTGTCGCGAGTTCGACATCGCGGTGCAGCCGACGTGCGTGCAAAACCTCGCCCGGCCCTGGCAGCGCGCCAGTCTCGATGGACTCTCCGAAGACGGTCAGCGAGCAGTAGAGATCAAATGTGGCAGGTCGGCGTATGACTACACCGCCGCCCGCCAACGCCCGCCACGGCATCATTACCCTCAGCTCCAACACATTCTCGCGGTCACCGAACTCCCCGTGATCGACTACTGGTGCTACTGTCCGCCGCACCCGGCACTGCGTCTCGAGGTGCGACGCGATGAACCTTACATTGAGCGGCTGCTGGCCGCCGAGGCGGCGTTGTGGCAACGACTCGCCGGCGCACCGCCCTCAGCCGCGATTCCCGCGACTGACTACGGCAGCGGCTTGTCAAAGAAATCTTGATACGCGGAGTCGATTTGAAATCCCTCGACCCCGAGGGCAGTGAGCGCCTGCACGTCACGACGAGCTTGGCCGCGATCGGGATCGTTCTCGTAGCGAAATGTGTTGATCGCGGGAATGACGAGCGCGCCGGCGCGCTGGAGCTGCGGGATTGTTTCGAACGAAATCCACGCGGGAATCCCAAACCAATAGCGGCCCGCGAGGGAGATCGATTCGCCCGCGGCTACTTTTTTAATCTCGTCGGCCGTGACCGGCGTGAGCGCAACCCCGCCAAGTTCGGTGCGGACAAGAGGATCACCGGAGATCGTCACCGTGGATTTTTCCAAGCCATGCTGGCGCACGATCGCCGCGATCTTCTGCAGCACCTCGGCGCGCGGCGGATCCTTGAGATCGAGCATCACCCCGAGATGCAATTGACGACAGAGGACGAGAGCCTGTTCCAGAGTGGCGAGCGGCTCGGCGTTTTTCTTGAAGCGGATGGCTCGGGTCTCGCGCTCGGTCACGTCGCTGATTGCGCCGCTGTGTCCCGTGGCAGTGAGCAGCGTAGCGTCGTGGAAAATCACCGGCGCACCATCCTTGGTCACCCGCACGTCGAGTTCGACCAAGTCGTAGCCAAACCGCGCAGCCTCGCGAATCGCGGCGAGCGACCCTTCGGGTATCCAGTTTGACACGACGCCACCCCGGTGGGCCCGTTAGACGCGAAAAAAACGCCGCTCAGGCTCGAGCGGCGGCCACGGTCATGACCATGCCCAGCTGCAACGCAGCGAGTGCCTCCAGAATCGGCGACACGAGCGACCGCAGATCCGCGAGCTGATTGGAGGGCGCGCGCAGCACCAGCACGCCGAAAGTCAGCGCCGCCGTTTCCTGCTGAGCGGCCAGGTTCTTATCGACGGTTAAGAATGCATCATAGTTACCCGCGATCAACGCGAGGAGCTTCCCGTTGAAAATGCCGGCCCAGACCGCTTGCTGCACCGTCGAAACCATGTGTCCGGTCAGCTCCAGCCCAAGGCGACGCGGCAGGCACTCGTCCAAGAGAACGCGCATCGATTACGCGAAGGACGCCGTGAGTTGCGCGCGCGCCTCTTCCAAAAACTCGATCACCTGGGCGCGGGTCACCGAGGGAAAATCTTCGAGAAAATCGCCGATGGAGTCACCGGCTTCCAGGCAGTCCGTCAGGTTTTTGACCGGCACGCGCGTGCCGGCAAAAACCGGCGTACCGCTGAGAATCTCGGGATCGGAAACGATGAGCCGCGTCTTCATGCTCACAATGTGCGCACGACGTGGCCTAGGCGCAACGCGCGAAACGCGCTCGGTGCTCGATGTTAGTCTGCCAAATGAGGTCAGGCCAAGACTTCGGACAGGACGCGTTTGAATGCCGGCTGCCCGGTGCCCTCGCGGTGCGCCACCTGCGCGAGCACGTGGCCGCGCTCCCTGTGCTTTGCGTTGTAACGCCCCTGAAACGGACGCCCCGTGACGCCGCGAAACCGGTTGAAGCGTTACGCCCAAGTGCTCTGTAACCACGTTTCTCGATAAGATCACGTTCCACTATCTCGGCCCAATGGATGCATACCCATGAATTGGGCAGCCGCGACGGTTGCGTTGCGTAGCTACGCGGACGCATCCTCGCGGCTTGCGCTCGACCCGCGGAACTCGCAGCCGAAGAAGTCTAGCACGAGCTTGCGGACGAGCAGTGGGACGCGTATTTCTTATGGAAACAATGACCGCCTCGGACGTGATCAACCAACTCCAGACCTTGCCGCCGGACGAAGTGGCGAAGGTGCGCGAGTGGTTGATTGAGCACGACGAAGAGTCCCCCGAATTGCTAGCCGCTATCGACACGGGCTTGCGCTCGCTCGAGGCAAAGGGCACCCGAATCACGAGTCGCGACGAGCTCGGAAACAAGGTGCGGCAATGGGCTGGCAAGTCGCGCTGACCGAACAAGCGGAGATCGACTTGGGCGACGTGGTCGCGTTCCTCGCGAAGATAAGTCCCGCAACGGCGGAGCGCATCGGCTTGGAGTTGGTGGACGTGATCTTCGCGCTCGATCCGGACTGACAACTAATGCCTCGACCGCTGCGTCCTCGGGTCGGGCACGGGTCAGCCGGCAATGGGGTTCTTCCACTTGAGTCCGCGGAACCGCGAGAAGTCGGCGTCGGTCGAGTGCAGCACACAATTGTGCTCGATCGCCAGTGCCGCCAGATGGGCATCGGAAACCAGGTTTCCCACGGCATTTCCACCGCGCAGCATCTGCTGAAACAGGATCCAGTGTTGGTCGCCCGGTTGGATGATGCGGACACAAGGTTGGTTGAACCAACTCTGCACGCGTTCGGTAGCTTCCTTGAGGGTGAGCGGACGCTGGTGCAGCCGGGCGTTGGTGCCGATACGGATGAAGGCGCTCAATACGGGCCAGCACAAACCCACCGGGCCGGAACCGCTGAGCTGGGCGTCCCACCAGATCCGGGCTGAGTCGTGGTGTTCGGACAAACTGTCTTCGGCGTAAAGCAGGAGATTCGCATCCACCAGAATCATGAATGATCCTCGCCTTCAGCTGCGGCAATGAGCTCCGAGATGTTGTCGTAGCTAAAACCCTGGCGGAGCCCGAGCCGGCGCGGCTTGGTTTGGTAAGGCTTGGCGGCGGGCGGAGTCAGGATCTCATCAAGGCCCACCCGAAGCGCGGCGTTGATCACCTCCTTGAAGGGCTTGCGCAATCGGGCCGCGCCTTTCCTTGCCTTCGCGGCGACGTCAGGGTCGAGCGTCAACGTGGTTCTCATGCGCGCATCATGATGCTTACATTCTGCATGTCAATGTGTGCAGTTTCCTCGAAACACCGGCGCACGTTGATCGGTGTGGCCGGTCTACGATTGCATTCTGTCGGCCGTTTTCATAGCCGTGGTCCATCGCGCGTTCCAGCGCACGCGCAAACAGACCGAGTCCGGTCCGTCGATCCGGCCCTGCTTGCTACCCCAGCAAAAAGTAGTCCCATGAAAAACTCCGCAAAGGTATGGGCGTTGATCGTAACGCTCCTCGCCGCGTGCCTGGTGCACGCCGCTGATCGGAACCCGGTCTCCCGCGTGATGACGATTATCGACATCGAGACCGATGATCCCACCGGCTACGCCACCTGGATCGCCCAGTACAATGCCATCGCGAAAGCAAAGGTCGGCGTGGATAATTACCTTCGCGTCTACCAGAGCTATTTTGATGGTCGCGGAATCAGCCGCGTGCGCGTGGCGACGGCGGGGGCAAACGTCGCGGAAATGATGAAGAACGCGATGACCCTCGAGACGGATCCGGCGATCCTCGAACTGAACACCCACCTGAAGCTGATGCGAAAGATGGGCGCACGCGTGCTGTATCAGGCTATCCGATTCGACGGTTCCCTCCCCAAGGGTCAGGCGACGTACACGACCCTGGCCAACGTCACCGACGAAGCCGGTTACCTGCAGGCACTGGAACAGCTGCGCGGAATCTTCGATTCCGTCGGACTGAAGGACATCAAGATTGGTGCGTATCGCGCGCTGTCGGGTCGAACCGATCACACCCATCGCATCACCATCGGCTGCCCATCGATGGAACGCCTCGCCACGTTTCTCGATCAAGCGGGAACCAACCCGAAACTGCTCGAGTGGCTGGCGGCCAGCGCGAAATACCGGACGGTCGTGGCCAATTTCAGCGCGCGCGAAATCACCAAGTAATCACCCGACGGCTTTCGTTTGCGTCTCCGGCGGCCGGTTCACCGGCCGCCTTTTTTTTCGCCACCCCCAGCCGGTCGTCGGACCGGCGCTCCCGCCGCCGGGGAACGGGTTTGCCACGCCGCCGGGCAAAGCCCTTCCCGCCGCCATGCCGCCAGTGCCATCCCAGTCCGCCGAAGTCGAGGTCGCTCATGTGCTTATGATGGACCGGGTGGGCCGGCCATAGTAGGGGTCACGCCAAGAGTTCGGCCAGGATGCGTTTGAATTCTGGAGCATCAAGCGGCGAGCGGCATGCAGATGGTCGCGACGACGCTCACCATCATCGAGAGCGGAATCACCAAGGTCTCGGCGGGCAGATTATCACTCCGTCAAAGGGTAAAAGGGTATCGGGTGCTGGAAGGAAAGGTGTGCCAACAGGAACGGCTGGGAGGCATGCTCGATCACTATTATCGCGATGCGGCATGACGGTTCGATTATTTCATCCGCACTCCTGGGAATCTCGACATGTGTTGGACCGCGTCGTTGGCCCCACGATGCTCCACATCCTGCAATACCTAAGGAGGGATCGCGGTCTACGACCCGCAATATGGAACCGCCCTCGCGGAATCAAACAGCGTCGATGGCGAAAAAATCGTCGCTCTCGTCGCGCAAAAACTCAGCTATGCCGTCGAGGGCGTCGATGTTCGCGCGGCCGAAAGATTTCGGTTTTCGGTGAGTCATTTGTCCGCACTTGCGCGCATGCCTCACGGTCAGCATCGCGACAATTTTCATCGTGCGCCTCGCGGGTGGCCGAGAGTCGCGTCGGCTTTATTGTCGAGGTCGAAGGGGGGCATGGGCGGAGCTATCGGCGGCGCACGGGCCAACCTCAATCACCGGCTATATCACCGCCCGATAAAGAAGCCGCCGATTTTCATCGGGGCGGGACTGCCGCATCCGCTCTCACCCCGGCTGGTCTGGCGGTTGCTGCCCACCCGCATTTTCGAAACCCATGGGAGACCCTCAAAACTGTTTCATATTCACACCATTTGCGACAACTACTACAAGAGCCCAACCTTCTCCCAATGTCGGATTAACTTACAATACGAGGAGCGGCGCCCATCGCTGTCATGAGGGAGAAGAAATAAATCCAAGACCAATAGCGTTTATTAAATTCTCATAGAAAATGTGTTATGAAGCGTGAAGAGCGCGGCCATCAGATGAATACACACTTGGCATTCGGAAAGCTGCCTTACCTTAGCGCACAATCGTGCTGAGTCTCAACTCATTGGTTTTGGAAAGAATAAAGCGGTCGTTGATTGAAGATATAATCCTCAGAAAAGACGAATATGAACAGAAAATCTATCCTCTCCGGCGTTGCGGTGCTCATGAGCTTGCCCGCATGTTTCGCAGGCGCCATCTTCATTACGGGACATGATCCAGATTTCCACGCCCAAACCACCGCGGAGCCCGGGGCGCAGAACCTACTCCGGATTGGCTTAAACTACGCGCGTAACGGAGGCTCAGTCGCTTCGAATCCCTCGGCGCTCCCCGTGCTTTGGATTGAATCCAATCCGGCTAACTACGGTGGGGTTCCTAGTGGACACCGCTTTGGCTTGGATGGGCTTCGGAACATTGGTTACCGAGCGGTTGGAGAACTTGGAACTGCTACTGAAGGCCGTTATGTCTTCGCCGACGCAGCCGCTCTAACCTCTGCTTTTTGGGCAACAATCACCCCGGCCAACTACTCTGCTATTGGCGTTGCTTCAACCTTTGGCGGCACGCTGCGTCAGGTCGAACTCAACAACCTCAATGCGCACAGCGCAGAGATTACTGCCTTCTTCAACGCAGGCGGCGGTATCTTCGCTGCAGCCGAAGGGAGTGAGGGTGCCAATCTTGCGCCATCCGGTGGCTATTTTGGGTGGATTCCTATCACAGTGGGTTCTGCGACCAGTGCGGCGCCGCCCTACAGTGTGACGCCTTTCGGCTCCAGTCTGGGACTTTTGGACAGTGATGTATCTTCGCCCTCGCACAGCCATTTTACGGGCGCCAATGGACTTAATGTTGTGAGTGTCGATAATTTGGGGCGTATCATGACGCTGGCTGCCGTTACAACCATTGGTGGCGGCGGGTTCACGCCAGGAGTAGCTGACTCCGGTTCAAGCTTTCTCCTCTTCGGAACAGCGCTTGGTTCCCTGTTGGTAGCGCGGCGGATGTTTCGCTCGTCGTTTGGTCATGCTGGCAATCGGAACGTCGGTTAGCCCTGCCCCAGCAGGGCCTGGTTCCCCGCGTGGCGCGTCCGGCTGTTCCTTGAGCGTCGCAAGCTTGGCCTGCAGTTCGGCCGCGGTCGGCGGGGCCAGGAGATTCGCGGTGGTCGGGTCGGCGGCCTCCAGCTGGCCCAGATGCTCCTCGATGCGGGCGTCGCTCTGCCGGGTGAGTTCCTGCACCTGCTCCGCTGTATAGTGCCGATTCGGGCTGTTCACCGCCTTGAACTTCGCCCCGTCGATGGCCACCAGTCGGGAGGGAGTCTGAGGAGGTCTGCCTGTTATACCAGCGACCCGTGTGAGTTGGTCTTTAGACGCGGCAGCGCCGGTAGGGCCTGACCTCCGGGCAGGACGCTCGGTGAATGCGACTGCCAACGGCCCGCCCGGAGGTCGGGCCCTACCCTCGGAAAAGTCTAAATCTCAGGTGCGATTGGTATTACCTTTAAAAACTCAGTTGAACCACTGATTTTCACTGATGACCACTGATGCAAACAGAGTTGCGCGATGGAGGCCGTTCACCCGGTGAGTGAAGGGAAAGTTCTATCCCATCGATCTGGATCTATTTGATCAGTGTTTATTAGTGCCCATAAGTGGTTACTTCGTTTGCGGAATTTAGTATTACTTGTTAGCAAGCATTCCTCGGGTATGAGCTTGGCGGCGGCGGCCGACGAATCGGGCAGTTCCACAGTCATGCCGGCAAAATGCGCGAAGCCGGATCCGGGTCAACCGTGCGACGGATGCCGTTCTGACCGCACCTCCACGAACGCTCGGGAGAATCCCGCCAGAATTTCCGGGTCTCGCAGCGCGCGCCAAAAAATTATGCCACCGCTACGGCTCGAACCGGTAGCCCACGTCGCGAATCGTCTGGATGAACCGCGGGTGTTCGGGGTCGGGCTCGATTTTATTTCTCAGCGTGTTGATGCAGCGGTCCACACTCCGTTCGGTCACAATCAGATCCTCGCCCCAGACTCCGTTGAGAATTTTTTCCCGCGTGAGGGTGCGGCCGGTGTTCTTCGCGAAATACTCAATCAATCGGAATTCCTTCGGGGTGAGCGAAACTTCCTCATCCCGGCGAAACAGTTTGTGCGCGGTCGAATCGAGCCGGCAGTCGCCGAAGGTCATTGCATCCCCGGTTCGCGGCCGAAGTCGCCGCAGGCTCGCGCTCGCGCGGGCGAGCAGCACCTCGAGGCTACACGGCTTCGTGACGTAGTCGTCCGCCCCGAGATTGAGGCCGAGCACGATGTCCGATTCCTGGCTCTTCGCCGTCAGCATGATGATCGGCGTGGCGAGCCCTTCCTTGCGAATCCGGCGGCAGGCATCGAAGCCGTTGACCGCGGGCAGCATGATATCGAGCAGGATCAAGTCCGGCGTGAAATCAAAGACCGCCTGCACGCCGCTCCGACCATCGGACGCCGTGCGCACTTCGTAGCCGCTGAATTCAAAATTGTCCTTCAGCACCCGCTGCATCGTCGGATCGTCCTCAATGATCAGAATTTTGGGAGGAGTCGTCATGGCTGTATGTCCTTCATTGATCACCTGCCGAACCCATGGAATACACGGCATCCCGATCGTCTGCCGCCGGTGCGTGGTGTTTCGAGTGCAACCGCCTCGAAGGCATCGGAGGTTTCATGCGCGGTCAACCGGCTTGAAATCGCCGGCTGCATCGCCGTCACGGATGACGCTGATTTTCGCCCGCGGAATCCTGACTCGAAACGTGCTGCCCTGGCCCGGCTCGCTCGTGACATCGACGGTCCCGCGATGCGCCTCGACGATGTAGTTGACGATGCTCAGGCCGAGGCCGCAGCCACCCCGCTGCCGCGTCAGGCTTTGATCAATTTGGTAGAAACGGTCGAAGATTTTTCGCGTTTCCGCGGCACCACGCCAATGCCGTTGTCCTCGACCTCGAAACGGACGCTGTCGCCCTCGGCCAGAATCCGCGCCGTGATGCGTTTGTCGCCGTCCGTGTATTTGCAGGCGTTGTCGAGCAGGTTGATGAGCACCGTGGCGAGGGACTCCGCGTCGCCCCGGATGCGCGGCAGGTCGGGCTCCGCTTGGAGTTCGAATCGGCAGCCGGGAGCCTCCAGTTTTTCTTTCAGGGCGTTCACGGCTTCGCGCATCACACTGGCGGGCGCCAGCGGCTCGAAATGAAACCGGTGCTGGCCCCGTTCCATCCGGGAGAAGCTCAGGAAGTTTTCGATCAGGTGCGAGAGCCGCAGGTTTTCCCGGCCGAGCAGCTGCAAGTAGTCGTTGAGCTGCCGCTCGTCGCGGAAGCGCCCCGCCGCCAGCGTGTCCACCAGCGCGCGCATCGAGGCGAGCGGAGTTCTGAGTTCGTGGGAAACGGTTGAAACGAGGTCGTCTTTCAGGCGCGAGAGCCGCATCTGGGCCGCCACGTAACGCGCCACCAGCAAAGCCAGCATCGCGATAATCACCACGACGCCGACGCCAATCCAGAGGTAAAAGCGCGCCTGCCGATCCGACGCCGACGCCAGCGGATCGGTGCCGTTGAAACTGAGCGCCAGCCGCCAGCCGGGCAACAGCTCGCTCGCGTCGAGCGACGGCAGGCGCTGGTCCTCGGGAAACGCGTCGCCCGGCGCAAACACGGTCACGTGGGTGTCATTCAGCACGAGCCCACTGATCGCCGTCGCCAGTTCCGCGCGCAATCGCTCTTCGCGCAACAGCACGACGACGGTCCGATCCGCCGACGGCAGCCGCCACACCTTCGCAAGCGGCGTGCGCTGCAGTTTCGCTTCCGTCGGCCGGGACGGACTGTGCTCCAGATAGTCCGCGGCCAACTCCTCCGCCTCGAGGGTCGGGAAGACCGCGACACCCGGCGCGAGCATGCTCACTTCCCGCGTCAGAAACCGGCGCTGGTTGGAAGAAAGTTCGGCATCCGCGTAGTCGTTCAGCCGCTGCACCAAAGCATCCCGCGTGCGCTGCCGCAGCGCATCGAACTCGGGCATATTTTCTAGGGAACGCAGCGCCCCCGCCGCGTTGCTCTCGGAATCCGCGCCGCGAGCGCCGCCGCTCCCACTCGCTTCCGTGCTGCCCAGCAATTTCAAAATCAATAACTGCGCGTTCGGCACCACCCACGTGCCCTGGGCGCTGCCCGCGTCGCTCAGGCTCGCATCGCCTGCCAGCTGAGCCAGTCGCCGAAGCGCATCGTCCTTCCGCCCCGCCTTCACCAGACACCCC
>Ga0163152_10008138_pt1 | contig 11278 bp, 9 predicted proteins | sample OliLakLV19MP8IB2_FD_148635 | JGI IMG/M metagenome (GOLD analysis project Ga0163152, IMG submission 148635) | Freshwater microbial mat bacterial communities from Lake Vanda, McMurdo Dry Valleys, Antarctica - Oligotrophic Lake LV.19.MP8.IB-2 | ecosystem: Environmental > Aquatic > Freshwater > Lake...
TTGGTGATCCTTAGCGGCTTGATGCTCGTCGTGCGATCGTTGGTCGAAGCGCTCCGCGAGGCCGGCGTCGAGCGCGGCGCGTGCGGGTTCAGCATGGTCATCGGCACTTCGACCTTCGGCTCCGGCGTCATGATGTACGGCGGATAGGCGAACGGGCTGTAGCCATAGGGGCGCGGTACCGGGCGGCTGTAGTACACCGGCGGATGCAGGGCGAAGTACGGCGCCGGGTCCTGCGTGTAGACGTTGTAGTTGAGGCCCCCGTAGTAGCCCCCCCAGGCACCCCATTGGCCGACGCCCGATTGGGCGGCAGCGGGCCGAGCCGCCAGCGACACCAGAACCAACATTGCCACGCCGAGGATCATTCGCCGGATGTTCATTTTCACTTGCCTTACGCGAGGGTCTAAATTGCGCGGTACCGACGGCGATCACGACCATTGCCACCGTCAGAATCCGCAAATCCAGACTAATTCGCTCAGGCCGGCAAACAAGTCCCTCGCTGGGAAGTTCCCCGATAAATCCTCTACCCGCAGCGTGAACGAACCGCCCGATCGCGCATTTCGCACCACCGGGTGACGCGGCTCACAGGCGGCGGAGGCTGCTAACTGGCTTTGCTCGTACGCAAAGTGCCGGCGTTAGCGAATGGGCCACCCCCTGGCGGCGACTAGGGAGAACCGCAAGGGGGGATGGACTGCGATTTGCCGCGCTCCGGCGCGGTTGCGGCGTACGGTTTTCATGCACTCCCTGCGCTGCGCCCCCCAGGGGTCGCGCCGGCGCCGGAACCTTCGATTTGCCCGCCTTTTTTGCTTGCCGAGTGCTGCTGCCAGTGAGCCATCCCAGGTATCAACCACGATCTGCCGTGCGCGCGCCAACTGCCGCCGGCCATTGCGGTTGATGTCGGCCGCCGGCCATCAGACTACACAAAACTGCGAACCAATGGTTCTGTCAGAGAGGGCAAGTATGTCTGTCACGCGCGTAGCCGTCATCGACGACGATCCCGCAGTCTGCCGGGTGATTTACGATGTGCTCGCCGGCGAAGGGGTGCAGGTCGTTTCTACCGGCGAAGCCGAGGCCGCCGTGGCGTTCGTACTGCAACCGGGGGTCGATGCCGCGTTCATCGATTTGCGGCTACCCAAACGGAGTGGGCTGGCGCTCGTTGAAGATTTGCGCCGCCGCGGTTGCCAGACACCGGTCATCTTTATGACGGGGCACGCGTCGTTCGATTCGGCCGTCGAAGCCCTCCGCCTGGGAGCCATCGACTACCTCGTCAAACCGCTCACCGCGAAAGACATCGCGCGGGCGTTGTCGCGAGCGGCCGCCGCCGGACGCCGCATGAAAACCGTGCGACCGGCTCCCCCCGCCGATGCGACGCATCGACCCACGCCTTGCCGTGCCCTGGAAGAAGCCAACGCCTTTGGTTGCCACGACTCCGAGATGCTTCCCTACCTGAGCGTTTCGACCGCCGACCGAGTGGCCGGCGATTCACGGACAATCGAGATCCGCGTCGAAGGCGATCTGCGGGCGATCGAGCGGCAGATCATTCGCGAAGTGATCCGCACCTGCGACGGCAACAAAGCGGCCGCCGCCCGCCGGTTGGGTCTGCACCGCAAGACGCTCTACCGACTGCTGCAGGCCGACGAGCCCGTCGCGGCTAGTTACTGAGCGAGCGCGCTCGCAGCAGTTGCAGGGCGCCCCGCGCAACTCCCTACTCGAGCCCCAGCCGCTGGCGCGCCGCCTCGGCCCATGGGCTGTCGGGCGCCTGCGCTAAGAACGCTTCCCAGTGCGGCACCGCCGCGGGGGACATCCCCAATTCGTCGAGCAAGCGCGCGAGATGATAATGCGCGTCGGGGTAATCGGGATGATGGGCCAATGCCCCCTCGAATGCCGCCGTCGCCAACTCAGGCTCGCCCAGTTCGGCTAACACGCAGCCCAGGTTCGCCCGCGCCTCGACGTAATCTTCGTCGAGTTCGATCGCCATGTAGTAGCGCTCGCGGGCGGCCGCCAGATCGCCCAATCGATAGAGCAACTCGGCCAGCCGAAAACAGGTCTCCGGATGCGGCCCGCCGGCAGCCAGCGCCGCTCGATACAACTCGAGCGCGTCCTCGAGCTCGCCGGCATCTTCCAGGTCGCCGGCCGCGGTCAACAGTTCCTCGGCCGAATGCGAGGCCCCCTGCGATTGGCCAGGCACGGGGAACGCCTTACCGAGCGTGCGCGACTTGGCGTTCGGCCCAGTGGCAAGCTGGTCATCGCGATCCACCGGCATCGGCGTTTCGATCGACAGCCGCGGCGGCCCTTCCCAATCGAAACGGAGTTGGCCCCCCGGTTCGAGCAGCCCTTCTCCCTGACGCAACAGAAGCTGCTGCCCTTCGACAATCACGGAAAGCTGGGCCAGCGGCCGCTCGACGCCCGGTAACCAGCGCCGCAGTTGCGCGAGCTTGCGTTCGATCGCCTGGGCCGACATGCCGGCCGAGAGCATGGCCGCCAAACGCCGGGCGCTAGCGACTTCTTCAAAATCGAAGTAGGGCAAACGACGCACTTGCCGCGCCGGTTGAATCAGGCCGCGGCGATGCCAGCGGCGGACCACGGCGATCGACACGCCCAGCAGCTCCGCCAACATGGCGGGCGTGTAGAGCCGGCGGACCTGATGTTCGGCGTCGACGAGACCCAGCCGTTGCCACAGCTCGGTTTCGTTGATGACCGCCAGTTCACCCCGTTCGGCGCGCGACAACAACTCGCCGTCGAGCGCGTCGGTCCAGGGAGCTTCGAGCGGCCAACTCTCTTCGCCCAGCACCACCAGGTCGATCGCTTCGTCGGCCGATTCGACCACGACGGCGCCGCGCTCGCGCAACAGCTTCTGCGCGTCGCGCTTCGACATCCCGGCCAGCCGACCGACGAACGCCACGCGTTGGCCGAACAAGCTCACGGTGCCCGCGTTCTCGTGTCGCTCAAAGATCTCGCCCGACATGCTCATCGAGTTGCCATCCTTAGGATCGGCCGAAGAACAACTTCCTGATTTACCAATCCCCTCACCCGGCCCTCTCCCGCAAGGGGAGAGGGATTCGAGGAGAAGTTGTTCTTCGGCCGATCCTTAGCCTGTAGTCGCAGTGCGCTGTGGGATGTCGCCCTGACCGGTTCGTGAAGGAAAGCGCCGGGTCAAAATGCTCCCGGCTCGGACTCTCAGCGTAGCGCTCCGTGTCAGCCTTTGATTGTAGCGATCAATCGGCGGCCTGCTGGAGAATTGACGAGCTCGTGGTGAACCCATGTCGGGGGTCGCGCCGAAGTGATTCGCCACCAGGCAACTGCGCAAAAAAACTGGCTTCGCGAGCGAAGCCATTGGGGAGAACTGCGGGTTGTTGTGCGTCTGCTTGATCGCCCCGGCCAGCGATCAGTGTCTGGTGATCGCCTCGGTCGGCGATCGCTGGCGGCAGGACTAGGTCGTGTCGCCGTTTGTCGGCTGGGGCACCACCACCGGCGGCTTGGCAGGGGCCGCCGGGGGAGCGGTTTCCGTGGCCGCGCCCGGTGTCGTGCCGCCATTGGTTGTGCCATTTGTGCCGGGCGTGCCGCCCGTGGCGCCCGTGCCGTTTGGCCTGGCGGTCGTGGTGCCGTCGGCCGGGGTCGGCTCGCCAGTTCGGCCTGGCTCGGCAAAAGTCTGCTGCGAGGGAGCCACTTCTTGGCTGGGAGTCGACTGCTGATACTCAGTCGCGGCCGGAGCCGGCACAGCACGCAGATCGGGAGCCACCATCACCGGTGCAGCCGGCACGACGACCGCCGCGACCGGGGCCGACGGCGCCCACCGCATCTCGCAATGCGGCACGCGATACGTGTACGTGATCGGCACGCGCTTCTGCACGGTCGTCGGCACTTGAATCGTCTGCTGAACCACTTCCTGGCGGCAGACGCGCACCGGCACCTGCTCGACGCGCTCTTCGTATTCCATGCGGCAGGTGGTCACCGGCACCTTGCGGACGACTTCTTCTTCGACCATCCGGCAAACCTGCACCGGCACCTGCTGCTCGACGCGTTCCACCACCTGGCGGCAGACGGTGTACGGGATCTTGCGAACTTGTTCCTCGTAAACCGTGCGGCAAGTCTGCACGGGCACCTTGCGGACCATCGCGTCATCGACGTAACGCACGACCTGGATCGGCACCTTGCGCACGTTCAGCTTGGCCACCATGGTCGTCTGCGGCACCTGCACGCCGACGATGTTCGGCCGATAGACGCGCTGCACGGCGTAAGTGTCGGGCTCCTTGACCGGCATCCAGGCCAGCGCGCCGCCACGATAATACGAAGTGCCGGTGCAAGGGTCGGCCACGCAACCGCCGGGCGCCCAGCCCAGCTTCTTGCAGACGCGCCCCGGCTGCACGATCGTTTGCTCTTCGAAGTGACCCTGGTCGACCATCTCGGTGCGGAACGTGGTCACGGGCTCGTAGGTGGTGAACTGTTCGTCGCGCTCGGCCGTCTCGATGACCTGCCGGCGGACGGTGTAGTGCTCTTCGCGCTCGCTGGTCTCGACGATCGGGCGAGCGACCGTGTAGCGCTCTTCGCGCTCGGCCGTTTCAAAGACGTTGCGGACGCGGTCGTAGCTGGCGTCGCGCATCACGGTTTCTTGGACCGGCTTCAGAACGCGGTAACGCTCTTCGCGCACCGAGGTCTCAGTGACCGGCCTGGCCACCGTGTAGCGGCGCTCACGCAGCTCGGTCTCCCAGACGGGCCGATAGCTGGTGACCTGGCGCTGTTCGTAGACCGTTTCGAGCTCGAGCCGGTAGGCCGTGACCTGCCGCTCTTCGTAAACAGTTTCATAAACGGGACGATAAGTGCGCACCGGCGTGGCGCAGTCGGAGCAGGCACGCGAGTCGGTCAGGCCGACGGCCATGCACAGAGCCACAATCCACGAACTTAAGGCGTAACGCATCGTTGACATCTCCCCCACAGCTCGCACACCAGCGGCGAGCAGGCTGCTAAAACCTAGGCCATGCCTGGCGCGTGTCGAAATGCACCGACCCACCCAACTGAGGGGGTGCCGGCGATGTTTTTTCGCCGCATCGGCGCGCTTCGTGCAAATTTGGCCGACGATTTGCATGTTCGCAAACAGAAAAGTTTAACATTGCCGTGACGCTATGTCGCAACTCGTTGCTGCGAATTATATTACGGCAAGAGAAAATTCTCTGAAGATTCTCCACACCCAGGCCGACAACCTTGTTGCAACCCGCGTGCCCAAGCAAAACGCTTTGCGAAATGGCGCTCAATGGCTCGTCATGCTGGCCATTTTCGCGATGTTGGTCCACTGCTGGCTCGTTGAGGCCTATGTCGTCAGCAGCGGGTCGATGGCCCCCACGCTCCTGGGCCAGCACCGCCGGGTGACTTGTTCCGATTGTGGGCTGCCGCTGGACGTGGGGAGCCAGGCGGATAGCGAGCCCCTTTGGACCGAAGCGCGAGCCATTTGCCCGAACTGCGGCGCGGCCGACAACCCGTTGGCCGATCTGCCCGACACCCCCGGCGACGGGCTGCTGGTCTTCCGCGGGGCATTCAACTGGCGAGCGCCGCGCCGCTGGGAGCCGGTGGTCTTTCGCGGCGATGACGACAGCCGCGAGCCCGTGGTGAAGCGCGTCGTCGGTTTGCCCGGCGAGACGATTCAACTCGTCGATGGCAACGTGATCGTCGATGGAACGATCGCCCGCAAGCCGCTCGCAGTGCAGCGTGCCGTGGCGATCCTAGTGAACGACGATCGCTACCGGCCAGGCGCGGCTCAGCTAAGTGGTGGTGCGGTTGAAGGAACAGTTGAAAGTGCAGATTTAGGCGCAAATGAAAGTGCAGTACAAAGCGCGGTTGAAATCAAAGTGACAAGCCGCTCGTGTTGGCGCCCGCGCGACGAGCACAACAGCGCGTGGACGCTCGAGCCGGGCGAGTTTCGCTATCGCTTGCCGGCCAACCCAGAATCAACGCCGCCGCGCGCGATCGACTGGATCGACTTTCACCCGCGGCAACGTCTCGGCGCGCCGCAGAAATTTCTTGGTGCTAGCGAGAACTCCGGCGAGGCGACGAGCGCCGGCGTCGACGACCACTACGCCTACAATCAGTCGCGGCCGATTCTCGAACTGCATCCGGTGCACGAACTGCTGCTGCGCTGCGAGCTAACGGCGAGCGGCACCGGTCAGTTGGCTCTGCGCGCCGTCGATCGCGATCACGAGTACGAAGTGCGGATTGAGTTGCCAAGCGGCGCCGCGCGGTTGTTGGTCGATGGCCAGATTCTGGATGAAACAAAAGTGATCGTCGGGCCGCTGGCGGACGAAGTTACGTGCGAAATCTCCACGATCGATCGGCAGTTCCTCTGCGCGATCGACGGCCAGCTCTTGTTTCCACCGTTTGAGCTTCCCGAGAATCTCCCGATCAACAGCGAGGCTGCACCGCGACGGTCCACCGAAGGCTGGTTCTCGATCGGCGCCAACGGCGCCAACGTCGACGTGCGAAGCGCGCAAGTGCTGCGCGACATCTACTACACGCGGCTTCCCACGGGCTTCTCAAATCGAACGCATACCGCCGACACGTGGCACGTTGGCGAAGACACGTTGTTCGTGCTCGGCGACAACAGCCCGTTTTCGCAGGATAGCCGCGTAACTGCCGAGCCGGGCGTGCCGATGTCGCGATTGATTGGCCGGCCGCTGGTAGTGCACGCCCCGCGCCGCGCATTCACCTGGCGCGGTCGACAGTGGAACCTGTTGGATCTCTCGCGCATCCGCGCCGTGCGCTAAGAATTGGCCGCAGAATAACTTCTCAATAATCCCCTCTCCCCTCGCGGGAGAGGGCCGGGTGAGGGGGGCAAGGTATCAGGAAGTTATTCTGCGGCCGCTCCGAACTTCGCTCACCCCCAGCCGGGGCTCAGCTTCAGCGCGAACTGGTTCTGCGGATCGGTCTTGTAGGCGTCGAGCGACGGCGAGTAGGCCTTGATCTGCACCGTCTCACCGTCGGGCAGAAACTCGACCAACCGCAGGAAGCCCTCTCCCCCCTCCTTCTTCATCTGGTAGTTGACCAGCAGTTCGTGCACGTGATTGCCGGCCGGCGTGGCGGTCGTCTGCCGACCCAGCCCGTCCTGGAGGACGTGCCCGTTGAGGGTCATGAAGAAGTTGTCGTGCCGGGCGATCATTTTGTCCCAGAGCTGCTGCCCGTCGTTGACGCCGCCGTCGAGCTTGGCGGTACCGTACGAATGCGGATTCCACGTCTGCTTTTTGCCGTACTTCGTCCAGTCGTAGCGGGTGTCGTCGAAATACATATACGCGTGCGTGGTGAGCAGCACTTTGTGATCGGCGTGCGCGGCGACCACCTTCTCGGCCCACTCGACCGACGCGTCGCGCGGGCCCCACTCGAGCGCCAGCACAAGCAGCTTTTTGCCGTGCGCGGTGAACGTATGGAAGCTGTTGTCGAGCCGTGAGTCGTCGAGCAAGCCCCCCAGCGCCGGGCTCTTCCGGGCGTCGGCCAGCGAGAAGTATTCGTTCAAGTACGAGTCGCGCGTCGTAGCGTTCCCCCCCGGCCCGCAATCGTGGTTGCCGTACGCCAGCGAGTAGGGCACCTCACCATTGAGCGTCCGCATCGCCTTTTGGGCCACGGTCCACTGCTCGGTCGTGTTGCGGTTGGTGATGTCACCCAAGTGCACGACAAACTGAATTTCGTGCTTGGTTTTGTTCTTGGCGATCCATTCGGTCTGGCGATAGAAATGGTCGGGCCAGCGCTCGCAATAGATCTGCGTGTCGGGGAGCGCTGCGATCGTCCACGAGCCTTCGACAAACGGCGCCGGCTCGGCCGCGTTCTCATCTCCGGGCGCGCGCTTGAGCGGCGTAGTGTCCGCGGCCCGCAACCAGCGGGAGGAGATGCCGACCCCCAGGCCGGCCAGCCCGCCCACCGCCAGTCGATTGATATCCCGTCGAGTGAACCGCAAGTCGCTCATGGAAGTCTCCCCTGTAGTTGTTCAAGCAAATTGCCGCTGATTCCTGTTAGCCGCGAACTGCGCTTGCCGAAGTCCGCGGCTAACAATTGGATTCGTGCGGATTGAATCTCTACTTCCGCGCCCGCTTATGCCGCAGTGGCGTCCAAGCGCCCCCCGCCTTACTGCTGGCCACGCACTGCTCGATGAAGTACATCCCCTCGACGCCGTCGTTGATGTTCGGGTAGATCGTCGCCGTGCGTTCGAACTTCTCGCCGGTCGCCCGGGCGACCATCGCGTCGTAAGCAAAGCGATAGATGTTCGCGAACGCCTCGAAAAACGCCTCGGGGTGGCCCGCCGGCAGCCGGCAACTTGCCTTGGCCGTCTCGTGCAGCCAGGGGGCGTTCGGGTCGCGCGTGTACATGGCGTGCGGCTGACCGTTGCGGCGGAACCAGAGCACGTTGGGCTCTTCTTGGCGCCACTGGATCGCCCCCTTGGTGCCGTCGACCTCGATCGCGATGTCGTTTTCGCGGCCGTGGCTGATCTGCGAAGCGGTCACCGTGCCCAGCGCGCCGTTCTCGAAGTGAATCACCGCGTGGCCGTAGTCGTCGAGCGCCCGGCCCGTTTCAAACGTCTTCAGATGGCAACTCACGTCGACCGGCAGCAGCCCGCTGACGTAGCGCCCCAGGTTGTAGGCGTGCGTGCCGATGTCGCCGAAGCAGCCGGCCGCGCCGCTGCGCGCGGGATCGGTGCGCCAGGCAGCTTGCTTCTGATCGTCCTTCTCGATGCGATTGCGCAGCCAGCCCTGGATGTAGCTGGCGCGGATCGCTTGCACTTCGCCCAACTCGCCGGCCTGCACCATCTCGCGAGCTTGCCGCACCAGCGGGTAGCCCGTGTAGTTGTGCGTGACGGCGAACACCACGCCCGAGCGATCGACGGCCTCGGCCAGATCTTCGGCCTGCTTGAGGTCGAAGGTCATCGGCTTGTCGCAGAGGACGTTGAAGCCGGCTTCGACCGCGGCCTTGGCGATCTCGTAATGCGTGTGGTTCGGCGTGGCCACTGTGATGAAGTCGACGCGCTCCCCCTCGGGCAGCTTCTTCTCCGCGTCGATCAGCTCGCGATACGAGCCATACGCGCGGGCCGCCGGAATGTCGTAATCGGGGGCCGACGCGCGGGCCTTGGCCGGGTCGCTCGACAGGGCCCCGGCCACCAGCGCCGCGCGATTGTCGAGCACCGCCGCCGTGGCGTGGACGCGGCCGATGAAAGCCCCCTGGCCGCCGCCGACCAGGGCCATGCGAAGTTTCCGTCCTAGTTTTCCGTTGGTGGGCATGCCTGCGAGACTCCAAGTGGCGCGGAGATTGTCCGGTTTGGGCTCTCTTTTAGCACACCCCTGGGCCGCTCGCCATCCGCCGGCGAACCGTGCTGGAATCCCCCCTTGGCAACGGGTAGGATGCACGCGGAAGAGGTCACTCAGGGTGCGCTAAATCAAGGGAGTCAATCAACATGCCGTCGAATTGGAAAAGTCGCCGCGGCGCCAGGTTCGCCAGCGGTGCGATTCTCGGGTTTGCCGCCAGCGCGCTGTTGCTCGGGGCAGGGCTTTGGCCGCACACGCCGCTGCACGCCACGGCTACCGATCGGCATGAGAATTTCGCCATCGCCACTGGCCCGTTGGATGAGAATGTCGAGGCCGTCTTCTTTCTCGACTTTGTCTCCGGCGACTTGAAGGCCGCCGTCCTCAGCCCGCAGTTCGGCCGCTTCAACGCCATGTTCACCCGCAACATTCTTGCCGATCTGGGAGTCGATCCCACGCAGAACCCTCGCTACCTGATGGTCACCGGCGTGGCGAACCTGCGCCGCCAAGGCGGCGGTCAGTTTCGCCCCAGCGCTTCGGTCGTGTACATCGTGGAGCTGACCACCGGCAAGGTCGCGGCGTACGCCGTTCCCTGGCGACCCGACATCCACAATGCCGGCGCGCCGTTCCAAGGTGAGATGATCCTGCTCGACGTGGCGCCGTTCCGCGAAGTCGTCGTGCGCGATCAGGAGTAGTTCGATCGAGTCGCGCCGCGCGGTTCGCAGTCGACAAGTTGCGCCGCGCGGCTCGCCATCGAAACGCTGTTAAATCGGAGTGATCGCAAGCGTGGAAGTTGTCGTCAACGGCCAGCCGCGCGACGTGTCGGCCACAGCGACCGTCGCGGCGCTATTGGCCGAACTCGGGCTCGACCCCCGGCACTGCGCCGTCGAAATCAACCTCGAGCTCGTGCCGCGGGCACGCCACGCCACAACGCGGTTGACCGCCGGCGACCGGCTCGAGATCGTCACGCTTGTCGGCGGCGGTTGAATGCTGCGGTTCGGGGTCTGGTCCATTTTTCGGCTAACCAGCTCGTGTGGATCCATTCAGCGATGGCCGAAAACATGGACTTGACGCCCTCCTGATGCTCGTGTGCTTCCCCCTTGACTGGCAACTCAGAAAGTAATTTGTGACCACCGACGTGCTCCCAGGCGCCGCGCTCGAGGCCGATGGATTCACCGTCGGCACGCATCGTCTGGCCAGCCGGCTGATTGTCGGCACCGGCAAGTACGCCAGCTACGAACTGATGGCCGAGGCGCTGGCCGTCTCTGGCACCGACTGCATCACCGTGGCCGTGCGCCGCGAGCGGCTGGTCGATAACTCGGGGCGCAATATCCTCGATTTCTTGCCCGGCAACCGCTACCTGCTGTTGCCTAACACGGCCGGCTGCTTTTCGGCCGATGATGCCGTGCGCGTTGCCCGGCTCGGGCGCGAGATTCTCTTGGGGCTCGAAAACCCCGGCGCCGATTGGGTCAAGCTCGAAGTGCTCGGCGACACGAAGACGCTGCTCCCCGACCCCATCGCCACGCTGGCCGCCACCGAGCGCCTCGTGGCCGAAGGCTTTCAGGTGCTGTGCTATACGACCGACGATCCGGTGACCGCCCTGCGCTTGAAACAGGCCGGCGCCACCAGCGTGATGCCCGCCGGCAGCCCGATCGGTTCCGGCCAAGGAATTTTGAATCCCAATAATATCCGCATCTGTCTCGAATACCTCAAAGACGGTGACCCGGACTACCCGGTGATCGTCGATGCCGGCGTTGGTACCGCGAGCGACGTTTCGATTGCCATGGAGCTCGGCGTGGATGGCGTGCTGTTGAACACGGGCATCGCCCATGCCCGCGAGCCGCTGACGATGGCCCGCGCGATGCGGCACGCGGTGTCGGCCGGGCGATTGGCGTTTCTCGCCGGCCGTATCCCGCGTAAGCTGTACGCGACCGCCAGCAGCCCGGACGACGGGAAAGTGGCCAGTGGCTTGTGATCAGCGACTAGAACATGCCACTCCCACCGCGCATACC
>Ga0163152_10008141_pt1 | contig 11276 bp, 8 predicted proteins | sample OliLakLV19MP8IB2_FD_148635 | JGI IMG/M metagenome (GOLD analysis project Ga0163152, IMG submission 148635) | Freshwater microbial mat bacterial communities from Lake Vanda, McMurdo Dry Valleys, Antarctica - Oligotrophic Lake LV.19.MP8.IB-2 | ecosystem: Environmental > Aquatic > Freshwater > Lake...
GGACGGGTGCGCATCGAGAACCGCGCCTTTACCCGCCTGCGTCACAGCGACCGGAATTCCGGTCGCCTCGGCGAGGACCGCCAGGGTCGAGGTGGCGTCCGCATAATGGACGCCGCCACCTGCGACAATGAGGGGTCGGCGGGATTTGCGGAGGAGCGCAACCGCTGCGGCGATGGCATCGGAGGGTGCGCTTGGGCGCTCCACGAGATACACGCGCTTCCCGAAGAAATGGACGGGATAGGCGTAGCTTTCCGCCTGCACGTCTTCCGGCAGGCAGAGGGTCACCGCGCCGGTTTCACTGGGATCGGCCAGAATGCGCATCGCTTCCGGCAGGGCGGTCAGGATTTGTTCGGGCCGGTTGATGCGATCCCAGTATTTGGATACGGGTCGGAAACAGTCGTTCACGCTAACGTCCTGACTGGATGGATACTCGAGTTGTTGCAGCACGGGACCGGGGAGCCGGTTGGCAAAGATGTCACCGGGCAGGAGGAGGACCGGGAGCCGGTTGACCGTCGCCGTGGCCGCCCCGGTGATCATGTTGGTGGCACCGGGACCCACGGAACTCGTGCAGGCAAAAGTGCCGAGTCGCTGGCGGGCCTTGGCGAAGGCGACGGCGGAGTGCACCATCGCTTGTTCATTTTTCGGCTGGAAAAAGGGCAGGGCGCGTCCGCCGTGTTCTTCGAGCGCCTGGCCGAATCCGGTTACATTGCCGTGCCCGAAAATGCCGAAGACGCCATTGATCAGGCGGTGTTCCACGCCGTCGCGCGCGATGTATTGCTGCTGGAGGAATTTAACCAGCGCGGCAGCCAGGTTGAGGGTAACGGTTTTTTTCATGGGAGCCCGAGGGGTGAATCGGCTGGCCGCCAGCCCTGCTGAGCAGGGTCGAGGGTCCACGTGTGGTCGGCCGTAAAGGTGAATCCCGTGTAGGGATTGCCGGGGAGGTGGCGAATCATCCAGAGATAATACATGCCGTAACCGGGTGCGGCGACTTGCGCATGATCGTGCCCGGGTGGAATGACGGTGGTGTCGCCCTGCCGGACTTTAACGACGTCTTCGCCGAGTTCCGCGTGACCGTAACCGGTCGGGCGAGTGAAACGGTAATGATAAATCTCGGGCTGGGCGTGGTGGTGCGGCGGATAGCTCGACCAGCGCCCGGGATAGTTGACGACTTCGCCCAACACCAGGTTTGCCTCCGGGCGCGTGGTGCGATCGAAGATCAGGCGGACATTGCGCAACCCGGCGTTCTGGACGAGCCCGGCTCCGCGGTATTCCGGTCGGAGATCGTCTGGCAGATATAACGTGGGCGCGAATCGGTTCTCGTTGGGAGTGCGGACGACGGCCCATTCGCAACCCTCGGCGCCGGCGCGAAGCGAAACCGGCGTACCCGCGGACACGTGCAGCGCGGTGGGTGGTTCGTCGAAGAGGGAGTTGCGGGTTACTTGGCGCCGGATGGAGCCGCTGGAAATCTCCGCGCTGCCCGCGAGCAGAACCCAGGCGGTTTCCAAGGCGGTGGTTTCGACGACGGTTTCGTGGGCCCCGCCGCGGTAAATCGCAAATGCCAACCCCAGAGGAAACGCCGCGCCGGTCACCGCGTCCTCCAAGCGCGTGATGACGGAGGTGCCCAGCGGGAAGTTACCGCGAGGGCCAGGGAGCAGGGCAGGGGAGACAGCCATGAATTGCGACGAGGAGGGGTTCGGCAGCCGTTCTATGTAAACGTTATCACAAATACGGCGGTCAACTCCTTTCGCGTCAGCCGGGGCGATGTTCGGGCGGCGATTTCGCGATTGCGCCCAACGGAACGGCTCGGCGTTGTGCAGGGCAGAATCGATCCGTTGCATGTCTACCCCCGACCCTTCCCTACCGCGCGGCTCCGCGTTGTTTTCACTCGCGGGCCGGCGCGTGCTCATCACCGGATCGGGGCAGGGGATTGGCCTGACGCTCGCCCGCGGACTGGCGGCAGCGGGCGCGGAGCTGGTACTCAATGACGTGGAAAGCGAGCGGTTGGAGGGGGCCATGGCCGCGCTGCGGGCGGAAGGATTCACGGTAAACGGCCAGTGCTTCAACGTCGCGCGCGAAAGTGAAGTCCTCGCTGGCGTGGCGGCGGTGGAGCAGGCGTTCGGACCGATCGATGTGTTGATCAACAATGCCGGGATCCATCGGCGCGCCCCGCTGGAGAGCATGCCGCTCGAATCGTGGCAGGCGGTACTCGACGTCAATCTGACGAGCGCCTTCCTGGTCACGCGCGCCGTGGTCCGCGGAATGATCCGCCGCCGCGGAGGGAAGATCATCAACCTATGCTCGCTGAATTCCGAAATCTCCCGGCCGACGATCGGCAATTACGCCGCGGCCAAAGGCGGTTTGAAGATGCTGACCCGGGCGATGGCCGTAGAATGGGCGAAGCATAATATCCAGGCAAATGGTCTGGCTCCGGGTTACATCCGAACCGCACTGACCGGACCCCTGACGGTCGATCCGGAGTTCAACCGGCAGCTGTGCACCCGCACCCCCGCGGGGCGATGGGGCGAGCCGCACGAGCTCATTGGGGCCGCGGTTTTTCTCGCGTCGCCCGGCTCCGATTTCGTGAACGGACAGATTCTCTTCGTGGATGGGGGCTTGCTGGCGGCGCTGTGAGCGGGGCCTGACTTGAGTCTTGACAGCAGGGATCGTTCCCGGATGTAAACGTTTACACGCACACCCCGCGTGTGCCACTTTCCCCAAAGCGGATTCCACCCAGGCTGCGTCGGTGCTCCTGTTATAGTCTCCGTCAGAAACCCGCGTTCATCGTGATGAGAGCATGCTTTAACTTCCGAGTGCGTTACCGTCTATAATGTCAGTCCTGAAATTTTACTTTTTGCTGCCTTACATTCCTTTGTCGTCATGAGAACACCCGCTGTCATCCCGGTTCTAGCATTTGCCTTGGCTGTTTTGGGCGTGATGTCGGCCAAGCCGGGCAAGCCCGGCCCCGCGCCGGGGGCGATCAAGCCCCGGGTGATTACCGAGGCGGTGAAGCACGATACGGATGACCCGGCGATTTGGATCAATCACGCGAACCCGGGTGCCAGTTTGATCCTGGGCACGGACAAGAACGTGGACGGCGCGTTGTATGTGTTCGGCTTGGACGGGAAGGTTCACGCCGACAAAGTGGTTCGGGGCCTGGTTCGGCCCAACAATGTCGACGTCGCTTATGGCCTCATGGTCGGGGGCAAGCCGACGGACGTCGCGGTCGTGACTGAGCGCTATGCCAACCGCCTGCGGATTTACCGGCTCCCGGATATGGCGCCGATTGACGGCGGCGGCGTGCCGGTTTTCGTGGGCGAAAGCGCCCGCGACTGCATGGGCATTGCGCTTTACACCCGCGCCTCCGACGGTGCGCTCTTTGCGATCGTGAGCCGATCCGATTACCGGGCCCCGTTGCAAGGCTACCTGCATCAATACCGGTTGATCGATGATGGCACGGGAACCGTGCGCGGCGTGTTCGCCCGCTCCTTTGGCGAATGGAGCGGCAAGAAAGAAATCGAGGCCATCGCGGTCGATAACGAGCTGGGGCACGTTTATTATAGCGACGAGAATTATGGCGTGAGGAAGTATCACGCCGATCCCGCGGCCGAGGATGCGGACGAGCAACTTGGGGTGATCGGTCTCGAGGGTTTTGCGGAGGACCGGGAAGGGATTTCCATTTATCCCACCGGCGCGGGGACCGGTTACATTCTGGTATCGGACCAGCAACATAATGCTTTTCGGATCTACGCGCGGGAGGGGGCTCCGGGCAAACCGCATGAGCACCCGTTCATCAAGACGGTTGACGTCTCGACGATCGAGAGCGATGGCAGCGAAGTTACGTCGGTCGCGTTGCCGAATTTTCCCAATGGACTCTTCGTGGCGATGAGCAACGGCCGGGTGTTTCATTACTATTCGTGGGACGACATTGCCGGTCAGGATTTGAAACGCGTTCCGTTCGTGGGCCCGAGCCGGAAATAGTTGTGGTGTTCGGTCGATTATCCACCGTGCCCGGCATGCGCGCCTTAATCCCCTTTTTCGTTATTCTCAGCTTGGGCGCAGGCACCGCGGAGGGCGTCACCGCGCCGCGAGTGCAGCCCTTGCCGGAGGCGCACGCGCACAATGACTACCTCCACGCGCGTCCGTTGCTCGATGCGTTGGACCATGGCTTTTGCAGTATTGAGGCGGACATCTATCTCATCGATGGCGCGCTGCTGGTCGCGCACGACCGCAAGGACGTGCGACCGGACCGCACGCTCGAGGCACTCTACCTGGCCCCGCTGCGCGCGTGGATTAAGGACCATGGCGGACACGTCTATCGCAACGGCACGCCCATCACCTTGCTGGTGGATGTGAAATCGGATGGGCCGTCGACCTATGCGGCTTTGGAAACACTCCTCGCGAAGTACGCCGATATTCTCACGGTTTTTGAGAACGGTCGGGAGACGAAAGGCGCCGTCACGGTGATTGTATCCGGAAACCGGGCACCGGCCGAGGTGGATAGCCGGCCGCGCCGTTATTCAGCGTTGGACGGTCGGGCCACGGAACTTGATTCGAGCGCGCCCACTACACTCTACCCGTGGATCAGCGAAAACTGGAGCAAGCTTTCCGCCTGGCGCGGGGAGGGGCCGATGCCGGCGGCAGATCTGGTCTCGTTGCGCAGCTGGGTTGAGCGCGCGCATGCGCGGGGCCGGAAGCTTCGCTTCTGGAACACTCCGGAGACTGCGGAGGCGTGGTCGGTGCTTCGAAATGCGGGCGTTGACTTCATCGGTACGGATAACCTTCCGCGCCTCGCGGACTTTCTCGCGAAAAACCGGATCGAGGCCGGATCAAAGCTTTGAAACGCCTGCCGGTGGTTAACCTCGGTTCGTCCGGAAGCCGCGACCATCGCGCGGATATTCGGGCCCGGGCTTCGGACCCTCCGCGCATGGCAAGTCTTCAAGAGGTCGCCAAGCGCGCCAAGGTTTCGATCGCGACCGTTTCACGGGTGCTGAATCGGTCTGCCAAGGTCGTCCCGGAGACCCGCGCGGTGGTCGAGCAGGCGCTGCGTGATTTGAGTTATCGGCCGAGTCGAGTCGCCCGGCGTTTGCGCATGAAGGATGGTCGTGCCCATCTGGTGGGGCTCATCATTCCCGATATTCAAAACCCTTTCTACGCGGAAATCGCCCGGGGGGTGGAAGACGCAGCCTACGCCAACGGGTATGCGTTGATCCTCTGCAACTCCGACGAAAATCTCGAGAAGGAGCGGTTCTATCTCGACGTGATGCGAGACGAGTCCGTCGACGGCATTGTCTTGCCGCCGTTCAACGATACCGACGAAGCGGTGATTGAAATGGTGAACACGGGAATGCCCGTGGTGTGCGTCGACCGGAGTCTCGCGAAGGCGAAAACGGATCTGGTGGAAGTGGACAACTATCGCGGCGCGTTCGAGGCGGTCAGTCACCTGCTCGACAAAGGCCACAAGCACATCGGGCTGATCGAAGGTCGCACTCAGGTTTCGACCAGTCGGGAGCGCCGTCGCGGTTACCTCGACGCTTTGGCAAGCCGCGGGGTGACCGTGCGGAAAGAGCTCCTCTGTGCGGGCGACTTCAAACAGGAAAGCGGCCGCGTGCTCACCAACGAACTCCTTGATCTGCGCAAGCCGCCCACCGCGCTGTTTGTCCTGAATAACTTGATGACGGTGGGCGCGCTTTCGGCGCTGCATCAACGCGAGTTGCGCGTTCCCCAGGATGTGGCGCTGGTGGGCTTTGACGATATTCCGTGGGCTGAGGCGCTTGACCCGCCACCCACCGTGGTCCGTCAACCGGCTTACGAAGTCGGGGTGCAGGCGATGGAGTTGCTGTTGAAGCGCATCATGGAGCCCAATCGAGCCACGGTTACGCTCCGGCTGTTGCCTGAATTGGTTATCCGGCGTTCGACGTGAAGGAGCAGTGATCACGGTAATTTGGGCTTGAACGTCACTCCTCATGAAAACGTTATCATTACTTCCTGGTTTCGGCGTCCCCTCGCTTTCCCCTCAACTCCATTTGACCGTCGTGCCCCGCCTTTCCGTTTTACTTGCCTGGTTCAGCCTCGTGTCCGCGAGTGGGCCATCGGCTTTCGCTGCCGCCGCTGCGGCCGCAGCTCCGGAAGGCGCGCCCTCGCTCGTCGTCGTGATTGCCATCGATCAGCTGCGCGGCGATTACCTGGATAAGTTCAAACCGCACTTTGGTCCGGGTGGGTTTCGTCTGCTGATGGAGCAGGGTGCTAATTTTTTGGACTGCCGGTATCGTCACGCGATCACGAAAACGGCCGCCGGTCACGCGGTGATGCTCACGGGGGTGCACGCGGACCTTCACGGTATCATCGATAACGCGTGGGTCGATCGCGAGACGTTGCAGCGCATCACCTGCGTGGAAGATTCGAAGGTGAATCTGCTCGGGCTGGACGAGCCCGCCGGCGGGGTGCGACCCGCGGCCCAAGCTCCGAAGGGAGCGTCGCCGCATCAGTTGCTCACCACGACCGTGGGTGACGAACTCAAGCTCCGAGGCGGGATCAAATCGAAAGTGATCGGGATCGCGAACAAAGACCGTTCGGCCATCCTGCTGGCGGGAAAACTGGGCGACGCGGCGTATTGGATGGAGAAGGGGCGAATGGTGTCGTCGACGCATTACATGAAGGAGCTCCCGACGTGGGTGCGGACGTTCAATGCCGCGGAACGCGTGGACTCGTTTTTCGGAAAAACGTGGGAGCGAATTTTGTCCGTGGCCGTGTACGATACCTTGCAGGGGCCGGATGACGCGGCGGGCGAGGGCATCGAGTTCGGCATGCCCGCGACTTTTCCGAAGAAGCTCGATGGCGGCGCGGCGAAGATCGGTCCGGTGTATTACAGCGCGTTCGATAATACGCCGTTCAAGAGCGAGGTCTTGGTGGAGTTTGCGCGGACCGCGGTGGAGCAGGAAAATCTCGGGCGCCGCGGCGTGACCGACCTGCTTTGTCTCGGGTTTTCGGTGAACGATACGGTGGGCCACATTTATGGTCCGGACAGCCATGAGGTGATGGACATCACCTTGCGCACCGATCGGTTGCTCGCGGATTTTTTCACGTTTCTGGATCAGCGCATTGGCTTGAAGAACTGCACCATCGTCCTGACTGCCGATCACGGGATTTCGCCGCTGCCGGAGCGGGTAAAGGCGATGAGCCCACAGGTAAGCGCGGGGCGCATCGATAACGTACTGCTTTTGAAAACGTGTGAGGATGCTCTCACGCGGGAGTTCGGGGCGTTGCCGGAAGGCCGACGCTGGCTGCTGGTGAACGAAAGCTCGGTGCTGTTTCAACGCGGGGTGCTGCAGGACAGAAATGCCACCGCCGCCGCTGCCGAGCGCGTCGTGCGGGACGCATTGCTGACCATTGATTTTGTCGCGTCGGCGTACACGCGCACCGACCTTCTGGCCGGGACCATCAGCGGTCCGTTTGCGCCGGCGACGCTGCTGAGTTTCAACGCCGAGCGGAGCGCCGACGTTTATTATCACATGAAGCCATTCTGGGTCGACCGGAAGGTGGGAACGAATCACGGCACGCCGTACGTTTACGACGTCCATGTGCCGCTGCTGTGGTTTGGCCGCGGCGTGAAGCCGGGCCGCTTCCCGGAGCGGGTTGGAGTGGACGACCTCGCGCCGACCCTGGCCCACATTCTCGGGGTGCTCGCGCCACCGCAGAGCATGGGTCGCGTCCTTTTTTAACGGATACCCGACGTGCTCATGCCTGCGATCCGCCCGGTGCTTTCATTGCGAGGAATCCGCAAGGCCTTTCCCGGCGTGGTGGCACTCGATGGCGTCGATCTCGATTTGATGCCGGGAGAAGTGCATGTCCTCCTCGGTGAGAACGGCGCCGGTAAGTCGACGCTAATGAAAATCATCAGTGGAGCGGTGCAGCGCGACGCGGGGGAGATTGCGATCGATGGCGTCGCGGTGGAGTTGAACGGACCGCGCCACGCGCAGGAACTCGGAATCGGGATCATCTATCAAGAGTTCAACTTGATTCCTCACCTGACGGCGGCGGAAAATATTTTATTAGGTCGGGAGCCCAAGCTGTTCCCGGGCGTGATCGATCAGCGCCGGCTGGTGCGTGCGGCGCAGCAGCAACTGGATGATCTGGGCGTGACGCTCTCCGCCGGGGAACGAGTCAGCCATCTCAGCGTGGCGCAGCAGCAGATGGTCGAGGTGGCGAAGGCGCTAAGCTTGAATGCGCGGGTGCTTATCATGGACGAGCCCACGTCGGCGCTGACCAATCAGGAAATCAGCGAACTGTTCGAGGCGATCCGACGGCTCAAGACCCGCGGGGTGGCGATCGTGTATATTTCGCATCGGATGGAGGAGCTCTTTGCGATTGGCGATCGCGTGACGGTGTTGCGCGACGGCCGCCACGTGGGCACGCGCGGCATCGGCGAGACCACGATGGGGGAACTGGTGCGCCTGATGGTGGGACGTGATTTGAACGAGCATTTCCCCAAGCAACGCGCCGCCATCGGCGACGAGGTGTTGCGCGTGGAACACCTCGAGCGCAAAGGCGTTCTCCACGATATCAATTTTTCGCTGCGGCGCGGCGAGGTGGTCGGTCTCGCCGGCCTGATGGGGTCGGGCCGCACCGAGCTGGCGCGGGCTTTGTTTGGCGCCGATCGGATTGATGGCGGGCGGATCCTGGTGCGCGGAGAAGAGCGTGCCATCCGTTCGCCGCGTGACGCGATTGCGCTGGGCCTGGGTTTTCTCACCGAGGACCGCAAGCAGCAGGGCCTCGTATTGGTCTTGTCGGTACAGGAAAATATTTGCCTCCCGAGCGTCAGCCGTCTTTCCCGGGCGGGTTGCATGCAACCCGCGCGGGAGACTCAGATCACCGCGCAACGCATCGCCGAGTTGCGGATCAAGACGCCGGGCCCGCAGCAGCGCGTTGTCAACCTGAGCGGAGGCAACCAGCAGAAGGTGGTCCTCGCCAAATGGCTCTGCACCGAAGCCGACATCCTTATTTTTGACGAGCCTACCCGCGGCATCGATGTCGGCTCGAAGGTGGAGATTTATCAGCTCATGAACCAGCTCGCCGCGCGCGGCGCCGCCATCCTGATGATTTCCTCGGAGCTGCCGGAGATCCTCGGACTCAGTGACCGTATCCTGGTTATGAATGCAGGCCGCATTGCCGGCGAGTTCACCGCCGCGGAGGCGACGCAGGAGAAGCTGCTCGCAGCAGCCTTGGGCAAGAACTGACGCTCCCATGAACCAGCCCGATCATTCTGGCAGCGACCGTCAGGCTCCCGGTTTTTCGCCACCACCGATTGGACCGGCGGCGAGTGGGGCGCGGATGCCGGTGACGCGCGCAGCGATTGCCCGGCCTTCGACACTCCGGCGAGTGATGTCACATTCCGCGCGTCAGCTCGGTACGCTGGGCGGCCTGATTGGGCTGTGCGTTGTGCTGTGGATTCTGACGCCGCATTTTCTGACGGTTTCCAATCTGGTCAACGTCGCGCAGCAGACCTCCATCAACGCGATCATCGCGGTCGGTCTGACGTTCGTGATCATTAGTGGCGGCATCGATCTGTCGGTGGGATCGATCGTGGCGTTTGCGGGAGTGGTGATGGCGAGCTTGCTGGAACGCGCGGTGCCGGCGCCGGTTGCGGTGCTGGCGGGACTCGGTGCCGGATCAGCGTGCGGATTGATCAACGGAGCTTTGATCAGCTGGGGTCGCCTGCCGCCCTTCATTGCTACCCTGGGCATGATGAGCGTAGCGCGCGGCGGGGCGCTGTTGTACACCGAGGGCCGGCCGATTTCGGGTTTCAGCGACAGCTTCCGCTGGCTGACGGCGGGTGAAATCGCGTGGGTGCCGGTGCCCATTTTGCTGATGGGTGCGGTGTATTTGATTTCCCACTTCATCCTGCGCCGGACGCCGTTTGGCCGTTATGTTTTCGCCATCGGCGGCAACGAAGAGGCGGCGGTGCTTTCGGGTGTTCCCGTGCGGCCTTACAAGATGTTGGTCTACGGAGCGTCGGGTTTGCTGAGTGGTTTGGCGGCGGTCGTTTTGACCGCGCGGCTCAATTCCGCGCAGCCGATCGCGGGCATTAACTATGAACTCGACGCCATTGCGGCGACGGTGATCGGTGGAACGAGTTTGATGGGCGGGCAGGGCAGCGTGGTGGGAACGCTGATCGGCGCGCTCATCATGGGCGTGCTGCGCAACGGCCTCAATTTGCTCGGCGTATCGTCTTTCGTTCAGCAACTCGTGATCGGCGCGGTTATCATCCTCGCGGTGTTAATGGACATGACCTTCAAGCGCCCGAAACGGTGAGCCCAATGGTCCGCGTGCCTTTTCCTGTTCCTTAATTTTATTCCCATGAAGTTACCCTACCTTTCCCTCCTGGTCGCGAACGGTGCCTTGCTTTTATCCGCCTGTAATCGCGGCGATCCGGCGGCGTCCGCAGCAGGAGGGGCAGCGGGGAAGCCGACCATAGCCTTGGTGGTAAAGACGCTGAACAATCCTTTCTTCATTGAAATGCAACGCGGCGCCGAAGAGGCCGCGAAGAAGGAAGGTGTTAACTTGATCGTCCAGGCCGCCGACCGGGAAGTCGACGTCGAGCGGCAGATGCAGATTATTGAGAACCTGATTGAGCGCAAAGTATCCGCGCTGTGCATCACGCCGAGCGGCTCGCGCGAGATTGTGCCGGTGGTCGTGAAGGCGAATCGGGCGAATATTCCCGTGCTGATCGTGGATACGCGCGTGGACGAGAGAGCACTTGCCGCCGCGGGTGGGAAGATCGCCACGTTCATCGGCTCGGATAATTACGATGGCGGGCGGCTCGCGGGTGCCTTCCTGGTCGAGAAACTCGGGGGCAAGGGAAACGTCGCCATCCTCGAAGGGATCGCCGGGCATGAGACGGGTGATGCCCGCTTGCGCGGGTTCAAGGAAGCGGTCGCGAAGGCTCCGGGGATCAAGATCGTGGCTTCGCAGCCGGCGAACTGGGAACGCGATCAGGGATTCAATGTTTTCCAAAATATCCTGCAGGCAAATCCGGCCATCCATGCGCTCTTCGCCTGCAATGACCTGATGGCATTGGGCGCAACCGAAGCGGTCGCCGCGGCGGGAAAAACCGGCAAGGTCCTGGTCGTGGGTTTCGATGCGCAGCCGGAAGCGCGGGCCGCGATTCAGAAGGGCGCCATGGCTGCGACCGTGGCCCAATTTCCAGCGCGCATGGGAGCCATCGCGGTCCAAAATGCGGCCCGCCTGCTGCGCGGTGAAACCATCGAGTCTTTCAGTCC
>Ga0163152_10008142_pt1 | contig 11276 bp, 12 predicted proteins | sample OliLakLV19MP8IB2_FD_148635 | JGI IMG/M metagenome (GOLD analysis project Ga0163152, IMG submission 148635) | Freshwater microbial mat bacterial communities from Lake Vanda, McMurdo Dry Valleys, Antarctica - Oligotrophic Lake LV.19.MP8.IB-2 | ecosystem: Environmental > Aquatic > Freshwater >...
TTAGACGACCAGGCGTTGGTGGCGCGCGTCAGGGAAGAGTTGGCCAGTATGTGCGGCGTGACGGCGAACCCAGGGTATGTGGAAGTGAATCGCTGGATGAAAGCTATGCCGCAGTATACGTTGGGACATCTCGATCGGCTCAATCAGATCGAGGGGGCCCTCAGTCGCTATGGGGGACTGGTTCTTACTGGCGCCGGCTATCGAGGCGTCGGGATTCCAGACTGTATCCGTGACGGGGCGATTGCGGCCGATCGGGTCGTGCGTTATCTGTCCGGTGAACGATCGTCATAAGAAACGAGGAAACACGATGGATGCCCGGATGCAGATCGCAAATGTCACTGGACCCTACCGAGAGCCGCGCGAGCAGGTGTTTTCGTATGACTATTCAATTCAGCGCTCTTCTTGGCCGACAGCTCAGGCGATCCGTGTGAAAGTCGCCATTCCTGAAGAGCTGGATGTCGTTCGGAGTAAGATTTTGGGGGATGTCGTCGGGACACCGGGGCAGCAACTGATGATCTCGAAATGTTTGTCGCGGCGTATCGCAGACGAAAAAATCCGCATTGCCGAGGCGGATGGCATGTTGTCCGAACGCCGCGATACCGTTGTGGCTCCCTTCACCGGGCCACTGGCCTACTTGTTCCCACGGCTCGATGCCTGGGCAGTTGAACAACAAGAAGCGTTGCGGGCAGAAATCAAAACACGGGTTGGACTGTAATTAGGCTGTCGCACCTGCAGCGAGACGCTGGCGGCCTTTTTCAGCGTCTCGCTAGAAGATTTTTCGATAGTGCCGTGAATGCACCCCCGACTCGTCGGCAAAGCCGAGCGAGGCGCTGTCGGGATTACTGGTGTTGTTGAGGTCGATTCGATAATGCCCGCGGATTTGTTCCATCGCCATTTCAAACGGAACGGCCTGGGGATAGAGGTCGCCTGGGACATGGGCGCCTCTGGTCAGGGTGCGGATCACGTCGGCCTTCGCATATTGGGCATCGGCGACGATATAGATGTCGGCGACGGCATGGTCCCCGAGTTTGTGGCCAGCTGTTGTCGCGGGGAGGAGTTCGGTCAAGGTGCCGGCGAGCCGGTCCTGTTTAAACCGCTTTAAGAGTCCGGCCACTTGGCTGTCGGTCGCTTCCGGTGGGACGGTAAGACTGATGGCGTTCATATCCGAGACGATGGTGTGGACTTTGAAAAGCACCGGCGCCGCTTCGGGATCTTCGATGATCGGTCCGGCTGGTCCTTCTGTTCCGGCGGCTTGTTTGTTTTTTGAGCCAGGTACGATCAGGGCGACAAAGAGCCAGATCCCAAACAAAATACCGAAGATGACGATTAGGGGGTGGATTCCTGCACGTTTACCTTCTTCGTAGGGACTCGGCTCATTACTCATGGTGGCGTTCCTCAGTATCGGTAGCGGACTTCTGTCGTTTAGCTTCGTTCCACAGTCGATCCATCTCTTCAAATGAGAGGTCTCCAACCGTTCGGCTCGACGCGGTCGCGTGGGCTTCGATGAATTGAAATCGTTCGACGAATCGGTTGACGGCTTGGCGCAGGGCATCCTCAGGGTTCACTTTGATAAAGCGGGCGAGGTTCACGAGCGAAAACAGCACGTCGCCGAATTCCGCGACGATCTGCTCTTGCCGTGCTGTCGCCGCGTTGGCGTCGGGCTCTGTTTGATTCGATGCCAGGGGGCGGATGGCGACGCGAAGTTCTTGGATTTCTTCTTCGATTTTACCGAGGACCTGATCAAAGCCTTTCGCATCGTGAGTCCAGTCGAAGCCGACGCGCGAGGCGCGTGCTTGAACCTGGTAGGCTCTCAAGAGGGCTGGCAACATCTGCGGCACGCCGTCGAGGACCGAGTCAGGTCGTCCGGACGCTTGCCGTTCCGTGCGTTTGATATCTTCCCATCGCGCGACTACCTGGTCGGGATTCGTCGGTGTTGGGTCTGCCGTCCCGTTCCCAAAGACGTGAGGGTGCCGTCGCGTCAGCTTGTCGGCCAATTGCTCCAGCACATCCTCGATGGTAAAGCTGCCGGCTTCTGCTGCGATCTGACTGTGGAAGAGCACTTGGAGCAATACGTCGCCGAGCTCTTCCGGCAGCTTCGTCCGATCCTGCCGGTCCAGAATTTCTAAGACTTCATAGGTTTCTTCAAGCAGATAGGGCTTGAGCGATTCATGTGTTTGCTTGCGGTCCCACGGACATCCGTTCGGCGCACGCAACGCGGCCATGAGGTTGACCAGTTTGTGAAATCGTTCAGACATTGCCGTCCTTCTTGTAACGTAGAGGTGGGCGCCCATTATACCTGGTTCTCGAGAGGCTTCAATCAGCCCGGGCGGCCTGCACATGGCCTGGCGCGTCTTGCGCCGATTGAGGGCCTATGGTAGGGTACCGTCGCTGCATCTGGAGCGGGGGAGAAGCCTGTGGCTACAGAATCTGAAGAAGGATTTGTCGTCCGTGATCGGCGGGGCGGGAGTGCCCCAGACCGTTCTTCTTCCACGTCGCCTGCCGCGTCTGAGGCGCAGGCTCACCAGCATGCGCCATCTTCCGATGTGCCACAGGGTTCTGGAATTCCCGTCTCTTTTTCATCGTTCGTCATTTCGTTGGGCAGTTCTTCGATGATGCTGATGGGGGAACAGCTGGATCCTCAGCAGCCTCCGATGCCGCCGAATCTACCGCAAGCCAAAGACATTATTGATTTGCTCTCGGTCTTGGAGCAGAAGACCACGGGCAACCTCACGACAGAAGAACAAGCGGTGCTGCGGGATATGCTCTACGCACTTCGGATGAAGTACGTGAGTTTAACTGCCAAAAAGTAGCCCCGCTCCCGCCGGTCGACTCCAGACATGTCTGTCAGTTACCCTGGTTCAAGGATTGTCTGTGTAGAACCTTTCCTGCGTTGAGTGGCTGACAAGAGGGAACACCGGGTGTGAGTGAGAGTAAGAAAGAAACAGGCCCCCTGCTTGCGGCAAAGACGGTGAGTGGTTCCATACCCGGGGGCGCGGTCTCTCTTGCTGGGGCTAAGTCTTCTCAGCGATCCGGACCGAGTCCTGAGCCTGAACGGCGGAAGGGGCATTTACGGCCGGTCTGGATTGTCCTGATTTTCCTGCTCCCTTCCCTGGCGCTGACGCTGTACTATTCCCAGATCGTGGTTCCCGGTGGCGAGGAAACAGATTCCTTTCTGCCCACAACGAGCTACGCGTTTGTGCTCCTGCTCCTCAACCTCGATCTGATCGGGTTTGTGGTGCTGCTGCTGCTGCTCTCCCGCAATCTCATCAAGGCCTACTTCGAGCGAAGGCATCGGCTCTTCGGGTCTGGATTTCGAAGCAAATTGGTCGCGTCCTTCATCGGGTTTTCGCTCATTCCCACCGTGCTCCTGGCGTTGGTCGCGAGTGGATTGGTGAATAAAGCGGTCGATGTGTGGTTTAGCGATCAAATCGAACAGGTCATGCGGGACTCGTATGACGTGGCGCGGATGCAGCATGCCGGCCACATTACCCTGGTGGTGAACAGCGCGAGAGCCATCAGCCATGAAATCTATCGTGAGGATATGCTGTTTGCGGAGCAGCGCGATTTGCTCGTGGCAGCTATGGCTCGCAAGCGGGCGGAATTCGGCGTGGCTGGTATTGAAGTCTTCTCTGCCAAAATGGAAACGCTGACCAAGGCACTGGACCCTGACGTGCCTTCATCGGTGCTCGATTTGCCGATCGGCCAGCTGGTGCTCCAAGTGATTAACGGAAAACAGGAAGTAAACGCAGTGCAGGAGGCCCAGACCGGGCGCTTGGTCCGGGCTGCGGCTCCCATTGCCGCGACTGGACGGAGCGGCGAGATCGGCGGCGTGGTGGTGGTGGAGGCCTTCGTCCCCGAATCGTTGCTGGCCAAGATGGAAGGAATCGGCCATCAGTACGATGAATACAAACAGACCAAGGCCATGAAAAACCCGATCAAGGCAGGAGCCTATCTTTTCGTCGCCGTGATTACGGTACTCATTCTGTTCGGTGCCACCTGGTTTGGGTTTTATGTCGCGCGGAGCATTACGGTGCCGATTCAACGGTTGGCTGAAGCCACGGAGGCCATTGCCCAAGGCGATCTCTCTGTCCGGATCGATGCCAAGGCGACGGATGAAATCGGTACCTTGATCGAGTCGTTCAACCGCATGACGGCAGATTTACAGGGGAGCAAGTCCAAGATCGAAGAGGCCAATATCTCGTTGCGCCAAAACAATCTCGAGCTCGACCGCCGCCGTGCCTATATCGAAACAGTCGTCGAAACGATTGCGGCGGGCTTACTGTCCATCGATAAGCACGGGCTGATCACGAACTTCAATCCATCCGGTGAACGGATCCTCGGGCTTACGGCGGATCGACTCCGAGACCGACCGGCCAATGAGGTGTTTAAAGAGTTTGGGCTGGAGCTGTTTCAGACGGTCTACGATCGGATGCTGGCCGATCAGCGCGATACGCTGGCGCTCGAGGGACCGATGGAGGTCGAGGGGCGATTGTTGACCATTGGGCTTCACGGCTCGCGTATGAAGGATGAGGCGAATAAGGATCTCGGTATCGTGCTGGTGTTCGAAGATCTGACAGAGTTGATCAAAGCGCAAAAGGTGGCGGCCTGGCAGGAAGTGGCGCGGCGGGTGGCCCATGAAATTAAAAACCCGTTGACGCCCATCCAATTGTCCGCGCAGCGGTTACGGAAAAAGTATTTCGAGAAATCGCCTGATTTCGATGCGATCTTCGATGAGACCACGAACGTGATCGTCAACGAAGTGACGAGTCTCAAACATATGGTCGACGAATTTTCGAAGTTTGCCCGGCTGCCGACTCCGCAGATGGCGCATCAGTCGCTCCACGATGTGATCAATGAAGTCACGACACTTTATCGAGGAGCCCATAAGGATATTGAGTTGGTTGTGGAGCTGGACGAAGACCTCCCGTCGCTGAATTTCGACCGTGAGCAGCTCAAGCGGGTCATGGTCAATTTGCTCGACAACGCCATTCAGGCGATGCAACAAAAAGGGCGGGTGTGGCTCTCGACCAAGTACGATACGAAGCGCCGGCGGGCCGTGGTGAGCGTGGCGGATGAAGGCGTGGGTATTGCGCCGGAAGACCAGGAGAAGCTCTTTGTGCCATACTTTACCCGGAAGAAGACGGGGACAGGGCTGGGATTGGCCATTGTTCGGCGCATCATTACGGATCACGATGGACAGATCCAAGCCAGTCAGAACCAGCCGAAAGGGGCCGTGTTCACGTTCGAGTTACCGGTGTGATTGAAGAAGTGACCAGTGATGGGTGACGGGTGATGACCGGCAAGATTCTCACCGCCTCACCGATTACGCCTCACCGATCACGCATCACGGGGGATTCATGTCTGCATCGATCTTAGTGGTAGATGACGAAGAGGCAATTCTCACATCCTTGAGCAGCATTCTGCGGGATGAAGGTTATGAGGTGGCGTCGGCCAAGAACGGCGTGGAGGCGTTGCGTGCCTTCACCATGGACCCACCTGACCTCATGATTCTCGATATCTGGATGCCTGAAATGGACGGCATGGAAGCCTTACGCCGGGTCCGGGAATTGGTGCCGACGGCACAAGTGATGATGATGTCCGGGCATGGTTCGATTGAAACAGCGGTCAAGGCGATTAAGCTGGGGGCGTACGATTATATTGAAAAGCCCTTGTCGCTCGAGAACGTCATCCTGCGAGTTAAACATGCCTTGGATCAGTATCGGCTGGAACAAGAGAATCGGGCGCTTCGGACCACGGTCCAGCGGAAGTTCGAGTTGGTGGGGCAGTCGCCTGCGATGCGACAGTTGCGGCAGCTAATCGCAACGGCCGGCCCCACCAATAGCCGCGTGTTAATCGGAGGGGAAAACGGGACGGGGAAGGAACTGGTTGCACGCGCGATCCATCTAGAGAGTGCCAGGGCCGGTCGGTCGTTTGTCGCGGTAAACTGTGCGGCCATTCCGGAGACCTTGATCGAGAGTGAACTATTCGGACATGAAAAGGGCTCCTTTACCGGCGCGACCTCGATGAAACGCGGACAGTTCGAGCAGGCGGACGGGGGTACGCTGTTTCTGGACGAAATCGCCGACATGAGTCTGAATACCCAGGCGAAGGTTTTGCGGGCGTTGCAGGAACAACAATTCACTCGAGTCGGTGGGACGAAGCTGCTCAAGGTGGATGTGCGGGTCTTAGCCGCGTCCAATAAGGATTTGCTCAAAGAAATCGGGAAAGGCACGTTTCGTGAAGACCTCTACTACCGGCTCAACGTGGTGCCGATTGTTGTGCCGCCTCTCAGGGAGCGCCGGGACGATATCCCGCTGCTTATTCGCCATTTCATGAGGATCCATGCGGAGGAGCAGGGATTGCGGAGTAAAGAAATTGCACCGGATGCGATGGTGGTATTTCAGCAATATGAATGGCCGGGAAACATTCGGGAGTTGCGTAATTTGATCGAGCGATTGATGATCATGGTGCCGGGACCGGTTATTGAGGCGACACAGGCGGGTCTCTCGTTGCAGTCACGCCCTGGCGGGTCGGCGTCCCACGCGGCCATTCTTGCTGTGAATCCGCTTTTTACGCAGGTGTATGACTCGCTTCGGGACGCGCGCAATGCGTTTGAAAAGGACTATATCGCACGGAAGTTGCGCGAGCACCATTGGAACATTTCCCGTACGGCAGAAGATTTGAAAATCGAGCGGAGCCATCTCCACCGGAAGATCAAGCTGCTTGAAGTGGAGATGCGGCCTGAAGTCTAGAGAGACATTGCACAGGCTGTCTTGGGGTAGGGAGAGTGAAGGGGACTTACGAGGGACCGGTCTTTGCGAAGACCTCTTTCAATAGACCAGTGATCCGCGCGGCAGGGTTCGTCCTGATTTTCCGTTCTTCCTCAGCGAGCATAATGAAGAGGCCGTCGAGGCTCTTTCCCACCATGTAGCGATCGATGTCGACCAGGTCGATTTTGGTGAACGGAATGGCCTTGAAGTGGCCGACCAGTTCTTTGTATTGCTTGGTCACTCCGACGGCGGTCAATTTCTCGGTCGTCTTTCCTTTAAAGTAATCGGTGGCTGCAGTCTGATTTCCGTGTAGAATCTGGTTGGCATCGGCGAAGGACACCTCTCGAATCGTTCCCATGAAAATCTGTCTAGTCTGTGGCGCTGCCCGTTCTGCAGCCCGGTTCATACTCATCACAAAACCGTCGATCTCCAGACCGAAGCCGAAGGTGCAGAGTCCTTTTTCGAAGGCCTGTAGCTGTTCCGGCATCAGAATCTTGATCGCGTGGTTGTGAAAGTACCCATCCACAGTACTTGCACATTCACCGCGTTTCCGGTCCCAATCTGTAGTGCTTCCTTGAGGCCCGCGGAGATTTTGCTCTCGTTCAGGAGGCCTCCTTCCGACGGTAGCCTGAGCACTTTTAACGATTGGTCACGTTCAGCACAGGGCGTAAGGGTGATGAGGAGCCATCCGATGAGCGCAAGGCGATAGGGCATAGGCCTGTTCCTTCGTAAGATGAGGGAGAAGTCGAGTTTGTATGCCCTGTGATCAAGCGGGCAGGGCAGTATAGGGGGAATTGGCCATGATGTCTTGTTGTGAGATCGGGGAGCTGTGCGTTGACCTCTGCAAGGATCGTCCGTTAAGATGCGCCCTCTTATGACAACCTACCGAGATGCCGGAGTCGATATTGATGCGGGCGACGAGTTCGTCGACCGTATTTCGCCGTTGGTACGTTCCACGTTCCGTCCGGAAGTCCTGACGGACATTGGCGGGTTCGGGGGATTGTTTCGGCTGCAGGCTCATCGGTATGCCGAGCCGGTCCTTGTCTCCGGTACCGACGGCGTCGGGACGAAGCTGAAGATTGCCTTCCTCACGGATCGCCACGATACCGTCGGGATCGATCTGGTGGCCATGTGCGTGAACGACATTGTGGTCAGCGGCGCAGAGCCGCTGTTCTTCTTGGATTATTTCGCAACGGGAAAACTGGCTGTCCCCAAGGCTGAGTCCGTGCTCAAGGGGATCGCTGAGGGCTGTCGCCAGGCTGGCTGCGCCTTGATCGGCGGGGAAACCGCCGAGATGCCTTCTTTCTATGCCGCGGGCGAGTATGACCTGGCAGGGTTTGCCGTCGGCGTGGTGGATCGACCCAAGATGATCGATGGCCGCAGCATCGCGGCGGGCGATGTGCTGATTGGACTGGCCTCAACCGGTCTTCATAGTAACGGCTATTCCCTGGCCCGACGGGTCTTGTTGGACAAGGCGAAGCTGGATATGACCAGTCGTTTGCCGGAACTCAATCGGCCGCTCGGGGATGTCTTGCTGACACCGACCAGAATCTATGCCAAACAGGTCCTCACGTTGATTCAGGAATATCCCATCAAGGGCATCGCCCATATCACTGGCGGCGGCATCACCGAAAATCTCCCGCGAGTATTTCCTGCGGGCGTGGGGGCTCAGGTGCAGCGGAGTGCCTGGATCGTGCCACCTATTTTCCAGGCGATTGCGCGGCTTGGGGAGGTCGAACGGGAAGAAATGTATCGTGTTTTTAACATGGGGATCGGGATGATTCTCGTGGTGCCGGCGTCGGCTGCTCAGGCAGTTATTGCGCGGGCTACGGCGTTGGGCGATCCGGCTTGTCAGATCGGGACCATCGTGTTATCGACCGGCGATGGACGATTGGTGGAGTATGTCGACTAAGCGGACGGATGCGCTGCGAGTCGCCGTGTTGGCATCCGGGCGCGGATCAAATCTTCAAGCGGTAATCGACGCGATCGAAGCGGGGACCGTTCAGGCCAGGATTGTCGCCGTCATCAGCAATAAGAAAGATTCTCCGGCGCTCGAGCGAGCCAGCCGGCACGGGCTCCTCGGTCTTTTCATCGATCCCAAACCCTATGCAGGCAGACTCGATAGCCGCGAGGCGTACGATCTCGCGCTCCTCGATGTGCTCAGGCAGCACGACGTGGAGTTGGTGCTATTAGCCGGGTATATGAAGATCGTAACCAGGGTTTTTGTGGAGGCGTTTGCCAATCGCATGATGAACATCCATCCGTCTCTGTTGCCCTCGTTCCCGGGGTTGGATGTGCAGAAGAAAGCCATGGAGTGGGGCTGTAAGCTCGCCGGATGCACGGTGCACTTCGTGACGGAAGGCGTTGATGAAGGACCGATCATTCTTCAGGCGGCGGTGCCGATTCTCGATGACGATAGTTCCGACACCTTGGCTGCTCGGATTCTTGTCCAAGAGCACAACATTTACCCGCGAGCGGTTCAGCTGTTCGCCGAGGGGCGATTGCGAGTTGAGGGGCGTCGTGTGTTGATCAAGCAGGGGAAGCCGGTCGACGATGCGGTGATCGGTCCGTTCTAACTCCGTCGCGGAACGAACTTCCGGTAGAGTCTCAGGGAATGGTTGTGTATAATGCGCTGATCTGTGAGGCGTTCGTCTCGCCAGTTGTAGGTTGGTCGAGTGGGGGGCTAGCTCAGTTGGGAGAGCACTACGTTCGCAACGTAGGGGTCGGGGGTTCAATTCCCCTGCCCTCCACCACTTTCCTTCACGCCAGTCGGTAATCGATCGAATGTCCCCGTCGCCGTAAAGCGATAATCTGGTTTCCCACCTTCCGTATCGGCTTACAGACGATATGCCCATCCAGGAGCTTCCTGCGCATCTGGCGTGTTATGGGCACCTGCCCGCGCGAAGAGGGTAGGGATGTCTCCCACGCGACTTCGAAGGTCCTTGGCAAGACGCTTTGCGTCGAGGAAGACCACTTGAGCAAGGCTATCGATTCTCGATAGTTCTTGAACCACAACTTTCCTCCGCGCTTCTTCTTGATGAAGCGAAGCGATCACAGAATCCGTCGATTTACCGTTAGCAATGGTCTCGACGAGATGGTGAAGCCGCGTTTGGATCAACGATAGCTCCCCTTCGAGAGCCACGCGTTGATCAGGGAATTTCTCCTGCTCATTCCTGATCCGATCAAGATCTTCGCAAGTCCTCGCCGATCGACCAGATCGATGTGCACGGTGATTCCCTTTCCGAGCAATGGGAGGACGAGCGACTTTATCCCTCGGATAACACCGTTGATCTCCATCACTGTCCCCTTGATCGTCTTTTCCCGGCTCAACACCAGCAATCGACTGGTCAAGACCGTCGCGCGATCCATCGTCTTCATGATTTCCTCGATCTTTGCCCGTGTCGATGCCGATAGGGAGGGCCAAGTAACGGTACCCTTTTATGACCCGTGCGCCACCTCGGCGGCGAGCTGCCCGAGCGTATCCATCTCCTGTTCCTACCTTCTTGCCCAAAAACTCTACCTGATCGACTGCAATCCGGCCACCGCCCATCCCCTCAAAATCTCGCCGGAGTTGGGGCGGTCGAAAAGTGAGACGGAAGTATGAGTTGGTGCAGAAGGAGCTCGTGTCGCAAACTATGTACGGCAAGATCAGATCCAGACCGTGGGCAAATAGGAATAGAGGCACCATACCACTCGGCCTGGTCTCATATAAGAAAAGATGAAGTCCGGATACAGGCTTGCCCTACCTAGCAGGCTGTTGACCAACCCTCTCCTCCTCCCGCTGCAGTGATGATAAGAGAAGCGTCCATCAGGAGGGCCACCGCTATGATGGGCACAGCCGATCCGCAACCGTCGATGTTCGACCACATCAATCTGGAGCCGTAGGTGACCGCCGATCACCCGAGACGGAAGATCCGGCCGTTGATCGATACGGCGCGGATTCGGCAGCTCTGCGAGCCGCTGTATGCCGAGACCGGTCGCCCGTCGATTCCACCGGAGCAGCTCTTTCTGGCCCTCCTGGGCGGCTATCTGCTGGGCGTGACCTCGGAACGCGCCTTGGTGCGTGAGCTGACGGGGAACCTGGTCCTCCGCTGGTTTGTGGGGCTGGATCTGGATCAAATGCCGTGGGACCACTCCACGTTCTCACAGAACCGGAAGCGGCGCTTTACGGAAAGCGGGCTGCTCGAACGGTTGTTTGATGAGACGGTGGCCCTCGCCATCAAGCAGAAGCTGGTCTCCCACCATACGACGCTCGACGGGACGCTGGTCCAGGCAAAGGCCTCGCACAAGAGTTTCGTCCCGATGGAAGTGTTCCTACAGCCAGCGGAGTACAAGCGCCGGATTCGATCACTGGATGCGGGGTCAGAGCCGGCCCAGGATTCGGGGAATCCCACGGTTACGTTTCGCGGGGAGCGGCGCTCGAATCAGACGCATGTCTCCACGACCGATCCGGATGCGACGCTGGCGAACAAGGGGAATGGGACGGCCGCGCTGGTTGGCTATACC
>Ga0163152_10008145_pt1 | contig 11272 bp, 7 predicted proteins | sample OliLakLV19MP8IB2_FD_148635 | JGI IMG/M metagenome (GOLD analysis project Ga0163152, IMG submission 148635) | Freshwater microbial mat bacterial communities from Lake Vanda, McMurdo Dry Valleys, Antarctica - Oligotrophic Lake LV.19.MP8.IB-2 | ecosystem: Environmental > Aquatic > Freshwater > Lake...
TGGTGGCTGGGTGGCTGGGTGGCTGGGTGGGACCGCGGCCGCCCTCGGCCGCATCCGAAAAAAATGCGGCCGGGGGCGGCCGCGGTCCCAGGAAAGCAAGCAGGTTAGGGACAACCCACTCCACCTTTCAGTTGCCGGAGGGATAGAAATTATTGCCCGCCACTCCACTTGAACACCGACGCGGTCAGCGGCACCAGCTTCACGAGGATCGACTGACTGAACCCGTCGCGCTCCACCTCCTCGGTGTTGATGCCGCCACCGTTACCAAGTCCACTGCCACCGTAGTACTCGCTATTGGTGTTGATGATCTCGCGCCAGAAACCGCGCCGCGGCACGCCAATGCGATAGTCCCGCGTGGCGCCGCCGAAGTGACACACCACCGCAAAGAGCACGTTTTCCGTAGCGTCGTTGCGCAGGTACGCGATCAGGTTCGCATCCGCGTCGTGACATGACAGCCAGCGGAATCCTTGCGGATTGAAGTCCGACTGACTGAGCGCGGGCTCGCTGGTGTACAGACGGTTGAGATCACGCACCAGGAGGCGCACGCCTTCGTGATCCATGTACTGACAAAGATGCCAGTCGAGGCTGCCATCATGCGCCCATTCCCGAGACTGAGCGAACTCACAGCCCATGAAGAGCAGCTTTTTGCCCGGCCACATCCACGTGTGAGTATAGAGGGCACGCAGGTTCGAGGCCTTCTCCGCAATGTGCCACGCGCCCATCTTGAACAGCATGGATGCCTTCCCGTGCACCACTTCGTCATGGGAGAAAACCGTGATGAAGTTTTCCGCGTACTGATAAAGCATTCCGAACGTCAGGTCGTTCTGGTGCCAGCGGCGAACGATCGGCTCCTTCGCAAAATACCGCAGCGTGTCGTTCATCCAGCCCATGTTCCACTTGTAGTCGAAGCCCAGGCCGCCGTCCTTCGTCGGCTTGCTGACGCCCGCGAAGGACGTGCTTTCCTCCGCGATCATCGCCACGCCCGGGTGATAATGATGCACGAGATCGTTAACCTTTTTCAGGAAATCGATCGCTTCGAGGTTCTCGCGGCCACCGTACTTATTCGGAATCCACTGCCCCTCGTTGCGGGAATAATCGAGATAAAGCATCGAGGCGACGGCATCGACCCGAAGCCCGTCCAAGTGATAGCGCTCGAGCCAGGCGAGCGCACTGGCGATCAGGAAACAACGAACCTCGTTACGCCCGTAATTGAAGATCAGCGTACCCCAATCCATGTGCGCCCCCTGGCGCGGATCCGCGTGCTCGTACAGGTGCGTGCCATCAAACTCCGCCAGCGCAAAACTATCTCGCGGGAAATGCGCCGGCACCCAATCGAGAATGACCCCGAGGCCGCGGCTGTGCATGTAATCCACGAACCAGGCAAAATCCTCCGGCGTGCCAAAACGGTGGGTCGGCGCGAAGAATCCAGTTACCTGATACCCCCACGAGCCGTCGAACGGATGCTCCGCCAGTGGCATCACCTCGATATGCGTAAAGCCCATCTCCACCGCATAATCGCCGAGTTGCTGCGCGAGCTCACGATAGGTCAAAGGACGACCCGCGTCCTCCGGCTTGCGTTTCCAGCTGCCGAGATGGACCTCGTAAATGGACATCGGACGGTCGTGCTGGCCGGCCAACTCCCGACGACGATCCACCCACGCCTGGTCCGTCCACTTGAACTTTTGCGCATCGAAAACGATGGCCGCATTGTTGGGCGGCCCCTCGAAATACGTACCGTACGGATCGGTCTTGAGGTGAATATTCCCGCGCTGATCGCGGATCTCGAACTTGTAGAGTTCGCCTTCGCCCAGTCCCGGAATAAACAACTCCCACACGCCTGAAGCTCCGAGCGGACGCATCGAATGGTACCGGCCGTCCCAGTGATTGAAATTGCCGACGACCGAGACCCGCTGCGCCGAGGGTGCCCACACCGAAAACGCCACACCCCCCACCCCGCCCAAGTCGCGCACGTGGGCGCCGAGTTTGTCGTATATCCGGTGCTCGTTGCCTTCATTGAACAAATAAAGGTCCTGCTCCCCCAGCGTGGGCAGAAAACAATAGGGATCGTAGAATTGCCGGAACTCGCCGTTGGCGTAACCGGCGTGCAACTGATAGCGAAATAACTGCGGCCGCTTGGGGAGGAAAATCTCGAAGACGCCCTCAGGGGCAACGCGGGTCATCGGGTGCGAAACCGGCGGTTTCGCATCGAGTTCGATCACTGCACAGGTGGTCGCACCGCTCAGGAACGCCCGGACCACCACGCCCTGGCTGCGCTTGTGCAGGAGCGGATGCATTCCGAGCACGGCGTGTGGGGAAGAATGCTTTGCCTCGAGGAGCGCTGTCAGGTCGGTTTTGGAAATGAGCACGCGAAAAGTGGTTGAGGTGTGACACTACCCATGCGCGATGCAGGGGACCGCGTCTAGCCGCGAATCACCCGGACCGTTTCGTTGGGCGCATCTGCCGGTTGGCGGTGGCAGCCACCGCGGCGGCGAAGAGACTCGCCGCCCTACCTATCGTGACCTTCGAAAAAGGCGGCGAAGGGACTCGCCGCCCTACCCATCGTGACCTTCGAAAAAGGTAGGGCGCGGACTCCGCTCCGCGCCGGAACCGGAACCGCCAACCAGCAGATGCGCCCGTTTCGGTCGGAGGGACGAGAAAACGCTCGAATGCTTTTTGCAACGCGAGCCGGACCGAACTCACCCCGTGTTCTTCAACCCGCCGCTGATGCCGTTGATCGTCAGCTCCACGACAGAGCGCGCGGCCGCGGCTTCCGCAGCCGACAGCTCGCCACTCCGAAGTCGTCGCAACATTTCAACCTGCAGGTAGTTCAACGGATCGATGTAGGGGTTTCGCAACTCCACCGATTTCAGCAGCACCGGATCGCGCGCCAACAGCTGTTTCTTCCCGGTGATCGCCAAAATCGCCGCCTCCGTGCGCGCGAACTCCGCCTCGAGCAGAGCGAGAACGCGTCGCCGGATTTTGTCGTTTTCAACCAACCCCGCATACAGCGCGGCTATCCCCATGTCAGCCTTGCGCATCGTCAGCTCGGCGTTGTCGATCAACGTCTGAAAAAAGCGCCACTCCGCGTGCATCGTGCGCAACAGCTTTCGCCCTTTCGCGCCCTGCGCCAACACCGCATCCAGCGCCGTCCCCAACCCAAACCAGCCTGGAAAATTGAAACGGCTCTGCATCCACGAGAACACCCACGGAATCGCCCGGAGATCCTCGACCGACTTCGTGGCGCGCCGAAACGTCGGGCGCGAGCCGAGTTTCAAATTACTGATCTCGTCGATGGGCGTCGCCTGCTGCCAGAACACGAGAAACTCGGGGTCATCGTGTACGACGGAACGATAGGCGACGTTCCCCGCGGCGCTCATCGCCTCCATGGCTTCAACCCATGCCGCCGGCACTTCCTGCGCGCCTTCGGCCGCGTGAATTCCGAGCATCACGCCGTAAGCCATCTGTTCAAGGATGCGATGCGCCAGATCCGGTTCATGATATCGCGTCGACAGCACCTCCCCCTGCTCCGTCACCCGAATTCCGCCGTCGCGCAAACCGGCGGGCTGCGCGAGGATGGCCTTCGCGGCCGGTCCGCCCCCACGCGCAATGCTGCCGCCGCGACCGTGAAACAGGGTCAACCGTACCGCCTGCGCCGCGCACGTTTCCGCAATGGTCGCCTGCGCCTGATACAACGCCCAGGTCGACGTGATGTAGCCGCAGTCCTTGTTGGAATCCGAGTAGCCGAGCATCACGTGCTGATGCGAGGGCACCGGCCTTCCCGGCAAGGTGAAGTAAGCCGACAAAATCGCCGGCGCTCGAATGAGGTCATCGAGCGTCTCAAACAGTGGCGCAATGGGTAATGCGGCGTCAGCCAGCTTCATCAACAGCTCAACTTCCAACAGATCCGACACGCCGTCGGTCATGCTGATAATATAGATACCGATGGCATCCGCGCCGAACCGCACCTTCGCCCGCGCGGCGAGCATCAACGGATCCAGCACGTTGCGCGTCGGCGCCGACAAGCGCCCGAGCGCCGCGGCGCCCAGTGGGCGGGCGTTCGCCAACGCGGCGAGCAGGACTCGTATCTTCTCCACTTCGTCCAGGCGCGCGTAGTCGTCGCGGCCGAGGACCTCAGCCACCGCACTCTCATGGTGACCCGAATGTTGGCGCAAATCGAGCGCGGCGGTGTGCAGCCCGAACACCTCAAACTGACGCTGAGCCGTGAGCAATTCGCCCTCGACCAGCATGGCGCCGCGACCGGCCGCCAGGCTTTCCTGAATGGCGCGCAACGTTTCCGCCACCACCTTCCCCTCGAAGCAAGTCACTTCCTTATCCGCTTCGAGCACGTGCCCATCCCGCACTTCCGCCACCGCGCGGGCCAGCTGTTCCCGCAGCACGCCCAACAACAGCCGGTAGGGCTCATGCGGATACCGCTGGCCGAGTTCTTCAACGTGCCGGGACAGGTGGGCATCTTCACTCAACCGCGCGAGCAGGTCCGGTGCGATGCGGTCCCGTCGGTCGCTCACGGTCAGCGAGCGCGCCAACTCACGAGCGGCGAGACGGGCCTTCTCAATCGCCAGCCGTCGATGGAGCAACAACACCTCCGCCGTGACGTCGGCCGTCACGTTCGGATTACCGTCGCGATCGCCACCCATCCACGACCCAAAACTCAACCAGCGCACAGGCGCTTTCACCTCGGGGTAGTGTTGGCGCAGCGCCCGCTCGAGATCGGCGTGCAGCTGCGGCACCGTTTCAAACAAGGTCGTATCAAAATACCACAAACCGGTCCGCGCCTCGTCCGTAACTTCCGGGCGGGCCACGCGACTCCGGTCAGTGAGCCACAGCGAAGCGATTTCGCGCTCGATCGCTTCCGGCGCGAGCAAGGCCGCATTCCGCACCCACTCGGGATGCGAGCGCTCGCGTAGCAGTTCGCCGAGCCGGCGCAGTTTCGTCAGCAGCGTGCGGCGCTTCGACTCCGTCGGATGCGCAGTAAACACCAGGTCGATGCGCAGCCGATCCACCAGGGCCTGCATCGCGAGGGACGTCACGCCTCGGGCCTTTAACTCGAGCACCGCCGCTTCGATGCTCTCTCGCCGCGGCACCCCGACCGGCGCCCGGGATCCCGCACCTGAAGCCGCCGCCGTTAGCTGCGCCGCCCGCCGCGCCCGCAGCAGGCGAATGCGGAAGTTCTCCTCGGCCAGATTGACGAGTTCAAAATAAAGCGTGAACGCCATCGCCTGATTGAACGCCGCCATCGGCGCCAACCCCGCAATCGCTGCACTCAACTGGGCGTCGGCCCCCCGCGTGCCCGACCGACGCGCCTTGGCGAGCTGGCGCAGATTCTCCACTGTCTCGAGGGTGGCGCGACCCTCCAGCCGGGTGATAACGCGGCCGAGCGCACTGCCCAGCGCCCGCACCTCGGAACGGAGATGCGAAATCTCATTGAGCGCGGACGAAGGACGAGCAGCAGGACTACGGTTCATGGCGGGGCGGACCATGATGCCACCGCACTCCACAAAAAAGCCAAATCCGCGAAGGCCAACGCCAAGGGGCGCATCTGCCGGTTGATGGTGGAAGCCACCGCGGCGGCGAAGGGACTCGCCGCCCTACCCAGGGTGAACTTTAAAAAAGGTAGGGCGCGGACTCGTTGCCCTACCCATCGCGACCTTTGAAAAAGGTAGGGCGCGGATTCGCCGCCCTACCCATCGTGATTTTTGAAGAAGGTAGGGCGCGGACTCCGCTCCGCGCCGGAGCCGGAACCGCCAACCGGCAGATGCGGCCAACGCAAAGTGTCCCTGCGACTCCGCGGAACACCGGATGCTTGCTTGCGGTCGCCCCAGAGACTTTCCTCCGCCCGTGATTTGCCGAATTGCCCTCGTCCTGGCGCTTTGCGCCGCATGTGTTCTCCGTGCCCAAACGCCGGCTGCGGCGGTTCGGCCCGAAATCACGGCCGACCGTCAGGTCATTGAGTTCGATTCGCGCCAAGCCATCATGCAGGGCAATGCGCGCCTCACCGACGGTACGCTGCTGCTTTTGGCGGACGAAATCCGCTTCAACGATAGCACCGGCGAAGCGACCGCCGTGGGCAAGATCGCGCTGACCCGCGGAGACTTGCGGCTGCTCGCGGACCGGCTCGTGTATAATACCCAAACCGGCAACTTCACCGCCGAAAGCATCCGGCTGGGCAGTCACCCGTTATTCATCGAAGGGTTTTCCGCGTCCGGCACTCGCGACGAAATCACGGTCCAAAACGCCCGCGCCAGCTATGGCGAACCCGGTCCCTGGCAACCCACCATCAACGCCAGCACGATCGTTTATTCGCCGGGAAAAATACTTCGTTCGGAAAACGTCACGCTTGGCATCGGACGTACCCAGCCCGTCCCGATTCCTCATTTCAATTACAGCCTCGCGGCCCCGGTGCTCGGCACGGCTTCGCTAAACGGCGGATATCGCCGCTCGCTCGGCGTCTTTGCGGAGGCGGCGTTGCATGCCCCGATCCGGCCCGGGCTTTGGCTGGGCGCGGATGTCGGACTTTACTCCGGACGCGGCGTGATGATCGGACCGTCGGGCCGGTATGGCAGCAGCACGCTGCCGGAGAAACTGCGGGGTTTCTTTCGCTCCGGTTACATCAGCGATCACGGCGACAAAGGTCTGGATCTGCTCGATCGTCCGATTCCCGAACGCCGGGCCTATGCCGAGTGGCAGCATCGCCAGGTGCTCGCCCCGCAACTAACGCTCACGGTCGAAGCGAATTGGTGGCGCGACTCCGAAGTCGTGCGCGATTTCCGTCCCCGCGCCTTCTTCCCGGTGCAGGAGCCCATCACTTTCGCGGAGGCAACCTACACCGGTGACAACAGCTTCATCACCGCCTTCGCCCGCCTGCAGCCGAATTCATTTCACTCCGTGCAGGAGCGCCTCCCGGAAATCCGTTTCGACCTCTTGCCCGTCGCATTGCCGTCGGGGTTTTATCACCGGCTAAATGCCAGCGCCGCCGTCCTGCGCGAAGACCCGGTCGGTCCCGGCACCACGCTGCGCAGTGATCGCCTCGACGGGTACTACTCCATCTTCCGGCCGATCACTCCTCGAGAGTGGCTCGCGTTCACGCCCGTGGCGGGCGCACGCCTGACCCATTACGCGAACACCCGTGGGGCGCTCCGCGACGGCGATTACACCCGCGTGCTCGGCGAGCTCGGCTTCGACGCGGCCCTGCGTTCGAGTGGCACGTTTGCTTATCAAAATCCGCAGTGGAAAATCGATGGGTTGCGTCACCTGCTTACGCCGCGGGTGAGCTACCGCTACATTCCTGAAGGCGATCGTGGCCGCAGCCGGATTCCGCGAATCGACGACGAAACGTTCTCCACCTACCTGCAGCCCCTCGGCCTTGGCGAGGTGCGCGCTATCGATGACCTGCACGCGACGAACACGCTGCGTTTCTCGGTCGATAATGTGCTGCAGACGCGCGACGGTGAGTCGGGCTCGCGCGATCTTCTGGCTTTCAACATCGCGAACGATTTTCGTTTCAAGCGCCGGCCCGGTGAACGTGACGTTTCTGCGATTCACACCGAAGTCGCCCTCATGCCGGCGAGTTGGTTACAGGTGGATCTTTATCAAAGCATCGAGCCGCGCACCATGACCCTGCGCGAATTCAACTCGGGCATCACCTTGCGCGACGGCCGCTTTTGGTCGGTCCGCTTTTCCAACAATTTTCTCCGGCAGGAAATTCAGGATTACGTCGTCGACGGCCGCATCCGCCTCAACGAACGCCTGGAAGCCCTCACCCGCCTCCACTACGATGCGCGCAAACGTCGGTTCAACGAACAGTCCTACGGCATCTCGCAAAACCTCGGAAACACCTGGCTGATTTCCTACGTGGTCAATCTTTACTCTGGCCGTCGACGGGAGAGCAGCTTCGGGTTCAACATCCAAGTGGACACCGTCCGCTTCTGAGCCGAAAAGCTGCAACGGACCCTCAGCCGACAATGCGCGTTGATCGATTTCATTTGTGGAGCATGTGGGGCGCGCGCGGCTGGCATTTGTTCCAACCCGCATGAGCGTCGCCAGCAGTCAGGCGCAGACGTTTCTGCGGCTCGTAGACCGCTTGCGCAGTCGCTGGCGCACCGACCCCGGTTTGCCGCGGCAGATTCAAACGATGCTCGCCGGCGAACGCGCCTTCGGCTCCCGCGATCGGCGGCTGTATCGGGAACTCATCTACACCACCCTGCGTTATCTGCCGTGGGTTGAGCCACTGCTCGACTCCGACCGCGATCGTGACGCAGCCATCCGCTTGGTGGCGACGCTGGCCGCAGAAACCCCCGCCACGCGCGCCTTTCGCGCCGAGTTCGCTGCGGCCGCGCCACCCACCGCCGACAAGACGGAACTCTTGCCGTCGTGGTTTCGAGAGCACTGCCCCGAAATTTTCGCGGACGGTGAACTCGATACGCAATTGCGCCGCGCGCCCCTGTGGTTGCGCCTGCAGGCGGATGCTGGCGGTCGCGCCGAGGCGCTGGCGGAATTCGATTCACGAGGCTGGCATTGGCGCCTGTCCGATGTTTTGCCGGGCGCCGTGCAGATGCTGGACGAGGTCGATGTCACCCCAAGCGATGCGTGGCAATCCGGCCGCATCGAAGTGCAGGATCTCGGGTCGCAGTTACTCCTGGAAACGATCGGCATCACCCGCGGCGACCGCTGGCTGGACGCCTGCGCCGGCGCCGGCGGCAAGTCGTTGCAGCTCGCGCAACTGCTGGGTCCCGAAGGGCTGGTGGAAGCCCACGATATTCGGCCGGCCGCGCTCGACGAACTTTCATTGCGCGCTCGCCGGGCGGGCGCGCACAACATTCGCCTCACGAGCAGCCCGGCGGTGGGCAAATATGCCGGCGTCCTCGTCGATGCGCCGTGTAGCGGGTCGGGCACCTGGCGGCGCTCGCCCCATTTGAAATGGACGACCACGCCCGCGCTCGTGGCGGAGCACGCGGCGCTGCAGTTGAAACTGCTCCGGCAATTTTCCGTCGGGGTGCGGCCCGGCGGGATCCTCGTGTACGCCACCTGTTCGCTGAGCCCGCAGGAGAACGAGAACGTGGTCGCCGCCTTCCTCGCCACGCCAACGGAGTTTGCCCCGGCGCCGTTTGCGCGGACCTTCGGATTGACGCCGCGCGGCCCGGGATTACTCGTTTTCCCCTCGCGCTACGACACCGACGGCTTCTTCGTCGCGCTGCTGCAGCGCCAGCGCTGAAAAGCCCGGCAGGGCCATGGGCTCTGCCGATCCACGGATTTCGTCCCCCGCTGAAAACCCGACCGCGTCGGTCCACGGATTTTCCCTTGCGACACGGCCCTCAGCGCCAACCATGACCCGACCGTGGTTCCCGACGCCGATTATCGTATCAAGCTGCAGGTCTTCGAAGGCCCGCTCGATCTCCTGCTTTTTCTTATCCGTAAGAACGAGCTGGATATCTACGACATCCCGATCGAGTCGGTAACCCGGCAGTATATCGAGGCCCTGCGCGCCATGCAGCAACTCGACTTGGACGTGGCCGGGGAGTTTTTCGTCATGGCCGCTACGCTGATGGAGATCAAAAGTCGGATGCTCCTCCCGAAAGGCCTGCACGCGGTCGATCCCAATGCTGACGACGAGGAGGTGGATCCGCGCTGGGAACTCGTTCACCAACTGCTGCAGTACAAGAAGTTCAAGGAAGCGGCCGTCAAACTCGCCGAGTTGGTGGAAACCCGCCAGAACCTAATGGAGCGGCATGTGTCGACGCTCGCCGACTTGGTGGAGCGGCCCTTGAAAAGCGTGGACCGGATCGAGCTTTGGAATTCGTTCAACATCGTCCTGCGCCGGCTCGCTGAGAAACTGGTCGTGGGCGAAATCCACGACGAGGTGGTGACGGTTTCCGATCAGATGGAATGGCTGCTGGAGCAGACGCAGCGGCAAAAATCGTTCGTGTTTTCCACGTTGTTTCCCGACGGCGTCACCTTGCGGCGGCTCGTCGCGACGTTCCTCGCGATGCTGGAGCTCACCCGTTTGAGGAAGTTGCGTATCCGCCAAACGGAGGCGTTCGCTGATATCATCTTTGAGCCCGTCGAAGCCGAGGTCGCCGCCGAGACGCCAGCCGTGCCGTCGATGGCGGAATCTGATTCGGCACCGGCGGAAGCGCTAACGGACGGACCAGCAGCGGTCGCCAGCTCTGAGGAGTCGCCCGCCGCGGCCGGGCCGGTCACCGAACTCGGCGCTGTGCCCTTCGATACCCCGTCCGCACCGGACGCGCCCACTCGGGCGGTGGTCGAATCAGAAGCGGAACTTCCAATCGTCGAAAAGTCGCTTGAAACTCAGCCGAACCCACCCACGGTGAGCGCGTGAGCAACGATTCCAACCAGCCCATTCGGCAGCCGCGTAAACCCAAAATCAGCGGACTTGTTGGCGTCGGCCTCGACAACGAAGACGGCCACAAGCGCATCACCACCGGCGAAAAGTTCGTCCTCGTCGGCGGTTCGCAGGAGACGCACGAGCAGATGACGGAGACCGTCGTGAAGACATTTGAAGAGCTCAAGCGCCGCGACAAGCCGCTCGAGAAAGTCGATCCGAGCGAACTTGCGGAGATTCTCGATAAGTCGAGGCCCCGCTGATTGCGGCGAGGTTCATCATCGGGTCGACCCGCCCAGCACGTTATTCCAATGCTGCGCACCCGTGATGACACGCATTCGCCCGAGGACCCAACATACCGATGAGCCCGAAGCTGTACCGTCGTGGATCGTGGGCTTCTGTGGGCTTGCCGCGGTTGCATCCGTGCTGTTTTCCATTCTCTTGTTTTTGAACCACTAAATCAAATGTCCGAAAAGATCGCCCATCTCACCACTGAGTCGTTCAAGTCCACCGTTACTTCGTCGGCCACGCCCGTGCTGGTCGACTTCTGGGCACCGTGGTGCGGACCGTGCAAGGCGATCGCGCCGATCCTGGAAGAACTGGCCACGGAATTCGACGGCAAGCTCACCATCGCCAAGGTAAACATCGATGAGCACGAAGCCGTTGCGACGGAGTACAATGTCCGCGCCATCCCGACCATGATACTCTTCAAAGGTGGAAAGGTCGCTGAGACGCTCGTCGGCATGATGCCAAAAGCGACCCTGAAGGCGAAGCTTACGTCGCACGTCGCCTAAGCGCGACTCGGCCGCGGAAGCCGATCGGGCTGGTGCGCCAGCCGATCATGCCGGGGAGCCACTTGTTTCGATTCCCTTGGGACCGCGGCCGCCCCCGGCCGCATCCGGAAAGTCCATCGGC